>OFGR01000194.1_pt1 | contig 63426 bp, 57 predicted proteins | sample 1521811 | NCBI WGS metagenome assembly OFGR01 (sample SAMEA3504098, study PRJEB24116) | mouse gut metagenome | biome: mouse gut; feature: mouse-associated habitat; material: faeces | place: Denmark | collected 2011 | reverse complement strand
CCTTTCTTATGTTAATATGAAGTTTAATTTTTTTCAAGGCAAAACGCTCTGAATAATACAGCGAATAATAAGCTCTTAATACCACAAAATCTATGAAACCCTTGATAAACAAGCTTTTGCCGGAAACAAAAGTATCAAAAACTTTCTTGCGCTTTACCACCTAAAATAGTAAAATGAGAAAAGAATTATTTGCACATACGGAGAGGAGCCGCAATATGATATCAGAAAAATGTTATGAGCTGGGAAGCAGAAGCTCTATTATACGAGAGATTTTTTCCTACGGCTTGAAGCGCAAGGCAGAGGCAGGGGCAGACAAGGTTTATGATTTCAGCTTAGGCAATCCGAGTATTCCGGCGCCGGAATCCGTAAAAAAGGCAATCCTGGAGCTTATGGAGCAGCCGCCGGAGGAGGTTCATGCCTATTCTCCCGCACCGGGAGATGCACGTGTTCGGGGAGTGATAGCGGAATCCCTGAACCGGCGTTTTGAAGAAGACTTTACTGCGGAGAATATCTTTATGACCTGCGGCGCCGCAGCTTCTCTTAATATCTGCATCAAGGCTCTTGGGAATCCTGGAGACGTGTTTATCACCTTCGCTCCTTTTTTCCCGGAATACCGCTGCTGGGTGGAGGGAATCGGAGCAAAGCTTGAAGTAATTCCGCCTCATCTGCCGGATTTTCAGATAGATCTGGAGGCTTTGGAAAAGGCCGTTACACCTAAGACAAAGGGAGTAATCATTAATTCACCCAACAATCCTTCCGGCGTGGTTTATACGGAGGAGGTACTGAAGGGACTTACCGGGATTTTGAAGAAAAAATCCGAGGCATATGGCGCACCTATTTATCTGATTACGGACGAGCCCTACCGTGAAATTGTATACGGCAATGTGACAGTGCCTTATCTTACAAAGTATTATGACAATACCCTTGTCTGCTATTCCTACAGCAAATCCCTGTCGCTGCCGGGAGAGCGTATCGGCTACCTGGTAATCCCGGATGAGGCATCGGACAGTGAGGAGCTGCTTGCGGCGGCAAACGTGGCGACAAGGATACTTGGATTTGTCAATGCGCCTACCCTTCAGCAGAAGATCATCGCCAGATGCCTTGACGAGAAAACGGACATATCGTACTATGACCGTAACAGGGAGACGCTTTATAAAGGGCTTGAGGAATGCGGTTTTGAGTGCATCAAGCCGGAAGGGGCGTTTTACCTGTTTGTGAAATCGCCGGTGGAAAATGAAAAGGAATTCTGTGCGGCGGCAAAGGAATATAATATACTGATCGTTCCGGGCAGCTCTTTTGCATGCCCCGGGTATGTGCGGCTGGCGTACTGCGTATCCTATGAGACGATTGTCAATTCGCTGCCGAAATTCAGGGAGCTGTCAAAGAGGTATTTTTAGATGAAAAGTTTTGAGAAGAACATCCGCAAGGTGGAGCCTTATGTGCCAGGGGAGCAGCCGAGGCAGAAAGTGATCAAGCTGAATACCAACGAGAACCCTTACCCGCCGGCGCCCGGCGTTAAGAAGATACTGGAGAATATGGACGCGGACCGGCTGCGGCTTTATCCCGATCCGACGTCAGGGGAGCTTATTAAAGCTCTGGCAAAGTATTACGGAGTGGGAGAAGACCAGGTATTTGCAGGCGTGGGCTCTGACGATGTGCTGTCCATGTGTTTCCTTACCTTTTTTAATTCTGAAAAACCCATACTTTTTCCAGATATTACATATTCTTTTTATAAGGTATGGGCAGGGCTTTACAGGATTCCATATGAGTGCTGCGCTCTTGACGGGAACTTTCGCATTGTGAAAGAGGATTATTACAGGGAGAATGGGGGAGTCATCTTCCCGAACCCCAACGCCCCGACAGGGCTTTATCAGGAGCTTGGGGATGTGGAGGACATCATAAGGAACAACCAGGATGTCATCGTGATTGTGGATGAGGCGTATGTGGATTTTGCCGGAAAGTCTGCGGTTGGGCTTGTGGATAAATACGATAACCTGATTGTCGTCCAGACATTTTCCAAGGCACGTTCTATGGCGGGCATGAGGATTGGCTATGCTATCAGCAATCCGCTCCTGATCCGGTACCTGAATGATGCGAAGTATTCATTCAATTCCTATACCATGAATCCGCTGTCCATTGCCTGCGGCGCAGAAGCAGTGCGTGACCGGGCGTATTTTGAAGAAGGGCTGAGAAAGATTACGGAGACGAGGGAGTGGGCGAAGGAACAGCTCTCAGGGCTTGGGTTCTCCTGCCTTGATTCCAAGGCGAATTTTATCTTTGCGACGCATCCCCAATATGATGCCGGAGAGCTTTTTAAGGCGCTTAAGGAAAAGGGCATCTATGTGCGCCACTGGGATGCGGAACGTATCTCGCAGTATCTGCGGATCACGGTGGGAACAAGGGAAGAGATGGAGATTTTCTTTGATTTTTTAAGACGGTATATGAAATAGAAAGGGGAAGTGTATGACAGAGACATTAGTACAGGGAATTATCGACGCGCTTGGAGGGAGTTTCGGAAAAGAGGCGATTGTATTTATCATATCCATGATTCCGATACTGGAGCTGAGGGGGGCGCTTTTAGTCGCAGGGCCGCTCCTGGGCGTTCCGGTGACGACGGCGATACCGCTGAGCGTGATAGGGAATATTATCCCGGTTCCGTTTATACTGCTTTTGATTACGCCGGTCTTTAACTGGATGAAGGGTACGAAGGTGTTCCGTCCGCTTGTGGATAAGCTGGAATCAAAAGCGATGAGCAAGAGTGATAAGATTGAAAAATACGAATTCTGGGGGCTGGTTCTGTTTGTTGGGATTCCGTTGCCGGGAACAGGGGCGTGGACAGGTTCCTTAATCGCCGCTCTTCTCGGGATAAAATTCAAAAAGGCATTTCCGGCAGTCATACTTGGAATCATGATGGCTACCGTTATTATGTGGTTTATATCCTACGTTCTTTTGGGCGGGGTAAATATTTTAGGATAAATGATACAAGGAGGGATTTTAGAATGGAAAAAAAGATTGATGTAACGGCTATGGGAGAACTTCTGATCGACTTTGCAAAAAACGGGCAGAGCGAGCAGGGAAATGACCTTTTTGAGGCATGCCCGGGTGGAGCGCCCTGCAATGTGCTTGCCATGTTAAACAAGCTTAGCAGGAAGACTGCCTTTATCGGAAAAGTCGGAGATGACCAGTTCGGGCGGCTCCTTAAGGACACTGTTGCCGGTGCCGGGATCAATGTGGACGGCCTGTGCATGGATGATGAGATTCCGACGACGCTTGCATTCGTACATACGTTTCCGGACGGAGACAGGGAATTTTCTTTCTACCGGAAACCGGGAGCTGACATGATGCTGAAAGAAGAGGATGTTGATTACGATATTATCCGCAGCTCAAGAGTGTTTCATTTCGGCACGCTGTCAATGACAGGAGAGCCGGCGAGAACGGCGACAAAGAGAGCTCTTGAGGCGGCGAAAGAGGCAGGCTGCCTGATTACGTTTGATCCTAATTTAAGACCTCCGCTCTGGAAGACGCTTGAGGAGGCAAAGGAGCAGATGGAATACGGTTTCCAATATTGCGACGTGCTCAAAATTTCAGACAATGAGATTCAATTTGTGTCGGGGCTTGATGACTATGACGACGGAATCCGTTATCTCCAGGAAAAATATCAGATACCGCTTATCTTCCTTACGATGGGGAAAGAGGGGAGCCGCGCATACTTTAAGGACTTAAGGGTAGAGCGTCCGGGATGCACCGTGAAGGCAATTGAAACAACAGGCGCAGGAGACACTTTCTGCGGATGTGCGATTCACGGAGTGCTGACGTACGGACTGGAAGGGCTTACGGAAGAAAATCTGGGAGAAATCTTAAGCTTTGCCAATGCGGGCGCGGCACTGATCACGCTGAAAAAAGGAGCGATCCGTTCAATGCCGGAAAGAGAAGATATAGAGAAAATGCTTGGGAAATAAAAGGCTCTTATGGACTCTGGGCATCACTCAATTCCAGAAGCCGGATGTAGTCCATGAGCCGTTGCTTAGATTCAGGGGAAAGCTTTCTGTATTTGGCGATAAGCGTCTTTTCCAGGCTTTCATGAATGATGCATTGTGAATTTTCAAGGGTCACGGTTTCTTCCTCAAGAAGATAATCCACTGTTACATGAAAAAAATCAGCAATAGCCGTCAGCTTTTCATGGGAAGGCTGACGGTCTTTTGTCTCATAGCCTGCGATAGTGGAACGGGCAAGGTTCAGCCGCGCCGCCACTTCTTCCTGAGTCATTTTATTTTCATTGCGGAGGATGCGGAGCTTACTTGCAAAAGACATGGAGCTTCTCCTTTTGTATGTGATGGTTTTATTCTATCAGGTGTTGAGGAAAAGAACATCTGATGTGCCGATACGCAACATTATGAGGATATAATGTGCCGAAATGAGACATAATATTATAAAAACAGAGAGGAATGTGCCGAAATGAGACAGGAAAGATTTAAAATGGAAAGGGAAGGGCTTGTCAAAGAAGGGCAGGAAGTGGAAATCAGTGAGAGGAGTGCCGTGACAGGGCAGTATACCTATCTTGTAGAGCCGTCCGTAGCGATGTCGGGGATTTACAGGACGAGTGAAAGGATCATGGCAAGAAAAGGGAGGATAGAAAAAATAGAAAAGACGGAAAAGGGATTTTATCTTCTTGTGGAACTTAAAGAGTAGTGCAAGTCACCCGTTGACATGGGCAGTAAAAGTTCATATAATTTAAAGAAAGGAACAAAATGAGAGGATAAGAGGTCTATGATAATCGCGAAAAACGATGAAGATAAAAGAAGCAGGATATGGAAAAGGACAACGATAATATCCTCGGTATTGATTGTGGTGATAGCCGTCTACTTGCTGACTAAGATGTTTACGGCAAACCCTCTGGAAGGAAGATGGGAGAGCGAGGACGGGGCCGTGGTTCTGGAGATGCGCTCAAACGGCGTTCTGTTTATGGATGCGCTGGAGCTTTCGGATGAGGGAAACGCGTCTGTCAGAATGGGATATGTCCTGGATAAAGATGAAAAGACGATTTCCATTCATGCAGACGATGAAGAATTTGAGCGTCTTTCGGAAAAGTCAGGAGGGCAGTATACGAAGGAGGAGCTTGAGAGCGCGGTAAGTTTTGTTGCAACAACATTTAATTATAGTGTCGATAACAGTCAGCTTACTCTCACAGAGCGGGAATATGGAGAGCAAATTATATTTATGAGAAAGTGAGAAACAGATATCCCTCTGGTTGTCATCGATTAATACGGTGGTACTGGAGGGATTTTATATTTAGAAAAAATGAGAGGTGTCAGCATGTTTAGGAACAGAACAAAAACAGTACGGATCGGAGACAAAGTAATCGGCGGAGGGAATGAGATATTAATACAGTCCATGACGAATACAAAGACAGAGGATATTAAGGGTACGGCTGAGCAGATTAAAAGGCTTACCGCGGCCGGATGTGAGATTATCCGCTGCGCGGTTCCGACGATGGAGGCGGCAAAAGCGCTGGGCGAGATTAAAAAAAAGATAAAGATTCCGCTGGTTGCGGACATTCATTTTGACTACCGGCTGGCGATCGCGGCGATTGAAAACGGGGCGGACAAAATCCGCATCAATCCGGGAAACATCGGCGACGAATCCCGCGTAAGGGCAGTCGTCGGGGCGGCGAAGGAAAGAGGAATACCAATCCGCGTGGGGGTAAACAGCGGATCGCTGGAGAAAGAGCTTGTGGAAAGATACGGCGGGGTTACGGCTGAAGGACTGGTAGAGAGCGCTCTTGACAAGGTGCGCATGATAGAGGGCATGGGCTATGATAACCTGGTGGTCAGCATTAAGTCGTCGGATGTCATGATGTGCGTGAAGGCGCATGAGGAGATTGCAAAAGCATGCCCGTACCCGCTCCATGTGGGAATCACGGAGTCAGGAACTCTCCTTGCAGGAAATATCAAATCTTCCATAGGGCTTGGCCTGATCTTAAACCAGGGAATCGGCGATACGATCCGCGTATCTCTGACAGGAGATCCGGCGGAAGAGATAAAGTCGGCAAAGCTTATCTTAAAGACGCTGGGGCTGAGAAAGGGCGGAATCGAGGTAGTATCCTGCCCTACCTGCGGCAGGACGAAGATTGACCTTATCGGCCTGGCAAACAGGGTGGAGGCCATGGTGGCAGATATCCCCCTTGATATTAAAGTTGCGGTTATGGGCTGCGTGGTGAATGGCCCCGGGGAGGCGAAAGAGGCAGATATAGGGATTGCCGGTGGGATTGGTGAAGGGCTCCTGATCAAAAAGGGAGAGATCATAAAGAAAGTAAAGGAAGAAGAGCTCCTGGAGACACTAAGGCAGGAGCTGATGAGCTGGAATGAGTAAAAGATTTTTTGAAGTATTTCCTACGTTGAAAGTAAATGACAATATCGGGATGCTGTTTCAGGATGTAGAGGTTACGAAAGTTGCCACGAATAAGGAGCGCGACTTTATACGCGTACATATCTTGAGCCGTCACCTACTGGACAAAAAGACGGTCTGCGCCTCGGAAGAGTCGTTAAAGGATCAGCTGTTCGCAAGGAGCGGAGTCAGGGTGAGCATAGTGGAGCGGTATGAGCTGTCAGGCCAGTACACGCCGGAAAACCTGATGAATGAATATCTGGAAAGCTTTTTGATGGAGCTTGGGCAGAAAAGCGTGATAGAAAAAAATATGCTGAGCAGCGCCAAATGCACTTTTGAGGAGGGGAACATCCTGTGCATCCGGCTTGTGGACAGCATCGTGGCAAGAGGCAGGGAGGAGGCGCTCTCATCCTATCTGAGAACAGTGTACAGGGAGCGTTTTGGCATGGACGTAGATGTTCGGGTCATCTACGAGAAGGCGAAGGAGAGCAAGCTGAAATATAACGAGCTGAGGCTTGAGCAGGCGGTGAAAGAGATTCTGAAAGAGTCTGCCATGACGCGGGAAAAGAAACAGGATGACCCGCCAAAGGAGAAGGTCTTGGAAAAGAGGGAGGAAAAGAAGCCTGCTAAATCTTTTAAAAAGAGAGATTCCTTTAGCCTGGTCAAGCGTTCCGATGACCCGGGCCTTGTGTATGGAAGAAATTTTGACGATGAGCCGATAGAGCTTTCTCAGGTAGTAAGCGAGATGGGCGAGATTACTTTCAGAGGGAAAGTCATCAGCTTTGAGACGAGGGAAATCCGCAATGAGAAAAGCATTCTCATCTTTGCGGTTACGGATTTTACAGATACCATTACGGTAAAGCTGTTCATCCGGAATGAGCAGCTGCCGGATATGCTGGAAGGAGTGAAAAAGAACGGTTTCTACAAGATCAGAGGTGTTACGACGACAGATAAGTATGACGGCGAGCTTGTTATTAATTCAGTTTTCGGCATACGCAAGATTCCGGATTTCACAGAATCAAGGCAGGATCTGGCGCCTGAGAAAAGGGTAGAGCTTCATTGCCACACGAAGATGAGCGAGATGGACGGGGTGTCCAAGGTAGAGTCTATCCTTAAGCGCGCCCATGACTGGGGGCATAAGGCGATTGCCATTACGGATCACGGCGTGGTACAAGGCTTTACTGAGGCGAGCCATTATCTTCAGAGTCTGGACAGATCCGACCCTTTCAAAGTGATATACGGAGTGGAAGGATATTTGGTAGATGACCAGCAGGATGTGGCAGTCAATGATAAGGGTCAGAAACTTTCCGGCTCATATGTGGTGTTTGACCTGGAAACCACGGGATTCAGCTCAATCAAAGACAAGATTATCGAAATCGGGGCGGTGAAGGTAGAAGATGGGAAGATTACAGAGAAGTTCAGCACCTTTGTCAATCCGAAACGGCCGATACCTTTCAATATCACGGAGCTTACAGGCATAGCCGATGAGATGGTGATGGATGCACCGGACATAGAGGCGGTGCTGCCTGAGTTTATGGATTTTGTCGGGAACTCAGTCCTGGTGGCGCACAATGCGTCCTTTGACGTGGGATTTATCGAGCAGAATCTGCGGTATCAAGATCAGGTTCCTGATTTTACATGGGTGGATACGGTGGCAATGGCGCGCATCCTCCTGCCTACACTGTCAAAATATAAATTAAACGTTGTGGCGAACGCCCTTAACATTTCGCTGGAAAACCATCACCGGGCAGTGGATGACGCGGGGGCTACCGCAGACATTTTTGTAAAGTTCATAGAAATGCTGAGAGACGGGAACATCTATGACCTGGAAGGACTGAACAGGCTGGGGAAACAGGGATCGGACGCAGTAATAAAGAAACTTCCTGCTCACCATGTCATTATCCTTGCGAAAAACCAGGTGGGGAGGACGAACTTGTATACGCTTGTGTCGAAGTCACATCTTGACTATTATGCCCGCCGGCCTAGGATTCCAAAGAGCGAGCTGTCGAAACACCGGGAGGGGCTGATCGTTGGGAGCGCATGTGAGGCAGGGGAGCTTTACCGGGCGATTCTTGACGGGAAATCAGATGAAAGAATTGCGAAGATCGTAAAGTTTTATGATTACCTGGAGATTCAGCCCGTCGGGAATAACCGTTTCATGATCGAGAGCGAGAAGATTACGAAAGTAAAAAGCGAAGAAGACCTGCGTCAGATAAACCGCCAGATTGTAAGCCTTGGGGAGAAATTTAATAAGCCTGTGGCGGCAACCTGCGACGTGCATTTCCTGGATCCGGGGGACGAGGTATACCGAAGGATCATCATGGCGGGAAAGGGCTTTGATGATGCGGACAATCAGCCGCCCCTGTATCTTCACACGACGGAGGAGATGCTGGCAGAGTTTGAATATCTCGGCTCGGAAAAAGCCCGGGAGGTAGTGATTGAAACGCCGGGAAAGATTGCGGATATGGTGGAGCGCATCTCTCCTGTCAGGCCGGACAAGTGCCCGCCGGTCATTCCCCATTCCGACGAGCAGCTCAGGGAGATCTGCTACAGGAAGGCGCACAGCATGTATGGTGAAAATCTGCCTGGGATTGTGACAGAGCGGCTGGAGAGGGAGCTTAACTCCATTATATCCAATGGGTTTGCGGTGATGTACATTATTGCCCAAAAGCTGGTGTGGAAATCCAATGAAGACGGTTACCTGGTAGGTTCGAGAGGCTCGGTAGGCTCTTCTTTTGTAGCCACGATGGCGGGCATCACGGAGGTAAATCCCTTAAGCCCCCATTATTACTGTGAAAAATGCCATTACAGCGATTTTGAGTCGGAGGAAGTGAGGGCATATGCAGGCGGCTGCGGGTGGGACATGCCGGATAAAGCATGCCCAGTCTGCGGAGCGCCGCTTATTAAAGACGGATACGACATCCCATTTGAGACATTTTTGGGATTCAAGGGAAATAAAGAGCCTGATATCGACCTGAATTTTTCGGGGGATTATCAGAGCAACGCCCACAAATATACAGAAGTCATCTTTGGGGCAGGGCAGACTTACCGCGCCGGGACAATAGGTACTCTTGCGGATAAGACGGCGTTTGGCTATGTGAAAAATTATTATTCCGAGCGGGGCACGGGAAAGAGAAATTGCGAGATTGACCGTATCGTGCAGGGATGCACGGGCATCCGGAGAAGTACCGGGCAGCATCCGGGAGGAATCATCGTGCTGCCCCTGGGGGAGGATATCAATTCATTCACTCCGGTGCAGCATCCGGCAAATGATATGGGAACGGACATCGTGACAACTCATTTTGACTACCATTCTATCGACCACAATCTGTTAAAGCTTGATATCCTCGGCCATGATGATCCTACTATGATAAAGACGCTGGAAGAGTACATCAGCTCTCCGGGGATGGATAATGAGTATAACGAGACAGACCGAAAATTTATAGCGACGGATATTCCGCTGGACGATAAAGGGGTAATGTCTCTGTTTCACGATACCTCGGCGCTTGGGATCACGCCGGATGATATCGGAGGCTGTCCGGTTGGATGCCTTGGCATCCCGGAGTTTGGAACGGATTTTGTTATCCAGATGGTGGTGGACACAAAACCCCAGTCACTTTCCGACCTGATCCGGATATCAGGTCTTTCCCACGGTACGGACGTGTGGCTGAATAATGCCCAGGAGCTGATAAAGAGCGGGAAAGCTACGATTTCTACAGCAATCTGCACCCGCGACGATATTATGACATATCTTATCAACAAAGGGATGGACAGCGAGCTGTCATTTTCTATTATGGAGAAAGTCCGGAAAGGGAAAGGGCTGACTCCGGAATTTGAGGAGGCGATGAAAGCCGCAGACGTGCCTGACTGGTATATATGGTCCTGCAAACAGATTAAATATATGTTCCCGAAAGCCCACGCAGCGGCGTATGTCATGATGGCTTACCGGATTGCCTACTGTAAGATTAACTATCCGCTGGCATATTACGGGGCATACTTTGGAATCCGCGCGAAAGGTTTTTCCTACGAGCTTATGTGCCAGGGGAAGGAGAAACTGGAACGGCATATCGAGGATTATAACAGGCGTTCGGCGACCCTTACCCAGAATGAACAGGTTACCCTCAGAGATATGCGTATCGTGCAGGAGATGTATGCCAGAGGGCTGGAGTTTGAGCCGTTGGATATCTACCGGGCGCAGGCGACAAAATTCCTGATTGTGAACGGAAAGCTGATGCCCCCCTTTTCCAGCATTGAGGGGATGGGAGACAAGGCTGCCGAGGCTGTGGCGGAGGCTGCGAAGGATGGGCCGTACCTTTCGAAAGATGATTTCCGCCAGCGGACAAAGGCAAGTAAAACAGTTATCGATTACATGGCGAAGATGGGGCTTTTAGGAAATCTTCCTGAGTCAAACCAGCTGTCGCTTTTTGACTTTGCCTAGCGGATAAAAATCAGAGGTTGGAGTGTCATTAGTTATGAATAAGAAATATAAAGGCATTATTTACATTATTATATCTGCATTTTGCTTTGCGTTCATGAATATGTTCGTGCATATGTCGGGAGATTTGCCTTCCATACAGAAAAGCTTTTTCAGAAATTTTGTGGCAGCCATATTCGCATGTGCAGTCTTATTGAAAGAAAGAGCCCCATTCCAGTGCAGGGCAGAAAACCTCCCTTATATGCTGCTGCGCTCAGTGTTTGGAACGGCGGGGATCTTGTGCAATTTTTATGCGGTTGACCATCTGGTGCTCGCGGACGCATCCATGCTGAACAAGATGTCTCCGTTTTTTGCGGTTCTGTTCAGCTGCCTGATACTGAAAGAGAAAGTGACGGTTCCCCAGGGAGTGATCGTTGCGGGCGCATTTATCGGCAGCATGTTTGTTGTAAAGCCAACCTTTTCCAACATGGACCTGATACCGTCGATAATCGGTCTTTGCGGGGGCATCGGCGCGGGAGCGGCATACACGATGGTGAGAAAACTGGGGGAAAACGGTGAGAAAGGACCTTTTATCGTATTTTTCTTTTCTGCCTTTTCTTGTCTTGTGACGCTGCCGTGGCTGATTTTTGACTTCCACCCGATGACCGGCAGGCAGCTTGCCATTCTTCTTCTTGCAGGAACAGCGGCTGCGGGCGGGCAGTTTTCCATTACGGCGGCGTATACGTGCGCGCCTGCGAGAGAGATATCCGTGTATGACTACTCGCAGATTATCTTCTCGGCGGCTATGGGGTATGCGGTGTTCGGGCAGATCCCTGACGCGCTGAGCTGGCTGGGATACGGTATCATATGTGCGATGGCTGTATGCATGTTCTTGTATAACAATGAGCCGGCGAAAAAAGGAAATAATAAAAAATTTAAGGACAGGAGATAAAAGTATGAGGAGAAAAGAAAGGGAAGTAAAAGAAACAGAAACAATCCAGCAGATGCTTGGGGAGTTTAAGGTGTGCAGGCTGGGGCTTATGGATGAGGGAAAGGTCTATGTCGTGCCGATGAATATGGGCTTTGATTTTGACGGAAAAAGCCTGACGCTTTATTTCCACTGTGCAAAAGAAGGAAAGAAACTGGATTTGATCCGCGAAAATCCGTCGGTCGGCTTTGAGATGGACAAGGAGATCGCGCTGGTGGAAGGGGATACGCCGTGCCAGTACAGCTACAGCTTTATGAGCATCATCGGAAACGGAGAGGCTGAAATCGTGGAGGATGCAAAAGAGAAGTCTGCTGCGCTTGAAAAGATAATGAAACAACAGTCTGGAAAAGAGTTTGACACGTTTAGGAAGAACCCGAAACTGGCGGAGGCAGTCGCGATTATAAAAGTAACCGCCGGGGAATATACATGCAAGAGGAACATTTGAGAAATCCAGGGCAATTCTATTACTTACCACTTTAAACCGTGAAAGTATTGTGATATACTTAAGGATATTTACGAAAGGATGGAGCAGAAAATGGCAGAATCAAAAAAAGTAATCATGCTCGGAAACGAAGCCATTGCCAGAGGTGCCTATGAGGCGGGGGTAAAACTATCCGCCGCATACCCGGGCACGCCGAGCACGGAAATCAGTGAATATTTAGTGCAGTATAAGGACAGCCTGTACTGCGAGTGGTCGCCCAATGAGAAGGTTGCGGCAGAAGTTGCGGTAGGCGCGTCATTGGCGGGATGCAGGGCGATGGCATGTATGAAACATGTAGGCTTTAACGTGGCGGCAGACCCTGCGTACAGCGTGTCTTATATGGGAGTGAACGGCGGGCTGGTCATCGTGGTGGCAGACGATCCCGGACTTTACAGCTCTCAGAACGAGCAGGATACAAGAATGGTGGCCCGGGCGGCAAAGCTGCCGGTGCTGGAGCCGTCGGACAGTGCAGAGGCAAAGGAATTTATGAAACTTGCCTTTGAGCTCAGCGAGAGGTTTGACCGCCCCTTTGTATTCCGGACGACTACAAGGCTCGCCCACTCACAGGGCATCGTAGAATTAAATGACAGGCAGGACGTGCCGGACAGGGAATATGTAAAAAATGTCCGAAAATACGTCATGATGCCGGTCAACGCCAAAGAGCGTCATATAGAGATTGAGAAGAGACATGATGAGCTTGCCCAAGAGGCGGATACCCTCTCCATCAACAGGGTCGAGATGGCGGACACGAAGATCGGAGTCATCACAAGCGGAATTCCGTATCAATACGTAAAAGAAGCCCTGCCGGAGGCATCCGTCCTTAAGCTTGGCATGGTAAATCCTCTTCCGGAAAAACTGATCCGGGATTTTGCCTCAAAGGTAGAGAAACTCTATATAGTGGAAGAGCTGGATCCGGTGATTGAGGAACAGGTAAAGTCATGGGGGATTGAAGCGACGGGGAAAGAAATTTTTACCGTTCAGGGAGAGTACAGCGCCAACATGCTGAGAACGGCAGTCCTAAAGGAAGAGCTTTGTGCGGCGGAGCCGGCGAAGGCGCCGGGCAGGCCGCCGATCTTATGCCCGGGATGCCCGCACCGCAGTGTATATTACGTGCTGAACAAGCTGAAGATGCATGGGGCAGGGGATATCGGATGCTATACGTTAGGCGCGGTCGCTCCTTTGAGCGTAATCGACACTACGATGTGCATGGGCTCCAGCATATCTACGCTCCACGGCATGGAGAAAGCAAGGGGCAGGGAATACATAAAAGACTGGGTTGCCGTGATTGGAGATTCTACTTTCCTGCATACGGGAGTCAACTCCCTGATGAACATGGTATATAACAATGCATCTGGAACAGTTCTGATCCTTGACAATTCCACAACCGGGATGACTGGCCATCAGGACCATGCCGCGACAGGAAAGACTCTTCAGGGTGATCCGGCTTACGCGGTGGATATACCGTCGCTGTGCAGGGCGCTGGGCGTAAAAAATGTGGCGGAGGTCAATGCCTTTGATCTTGAAGGGCTTGAGAAAGCTGTTAAGGAAGCGGCGTTAAAAGACGAGGTTTCCGTCATCATAACGAAGAGTCCTTGCGTGCTCCTTAGCAAGGCGAAAAAGCCTCTCTACACTGCACATGCAGACAAATGCAAGAAATGCGGCATGTGCATGAAACCAGGATGCCCGGCTATGACGAGGAATGAGGACGGAACCATCCGTATCGACGACACGATGTGCACCGGGTGCGGCCTGTGCGAAAGCCTCTGCAAATTCGATGCGATTGAACTGGTAAAGGAGGGTGACAGGTAATGGCAGCAAAGAATATTATGATTGTCGGCGTCGGAGGCCAGGGAACGCTTCTGACCAGCAGGATTTTAGGCGGCCTTGCCATCCTTGGCGGATATGACGTCAAGCTTTCCGAGGTGCATGGGATGGCGCAGAGAGGGGGCAGCGTGGTGACTTTTGTGCGTTACGGTGAAAAGGTTGCGGAGCCTATCGTGGAAGAAGGGCAGGCGGATGTAATCATCGCGTTCGAGCGTCTGGAAGCGCTCCGCTATGCTCATTTTCTTAAAAAAGACGGCGCGCTGATCGTCAATGACTGGAGGATAGATCCGATGCCGGTTGTCATCGGGGCGGCAAAGTATCCGGAGGGAATCCTTGAAACTCTTGGAAAAGGGCATAAGGTATATACGGTAAATGCGACGGAAGAGGCGAAGAAACTGGGGAATCCGAGAGTGTTCAACCTGATTGTCTTAGGTGTTGCGGCACAGCATATGGACTTTACAAGGGAACAGTGGTATGAAGTGATTGAAAAGACAGTTCCTGCAAAGACAGTGGATATCAATAAGAAGGCATTTGATGCCGGATATCAATTATGAAAACATACAGTGAAGGAAAATGAAGGAAGGTAGGAAGACATGGCAAAAGTAGCATTGGAGGAATGGAAGGAACAGATAAGGACTCCGGAGATTGAGTGCATGAGCCGGGACGAGATGAGCGCGCTCCAGAGCGAAAGGCTTGTAAAGCAGGTAAAAAATGTATATGACAACGTATCATTTTACAGAAAAAAGATGGATGATGCGGGAGTTCTGCCGGGGGATATTAAAGGCATTGAAGACATAGGGAAACTGCCGTTCACCACAAAAGAGGACTTAAGAGACAATTACCCCTTCGGGCTTTTGGCGGTGCCGAAGGAAAAAATCGCCAGGGTGCAGGGAACATCGGGAACGACCGGAAAGCTGACTCTTGCCTCCTACACCCAGAGGGATGTTGACGTGTGGGGAGAGTGCGTGGCGAGAGGGCTTACGATGGCAGGGCTTTCTGCGGCTGACCGCATCCATGTATGCTATGGGTACGGTCTTTTCACAGGAGGCATGGGCCTTGACCTCGGGGCGCAGGCGCTCGGCGCGATGGCTATTCCGATGTCGTCGGGCAACACGAAACGCCAGCTTATGTGTATGGAAGATTTTGGCGCTACGGCATTTGCATGTACGCCGTCTTATGCGCTGTACCTTGCGGAAGCCGCGGCAGAGGCGGGAGTGGCAGAGCGTCTCCAGATAAAGGCAAGCATCAACGGCGCGGAGCCATGGACGGAGGAGATGCGAAAAAAGATTGAGGGCATCTTAAATATCAACAGCTTTGACATCTATGGGCTCTGTGAGATTACGGGCCCCGGAGTTGCCATGGACTGTATCCACCATAAGGGCCTTCATGTGTATGAGGACTATTTCTATCCGGAAGTGCTGAACCCTGCCGACCAGAGCCCATGCGGCGACGGCGAGACAGGAGAGCTTGTGTTCACGACTCTCGCAAAGGAGGGGATGCCTCTGCTCCGTTACCGTACAAAGGATTTGACCAGCATTGAGAGGGCAGCCTGCGAGTGCGGGAGGACGCTGCCGAGGATTCAGAAGTTTACAGGACGTACCGATGACATGAAGGTAATCCGGGGCGTGAATGTATTCCCGACTCAGGTTGAGACAGCGCTTCTGTCCATGGGCGGAGGAGTGGCGCCGCACTATATGCTGATCGTAGACCGGGAGAATAACCTGGATGTCCTTACTGTCATGGTAGAAGTTGACGAGAAATATTTCTCAGATGAGATCCGCAGGCTGGATGGACTGAAAGCGAAAGTAGGGGCAGTGCTCAAACAGGCGCTGGGCGTATCGGTAAGGGTGAAACTGGTAGAGCCAAAGACAATCCAGAGAAGCGAAGGAAAAGCAAAACGTGTTATTGACAACAGAGAATTATAAGAGAGGAGGGATATTATGAGCGGAAACGATACTATTCAGCAGTTGTCGGTCTTTTTAGAGAACAGGGAAGGACGTCTTGATGAAGTGTTAAAAGTGCTTTCTTCGGCAGAGGTCAATATCGTGGCGTTGAGCCTTGCGGACACATCCGATTACGGGATGCTCCGGATGATCGTGTCCGACCCCGGGAAAGGGAGGCTTGCCCTTAAAGAGGCAGGAATCACAGCAATGCTTACAGATGTGGTGGCGCTGCGCGTACCTCATGCGACGGGTTCTCTTTGCAGGGCGATGCACCAGATTGTAGAAGGAAAGGTAAATGTAGAGTATATGTACGCATTCGCGAACGGAAGCGATGCGGCGGCAGTTCTTAAGAGCGACGATGCGGCAAAGGTTGTCGACATTTTGAAAGGAAGCGGCTTTGATGTGTACTCGGCAGACGAGGCATACCGCGCGAACCAGTAAAGATGGAAAAATCAGTAAAGAAGATGGAACACTTAAAAGAAGTCATGGAAAAAATAAGGAAACATGAGGAGCTTTATGCAGTGATATCCGCGTGTACGAATATGCCATATGTGTATTGCGCCCCTGAGACTTATGATGATGAAGTGTTTGTCTATTTTGATAAGGCTGAGGCAAACGAAGGGGCAAAATGGCTTTTAGAGGGAGGCAATCCGATAAAGCTTGCCAAAGTAGGCGTAGAGAGCCGCCTAGCATTCTTTACGAGCCTTTATCCCATGGGAGTGAATGCTGTCTGTGTGGATAAGGAGTTTCAGAGCGAGGCGGTTTTTCAGCTGAATCATCTGGTCCACAGGCAGGAGGCGGAAAAGATGCCGAAGGGACACATCCGGGTGGAGAACCCGGAGCTGCATCTGACAGCGCTTTATTTTGCACAGGAACTCAGGAAAAATCCTGGCCACGGCAAGGTGGCGCCGGAAGAGCTGAAAGGGCTGGATGAAGAGCTTGCAGCGCATTTCATGAGAGGGACTTACATCGTTGCGGTGGAAGAAGGAAAAGGGATTCCTGTACTGCAGAAAAAGGGAGTCACTTACCAGCCGCTGTTTACTGACATCAGGGAATTTCACAAGTTTGACCAGGAGAAGAGATTTCGGGCTGCGGTATTGGATTATGATAAGATAAAAGACATCCTTACGCCAGAGACGGAGGGAGTCACAGTGAACCCCTTTGGGGTAAATGTGTTCCTCAAGATAGGTTAGAGGAAAATATGGCGGCCCAAATGAAAAAGGGGTGTCTGCACCAGGTGGTGCGGGCATCCCTTTTGCCTTAATCTCGTTTTTAGTATTGCTTTTTAATCGTAAAACAGTATCTCTTTATAATAAAAAAGGTACATCGAAATTGTGATAGGCATTTCTTGATTTTAGAGTTTCGTTACATTTACTGCCTGAGGTCCCTTTGAGCCTTCAGTCACGTCGTACTCTACTGCCTGACCTTCCTCCAAAGACTTAAAACCTTCCATGTTTAGTCCTGAATAATGTACAAATACATCATTGCCAGCTTCATCAGAAATAAAGCCGTAACCTTTTTGGTTGTTAAACCATTTAACTGTACCTTTCATCATGATACCTCCATCAAATAAATAGTTGCATATCATTGCGCTTTTGTGCGAGTGATACTCCGTCAGATTACCATAAAAGCAATGAAAAGTCAATGGATTTCTTGAATTGCTTGACTAAAGTGGATGAAAAGTGTAAAGTATAACTGGGAAAAAGTTTAAAAGGAAGTGCGTTATGATTACATTGACTGGAAAGAAAGTATCCGAGGGGATTGCCATTGGGAAACTTTCATTTTATAAACGGGATATTAAGGAAATACGCCATATCTATGTAAAAGATGTTGAGAAAGAGATCTCCCGCCTGCAGAAGGCGAAGGAGAGGGCGTTATTCGAGCTTCAGGAGCTATATGGGATTTCCATACGCGAGGTTGGTAAAGCTAATGCGGCAATCTTTGAGCAGCAGCAGGCAATATTGGACACAGATGCGCTCTGGAACAGGATTACAGGCATCATCCTGGAAGATAAGCTGAACGCGGAATATGCGGTAAAGACAGCAACGGAAGAATATCTGAAATCAGAGCGTGACAAGGGGAACGAGTCGGACATCCGGGATGTGGCGGTCCGTATGATTCGGATCCTGTCGCGCAACTGGAAGGATAAGCTGTTCATGGATGAGCCGTTCATCCTTGCGGCAGGCGACCTGTACCCAAGCGAGGCTGTGCAGCTTGACAAGGAGAGGGTGCTTGGGTTTGTGACGAAATACGGCACGATAAACTCCCATACGGCTATTATTGCCCGGACCAAGGGAATCCCTTCCGTCATTGGCCTTGGCGAGTCCTTAAAATCCGAGTATGAAGGAAAGACGATCATTATAGACGGTTTTGAAGGGAGAATCTATATCGAGCCGGATTACACGCTGCTCACGAAGATGAAACAGCGTCAGGATGAGAATCAGGTACATATCACGAATCTGGAGCGGCTGAAAGGAAAAGAGAATATCACCCAGAGCGGGCAGAAAATTGACATATGCGCTAATATCGGAACCAGGGAGGATATTGAACGGGTTATCCGAAGCGATGCAGGAGGCATCGGGCTGTTTCGGAGCGAGTTCCTCTTTATGGAGAACGGGAACCGGCAGCCCACAGAGGAGCAGCAGTTTCAGGCGTATAAGCTTGCAGCGGAGTCAATGGGCATGAACCGCGTCGTCATTCGTACGGCGGATCTGGGAGGAGATAAGAAAGCAAGTTTCCTGGAATTTGGAAATGAGCCGAATCCAGCCATGGGGCTTAGAGGCATCCGGATATCCCTCGAGAAGGAAGAGATGTTCAAGACGCAGCTAAGAGCCATACTCCGGGCGGCAATATACGGAAATGTCCAGGTTATGTTCCCGATGATAACTACTGTGGAGGAGGTTGTGCAGGCAAAAGAATATCTGGAAAAAGTAAAGCAGGAGCTGAAAGCTGAAAAGGTATTTTTTGATGAAAATATCAAAGTGGGCGTGATGATAGAGACGCCGGCAGCAGTTATGCTGAGCGGCGAGCTGGCAAGGGAAGTTGATTTTTTCAGCATAGGAACCAATGACCTGACGCAGTTTACGCTTGGAATGGATCGGAACAACGAGTTGATAATGAATCATTATGACACCCACCATCCGGCTCTTCTAAAGATGATCCGCATTGTTGCCAATAACGTCCATCTGGAAGGCAAGAGCATCAGCATCTGCGGGGATCTGGCTGCAGATCTGACCATGACGGAATATTTCATACAGATGGGCATTGATGAGCTTTCGGTTGCGCCGGATCAGGTGCTGGGTTTGAGGAAGAAGATAAGGGAAATTCAGTAATACCATAATCAGCGGCATAATATTGAAGACAAAGGAGATTAAGCTATGTGGACGAGACAACAATTGAAGACAAATGCAAAGATGAATTTTACTAAAAATTACTGGCCCTGCGTTGGGGTCTCATTTATAGTGGCGCTTGCAGAGGGTGCCGGAACCGTGTCAAGTACAGCGAATAACGTTAAAAGCTCAATAGAGACTAACTTCCATGTAAACAGTGCGGGAGTTGCTGCAGGATATTCGGCAGAAGGACTGCCGGACAGCTTTGCGACAGGATTGTTTTCGACGGTCATGCTGTCGGTTATCCTTGCGATGTTTGTAATCGGTTTAGTCGTAAACATCTTTGTGGTAAGTGTCATTCGTGTAGGAGCTAACGGGTTCTTCGTGAGGAACCAGACAGGGATGCCGGGAATAGGCGACATCTTCAGGGGATTCAAATCAGGACATTACGGCAATATTGTAGTCACGATGTTTCTTATGAATCTGTATATAACACTGTGGTCGCTCCTGTTCCTTATCCCGGGAATTATAAAGATGTATGAATACCTGATGGTTCCGTATATCCTTGCCGATAATCCGGGTATGGACCGGAAGGAGGCATTTGCCATAAGCAAGCGGATGATGACTGGAGAGAAGTGGAACGCATTTATTCTGCAGCTGTCATTTTTAGGATGGATTTTCCTGTCCATGTTTACATGCGGCCTGCTGGGAATCTTTTATGTAAGCCCGTATATGGAAGCGACAATGGCAGAGCTGTATGCGTATAACAAAGGAAAAGCTTTTCATGAAGGTTACATTCAGTAAGAAATAGACGAAAGAAGGCATGATGGCATCTCATATTCAGAAAGATGCATAATTTTCAAAAAAATGTCTTACATTAATGCGATTTGCGTGATATAATATAAAAAGAAAGGATTGTGTCGGCAAATCGTAAACTTCATAGATCATATACCAGAGAACTGGCGTACAATCTATAAGCGAAAGATGCTTTGATTGTACGCTTTTCTTAATAATTGAGCAAAAATTAAGATTCCGGCAGATCATTAAGTGGACAGGCACAAAAAAAGTCAGAAAGGGTACAGTGAGGTTTTGCAAATGAACAGGAGGTAAGTATGTTCCAAATAGGAGATCAAGTGGCGCACTATAAGGAGGGTGTCTGTGAAGTAACAAGTATCGGAAAGCTTGATATCAGATGTTCTGACAGAAAAAAAGAATATTATACACTAAAGCCTTTGTATAATGTGGGCGGGATTCTTTATATGCCTGTAAATGGTGAGGAAAAGCAGCTGAGGAAGGTGATATCATCCGGTGAGGCGAAAGAACTGATTGCTGACATGCCTAATATAAGCCTGTTGGACATCACCGATGAAAAGAAAAGAGAACTCCTTTATAAGGAGGCGTTGTTTAAGAACCAGTGCAGGTCATGGATGGCACTGATGAAGACGTCTTATATCAGGAAAAGAGACCGTTTGGCGGTAGGGAAAAAGGTAATCAATGTGGATGACAGGTATTTGAGCAGCGCAGAGAAATTCCTGTACGGAGAACTTGCGGTAGCGCTGAACGTTCCGAAAGAAAAAGTGCGGGATTATATTACGGAAAAGATGCAGACAGGGGAAACGCTTTAGGGCGTTTCCCCCTTGTCTTTATCATAGATTTGTGAGGAGCAGTAAAAAGATGATGATGCCGATGATAAATATGGCAATGCCCCATCTCGTAAGGTTGTGGAAAAAGTTTTTCTTTTTTTCTTTTTGCCCGGAAAGGTTTCTTTCGGCAGCTAACAGGCCTGCCAGATAATAATCCCGGTTTTGGATATAGTCGAAATTCTGAGATTTGTCTTTTGAAACTTCCGCATAGCGCAAAAAGGCATTCCAGTCCTTGCAGATTGCCTGCCAGCCGTTCCACATCTCTTTTTCAAGGTTTGAGATTGCCGTCCTGGAGAAAAAACCAAGGCCCGGGGCATACCGCTCCATAAGCTGATAGGCAGGATCTGCCTGCTTTTGGCTGAATCGCTCGAAAGCTTTTTGCAGCCCGTTCAGGATAGCGCTCTGTGCATCTCTCTTCTCATTGTATGCATTGGTGATAAAACGATATATGTTTTGAAATTCGTCAGCCTGGAAAGGAGGGGCGGAGCCGTTCCTGCCAGAAAGGGATGCATGCTTTAAGCCCTGGCTGGCGTTCAAAAAATATTCTTGGATATAAGTATTGACGGCGTATTTTAATGCGGATGCCGTCTCTGCGCTCAAACCGTTTCCGGATGCAAACGCCTGGGATTTTAACGACAGTATCCCGGCAGATACTCCCAGATATTCCTCACTTGTTCGAACTGCTTTTTCCGGGGGAATCCCAAGAAAATTCTGTTTTAAATATCGTACAAAATTCTGGAACTTTTCTACGTCATTGGGGGTAAACGCTTTGATTCCGTTGTAAAAACCGCCCCGCTGAAGCATGGAGAGAACCTGCGTTCCGCTCTTTTCAGCCTTGCCCACAGAAGTCTGGTAGTCTTCATCTATCCGGACGCTGCGGGAATCTTTTTGGTAGATAATACCTTGGGAGGACTGTCCGGACGCAGTCTTTCCGTCAGCACCGGCCGAGGGGAACGAACTTCCCGCGGAACCTGAGCCAAAGGCAGTGAGTGATTTCCTGCCGGCAATATTTTCAAACAGCGTGTCTGCCAGTTTCTGGAGAGAATCCGGGCGCCCGTATTGCATCAGGAATTTCAGCAGCTCTTGCAGCTGCTGATCCATTAACTGCTGCAGGGCATCCATGGTAAGGGTGTCTAGCTGGGAAAGCAGGGCAAGCTGCTGAGCTCCCTGGTAGCCGGACATGATCTCCTTGGCAAGCTGCCGGAAAATATCTTGTATCTGGCTTAAATTCTTCTCGACAGATATCCCGGAACTGGGCCGCCAGCGAGCCAGATCATCCCACATCCGTTCGTCTACCGTTTTGGCAGGAGGCTGTTCAGTCTCTGATTTGGACTCCAGTTCGGCGCGGTCGGTTTCTTTCTGCGTCTCCTGGCTGTTTTTTACATTTTCCAATGCATCGTCCAACAGTGTCTGGCCGGCTTTCAGCTGTTCCAGTTCTGTAAGCTCATCGGCAGGAATCTGCGGCGCTGCCGGCTTTGTGTTGGGTGTATTTATAGTTGGTATATTTGGGATTTCCATAAGTTTTTTGACACCTCCTGTCTGTATCTTCTGGACTTTGCTTATATTTATTATCGGCATAAATGCAAAAAACTTGCTTTAACATTTTCCGAAAGTACACATATAATATACCGTCGAAACCATAAAGGAGGACATTATGAGAAAGTTATTGGCTTTAGCAATGGTGGTTGTCATGATGATGACACTGCTGCTCGCTTGTTCAACCAAGGAGGACACAAAAAATGCCGGGGAAGGAAAAACAGAAAGCACAGAAGGAGCGTCCGGGGAGACGAAAGAAGAGGCATTGCCTGCAACTACGAAAGTAGTGCTGAATGAAGTGGCACATTCGATATTTTACGCGCCTATGTATGTGGCGATAGAAGAGGGGTATTTTGATGAAGAAGGAGTAGACCTTGAATTAGTTACTGGATTTGGGGCAGATAAAACGATGACTGCTGTCATCTCCGGAAGTGCGGACATTGGTTTTATGGGTTCTGAGGCTTCTATTTACACCTATAATGAAGGGGCTAATGATTATGTAGTGAATTTTGCCCAGCTTACCCAGCGTGCCGGGAATTTCCTTGTGGCAAGAGAAGAGATGCCGGATTTCAAATGGGAAGATCTGAAAGGGAAAGATGTGCTTGGCGGGCGTAAGGGCGGTATGCCGGAAATGGTATTCGAGTATATCCTGAAACAGAACAACATCGACCCGCAGAAGGACGTAAAGATTGACCAGAGCATTGATTTTGGCTCCACAGCGGCAGCATTTTCCGGCGGGCAGGGGGATTTCAGCGTGGAGTTCGAGCCGTCTGCCACAGCGCTTGAAAAAGAGAAGGACGGCTATGTGGTGGCATCTCTCGGAACAGACAGCGGATACGTGCCTTACACTGCGTTTTCAGCAAAGCAGAGCTATATCAAAGATAATCCGGAAGTAATCCAGGGATTTACAAATGCACTTCAGAAGGGCATGGACTATGTACAGTCACATAAGCCCGAGGAGATTGCCGCAGTGATTCAGCCTCAGTTTAAAGAGACGGGTATGGATACGCTTACTACAATTGTAACCCGTTATTATGAGCAGGATACATGGAAAGACAATCTGGTGTTTGAAAAAGAAAGCTTTGAGCTTCTGCAGGATATCCTAGAGGAGGCGGGAGAGCTTACAAAGCGGGCGCCTTATGAAGAGCTGGTGACGAAGGAATTTGCTGAAACAGCAGCTAAGTAGGAAGAGAAATACTGCATATAAAAACGACCATATCAAAGGTGGAAACCTCAGATGTGGTCGTTTTGGCATTTTCAAAATGGAGTATAGGGGATTCGAACCCCTGGCCTCAACAATGCGAATGTTGCGCGCTCCCAACTGCGCTAATACCCCAAAATAAGAAAGCAGATAACGGGAGTCGAACCCGCCTCTCCGGCTTGGGAAGCCAGTGTTCTACCGATGAACCATATCTGCATGTGCCTATTATAGCACTTTTCTTTTTTTCTGTAAAGAGTAATTTACATGCTCTTTCCGGCAAAAAACATAATATTTTTTTCAAAGACCGCCTCGAAGGTTGCCTGTATTGACAGTTTCTTGAATTGCTTGATGTCAACGGAGCTGACCATTACGGAAGTATGTGCCTGGCATCCTTTCAGTTCCGGCAACTGGTCCAGGGCAAGCTGGGCGGTTGCGTCAGTCGCTGCGCTGACAGACAGTGCAATCAGCACTTCGTCTGTATGAAGGCGCGGGTTCTTGCTGCCCAGATACTGGATCTTAAGTTTCTGTATTGGCTCGATAGCTTCCGGGGAAATAACATGGCGTTCGTGGTCAATCCCGGCAAGCTCTTTCAGGGCGTTCAGCAGCAGGGCGGCGGAGGCCCCGAGAAGGTTGGAGGTCTTTCCGGTGACGATTCTTCCGTCATGCAGCTCCAAGGCAGCGGCAGGGCCGCCGCTTTTTTCTGCCATGGCAAGGGCGGCATCTACCACTTTCCGGTCATGGACCGTGATGTCTGCCTGGTTCATGAGCATCTCGATTTTATATACTTCTTCATCCGGGCAGGAGCCGAAAAGCCGCCTTCTCAATGAGTCGTAGTATCTCCTCAGGATTTCCTGGCAGGATGCTTCCCGGCAGGCCTGGTCGTCGCAAATGCAGTTTCCTACCATATTTACGCCCATGTCTGTTGGGGATTTGTAAGGGCTTTCACCGTAAATGCGCCGGAACATGGCGCTAAGGACAGGATATATCTCAACATCGCGGTTATAATTTACGGTTGTCTCCCCGTATGCGTCAAGGTGGAACGGGTCGATCATGTTGACATCGTTCAAATCGGCAGTGGCGGCTTCATATGCGAGATTTACCGGATGCTTCAAGGGGATGTTCCAGATCGGAAATGTCTCGAACTTAGCATATCCGGCGCAGATGCCGCGTTTATGCTCATGGTAGAGCTGGGACAGGCAGACTGCCATCTTGCCGCTGCCGGGCCCGGGAGCCGTGACTACGATAAGAGGCCGGGATGTTTCGATGTATTCATTTTTTCCGTAGCCGTCTTCGCTGACGACATGCGGTATATTGGACGGGTAACCGGAAATCAGATAATGACGGTATACTTTGATGCCGGATTTCTCAAGCCGTTTCTGGAAGAGTACGGCGCTTTCCTGACCGCTGAATTTGGTAATGACAACACTGCCGATGTACAGCTCGCGTTCTTTGAAGACTGACATGAGCCTTAGTACGTCGACATCATAGGTGATGCCAAGGTCGCCGCGGATCTTGTTTTTTTCAATATCCTCGGCATTTATGACGATAATGATCTCGGCCTGGTCAGACAGCTGCATAAGCATACGCATCTTGCTGTCCGGCTGGAATCCGGGGAGGACGCGGGAAGCATGGTAATCATCAAAAAGCTTGCCGCCAAACTCCAGGTAGAGTTTATTGTCAAATTTTTTAATTCGTTCCATAATGTGGGACGACTGCATTTTCAGATACTTTTCATTGTCAAATCCTTTTTTCATATTATCATTCCTTTAAAATTTTAGAAAAACATTTTAATCCTGCATGGACAACTACATTACCAAGTATACTACAAAGAACAGGAATTTTACAATCTTTTCATAATGTTTTTATTGATTTCAGGATGAGCTGTCTTTATAATAGTAAGAAGTGACACAGGAGGAAGAAATGGACAATCAGAATAACCCAAATAATCAAAATAACCAAAAGCCAAATAATAACAAGAACCAGCAGGGCATTTCCTTTGTTATTTTGGTGACGCTTATCACGACAATCATGGTGCTGGCGCTCTATCAGCTCAGGGATGCGACTAATTCGGAGGAAATCACATATGATGCGTTCCTTGCCATGGTTGATAAAGGCGAAGTTGAAAAAGTTGAGATACAGAGCGACAAGATTGTCGTTACGGCGAAGAAGAAAGGCAAAGAAAAGGCCGGCAGGGAATATTATACAGGTATCGTAAATGACGTGAATCTCTCAAGCCGCCTGTTTAAAGCTGGGGTGGAGTATAAGCATAAGATACCGGATACGACTTCGGTGATGGTTCTCAATGTGCTTTTTACTTTCCTTCCGGTAGCGCTTATCGTTGGCATGTTCGTGTATATGACTAGGAAGATGGCGAAGGGTGGAGGCATGATGGGCATTGGAAAGAGCAATGCCAAGATGTATGTGGAGAAACAGACCGGCGTTACGTTTAAGGATGTTGCGGGGCAGGAAGAAGCGAAGGAGTCTCTGCAGGAGGTTGTGGATTTTCTGCATAATCCGGGGAAGTATACCAGCGTCGGGGCGAAACTGCCGAAAGGCGCATTGCTCGTAGGGCCTCCGGGAACCGGAAAGACGCTGCTTGCAAAAGCGGTTGCGGGCGAAGCGAATGTTCCGTTCTTTTCGCTCAGCGGTTCGGCGTTTGTGGAGATGTATGTGGGAGTCGGGGCTTCCCGTGTGCGCGACCTGTTCAAGCAGGCGCAGCAGATGGCTCCGTGTATTGTCTTTATCGACGAGATTGATGCCATCGGAAAGAGCCGTGACAACCAGATGGGCAGCAATGATGAGCGGGAGCAGACGCTCAACCAGCTTCTGGCTGAGATGGACGGATTTGAGAGCAACAAAGGACTGGTGCTCCTGGCTGCGACGAACCGGCCGGAGATTCTTGATCCGGCACTTTTGAGGCCGGGGCGGTTTGATCGCCGTATTGTAGTGGAAAAGCCGGATCTGAAAGGGCGGGTAGATGTCCTTAAGGTTCATTCTAAAGATGTAAAGATGGACGAGACGGTTGATTTGGACGCGATTGCACTTGCCACCTCGGGCGCTGTGGGATCCGACCTTGCCAATATGATCAATGAGGCTGCGATTACAGCCGTTAAGCACGGCAGGATGGCGGTTTCTCAGGATGATCTGTTCGAGGCAGTGGAGGTCGTGCTTGTAGGAAAAGAGAAGAAAGACAGGATCATGAGCCAGGAGGAGCGGCGGATCGTGTCTTACCATGAAGTTGGGCACGCGCTTGTGAGCGCGCTGCAGAAAGATTCCGAGCCGGTACAGAAGATTACCATTGTTCCCCGCACCATGGGCGCTCTGGGGTATGTGATGCAGACGCCGGAGGAAGAGAAGTTCCTGAACACGAAGAAGGAGCTGGAGGCCATGCTTGTGGGAGCGCTTGCAGGACGGGCGGCCGAGGAGATCGTGTTTGACACGGTTACGACGGGAGCGTCCAACGATATTGAGAAGGCGACGAAGATTGCGAGAGCCATGATTACGCAGTATGGCATGAGCGAGAAGTTCGGGCTGATTGGATTGGAATCCGTACAGCATCGTTATCTGGACGGAAGGGCAGTTGCCAACTGCGGAGAGGCGACGGCCTCGGAGATTGACAAAGAAGTAATGAAGTCATTAAAGGCTGCGTATGAAGAGGCGAAGAAACTTCTTTCGGAACACCGGGAGTCGCTGGATAAGATTGCGGATTTCCTGATCGAGAAGGAAACCATTACCGGGAAAGAGTTTATGGAGATATTCCGGGAGGTGGAAAATATCGATCCTGATGAAAAGAAGGAATCGGAAGAGCGTATTGGAATGAAATAGAAGCTGCTGCAAAGCTTTCAGGCTTTGCAGCAGTTTTTGTCAGGAACATTCTTTTTAATCAAGAGGCAGGAGATAAAAAATGTTTGAGATTCAGGAAGAATTAAAGAAACTGCCGGGAAAGCCGGGAGTATATATTATGCATGACGAGGCAGACGCCATCATCTATGTAGGAAAAGCAATAAGCCTTAAGAACCGGGTGCGCCAGTATTTTCAGAGCAGCCGGAACAAAGGGGTTAAAATAGAGCAGATGGTCACGCATATTACGAGATTTGAGTATATTGTGACAGATTCTGAGCTTGAGGCTCTCGTGCTGGAGTGCAATCTGATTAAGGAGCACAGGCCCAAGTACAATACGATGCTGATGGATGACAAGGGTTATCCTTTTATCAGGGTTACGGCAGATGAGGACTTTCCGCGGATCATGCTGGCACGGAAGATGAAAAAAGACAGGTCGAAGTATTTTGGGCCTTATACAAGCGCAGGAGCGGTAAAGGATACGATAGAGCTGATCCGAAAACTGTACTGCATACGCAGCTGCAGCCGAAGGCTGCCCCAGGACATAGGAAAGGAGCGGCCATGCCTTAACTATCATATCCATCAATGCAAGGCGCCCTGCCAGGGGTATATATCCAGGGAGGAATACCGGAAAGCGATTGACGAGGTGCTGCAGTTTTTAAACGGGAATTATGAGCTGATTCTTAAGGAGCTGGAAGGGAAGATGCAGGAGGCATCCGGGAATCTGGAATTTGAGAAGGCGATAGAATACCGGGAGCTGATATCCAGCGTGCAGAAAATCGCCCAGAAACAGAAGATTACGGACACGGCGGGAGAGGACAGGGATGTGCTGGCAGTTGCCTGCGAGGAAGAGGACGCGGTGATGCAGGTATTTTTCATACGCGGCGGACGACTTATCGGAAGAGATCATTTTTATCTGAAAATCGCAAAGGGAGACAGCGAAAAGGAGATCTTGGCCAGTTTCATCAAACAGTTTTATACAGGCACCCCCTATATTCCGTCTGAGCTGATGCTTCAGGAGGAGATTGAGGAGGCGGGTGTCATAGAGGAATGGCTTACGAAGAAGAGGGGGCACCGGGTGCATATACGGGTTCCGAAAAAGGGTACGAAGGAAAAGCTGGTGGAGCTTGCCCAGAAAAATGCAGATATGGTATTAAAGGCAGACAGGGACAGGCTTAAGCGGGAAGAAGGGAGGACCGTGGGCGCGGTGAGAGAGCTGGAAAGCCTTTTAGGGATTAGGGGGATTATCCGCATGGAAGCTTACGATATCTCCAATACGAGCGGATTTGCCTCAGTAGGTTCCATGATTGTCTATGAGCGGGGGAAACCGAAACGCAATGATTACCGGAAGTTCAAGATTAAAGGGGTGAAAGGCGCAGATGACTATGCCAGCATGGAGGAAGTGCTGACAAGGAGGTTTGAACATGGCATCAGGGAGCGGGAAGAAGGAAAGGAGCTGGGAGGATTTACGTCATTTCCGGATCTGATCATGATGGACGGCGGAAAAGGGCAGGTGAATGCGGCCCTAAAGGTGCTTGGAAAATTGGGCATTTCCATACCAGTCTGCGGAATGGTCAAGGATGATAATCACCGGACGAGAGGGCTGTACTATCAGAATATTGAGATACCGATTGACAGAAATTCAGAAGGGTTTCGTCTGATTACGAGGATTCAGGACGAGGCGCACCGGTTTGCAGTCACATTTCACAGGCAGCTGAGAGGGAAACAGCAGATTCATTCCATTCTGGACGACATCCCGGGAATAGGTGAGATTCGCAGGAAAGATCTGATGAGACATTTTGAAAATATAGATGCGATTAAGAATGCCACGGTGGAGGAATTGAAAAAACTGCCTTCCATGAATGAAAAATCAGCCAATGACGTGTATCGCTTTTTTCATTAATATGCTATACTATTACCAATTGAATGCTAAAGGAGAAGGACAAGATGAATACAGTGAAAATGAGTAAAGTAGTAGAAAAGATGAACCTAAAGGACCTGACTCCTGATGTGGATCACATAGAAAAGCAGGTGAAACTGCCGGATATCAACCGCCCCGCATTGCAGCTGACAGGATATTTTGACCATTTTGCGTCTGAGCGGGTGCAGGTGATCGGATATGTGGAGTATTCTTTTTTGCAGATGCTCGATGAGGAGAAGAAAAAGGAGGTATACAAAACGTTCCTGTCATATGAGATACCCTGCCTGATATTCTGCCGGAGCCTCCAGCCGGATGAGTTTTTGCTGGCGGAGGCAAATAAGAGGAATATCCCGGTTTTTTCTACGGACAAAAAGACTTCCCAGTTCATGGCAGAGATTATCCGGTGGCTGAATGTGGAGCTTGCGCCATGCATCTCCATCCATGGAGTGCTGGTGGACGTGTACGGTGTTGGAGTCCTGATCATGGGAGAGAGCGGCATCGGGAAGAGCGAGGCGGCGCTGGAGCTTATCAAGAGGGGGCACAGGCTTGTAAGCGATGATGTCGTGGAGATTCGCAAGGTGAGTGACGAGACTCTGGTCGGAAGTGCGCCTGACATTACCAAGCATTTTATCGAGCTGCGGGGCATCGGCATTGTGGATGTCAAGAATCTTTTTGGTGTGCTGAGCGTACGTGAGACTCAGAATATCGATCTTGTAATCACCCTTGAGGACTGGGATCGGGACAAAGAGTACGACCGTCTGGGGCTTGAAGAGCAGCATACTGAATTTTTGGGAAAGAAAGTGGTGTGCCATCAGCTTCCTATCCGTCCGGGGCGAAACCTGGCGATCATTGTTGAAACGGCAGCAATCAACCACCGCCAGAAATCAATGGGCTATAATGCGGCTCAGGAGCTGTACCGGAGGGTGCAGGCAAATCTTGCAAAAAAAGATTATAGCATATAAGAGAAATAGCTAAAGGAGGGTGAAGATGAGGTATTGTTTTGGAGTGGATGTCGGAGGAACGACAGTAAAGATCGGGCTTTTTCAGACAGACGGAACGATTGTGGATAAGTGGGAGATCAAGACCCGCAGGGAGGACAGCGGCAGCGCAGTACTGCCGGATATTGCGGAGTCTCTGAAGGAAAAGCTCGCCGGGCATCAGATTGAAAGAGATGATGTAGAAGGCGTAGGGATTGGGGTTCCGGCGCCTGTGAATGCGGAAGGGATTGTACGGAATTCAGCGAACATCGGATGGGGATACAAAGAGGTAAAGAGGGAGATGCAGGAGCTTACCGGCCTTTCCGTAGAAGTGGGAAATGACGCTAATGTAGCGGCGCTTGGTGAGATGTGGCTGGGAGCCGGAAAAGGGCAGAAAGATCTGATCATGGTAACACTTGGAACCGGCGTAGGGGGCGGAGTAATCGTAGACGGGCGCCCGATTGTCGGGAGCGGCGGCGCAGGAGGCGAGATTGGCCATCTGTGCGTGAATTATGAAGAAGAGGACAGATGCGGATGCGGCAATCGCGGATGCCTTGAACAGTACGCATCTGCTACGGGAATCGCGAGGCTTGCAAGAATCCGTCTGGCGAAGAATGATGATGATTGCGCGCTCCGCAAAGTTTCTCTGGAGGAGGTTTCCGCCAAAACCGTATTCGATGCTTTAAAAGAAGGGGACAAGGTGGCAGAGGAAATTGCAGAAGAATTTGGCGCTTATCTGGGGCATGCGATGGCCAACCTTGCAGCCGTGACAGATCCGGCTGTTATCGTGATTGGCGGCGGCGTGTCAAAGGCCGGGGAAATCCTTCTGGGATATATTGAAAAAAATTATCAGGAAAGAGCCTTTTTTGCGAATAAGCACACCAAATTTCTGCTGGCGGAGCTTGGCAACGACGCAGGAATCTGCGGGGCGGCAAAACTGGTGATTGATAAGGCAAAACGATAAGAAATATGATTGCAGCATAAAATGAATAAAACATCTGGCAGAGATAGATAATTGCTCTGCCAGATGTTTTTATTTGTAGGCTATTAATAGAAAGCGTTAAGGTGTAGTAGTAGTGCCGTCGCCGCCAGTTGGAGGAGTAGTGCCTCCGCCGTTACCATCGCCTCCGCTGTTGCCGCCGTTGCCATCGCCGCCAGGATTAGTAGTACCGCCGCCGTTGCCATCGCCGCCAGGGGTAGTGCCGCCGCCGTTACCGTTGCCGCTAGGAGGGGTCGGGCTTGGAGTGCTTGGAGGCGTCGGGGTGGTAGGCGTGGTGGGAGTTGTAGGCTGATTTCCATCGCCTTCCTCCGGTGGTGTTTCTTCCTCTTCATCCTCATCCTCTTCGTCCTCGTCGTCTTCATCTCCGTCATCGACATCCCCATGCCCTGAGCAGACTTCGTCCGGAAGGACATCGGTGTCAAAATATTCTGTGACAGACGGGCATCTTCCAGCCCTTGAAAGCATGCCGGTTAATTTACAGACGCTTTTTTTTTCGACAGAATCGGGCATATCAAACTCTTGATACTCCAAGTCATCATGCACACGCTCCATAATTCCTTTCCAGATGCGGAAACGGAAACGGGTGTCGTTATTGCATTCTTTATTGTCATCATAGCCGCCCCATACCGCGCAAGTGTAATAAGGAGTGAAACCGCAGAACCACAAGTCCTTGTTTGATGTGGTCGTACCGGTCTTTCCTGCTACCGGCATGTTGCTGAGACGGCAGGCTGTTCCTGTACCTTCCTTGACAACGCTTTCCAGCGCGCTCGTCACAAGGGCGGCGGTGCTTTCTTTCAGTACGCGGTGTGATTCAGCTTTTCCTTCCAGCAGGACATTGCCGTCGTGGTCAAGAACTTTTGAATACATAATCGGACGATTGTACTCACCGCCGTTAGCAATGGCTGCATACGCGCCGCAGAGCTGATAATTATATACGCCGTCGGTCAGGCCTCCCAGAGCTAAAGTCTCGTTAATATCGCTGTAAATCTTGCCATTGATATTCTTGCTCTTTACAAGAGTGGTAATACCGAATTTTTCACAGTAGTCAAATCCAAGCTGCTGAGTGATCTCATTGCTGACTTTAACGGCGCAGACATTAATGGAATTGGCGATAGCCTTTCTGTAAGAAACATCGCCTTTGTAGCCCCTGCTTGCATTTTTAATCTGCTTTCCGTTTTTATATTTTGTCGGCTCGTCGCGGACGACTGTGGCCAGTGTTTTGTCACATGCGTCCATGGCAGGAGCATAGGCCGCAAGTACTTTGAAAGTGGAGCCGGGCTGCCTTTTGGAACCTTTGTAAGCACGGTTCAGTCCGAGGCTGCTCTTTTTCTTGCCCCGCCCGCCGACCATGGCTTTGATCTGGCCGGTCTTCTGATCCATGAGGGTGACAGAAGCCTGCGGCTGAGGGGTGATGTTGATGACTTCATCGTAGGTGTCACCCTCCTTTTTGATGGTTTTCTTCCACTCTTTTACCATCTTCTTGGCTTCTTTGCTGCTGGAATATAAAAGCCCCTGCGTCTTATTATGCTTTTCTTTGGCATATTTTTTGATATGCCCCGAAGAGTAGTTCTCGATGGAGCCGTCGGCACGGGTGACGGTCAGGGCATAATCAAGGCCATATTCTTTGAGATAAGGATAATTTTCGTCATTGTTCATCTCTTCGTCACAGATTTTCTGAAGATCCAGATCCTGTGTGGAATAGATGCTTAAACCGCCGCTGTAGAGCGCATTGTAGGCCTGCGTTTCCGTGTAGCCCAGTTTATCCTTCAAGTCACGGAGCACCTGGTCTGAAAGTGCATCCACGAAATAGGTGTAAGGATTTTTGTCATCCGTTTTTTTGCTGGCTTTCTGAATTCGCGCATATACATCGTCTGCCAGTGCTTCCGCGTAGGCATCTTCAGTGATATAGCCCTGTTCAAGCATATCTTTCAATACTTTCTTGCGCCTTTCCGCATTCTTTTCAGGGTTCGTCACCGGGTTCAGCCGGGAAGGGTTCTGGGTGATGCCTGCGATCACGGCGCTTTCAGAAAGAGAAAGCTCTTCTACATTTTTATTAAAATAACGCTTGGCGGCAGACTGTACGCCCAGGGAATTCTGCCCAAGGTTGATCGTGTTCATATAAGCCTCTATGATCTCATCCTTGCTCATCTGCTTTTCAATCTGGAGGGCAAGGAACTGCTCCTGGAATTTACGCTGCAGTTTGTCATAGAAAGTCTGTTCATTAACAAAGTTAGGGAATACGTTATTCTTAATCAGCTGCTGGGTCAGCGTGCTGGCTCCCTGCATATGCCCTTGAAGCAGAGAAACCGCCGACCGGGCAATACCCCGGATGTCAATGCCGTTGTGTTCATAAAAACGCTCGTCCTCAATCGCTACGAACGCATGCTGGAGATCCACCGGAATCTCGTCAATGGACTTGTAGATACGGTTGGAGCCGGAAGCTACAAATCGTTCAATTTCTGTCTTTTCATCATCTGCATACACAAAAGTAGTATAACCCTGAGGCTTTACGTCCGAGGGGGAAACCTTCGGGGCATCGTCCACGATTTTCTTGACGAACAGCCCGCCTCCTACTAATCCTGCCACGCCAACGACGAGGATGCACAGAAAGAAAGCCTTTAACAGGCGGATGCCGACCCTCTTGCCCTGCATGGTGGATTTGGAGGTTATCTTCCTTTGCTTTTGAGCAGCTTTTTTCTTACTATAGTTCATAAGTGCTTGCCTCCTTCACTTCTGGTAATTATAGCAAATATATATCTTTAAATAAAGAAAAAAATGAAAACTTCATATTTTGGTAGGAAAATCTTAAGAAATTCGTTATACTGTTTAATATCCGTAAAATATGCAGGAGCGGCTATGTATCATGCCGTGTGGGAGAGAGAAAAATGGCAGAAGAATATAAAATTATATATCAGGGCGGAGAGGGTGAGATCGTTGAAAAGAAGTCGCGCTTTATTGCGTCATGCATTCCGGTAAAGTCGGAAGAAGAGGCGCTTGGGCTTATAGAAGCCGTCCGCAAAAAATACTGGGATGCCAGGCATCACTGCTATGCGTATGTGCTGGGAGAGAGAAATGAGCTGATGCGCTGCAGCGACGACGGGGAACCTCAGGGAACGGCGGGGAAACCGATGCTTGACGTCCTTTTGGGAGCCGGAGTCCACGATGCGCTGGTCATAGTCACCAGGTATTTTGGAGGTGTTCTTTTGGGAACGGGAGGGCTTGTCAGGGCATATTCCGGCGCGGCCAGGGCGGGATTGTCTTCCTCTGTTATTATAACCAAAAAATACGGTGTTAAACTGGAAATACGGACAGATTACGCAGGACTGGGGAAAATACAGTATATTTTAGGGCAGAGGGGGATTCACATACTGAAGTCAGAATATTCGGACGCGGTACTTTTGGAAGTAATCTTTGAAAAGGAGCTGAAAGGGGAGATATTTGCAGAGATTACGGAAAAGACGAATGGGCAGGCAGAGCTTAATGAACTGGGGGAATGCCGTTTCGCGAAAATAGATGGTGTGACAGCAGAGCTTGAGTAATTTTTGAGTGGAAATGCAATATCTTCTTCTTTCTTGTATAATGCAGTACAAAAGAAGGAGGACTATCGCATGAATAAGATCACGGAAGGATCTCTGCTGGACTTTAAGGAATGTCTGTATAATGATGAGAAATCAAGAGCCACTGTCGTAAAATATGTGCGCTCAGTGGAGCTCCTGTCAGAGTATCTGGCAGGGGAGGAGATAACAAAAGAGCGGCTCATTGAGTACAGGGACGGGCTTTTAGAGAGCAGGAAGGCGCAGACAGTAAACGGATGCCTGTCGGCAATCAACGCGTATCTGAACTACTGCGGCATGCCGGAGATGAGACTGCGCCTGCTGAAAGTACAGAGGCAGGCATTTCTGGAAGAATCAAGGGAGTTGTCCAGGAAAGAATACGAAAGGCTTTTGAGAGCCGCCCGGGGCAGGAAAGATGAAAGGATGTACCTGATACTGCTGACGCTGGGATGTACGGGGATCCGCATCAGCGAGCTGAGCTTTATAACAGTGGAGGCGATCAGGACCGGAAGGGCGCAGATCCACCTGAAAGGTAAGAACCGGACAATCATACTTCAAAAAGAGTTAAGATGCAGGCTTGGGGCATATGTGAAGAAAAAAGGAATTGGGAATGGGATTGTGTTCCGGACACGCGGGGGGAAGGCAGTAGATCGCTCCAATATCTGCCATGACATGAAGAAACTGTGCTTGGCGGCCGAAGTGGAGCCTCACAAAGTATTTCCGCATAACCTGAGGCATCTGTTCGCCCGGGCATTTTATGATGTTGAAAAAAACCTGGCGCATCTTGCAGATGTATTGGGGCACAGCAGAATTGAGACAACGAGAATCTATGTGGCAGCCAGTGCCAGCGCACATGAAAAAATACTGAACAGAATGCAGTTGATAATATGAATACCGCAGAATAATCATTCTGTGGTATGCTGAGTAACGTGTTTATCACATGCAAAGTAATTATATCTTTTTATTACCCAAAAATCAATATTATTGCAGGCGTTTACATATATATGCCGATATATTTTCATTTTATGTTGCAAACAGTAAAATGAGATATTTTAAAGTACGCTAAATAAACCTGACAAGTTATAAAAAACAGCAGGTTTACTTTGCATATTTTTTGCTTTGGAATTGGATTTCCAAAGCATTTTTTGTTTTACCGAAAATGATGATGCAAAAGAGCCGGCCTTTCTACCACAGAATGATTATTCTGCGGTGAAACATGTTTGCCCATATGCCACGAAAGGGAAAAAGACAGGATGAAAGGGAAAGACATGAGATATGTAAGTATTTGCCTATGCGCGAAAGACATTGAGTTTAAGGAAGAATCAATCAGGATAGTTGACGGACAGCTAGAGGAATATGAGATTCCTTATGAGGAGATGGTGCTGGTATACATAGTCCTGCGTGACGGGGAGGATTGCCGCATTCCGGAGATTTGGGGCATTACAGAACATATGGAAGGAGCTTTGGTAATCTGTAACCGCCGGCAAAACTGCTTTGCGGTACGGACAGACACGGCAGGACAGAGTGCGGAAGAGATACTTTGGGGACTTACGGAACGTGTGCCCTATGCGCTTTTTGGTTCTCAGCCATGGTTGAACGAATATGACAGCGGACAGTTTGATGAGGTGCTGAAAATGGTTGACATGATGAAAGAATGTACCTGACGGAGAATGCGCCTGACGGCTATGGATGGATAATTTAAAACATATTAAGTCGAATGTGCGGGAAAGGAAAGCGAGATGGAGAGGGAAATTATACTGCATGTGCAGATGTTTGGGAATTTTCAGATGAGTTACGGGGAAAAACCACTGACCGGGGAGAAAGCAAGGGATACTTATTTTACCAGCTTGATGCAGATACTGCTGCATCATGTGCAGAGCGGAGTCAGCAGAGACAGGCTTGAAGAGGTACTGCTGGGAGATAGGGATGTGGAGAACAGGCATCAGGCATTGCAGACAATCATATATAAGGCAAAACGGAAACTAAAAAACATGGGCTTGCCGCAGAAGAATTATATCGAGCTGAAGAACGGCGTCTATTACTGGACTTCTGACATACCTGTCAGTGAGGATGCGGAAAAGTTCGACCGGCTGTACAAGGAAGCGGCATCGGCGGAAGGAGAGGAAGAGAAACTCCGGCTGTACCTGGAGGCATGCTACACATATAAGGGAGAATTCCTGTCGGATTACGCAGGCGTAATGTGGGCAGGCGCAGAGGCGAGGCGTTATCACAGCATGTTCTGTGAGAGCGTGGAAAGAGCTGCCTCTATTATAAGGAAGAGAAACGACTGGTTCCTCCTGGAGGAGCTGGGAACTTATGCGGCGAAGACGAACCCGTTTTCAGACTGGGAGAGCCTCACGCTGGAGGCGCTGATAGAGAGCGGGCGCCATAAAGAGGTCAGGCAGCTGTATGCGGATACTGCCGACAGCTACCTCCGGGAGAGAGGGATCTATCCGGCGTCAAAAGTCACGGAGCGGATGGATGCCCTGGGGAACCGGGCGAACTATCCGTGCATGGCATTAAACCAGATACAGAAGTGCCTGAAAGAAGACTCGGACAAAATAGCGGGAGGATATAGATGCTCCTACCCGGTATTCAGGGGCGCTTACCGCATCTTCTGCCGGATGATGGAGCGCAGCGGGCAGAGCGGATACCTGATGCTCTGTACGCTGGTGGACAGCAAAGGAAATCCGATGGAAGAAGGATTCCGGATGAAAGAACTGTCAGAAAGGCTTATGGCCGCCATACAGAACTCCATCAGGCACGGCGATGTAGTAAGCCAATACGGGAAAGGCCAGTTCCTTGTGATGCTGGTGAATACGACAAGAGAAAACTGTGAGATCATAGAGAGGCGCATAAGCCAGAAGTTTACTGTGGGTAGGCAGAGGATTGGGGTGCAGTACCATGTTGACTGCATCATATGCGAGGCGTGACGGAGGGCGAGTCGAACCGCGGCAGCGAAATACGCAATAGATAAACTGCTAATAGTGAAAAAAATAAAAAATACGCATTTTTTATTAAAATGGATAGGGATATGGATAGTGCCGGGTTGTTATTATAGTACCAGAAAATGCAGAACGTATGGAAAGGATGTGAAACGGATGGCTAGGAGCGGGCATTATATCGGAACACCGAACGGAATCGTGCTGTGTGCCGACAGACATGAAGGCGGAACGCTCACAGGCCGTCTGTACCACGGATATAAAGATGAGGGGATTCCATTTCAGGGATATGAGAAAGTCGCATGGATTGCCGAAGAATTGTTCAACTCATTAGATTTTCCCCATGCCGGAAATGGAGACAGAGATATTAATGGCAGTACGCATGATTACCGTAAAAGGAAGTTGGTGAGGGTATTGAAAGATGATGAAATGTTAAGTAAACGTGGAGATATAGGAACTTTTGTAGTGAGAGTCCAGCACCGGCAGCACAGCAGCTGGCAGGGCAGGGTCACCTACCTGGAAAAAGACAAGACAGTGTATTTCCGCTCTGCGCTTGAGCTGATGAAGATCATCGACGGAGCTCTTGACGAGGCGGAGCAAAAGGGCGGGAGTGGCGGACAGAACGGGCAAGAGGCCGGGTAAGGCAAAAACAGGTAGGACAGAGAGAAAAGCAATAGAGAGTAGGGGCGCATATGGCAAGTAAAGAATTACGGAAACTGAACCGCAAAGAGCTGCTGCAGATGCTGCTTGTGCAGTGCGAGGAGACAGAGCGGATACAGGGAGAGATGGATGAGACAAATGCAAGGATGGCTGAGATGGAAGAAAGCTACGAGCGTCTGAAGATAAAGCTGAACATCAAGGATCAGAGGCTGAATGAGAAAGACGCGCAGATAGAGGAGCTTAAACAGACCATCGAGGACATGAAGACATCAAGGGAGATTGAGCTTGCGGAGGCCGGCTCTATAGCGGAGGCGGCGCTTAAGCTTAACGGAATCTTCGAGACGGCTCAGAAATGCGCGGACCAATATCTGACCAACGTCCGAAAGCTGTGTGAAAAGGAGAGCCGGGTTTCCCAGGAAACCAGCAGGCAGCAGGCGGCAAGGAGGAGGACCTTACAGGCGATGACCCGCCGGGAGTTCCAGTCAGTGCCCCGGGGCTTAAAGATGACCGGTACTGACGCAGCAGTCGTAAAGATGCCGGATGAGGGAGGAGCCCCGCTGGCCGATCCGGGTGGCGTTCATGAATAATAAAGAAAAGCTTGAGATCCCTTCCATCCCGGCGCTGAAAGAAGAGCTGATGCGGGAGAAGATTAAGAGAGAGTTCAGGAGAGCGATCCTTAATATGGCAGGGATACTGATTGTGGCAGCCGCGCTGACGGCTCTGATGGCCACAAGAATCTTCGTGCTGGTGCAGATCAACGGTTCCAGCATGAAACCGACTCTTAATGAAGACGAGGTGATCATCCTCCGCCAGACAAAGGCGGTGGAAAAGGGAGATATCGTCGGATTCTACTACGGAGGAAAGATACTTCTGAAACGCGTCATGGCAGGCGCGGGAGACGAGGTAGATATCGACCGGGAGGGAAATGTATCCGTCAATGGCGAAAGGCTAGGCGAATCGTACCTGAAGGAGAAGACGCTGGGGAAATGCGACCTGGAATTCCCCTACGAGGTGCCGGAGGGAACAATATTTGTGTTGGGAGACAATCGGGCAATCTCCATGGACAGCCGGATAAAGTCTATCGGCTGCGTGGAAAGCGACCAGATTGTTGGAAAGGTAGTATTCAGGATGTGGCCGATGGCCCGCATGGGAATAATGCACTAGGAAGGTGAGAAGATGCAAAAATTAATGAAAGAACGGTTGAGGGAGTTAAAAGCGCGTCAGAGAAGGCGCAGACAGATGGGAATAATCGCTGCATTTTTCGGCGTTATCGTAATCGGCGGCGTAGTGTGGGGCATGGCCCGGCCCGGAGTTGCCATGACAGGCGATGCCACTTGTGGAACCGAAGAACATAAGCACGGTGATAAATGCTATGAGAACATCCTTGCATGCGAGGAGAAGGAGAGCGCAGGGCACAAGCACGACGACAGCTGCTACAAGACAGAAGAAGTGCTCGTGTGCGACAAGGAAGAGTGCGAGGCGAACCCGGAAGAGGGCATCGAAGGGCATGCCCATGACAAGGGATGCTACGAAGAGAAGAAAGAGCTTGCCTGCAAGGAAGAGGAAAGCGAAGGACATACTCACTCAGACAAGTGCTATAAAAAAGAGATTGCCTGCGGAAAGGAAGAGCATGCCCATGAGGAAAACTGCTACATCGACAGAGAGGCCGACGTAGAGAAAAAGTCTGACTGGGATAAACAGTATAAGAACGTTAAGTGGAAAGATGCCTGGGGCGAAGACCTTGTGACGGCTGCCGACAAGCAAATAGGCTACAAGGAAAGCGCGAAGAACTACAAGAAGGTGAACGGAGAGCAAAAGGGTTATACCCGTTACGGCGATTTCTCGGGAGAGGCATACGCAGACTGGGATGCAGCATTTGTAAACTTCTGCATCCACTACGCGGGAATCTCAAAGTCCGACGTATTCCCAAATACAACGGACACCAACAAATGGTACAACAAGTTCAGCAAGGTCAACGGAAGTTTCCTTACCGCTCCGGAAGGATATGAGCCGGAAAAAGGCGATATCGTATTTTTCGAGAAGAAAAAGGGCGAGACTGATTTCGCCATGGGAATCGTGTCATCCTCAGATAAAGACAAGAAGGAAATCAAGGTTATCGAGGGCAATATCGACAACGAGGTTAAGGAAGTAAAATACAGCACAGGCGACAGCCAGATCTTCGCCTACATAAAGGTGACAGAGATCGAGCAGGCATTTAAGGGAGTGGAGCCTGACGACGCAGAGAATGAAGAAGAGCAGGGAGAGACAGAGGAGCCAAGTCCTGCATTTGACTCGGAGTACGAAGGCGGCGGCGTGATCATCCATGTGAAGGCTGACGAGGGAGTTGTTCCGGAGGGAGCAGAGCTTTCTGTAATGCGGATTGAGAAAAAGAAGATCACCAGCGGCATGTCTGCCGAAGAAAAGGAAGAGGCAGAGAAGGTCAACGCTCAGTACGACATGACAAGGGAGAAGCTGAATGAAGAGAGCGAGAAGAAGGAGCAGGAGATGCAGGGATTCCTGGCATACGACATCAGTTTCATGCTGGACGGCAAGGAAATAGAGCCGAGCGGCAAAGTCAAAGTGACTATGGACTTTAAGGAGGCGGTAGCGCCGGAGGGCATATCTGAGAATGCCGAAGTGGCTGTAAACCATTTGAAAGAAAATGGGAACGGCGGAGTTAAGGTGGAGAATCTGACGGAGGCAAGTACCACGAACATCACAACGGCGGAGAAAGATGCGGCTGTTGAGAAGGTAGAGCTGGTGGCAAATGAATTTTCAATCTTTACGATTAGCTGGGGTATAAATGGCTTTGATATTCGTCTGGATGTTGAGCATGTAGATGAAAGTGGTAATAAGCTGATAGAAGGAACAGGGGCAGAGGAAGAGGAATTAAGAATAAATGCGCCAGTTGGGGAGACGATAAATTTACGAAATGAATTGGCGTCTGAATGGAAGGTGATGTCAGCTAATGGTATAAATTATGAACCAATTAAAATAATGATAGGCAATCCTTCGGATGGTTCTTTTTGTGAAACAGATAGTGTGATGAGGGATTCTGATGGGATGATGAACTTTTATTTAAATAATGGTGTGGTTCTTAGATTTCATTTTAGGGAACTTATGAATCATTGTTTGAGGATCGTGTATGAACCTACGGAAATAGAATTATTGGGGATAGATATTGATAATAATATTATTTCAACAGGACGGTTGGATGTTGCATTATCAGGAAGTTCATTGAGGCAATTTGAAGAGGCTGTTGAGAAAAATGAGAATGATAATGCGGATGATGATGTGGTAATTCAATATGTGTGGTATAAGAGCATAAACGGAGGAGATTACAGAGCAGTTGAGAATCAGGAATACGATAACAATATGTCTTCAATTACTGGAGAATATGGCAGTTCACTAGATGTTGCTTTGGATGGCGGAGCACTGGGTAATGGTAACCAAAGCGTTAAGTATAAAGTTAAATTATGTATAGGAAACGAAGTGATCGGATCGTCAGAGCCGGAATCAATATCATATTATGCTGAATTGCAGAATGGAAGTTTTGAAAGGCCTTCTGTGGCAGCTGAAGGAGGTACTTTATATAAGCAGTATCCCCAGGAAGATGTTGAAGGCTGGAAAACAACCGCAGCTGGAGGAGCGATAGAAATAGCCAGAGTTAAAGATGGGCGCATAGATTCTTATTATGGCGAAAACTATGATGAGTTTTGGGCAGCGGATGGTATTCAGTTTGCTGAGTTAAATGCGGAAAGCACAGGGTCATTATATCAAGATGTGCTTACAGTAAAAGGTGTTCAATTAAACTATTCATTTTCCCACAGGGCGCGTCCGAATCAGTCTCCAAATGAGATGTATTTGGTAATTGTTCCCACGTCTGTAGCAATGGAAGGGGTACCAGTAGAGGATAATGTAGCTCATACTAAGGAAATAGATACACAGGATGAAGTGAACTATCTGATAGCTCATCGGAGCAATTATCCAGGTGTGTATGTACAGAATTATACTGTTGATTCATCCGGATGGGTAGAGCATAGCGGTATATATACTCCTCAGTATAACTTGAATAGATTTTTCTTTGTCTCTGCGGAAAAGAATCCAACTATGGGAAACTTTATAGACGATGTGTGGTTTAGCCAGCGTTTGCCCGAACCTAAAAAAGATACATTTAATTTTAGGATTGTTAAAACAGTCAAAGGTCTGAAAGAAATAGATGAAATAAAAGGTTCGGCAGAAAAGATTAAAGCATTAAAGAAGAAGATAGAGACTCTTACATTTAATATATCAGTCGAGACCTTAGTTAAAAGACCTCTCGAAGGACACATTCCTGAAGAATTAAAGGCATTGGATATGGAGTGGACAGATAATGGAAATGGATCTTATACAGGTGTTCGTAACTATTATGACATTCCTATAGGTGAAGAGGTGTATACGATTTCAGTAAGAGAGGAAAATGCAGATATAGATCCATACGGACTAACGACAACTGTAACTAGAATAAGTTCTGGAGAGCAGGAAACACCCGTACCAGGCCAGTCGGGAGAAGTAGTGGTAAGGAAGGATGCCCAGGAGAGATTGATATTTGAAAATGTTTATGGAGAAAAAGACAATTCAACCTGGGAAGTTGTCAAGCGCAGTTTAAGTGATAAGACGAAGGTGCTGGAAGGGGCAGCATTTTCTCTGACAGATGAAAAGACCCGCCTGATTAGGGTGTTGACGGGAGAAACAGATGCCAATGGCATGATTCAGTGGAAGAATGATGGAAAAGATGCTGATTTGAGTGAATTGGACGGCAGATATATCTTAAAAGAAACCAGAGCTCCGGAAGGATATTCATGCAGTGAAAAAGAATGGATATTAACATTTAATCAAGGTAAATTGGATGTGGACGCATTGAAGGGGCAGATATCAGGAGACAAAGACATTATAGCACTTATAACTGAGGATGATGTCCACAAAATTTCAATCTATAATGCCCGCTTATATTCACTGCCATCCACAGGCGGCAAAGGTATCTACTTGTATATGTTCAGCGGTATACTGCTTATGGCAGGCGGCCTGCTGATGACATATAAAAACAGCGTGCAATACACGCGCAAAAATTAAAATGGTGAAAAACCAAAAAACAAGGAAAAGGAGAGAAAAAATATGAACAAATTCAAAAAGTTTTTCGCAGTGCTATTATCATTAGCAATGGTATTAGGGATGAGCGTAACATCATTTGCGGCGGCACAGCCCAAGCCGGAGGATTCCAAGGAGGTGACAATTGAGAACGTTGATAACACAATACTCAAGGCGTATCAGATTATCGATGCAAAGTACGCAGGTGCTGGTTTTGTAGGATACGAATGGACCACGCTTTCGGGTAAGAGTGGTGATGTGGCTTTTGACAGAGATGGAGATGTAGAAGGTCTAAACAGTGCTTTCATTACCGATTTAGCTAAGACAGTTACTGAAACGGATGGAGTGGAGTTTACAAATGGCAACAAGCTGGAAGTTGGTACATGGATGATTATTGCTACTCCGAATGATGATAACGAAACAGTTTATAATCCGATGATTGTCAGTGTATACTATGACGTTAATGGCATTCAGGCAGGCAACGTAAGCGCATCTGATAATTGGACAATTAAATCTACAAATGCATATGCAAAATCTTCGGATATTACAGGTACAGTAGACAAAGAGGTTAAAGAAGAGGATAAAGACGCAGCAGTAGGAAGTGACGTTCAGTTTACACTTACAGGAACAATCCCGTCCTATAGTGCAGAGTATGTTAATCCTGTATACACACTGAAAGATACGATTGTCAAAGGATTAGAGTATAATACAGCGAAAGGCATCACAATTACAGTTGGAGGAAAAGACGCTGCAGCTAATTGTGATGCAACTCAAAATGGAAATACCTATATATTTGCATTCGATTCTGCTTTTATTAGCAGCCTTGCAGCAGAATCAGAGGCAGACCGCGCAGTTGTAATCACATATTATGCGACAGTTACTGAAGATGCGATTACGGCAGCAGGTGAGAATAATGTAACATTAGAGTATTCAAGAGAACCTGGTGAAGGCGGAACTGCTGAGACTGCTCCGAAGACAGAATACACTTATACATTTGGATTTGACGGCGTACTTAACAAAGTAGACGGAGACGGAAGTATTCTTGCAGGCGCGACATTCACTCTTTATGATGATGAAGAATTGACAAATGCCGTTGGCACTTATACAACAACTGACAGCAATAATGATAAAATCGTATTTAACGGATTAGACGCTGATAAGACCTATTATTTGAAAGAGACAGCTGCACCGGCTGGATATACAATTAATGAAACTGTTTATACTGTAATTTTTGAGAATATTGAATATAACAAGGAAACAGCGACCTACGATGTTAAGGTAACTTATACAGATGCAGAGGGAACTGTAGTTACAAAGAATGCTGCAGATGTAACTTACGGACAGTCAGTTGAGGCGCCAGTTGATTCTGTAGTGAACCTTACGATTGGTTCCCTTCCGTCAACCGGCGGTATCGGTACTACGATCTTCACAATCGGCGGATGTGCAATCATGATCATCGCTGCCGGCTTATTCTTCGCAAGCCGCAGAAGATCTGTAAAATAATGTACTTACACTTCGGGGCAGTCCTGCCCCGAAGTACCTATAAGAAGCTGCAACTAAGAAACTACAACAGTAAGGAGAGTTCGGATGCGGAATAAAAAGAGCACAATTTTAATAGCAGTTATTTTTTTAGCCGGGTTGTCCTTACTGCTGTATCCTTTTATCGCAAACCAATGGAACGCTTACAGGCAGAAACGACTCATCAGCAATTACGATTCTACAGTGGAAAAGATGGCGGCTGCCGGGAAGATCAATTACGGGGAGGAATGGGCGCAGGCCAATGACTATAATGCCAGGCTCCTGCCCAGTATCCTTCCGGACTCTTTCGCGGACGCGAAAGAGTCGTCAGAAAGGGATGACGAGTATATGTCAGCGTTAAACCTCACAGGCGACGGCATGATGGGATATGTGAGGATTCCGAAAATTAATGTGAATCTCCCGCTGTTCCACACGGTTGATGAGGAAGTGCTTGAGACGGCGGTGGGCCATCTGGAAGGCAGCTCTCTTCCCGTGGGAGGGGAGGATACCCACTCGGTTCTGTCGGCGCACCGGGGGCTTCCAAGCGCCACACTGTTTACAGATCTTGACAAATTGGAGGAAGGGGATCATTTTCTCCTTTGCATCCTTGACGATATGCTCTGCTATCAGGTAGATAAGATTACGGTAGTTGAGCCGGACGACACCAGCGGCCTGGCGGTGGAAAAGGGCCAGGATCTGGTAACGCTTTTAACCTGCACCCCCTACGGGGTGAACAGCCACAGGCTGCTTGTGAGAGGGCACAGGGTTCCATATACTCCGGAGATTGAGGACGAAAGCGTGCCTCTTGGCAATACCAGTCTCCACACCAGTTACCTGTTGTGGGTCATCATAGGACTTCTGGTAACAGGAGCGTTCTGTCTCTTCTTATATAGAAGGGAGAAGAAACTGGTAAAGAAAGCGGAGGAGTAGGCATGAAGAGAAGATTTTCTACAGTTCTGTTTGCTCTTTTGTTCCTCATTGGCTTTGGGATATTGGCATATCCCACGATTTCCAACCAGTGGAACACTTACCGCCAGTCAAGGCTTATTTCCAACTACGACACAGTAGTGAGCCAGATGACGGAGGAGGACTTTACGGCGGCCTGGGAGACGGCGAGAGAGTACAATCAGTCCTTCGGGGAGAACAGCATACTTACCGATGTCTTTGGGGTTGACGGGGAGGAGGATATCTCGGACACTCCCTACTGGAAGATACTAAACGCTGCCGGAGACGGCGTGATGGGGTACATCACAATACCGAAGATCAACATTAAGCTGGCGGTCTATCACGGCACGGCGGATGATGTGCTTGAGACCGGCGTGGGGCATATGAACGGCACGAAACTCCCGGTAGGGGGAGAGGGCAATCACTGTGTGCTGTCAGCCCACAGGGGCCTCCCCAGTGCAAAGCTATTTACAGATATTGACCAGTTAAAAGAGCGCGACAGGTTCTATCTGCATATCCTCGATGAGGATATGGCCTATGAGGTGGATCAGATACTTCCCATGGTGGAAAAGGATGATTTTGACGCACTGGGAGAGGCGCTCAAGGTAGTAGAGGGGCAGGATTATGTGACACTTTTCACCTGTACGCCCTACGGAGTGAACAGCCACAGGCTGCTGGTTCGGGGGCACAGGGTTCCCTACGACGGGGAGCTTGAATCTACGCCCGCAGATACGATGGTTCAGGCCATTCAGAATTATTATATGCTGTATCTCTTAGCAGGCCTGGGAGTGACGGCGCTTATCATACTGGCGATGCGGCGCGTCATGGGGAAAAGGAGACGGCAGACAGAAACTAAGTTGGAAAAGGAAAAGAAGAACCGTGAGGAGGGAAAAAGTTGAAGATAAGTAAAAGATTGACAAAAGGATGTGCGCTGACCCTGGCGTTTCTGCTGACAGTACCTTTCATGGGGCGGATGCAGACCCAGGCGGCAAACGGGATTGACACGGGAAAAGATGACTGCAGTATTACGGTGGCCGTAGAGCAGGAGGGGTATGAAGGCGGTTACGGCAAGGCCGGCATCCCGGTGGCGCTCTATAGGGTGGCGGATGTAAATGTATCAGGCAAGTTTACAGGTATTGATGCTTTTGCCGGCATGGACTTTAACGACGTGGGCGAGGCATCCGCAAGCGAGGCTACGGCCGCTGCCTGGCGGACTCTGTCTGAGGAGGCTGCAAAGCATTTAAAAGGAGTGATTCCTGTAGATCAGAAAAATGTAGTTCCGGCCGCTGGTGAAGGGGTGTCCGGGGCGTCGGCGGAGTTTACCGGGCTATCCACAGGACTTTACCTGATTGTTCCGGCTGAGAGCTACAATGATGATTACTCTGTTAAATATAAGTTCACTCCGTATCTGACGGCACTGCCAAGCAGCGAGTATGCTCTGACGGGAACAGGAAGCGACGAATGGGTATATGAGGCTAAGGTGGGTCTTAAGATGGAGAGTGAGCAGCAGTACGGAAAGCTTAACATCCGTAAGACGCTGGCGGATTACAACCAGTCTCTGGGGCAGGTTTCATTTGTCTTTCAGGTGGAGGGAAGAGATGAGCATGATGTCCTTGTATACAGCAATGTAATCAGCACTACCCACACAGGAGCCGGAGAGGTGGCGGCGGTGCTTGACAAAGTGCCGGCAGGGATTGAGATTACGGTGACAGAAGTCTACTCTGGGGCAAGCTACGAAATAGACGGAGACAGTGAAAAGACGGTAAATGTCGTATCTGACGCGGCGTTAGAGGCAGGAGCCGGGAGTGAGGCATCCGTCTCCTTTACCAACCGTTATGATGGAGGAAACCGGGGAGGCTACGGCGTGACGAACCAGTTTGACAAGGATAATAACAATAACTGGCAGTGGACACAGGCTGCAAATTAGGAAGGAGCTGCGACAGGAATGAAGAGAATAGGAAAATATAGTAAAGTAATCGCGATGTCGGCTGCAGCTCTTGCTATGATGGCAGCATTGTCTATACAGAGCTCGATGGCATACTTTACGACTTATGTATCGGCAGGAGGGGGCGGAGAGGTAAGCCTCAGGATCCAGACCGTGGTTCATGAGGATGTAAGTGAGATGACAAAGCACATAACCATTGAAAATGTAGAGGATAACGACTGCTTTGTAAGGGTGCGCGCATTTTACAGCGGACTGGTGAGCATTGAGTATAAAAATGTTGGAGGCGGCGATGGCTGGTATGACGGAGGAGACGGATACTGGTATTACCGTCCGGTGCTTAGGGCACATTCTACAAGCTCCCAGCTGGATGTAAAGATTATCGTGCCGGAAGAGTTTGACAAAGATACCTTTAATGTAGTTGTAGTACAGGAGTGTACGCCGGTCATCTATGATGACGCCGGCAATCCGGGCGCTGAGTGGGATACCGTCTACTCAGATTATCAGAGAGGAGGCAAAAACTAATGAAGAGAAGGAAAGCCTCTCAGAGAAGGAAAGTAACATACGGGCTGCTGGTTCTGGCAGTGGTGATGCTCCTTGCCAGCGCAGTGGGAAGCACAAGGGCGGCGCTTACTTATTACAGTGAGAACTATACGGCAGAGATCACCGTATCCCAGATCGGCGTAAGCCTCCTGGAAAACGGAGAGACTGTAAGCAGCCGTGACTATAACAAAAATAAATGGAATGAGACCGGCAACAATGGAAGCGCGTCTGCGGTACTCCTTAAGAATATGCTTAAGAAGGATGAAAAGCTGGCGCTCAATAAAAAGTATGATGAAAAGCTGTCTGTGAAAAACAGCGGAACTATAGACGAGTATACGAGAGTAAGGATTTACAAGTATTGGGTAAACCCGGACGGCTCAAAGGTGACGGCGCTGTCGCCGGACCTTATCGACCTTCATCTTGTAAATCAGGAAAACTGGGTGAAGAACCCGAAGAGCACGAAAGAGTGTACGGAGCTTTTCTATAAGGGAATCCTGAAGGCAGGCGCTCAGTCAAAGCCCTTTGCCGACACGATCCGCATCGACAAGAAGGTAGCGTCCGAGGTGAAGACGGAGAAGAACGGCAATGTGATCACGACAACCTACAAGTATGACGGCGTTCAGTTCAAGGTGGACGTGGAGGTTGACGCAGTGCAGACCCACAACGCGCAGGATGCCATCAGGAGCGCATGGGGCGTGGATGCCTCTGCTCTCGGGATATTATAAGGAGGGGCTGAGAAGATGAAGAAGAGAAGACTATTATTTGGCCTGGCGGCGGCTCTGATCTTTGCGTCCTCCCTTACGGCCCAGGCGGAGGACAGGAAAGGGGCGTCCGGCTGGCAGGTGGCATTTGACGGAAAGAAGATGAAGAGCAACTTCAATAGCTCTAAGATTAATGACGAGGTTATCGCGCTGCAGCCAGGAGATTCGGTGGAGCTTACCATCAAGCTTAAGAACAACTATAAGAGCGAAGTGGACTGGTACATGAAGAATGAGGTGCTGGAGACTCTTGAGGATGCCGGCGAGGCGGCAGGCGGCGCATATGACTATCTGCTGACCTATACGGACAAAGATAAGAAGACTACGACGCTTTATTCCAGCGAGAAGTTTGGCGGCGACGGAAGGATCAACGGCGAGGGGCTCCGCGGGGCGACAAAGACCCTTGACAATTACTTTTACCTGGATCGCATGAAAAAGAGCGATACAGGAGTTGTAAAGCTTAAGGTGGCATTGGACGGCGAGACGCTTGTCAACGATTACCAGAATACCATCGCAAGGCTTCAGATGGATTTTGCCACGGAGCTTGCCGGGAACGGCACAGGCAATGGCGGTAATGGCAGCGGAAACAGGCGTGAGGTCATAAAGACGGGAGACCAGACTCAGATGATGCTCTTTGTGCTGCTGACTCTGGGGGCAGGGCTTGTATTCCTGCTGGCGGTATTGATGCGGCTGCGCCGTGATCCTGAGGAGGAAGAAACTTATAAAGGCAGCGTGTCTGCGGCAGTGTCCGGGGCACAGGCAGGAAGAAGGAGGCTGAGATAGTATGAAATATTTTAAAAAGATACGAAAGAGCCTTTTGTTTCTGTCAAGTTTAGTTTTTGTCTTTGGACAGAGCGCGCTGGCTGCTGATGAGGAATACAGCTATACGGTAAGGCTCTATGCCGGGAACCAGGGGCAGCTTACGGGCAGCGGCATATCCGCTCCGGCCAATGCAAAGGTGTCAAAGAGCGGTGCGGAGATTACGATTACCGGACTGAAATATGGCGATACGGTATATATGAGCCCACAGGATGCTGCGAAGTCCACGGACAGCAAGTATTATGTAAAGGGAATCCGCCGTTCGGGAAGAGATAATTCTGAGGCGACAGAATCCAGTTTCCGGGTTGCCAGCGACAGGGATTACGTCATCGCATACGGCATCAGCGGCAACCTGGTTGCATACAGGGTCAATTACCTTGACGAGGACGGCAATGAGCTTTTGGGGAGCGATACTTACTACGGCAATCCAGGAGAGCGCCAGTATGTGTCCTCCAGATACATCGACGGCTACCAGCCGCAGGCTCTTAATATGGTAAAGACATTATCTACGGACGAGTCAAAGAATGTGTTTGATTTCCGGTATGCTCCGGCAGGTGAAGAGGAAGAGGCAGCTCCGGCTGCAGGAGGAGCGGCAGCCCCGGCAGGGGGAGAGGCGGCGGCTCCAGCAGGCGGTAATGCGGCGGCCCCGGCGGGTGATGATGCGGCGGCAGGAGGAGCAGAGGATCCGGCAGATGCGGTAGGCGGCGACGCGGCAGTTCCGGTGCCGGATGAGCAGACACCCCAGGCGCTTCAGGATCTTGACCAGATAGAGGACGAGGCTGTGCCGGAGGCAAATCTGGATGCCAACGGCAACCGGGGAGGAACTAGGATGAGCTATCTCCCGATCTATATCGGAATCGGAGCGGCGGCGATAGCGGCGCTGGCAGCTACAGTATTCTATCTGAAGAGACGGCAGAAAGCTCTGGCCGTGACATCAGATGATACGGACATTGTAGAATTGCCGGATGATGAGAAGTAGCGATGGGAAGGAGAAAAAGAAAACATAGAAGTGCCGGCAGCATCTGCAACATGGCTGGAACAGGGCTTATCATCATTATGATAGCCCTGTGCTCCCTGCTGGTGCTGCCGGGTATTTTTGGATATCAGATGTACAATGTAATTACGGGCAGCATGGAGCCTTCGATTCCGGTGGGAAGCCTGATATATGTAAATGTTATGGGGCCGGAGGAAATCAGGGAGAAGGATGTCATTGCGTTTTACAGCTCCGTGGAGGACGGCAGTATCATTACCCATCGGGTAGTGATGAATAATGTAGTGTCGGGAACTTTTAACACAAAAGGAGATGCTAATGACGGAGATGACCCTGTTCCGGTGGAGTATGCCAATTTTATCGGGAAAGTAGAGCTTACTATACCCTATATGGGGAAAGTGCTTACTGTAATGTCGTCACTGTACGGGAAAATCGCAGGGGTGTGCATTATCCTTGCAGGCGCGCTCTTAAGCATCATGGGAACGCGGCAGGATGACAGAGAAGAATAAGAAAGGCGCGGCATTTTCCCAGGATTGAAAAATATAGAAACAGAGAGGAATTGATTTTGAATGAAATATCCGAAATTTTTACAGGTACTGACACTTGCGGCGGTAGTCACAACGGCTCTGCCGATTACAGAGACAGCTGTGTATGCGTCAGAGAAAGAGACTCCGAAGGAGTATGAGGCGCGCACAGAGTATCAATTGCCGAAAGGATATCACTATGTGTTAAGCGACGGAAAATATGTGGTGTTCGGAGGCAACGGCAAGGCTCTGGTTGAGAAAGACGAGGAAAAGAAGACTGAGGCGAAAGCAGAAACAAAAAAGGCAGCGCCGCAGGAGGAAGTAAAAAAGGAAGAGCCGAAGGCAGAAAAGGCGGAGGCGCAGGAGCCGGAAACGGAAAAGACGGAGGCGCAGGAGCCGAAATCGGCAGAGAATAAGGAGCTGGAAAAGAGCGCCGGAAGCTCGGGAGAAGATGGAAAGCAGGAAGAAACGGGAGACGAAGGAAACGGCGGAACCGAAAGCGGAACGGACGGGAATGCCGGCGGAGGAGAGACCGGGGAAGGAACCGGCAGCGGGAATGTGGGCGGCGAAAGCGGCGGAACCGGGAGCGAAGGCAGTGGAGAGAGCGGAGAAGGAACCGGGAGCGAAGGCAGTGGAGAGAGCGGAGAAGGAACCGGAAACGAAGGCAGTGGAGAGAGCGGAGAAGGAACCGGGAACGAAGGCAGCGGAGAGAGCGGAGAAGGAACCGGAAACGGGAATGTGGGCGGTGAAAGCGAAGGAACCGGGAACGAAGACGGCGAAAGTGGCAGCGGAAATGAAGGCAGCGGAGAGAGCGGAGAAGGAACCGGAACCGGGAATGTGGGCAGCGAAAACGGCGAAACCGGAAACGAAGGAGGAGAGAGCGGAGAAGGAACCGATACAGGGATAACAGGCTCCGATGGAGCTGAGAGTAAGGATGATATGTTTGCCTTGAAACAGCCGAAGCCTGATAACGCCGGAAAGAAATATACATTGCAGAAACCGGAAACTCAGGAAACAAAGATTACGCCGAACCCTTACTTCCGGGCGTCAAAGCCATTTACAGCGATTGGCGACAGGATTTGTTACAATGTAGAAGTGCCGATTGAAGGAATTCCTTCATTTATTACTCAAGAAATGGTGGTTGGGGCATTAAAAGCACAGGATGAGACAGGTTTTCCTGCATCTGTGACAATTGCACAGATTATCAAGGAGTCCGGATACGGAAAATACGGACCGGGCGGCAAGAACGGGCAGGGTCTGTCCTACCTTGCTTATCAGTATTGCAACCTTTTCGGAATCAAGGGTACCGGAACTGCCGGAAGCGCCGTGATGAAGACAAATGAGATGACGTCCGGCGGCTCAATCTACTCAATCCAGGCGGGATTCCGTGTATATAATACATATACAGAGTGCATCGAGGATCGCAGCAAGCTCCTTAAAAACGTCTATTCAGACCTTACTAGGGGCGTTACGGACGCAAATACATTTGCCATGAAGATAGGCGGGAGATGGGCGACAGGAATCAACTACGGACAGGGTCTTATCAAAACGATGGAAACTTACGATCTTTACCGGCTTGATGAGATGACGCTGATGGATTTTAACAAGATGATCGGAACATTTGCAAATCCATGCCCGGGTTCGCATGTTACCAGTACCTTCGGCCACCGGGATTTTGATAATAAGTTCCACAAGGGCCTTGACTTGGGAACAGGTTCCCAGAATATCCCCACCTATGCGGCGGAGGCAGGAACCGTTACATTTGCAGGGAGGGCAGGAGCCGCGGGGAATCTCATTGTCATTGAGCATGAAGACGGACTTGTCACCAAGTATATGCATCATTCCAGAATGTATGTGAAGATTGGGCAGAAGGTTGAGAAGGGTCAGCAGATCGGGCTTTCCGGCACGACCGGATATTCCACCGGGAACCACCTTCATTTCCAGGTGGAAAAAAACGGAGTCGCCATGAATCCGGCAATTTACCTGATGGATGGCGGGCTGCAGGCAAGAGCTTGCGATTAGTAATGATATATTTGCTCTCAAAACTCATACTAACCGTTGACAGTTCCGCTGGCGAATATCTTGCTTGATTTTTTTTGATTAAAAAGTTATAATTATTCCGTGTAGGGCTAATATACAATTCAAAAGTACCGCAGAGTGTTTTTCTGCGGTAAAACATATTTCACGTATTATTAAAAAAGAAAAACGAGACGGAATGAAGGGAAAGAAACGTATGAAGTACGTAAATATTCTGTTATGTGTTGAAGGACTTGTACTTGACGGAGAATCAATCAGGCTGATAGACGCGCGGCTGGATGAATATGTAATTCCTTACGAAGAGATAGTCTTAGCATACATAACGTCACGTGAAGGGGAAAGTGTCAGCATCCCTGAATTTGGAGATATTACAGAGGATATGGAAGGTACTTTGGTGATTTATAACCGTCACCAGAATTGTTATACAATTGAGATGGGTGCAGTAAAGGATACTGCGGGGAGAGTATTTTGCCGGCTCGCAGAAATGGTGCCTCATGCGCTTTTGGGTTCGCAGCCGTGGCTGAATGTATATGACCGGAAACAGTTTGGCGAAGTGCTGGAAATGGTTGACATTATGAAAAAATGCATTGACCATCCATGGCCAAAAAGAAGAACGTAACAAAGTATTGATAAATTTATATGGACATAAAGGACAGGGCTTATTTCAGCTGGAATTTCTGGCGGAAAAAGAGGGTGCGTCTGCGGGGAAGGCAGGTTGGATATGAGGATGAGTTCTGCCTTTGATAAGGGGGCGGCTATGGTTACTAGGGATTTTTACATGAGAGATGTTAATGCGGTGGCTCCTGAACTGCTGGGAAAGCTATTGGTTCATGAGATGCCGGAGGGAATTGTTTCGGGTCTGATTGTTGAGGTCGAGTCTTATGCCGGCCCGCATGATAAAGGGGCGCATTCCTATGGGAACCGGCAGACGGAGAGAACGAAGATTCAATATGGAGCAGGAGGCTTTGCATATATTTTTACGATTTATGGGATGTATGACTGTTTCAATGTTGTGGTGAACATGCCTACGAAGCCGGAGGCGATACTGGTGCGTGCGCTGGAGCCTGTAGACGGGATAGAATTAATGAAACGGCGGAGAAAAACGGAAAATCTCATTTCGCTCTGCAACGGGCCAGGGAAACTGTGCGGAGCGCTGGGAATCACGAAGGAACAGTACGGATATGATCTTTGCGGTTCATCGCTTTTTATTAAACCGTATGAGGATGTGCCGGAGGAGCAGATCATGGTATCTCCGAGAATCAATATTGATTATGCGGAGGAGTGCAAAGATTATTTGTGGAGGTATTTTATAAAAGAGAATCCGCATGTTTCGAAGGTGGCAAAGAAATACAGAGAAAAATATATGTCATATGAAATGTTAAAACTGAAGGATCAAAATTAAAGATAACGGATAAAAGATAAAAACTGCCGCCCGGCTGCAATGAACCGGCGCGGCAGTTTTTCTAATGGATTATTCAATCGTGATGAGTTTTGGCTGCTCAATTGCTTTCGGAGTTTCTTTTGGCACTTGAAGGGAGAGGACTCCGTCTTTGAACGTGGCCTTAATGTCATCCTGGGTTACATTGTCGCCCACATAGAAACTCCTGTTGCAGCTTCCGGTGTAACGCTCTTTGCGGATGCAGTTGCCTTTTGCGTCTTTTTCTTCTTTCGTCTCGTTCCTGGATGCGGTGATGGTCAGATATCCGTCTTTTAAGTCTGCTTTTATGTCTTCCTTCGCATATCCGGGCAGTTCCATCTCAATCATATAGTTTCCGTCTTTGTCGTGAATATCCGTCTTCATGATCTGTGTGGAAGAGTTTTCAAAAGGACGTTTGAAGAACGGGTCGTTGAACATCTCGTCAAATAAATTATAATTTCTGTTTGCAAGTAACATAAAACATTCCTCCTTAAAATATATGGCTTACTGCATTTAGTATTGCCAGTAAGCGGCATAAAAATTATTTGTTTTAATTGCTATAGTTATTATATAACACATATTGTTAGCAATGTCAATAGTTGAGTGCTAATTTTTTCTGATAATTTTTGCAAACCGCCTGAAATCAATGGTTTGCACACACTTTGTTTTCCTGTAATTGTCCTTTTCATAAGTTTTGACACCAGTTTGACACCAATTTTTATATTTTTGTGTCAGAAATTTACCGCCATACTATCCAGCCTTGCAATTTCCTGTTCGATTCTTTCTCTGTCTCCCAAGTGGTTATATACGTCCATTGTCACATCAATATGAGCGTGCCCCATGATATACTGCAAAACTTTAATATCCATACGGCACTCTGCCATTCTGGTACAGGCTGTATGACGCATAACGTGAGCGGATACTTTTGGAAGTAGTTCTGCTTTTCTATGTTCTTTCTTTGCTTTCTGTACTTCTTCTTTATTGTAAGCATCCACAATATTATACAATACACTATTTACCCCATATGGCATAAGCGGCCTGCCGGATTTAGCGGTAAAAACAAACCCCGAATAGCCGTCTACTTCAATTGATTTATCCTTTGCCAGCATAAAGTTAATCTTCCTCTGTTCTTCAAACGCTTTCTGTACTTCCTGCGTCATAGGTATAACTCGGATACCAGAATCAGTCTTGGGAGTAGAAATGTGGAAACGGCAGCCATCACCCAGATTTTTATAAATGAGCTGATGGTCTACATTCAGTCTCCTTGCCCTTGTGTCTACATCTTTCCATGTAAGCCCAATTAATTCACCACACCTCAATCCTGTACCTATCATAATCATAAGCATTGGATAATGGACATTATAGACATTGCTTTGCTTTACAAAATCAATGAGCTTTTCCTGCTGTGAAATTGACAACGCTTCCCGTTCTTTTGCCGGTCTGCCATAATCACTGATAGAACCCTTTGCTGGATTCTTACGGATAATATCATCATCAACCGCCATTTCAAGAGCTGGATAAATCATAGTATTAATATTTTTAATCGTCGAATGAGCATAGCCAGCTTTTGACAGTTTGGAATAAAAGCCTTTAATATGTGATGGTAAAATCTGTACAACCTTGATATTCCCTATTTCATCTCTCACTTGATTATCCCAAATCCTAGTGTAGTTTACTCTGGTGGAATCAGCCAGTTTACGGGTAGCCAGATACCTCTCAAACAAGGTATTCAACGTCATCTTCTTAATTGCATTGTCAGTCAGAATGTTATCATCTATGTCTTTTGCAATCTGCTTTTCCTTTTCTCTAAGCTCTGGTAAATCCTGTGCATAAATTGTCTGTCGCTTTCCTGTCCTTATATCAGTATAACGGTAACTGTACCTGCCATCATTACGCCAGCTTTCGCCCTCTCTTAATTTTCTCCCTTTATGGTCTTTTCTGCTATTTGCCATGAGAATCAATCCTTTCTTTTGCCCCCTTTAATGTTCCCATGACGTGGTTTTATCTACAAATATTATACCACTAATCACAGAAAATATAAACATATATTCGATATTATTCTTCGAGACATGACAAATATTTTTTTATCTTTTCCACAGAATAGAGAACCCGGCGACCTATGATAATCTTTGCTTTTGCCTGCTCTCCGATTTTTCTTGCAGTAGCATTACCACAGGACAGCATAGCGGATAAATGTTCTATATCTACAGTAAGCGGCTGGTTTGTTATTCTGTATTTTGTTTTATTCATTATAAAAAATACCTCTCTTTATATCGTTCATTTTAATTGTTAGAATAGATATACCCTTGTTCTTATGCACCTCCTTTTAATATTCCATAACTAGCAGATAAATGGCTCTGGCAAGCTCCACAGGACTTTCACCTTTCCCATTCTGATGGGCGAACCGTGTCATACGGGTGTATCATTATCCAAATATGCAGGTCATGGCAACAACCTTTCCAACAGTTGCTTGTAAAGCATTACATGAATCGCTCTCTTTATTTTTTACAGGTCATAGCGTGTAATCTCCACCGGCTCTCCGCATATCAAACGTATCTATCTGCTCTATTCAGTTGTCAAAGAACAAGTAAACCAAATCAAACTATCTCAACTTCAAATTTCAGAATCATTTCCATCATGGCGGCTCTGATTCTTCCTTTCAGTTCCGTATCCACGGCTATGTAGATATTGCCGTATTCGTCGTACAACGGGCGCAAGCTGGCTTTCGAGATGTAAGCGTCATAGTGCTTTAGTATTTTTTCGATTGCCTGTGCGTCGCCGTCGGTGGCAGCGGAAATAACAGTGAATGACGGACATTTTTCTGTGGATTTCATAGCTCGTCCTCCTGTAGTATCTTCTTGATTTCTTCCAGTGATTTCCTGCGGTTTCGGAAAGAAGTCGTCCGGTCAATCTGTAGCAGGTCGGCAATTTCAGCGTCAGACATTTCCAGAAAATAAAACATCAGCAGAATATCCAGCTTTTTCTCCGGCAATTGCTTTAATGCTTCTGCCAACTGCTCATTGTTCACCTTGACTTTCATTCCTAAAACTTCAAAGCAGGAATAATCGGAATCGTATTCGTCCGTCGTGCCGATACCGCTTAACGCCTGCTCCGGCAATTCAGAAAATGGCGTTACGTGCGCTGCGTGTCGGCTTAACTCCCTCTGATAGTCCTTGACGGTCGTATCAACAATACGCTTTGCCAGACAATCAAATTGAAGTCGGATAGCATTTTGGAAAGAAGATGGTTTCATAATCTCACCCCCTTTCTGGCTAAACTGAAAGGGGATAAGAGATTTCTTTCCCATTTCGTACTAACACTCGCTGTGTAGACGTGATTTGTTGCAAGTCTGGGAAAAAATTCAAAAAATATTGTCAGGCAGCAAAAAAGCACAGGAACAATAGGAAAATATTGTCCATGCACTTTCTTGATAGTTCCTGTCATATCATCTGAAAAACCATATACAAGGGCGCATTTTGCCGCTGTGATGGCTAAGATTTTTTTGACAGTAATTTTTCTGCCGGAAGAAACGGATAGTAAATCTCTTTCAAAGCGGCTGCCTCCTATAGCCGCTGAAACAAAATAACCTTATGTCTGCACCGTGAGGAAAAAGAAAAAACGGCGGCTTTTCAACCGTCGTCCGAAAGAATATATCAAAGTCTGTATTCCAAAAAGAGCTGTAAACAACGGTTTTTTTATTAACCGCATTTGCAGCGTATTCGTATCTTTTTACACATAATAGGAACTACAAGACTATATAACACGCTTTTCCATACCTGTTCATTCTTCCATAGGAACTGTAGAATGTAGTGAGGTGATTTACTATGCGTAAAAAAGAAGATAGGTACGATTTCAGAGCTTTCGGACTGGCAATCAAAGCCGCCCGAAATAAACAGGGTTTAACCCGTGAACAAGTGGGCGCAATGATTGAGATTGACCCACGCTACTTAACCAACATTGAGAATAAGGGCAAGCACCCAAGCCTACAGGTATTCTATGACCTTGTGCATTTGCTCAATGTGTCAACTGATGAATTTTTCCTTTCTGCGCCTGATCCGGCAAAAAGCACCAGACGGCGGCAGTTGGAAATGCAACTCGACAAATTGTCCAATAAGGATTTAGTGATTGTAGAGAGCGTCGCTGATGGAATCATCAAGTCAAAGGAAGTGGAGGAAAATTAGTTCCTCCATTTTTATTTGCTTATTGATAATACGAAATACGATGATAAGTGATAAAAATAAGCCGATAATCTATGAGGTATAAAATCCTCTAAATTATCGGCTCTGCATCTTAGTGTCTGGCTCTTTGATTATTTTTATTTTCAACTTACTAACATTGATAAGATTTTCCTGTTTGCATTTTGGACAATACAATGGAAAATTTATCAATTCAGTATCCTTTCTGATTTTTGTTCTTGTTTTATTCTTGCATATAGGACAGTATATCCATTTTACAGTTTCCATTCGTTTCCTTTCTGATATGCTATTTTAGTGTAAATTCACATGCCAAATAATAAGTATCATAATCCCAATCTTTAGGTGATTCAAAATAAAAAACACTTACAATTATCCTATAACGTCCTGATGGGAGTTCTCCGTATACTGAAGAAATATCATATGATAAACTTAACCTTTCATTAGGCTTTATAACCACATCATCTTCATTATCTTTTGATGGTTCATAAAGTTGTGTCAATTGATACCATGTATCTGATTGTTCTGCTTCGATTTCAAAGTAACCTTTAGTATAATAATACTCTTTGTCAGAGTTATTTTCTAAAAAAAATATTGCGTTTCCCAAGTCAGAGTTATCTTTTTTACTTGATGTGAGCTTGACATCTGATAGGATATTGATTTTTTCCTCAGTTCCATAAGACGAAACTTCATAAAATTCTTTAAAATCTTGCGATGATATAATTTCCTTATCTGATGTTGAATCACACCCGGACAAAATGCTTACAGCAAATATTAAAATAATACAAATACTTTTTCTCATTTTCAAAAACCTCCTTGTATAAGTGCTTATTGCAATTATATAGGGGAAATGTCTATTTTTCATCAACTTATACAATTTTTATACAAGCTGTAACACAGGCTCCTCCATTTTGATTATTTGAAATCATTATTGTGCCTCCGTGTCTTTCACATAATATCTTACAAATGTTTAATCCCAGTCCTAAATGTTCAATCGAAGTATCTTGCGATGATTTGTAAAATGGTAGTGTAGCACGTTCTATATCTGTACTCCTGAAACCGCAACCATCATCAGAGACCGTAATCAACAGATATTCATTTTTCTTGCTTATATCAATATCTATCATAGAATTAGCATATCTAATGCTATTAGATATCAAATTTTCATAAATTCTATTAACAATTTCAAGATTGATAAACAAAATTTGTTTTCTACTGCAATTTGTTTTAATAGTATATTTTATATCAGAACAAAGCGGCTTCGTTGTATTTGATAAAGTGTCTAATAATAAGTCAAAATTTATGTTTTCTTTTTCTATTTCAATATCTTCTAAACGGTATAGGTTTGTCATAGAATTAACATAATTTTCAAGCCGCTTTACATTGTTGTATATTATTGATAACTCGTCAAGTACCTCTTGTTGCGAAACTAAGCCTTTGGGAATAAATGAAAGTAACATTGTAGTATGACCTTTAAGTAATGTTAAAGGTGTTCGTAAATCATGCGAAAAAGCAGCATTTAATCGCCTCTGTTCGGTAAATTGACGTATCATTTTTTTATTATTTTGATATAAACAATTTTTCATTTTTTCAAATGCAAGACACAATCTACCCATCTCGTCTTTATACGGGTAAGGCAAAGTAAAATCCAGTTCGTTGTTTTCAATTTTTTTGTATGCATTCGTTAGTAATTTTATCGGTCTTGCCAATTTCCGGCGTATAAAAATAGTCACACAAAGCATCATACTAATTGAAAGAACAATAGGAATGATGACAATATTAATCACACCTAAAGCAGAATCTATAATTCTATCATGTTTTGTAAAATTTGGTGAAACTTCAATGTAAGAGACATGATTAGGATAAATATATTCTTGTACCGGACGTTCCTTTTTATAGTCTACAACAAAATTACATACTTTCTTTCTATTTGCATTATATATCGTATATTCTGTTTGGTCTTGGTTATATTCTGCTGTAAATGAACCATTTTCAGGTATATTATATCTTGCTGTCATGTCCTCATATTTATAGTTAAGGTTCATTCTAAAATCATCTACAAAAGTAATTGATATAATGCTTATAGTAATGCCAGCAATCAGAAAAATAAGAGCATAAAAAATAAATGAAAATTTAATATTCATATTGTCAATATAATACATTACATTTTTTTGTTTTACTTTTTCCATTTATATCCGCACCCCCAAACAGTTTCTATATAAGGATTGTTACACATAGAAAGGAATTTTGTTCTTATCCGGCGTATGTGTTCTGTAATAACAGAATTGTCTCCAGTACCATCTAACCCCCATACTTTTTCATAAATTGTTTCACGGTCAAAAATAATTCCTTTGTTTTGTGAAAGAAATTCGATAATATCAAACTCTTTCTTTGTAAAATTTATTTCAGATTTTTTGTAAAAAACTGTTCGTGCTGAATAATCAATTACTATGTTATTATCGAATTGGACTATTGCAAATGAATTATGTCTTTTTTCCCTCCGCAAATGAGCAGCAACTCTAGCTTCTAATTCATCAATAGAGAAAGGCTTTACAACATAGTCGTCGCCGCCGATTGCAAATCCTCTGATTTTGTCACAGTCCTCAATCCGAGCTGTTAAAAAAATAATAGGACAGGACACATAATTCCTGATTTTTTCACAAATCGCAAATCCATTCATATCCGGCAGTATAACATCTAAAATAGTTGTGTCTGGCTGATAGCCCCGCAGGTGCGCAGTACCTGCGCGCCTGCGTATGCTTTTCTGATGTCTTTCAGGCTGTCTTAGAATTTTGGATAAGGCTTCTTCTATCAAATCTACAATATCTTTTTCGTCGTTTACTACTAATATTTTATTTGCCATTGTCAGAGGCACTTTATTTTCCCACCTCTTCTTGCTTTCCATGCCGGAGATTTTCCAGACCCAAAATACTTTCAAGCATTAGCTGCATACTTTAAGTCAAACAAGATTTCGTTTTTTATTTTGTCAGTAATTCTGCATTCCGGCGCATCCGAAATCTGAAAGCCGTGATGTATGAACGGCAATATATACTGCTCTATGAATCTGCCAACGGAAAAGTTACCTGCCAATTGCCCTTTATCGCTCCTTCATTGCACGTCCAAAATTCACCCCATATTTCATAACCGTTTAAATCGTCAGCAGGGATATTAAAAATGTATTCTTCATAACTGTCTGTTTCATTATCATGCCAAAAAGAAACACTATATTGACAAAGGACTGTTTCTCCATTTCTATTTTTCAGATAAATATTACCGTGATTATCTGTCTTACGGATATCGGTATATTTAACTTGTACATGCAGCTCATTATCCAAAACGCCATAGCCGGTTAAGGCAACGCCTGCTTCTAAAACAATCGCGGATTCCTCATTTGGTTCCATAAGCCGTGCCTGATCTTCGTCGAAAGAATCCAGCTCCATTCCGCCGCATCCCCTGATATTAGGATTCTCTTTAATATTGTTTATTACCGGTAAATGATTCAAATCGATGTTTTCAAGCTCTGAATTGCTATGTTTCTTTCCATTCAATATTTCCCCTACGGAAAATGTAATCTTGTCTCCGGGAATCAAAGCCCGATTCATCTGTTCAATCCCCAGCATAAATGTCGCCGTTGCTGTTTTTTCATCATAATCAACGAAAAAGCAGCCTCCGCTTTGAGCATATGGAGTGTGAATACTATAGCTGTCAAATAAATCTGCGGTTTCATCAAGGCGGTTTCCTTTTAAATCCTGCATGGACACTAAAATTGACGCCTTATTATTCTCAATATCTGCTGCTATCAACTCCATTTTAATCCCATTATCTTCGCATGAAAGATTGACAGGCTTTAATTTTTGAGCGGCAGACGGCGAAATCTTATATAACAGTTCATATGCAATTCTGTTATCCGCAGCCGCTAAAACGGGTACAGTAGGACCGCAGCAGGCACAAATACATGCCGCGGCCGCCCATTTT
>OFGR01000186.1_pt1 | contig 64207 bp, 53 predicted proteins | sample 1521811 | NCBI WGS metagenome assembly OFGR01 (sample SAMEA3504098, study PRJEB24116) | mouse gut metagenome | biome: mouse gut; feature: mouse-associated habitat; material: faeces | place: Denmark | collected 2011 | reverse complement strand
AAACACGTTTGTACGTTTTATAAAATAAAGCCGGCGAGCTTCGGCTCTGTCGGCTGTTTTTATAAAGGGTACAAACTAATAATTTGGAATGATGGAAAAAATTAATGCAGTAATAACAGGAGTCGGTGGTTATGTACCTGATTATGTCTTGACGAATGAAGAAATCTCAAGAATGGTAGATACCAACGATGAATGGATTATGACTCGAATTGGAGTTAAAGAGAGACGTATCCTTAATGAGGAGGGATTGGGAACATCGTATATGGCGCGTAAGGCAGCCAAGCAACTGATGCAGAAAACCGGTTCAAATCCTGACGACATTGATGCGGTAATCGTAGCAACAACTACTCCTGACTATCATTTCCCTTCAACCGCTTCTATTCTGTGCGATAAGTTGGGATTGAAGAATGCATTTGCATTCGACTTACAGGCTGCGTGTTGTGGATTTTTGTACTTAATGGAAACAGCTGCTTCACTCATCGCATCTGGTAGACATAAAAAGATTATTATTGTTGGTGCTGATAAGATGTCGTCTATGGTAAACTACCAAGACCGTGCTACTTGCCCTATCTTTGGTGATGGCGCTGCAGCATGTATGGTAGAAGCTACTACAGAAGATTACGGAATAATGGATTCTATTCTGCGTACGGATGGTAAAGGTCTTCCTTTCCTTCACATGAAAGCAGGTGGGTCTGTATGTCCTCCTTCTTATTTCACGGTAGATCATAAAATGCATTATCTCTATCAGGAGGGTAGAACTGTTTTTAAATATGCTGTTTCAAATATGTCGGATATTACTGCGACTATTGCTGCAAACAATGGTTTGAATAAAGATAATATCGACTGGGTAATTCCTCATCAGGCGAACTTGCGCATCATTGATGCTGTTGCATCTCGCTTGGAAGTGCCCTTGGATAAGGTGATGATAAATATTCAGCGTTATGGAAATACCAGTGGGGCAACGCTTCCGTTGTGCCTTTGGGATTATGAAAAGCAGCTGAAGAAAGGAGATAACCTGATATTTACAGCATTCGGCGCAGGTTTCACCTATGGAGCCGTTTATGTGAAATGGGGTTACGATGGTAGTAAGAGATAATAATCATTAAACTACAAATACAAATGAACGCATCCATACTCAGATGCGTTTTTTTGTCTGTAACCAATAAATTATAAAAAATTATGCATAAGGCAGGGTTTGTAAATATAGTAGGAAATCCTAATGTGGGTAAGTCTACATTGATGAATTTGCTGGTAGGCGAACGCATCTCAATCGCTACGTTCAAGGCACAGACGACGCGTCATCGTATCATGGGTATTTTGAATACTGATGATATGCAGATTGTATTTTCGGATACCCCGGGAGTATTGAAGCCGAATTATAAGTTGCAGGAAAGTATGCTTAATTTTTCGGAGTCGGCGCTGGCAGATGCTGATGTGTTACTGTATGTGACTGATGTGATAGAGAAGCCCGACAAGAATCTGGAGTTTATCGAAAAGGTTCGTAAACTGCAAGTTCCTATCTTATTGCTGATTAATAAAATAGATTTGACTAATCAGGAAGATTTGGTAAAGCTGGTGGAAGAATGGCATGAACTGATTCCGCAAGCTGAAATTATTCCTATTTCGGCTACTTCGAAGTTTAATATAGATGTAGTGATGAAGCGCATCAAGGAATTGCTGCCCGATTCACCTCCTTATTTTGGTAAAGACCAATGGACTGATAAGCCGGCTCGTTTCTTTGTGACGGAGATTATCCGTGAAAAGATTTTGCTGTATTATGACAAGGAGATTCCTTACTCGGTAGAAGTAGTTGTAGAACAATTTAAAGAAGATGCAAAGAGCATTCATATCAGTGCGGTGATTTATGTGGAGCGTGATTCACAGAAAGGTATTATCATCGGTAAACAGGGCAAAGCATTGAAGAAAGTGGCAACAGAAGCACGTAAGACTTTAGAGCATTTCTTCCAGAAGTCTGTTTATCTTGAAACTTTTGTGAAAGTGGATAAGGACTGGAGAAGCTCTGACAAAGAATTGAAAAACTTTGGGTATCAATTGGATTAAAATCGACTGTGATAGCCGTAAACAAGAAAGAACATGGGAAATTTAGTAGCAATCGTAGGACGTCCCAATGTGGGAAAGTCTACACTTTTTAATCGTCTGACCAAGACTCGTCAGGCTATTGTAAATGAGCAGGCAGGAACAACCCGCGACCGCCAATATGGTAAGTCGGAATGGTTGGGACGTGAGTTCTCTGTCGTTGATACCGGCGGATGGGTAGTAAACTCGGATGATGTTTTTGAAGAGGAAATCCGCAAACAGGTATTGTTGGCCGTTGATGAAGCGGATGTGATTTTATTTGTTGTAGATGTGGTAAATGGAGTGACAGACCTTGATATGGAGGTGGCTGCCATCTTGCGTCGCACAAAGAAGCCGGTTATCATGGTAGCAAATAAGACTGACAACAATGACTTGCAATATAATGCAGCCGAATTTTATACGTTGGGACTTGATGACCCGTATTGTATTTCTGCCTTGAGTGGATTCGGCACAGGAGATTTAATGGACTTGATTGTAAGCAAGTTCAGTAAAGAAGGAGAAGAACTGTTGGACGAGGATATTCCCCGTTTTGCAGTGGTGGGCCGTCCGAATGCAGGAAAATCATCTATCGTAAATGCCTTTATCGGTGAAGACCGTAATATTGTGACAGAGATTGCCGGTACTACGCGTGACTCTATTTATACTCGTTACGAGAAGTTTGGTTTTGATTTCTATTTGGTGGATACCGCCGGTATTCGCAAAAAGAATAAAGTGACGGAAGATTTGGAATACTATTCCGTCATCCGCTCTATCCGCTCCATCGAAAATTCGGATGTATGTATCTTGATGATTGATGCAACCCGTGGTATAGAGGGACAGGATTTGAATATTTTTTCGCTTATCCAGCGTAATCAGAAGGGACTGGTAGTAGTAGTGAATAAATGGGATTTGATAGAGAATAAAGATGCTAAGGTGATGAAGACATACGAAGAGGCTATTCGTTCGCGTTTTGCTCCATTTGTGGACTTCCCTATCATATTTGCTTCTGCAATGACTAAACAACGCATTTTTAAAGTGCTGGAAATGGCTAAGGAGGTTTATCATGCCCGCACAACCCGTATTCCGACTGCTCGTCTGAATGAAGAAATGTTGCCGTTGATTGAGGCATATCCGCCCCCCTCAACAAAAGGAAAATATATTAAGATTAAATATTGTACACAGTTGCCTAATACACAAGTTCCTTCTTTTGTGTTCTTCGCTAATTTGCCTCAATATGTAAAGGATCCGTATAAACGTTTTCTTGAGAATAAGATGCGTGAGAAATGGGGACTTTCCGGTACTCCGATAAATATTTATATCAGACAGAAATAAAGTATTTAACATAAAATTTAAATGAGGTTGTTTCAGAATAAGAGAATGAGACAGCCTCATTGTTTTTATTTCTGCATGGACGGAATGTTTCCATCCGAATACATAATGCGAACTGAATTGTTGTCATTCGGGCGAACATAAATATATAGTCCGCCCCTATGGTAGATAATTCCCTTATTTTTTCTTTTCTATTTCCCTAATCTCTTCTTCTTTTACTTTGCGCAATAAATCAGAAGCGAAAATAAAGTTGTTCAGGCGTTCATTTGTTGCTGTGAATACATCATTCTTAGTGCCTTCCCACTCTTTATGTCCTTGGTAGATGTAGAGAATACTGTCGCCGATTCCCATTACAGAGTTCATATCGTGAGTATTGATAATCGTAGTCATGTTATATTCGGTAGTGATATCATGAATCAGTTCGTCGATTACCAACGATGTTTTAGGATCCAAGCCGGAGTTTGGTTCATCACAGAATAGATATTGCGGATTCAGTGCGATGGCACGTGCAATGGCAACACGCTTCTGCATACCGCCACTGATTTCTCCCGGGTACTTATTTTGAGCTTCAATCAGATTGACGCGGTCAAGGCAGAATTGAGCACGCCTCAGACGGTCACGGTAAGTGTCGTTAGAGAACATATCGAGTGGAAACATCACATTTTCCAATACCGTAAGAGAGTCGAATAAGGCAGCACTTTGGAAAATCATTCCCATTTCGCGACGTAATGTCTTTTTCTCTTTCTTATTCATGCTTAGGAAGTTACGCCCGTCATAGAGGATTTCCCCCCTTTCGGGTGTCAGCAGCCCTACGATACATTTCATCAATACCGTTTTTCCCGAACCGCTCTGACCGATAATCAGGTTGGTTTTTCCGTTATCAAAAATGGCATTGATATCTACCAATACATCTTTGCCTTCGAATGACTTATATAATGATTTAACTTGTATCATCCCATTAAAAGTTGTGTTAATACCAAGTCGGAGAACAGAATCAGCACACTGCTCATGACTACAGAATCTGTACTTGCCTTACCCACTGCAATGGAGCCGCCCTCTACTGTATAACCGAAGTAGGCTGATACACTGGAGATGATAAAAGCGAAGAACAATGACTTTATAAAACTACACCAGACAAACCATTCCTGGAAACTGTATTGCAAACCGTATTCCAAATCTTCCGCATTCAGTACCCCACCAAACCAGCAGGTGCAAAAGGCACCTATGATTCCGGAGAAAATACTAAAAATCACCAGAAAAGGAATCATAGTCATCAAAGCAGCAATTTTAGGCAGAATGAGATAACCTGCCGAATTGACTCCCATAATCTCAAGAGCGTCGATTTGCTGAGTTACCCGCATTGTTCCTATCTCTGAAGCAATGTTGGACCCGACCTTACCGGCAAGGATGAGACACATGATAGAGGACGAAAACTCCAACAACATGATTTCACGGGTAGTGTAACCTACTACGAAGCGCGGCATCCAAGGGCTTTCGATGTTTAATTTGATTTGAATGGTAATAACTGCACCAATGAAGAATGAAATCAGCAGCACAATGCCGATAGAATTTACTCCCAGTTGCACCATTTCATTGAGGTATTGTTTGAAAAACATTCTCATACGTTCCGGACGCGCAAAAGTACGTCCCATCAGTATGATGTATTTTCCTACAGTCGTTATGGGTCTTATCATCATAGTTTTCACAATTTCCTGCAAAAGTAGCCTTTTTTGTCTATATAAATGCAAAAGATGTTCTGATTTTCTGTTCTGTTATACGTTTCCTAAACTTTTTTAGTACTTTTGTCCCAAAATTCGTAGATATGTCAGAGCAGGAAATAGAACAACAAAATGTAATGCCTGAAAATGGCAAAATGGTATTGCGTACTGAAAATCTGGTAAAGAAGTACGGCAAACGTACTGTAGTGAGCCATGTTTCCTTTGATGTGAAGCAAGGAGAGATTGTCGGTTTGCTGGGGCCGAATGGGGCAGGTAAGACCACCTCTTTTTATATGACTACCGGTTTGATTGTACCCAATGAAGGACATATTTATTTGAATGATTTGGATATCACTTCTTATCCTGTGTACAAACGAGCTCAAAACGGTATCGGCTATTTGGCACAAGAAGCCTCTGTGTTCCGCAAAATGAGTGTGGAAGATAATATCGCTTCTGTTTTGGAACTGACAAAGACCAGTCCCGAATATCAAAAGGAGAAACTGGAAAGCTTGATAGCTGAGTTCCGCTTGCAAAAGGTGCGTAAGAATTTGGGAGACCAGTTGTCGGGAGGTGAGCGTCGTCGAACGGAGATAGCTCGTTGTCTGGCAATCGACCCAAAGTTTATTATGCTCGATGAACCGTTTGCCGGTGTAGACCCTATTGCAGTAGAGGATATACAGCATATTGTGTGGAAATTGAAAGACAAGAATATCGGAATCTTGATAACCGACCATAATGCATTGGAAACTCTGCGTTTGACTGACCGGGCCTATTTGTTGTTTGAAGGAAAGATTCTGTTCCAAGGCACGCCCGAAGAGTTGGCAGAGAATCCGGTTGTCCGTGAGAAATATCTGGGAACCAACTTTGTGCTTCGCCGTAAAGACTTCCAACTGGAAGAAGCCAATCGGAAACAGCAGATGCAAGGCTAAAAGATACATTAGTACGTATAGGCTTATGCGTTAGTACGTGTAGAGCTATGCGTACTAACGTGTGAGCCAACGCGTACGTACGTGTAAGCGGATGCGTCAGTCCCCTAAAATTGGTCGGATGATGTGCGGCAGAAAATTCCAAATAAAAAAGGCTGCGAATCCATTCGCAGCCTTTTTAGTCTGTATCAATCAGTAATTACATTCTTTTCGGTAATGCTTCTTTGATAACTAATTGACGGCCCATAAATTCAGAACCGTTCAGTTCGTTGATGGCTTTAGCAGCATCCTGATCATCTTCCATTTCAACAAAAGCAAATCCTTTTGACTTACCTGTTTCACGGTCTTTGATAACCTTTACAGAAGTTACTACTCCGTAAGCAGACATTGCTTGTTCCAAATCTCCTTCCTTAACACGGTAGTTAAGGTTTCCAACATACATATTCATAGTGAAAAAATAAAAATAAATAAAATAAAAAATACTCTCTGAATGGTGATTATTAATGAGATAGGGGGATTAGAACAACAGAGAGTTTACGTAAGTGCTATGCGTACAGAAGTAAAACCTTGTAATAAAAATCACTAGCTATATTATCTATCACCAGTTCGACCACAAAGGAACGCATAAAATTTGAATAAGCAAGAAAAAAAGCGACTTTTTTTTCTTTTTTTTATTTGTGCCATTTTATTTGTCTTTTATCAGGCTACTTTCTATTGTCAATTAGTTTTTTTTAGCCTGTGTATTTGGTAATTGAAAGATTAAACACTAATTTTGCAACCTCTTTGATGAGAAAATCTGAAAGAAGTAACAATTAAATAAAATAAGTCAGAATGAATATTTCATTGCAAAACGTTGACAAGGTAAGTGCATTGCTTACTGTTAATATCGAAAAGGCCGATTATCAGGAAAAAGTAGAAAAAGTGTTGAAGACTTACCGTCAGAAAGCCAACATTCCGGGTTTCCGTAAAGGCATGGTACCTATGAGTCTTATCAAAAAGCAATTTGGTAAAGCTGTGCTTGCTGAAGAAGTTGATAAGCTGATGCAGGAAAAAGTAAACGAATATATCCGTGAAAACAAAGTGAATATGCTGGGTATGCCGTTGCCGAACGCTGAAAAGATGCAGCCGGTGGATTTCGACACTCAGGAAAACTTTGAGTTTGTATTCGATATTGCTTTGGCTCCTGAATTCAATGCTGAAATCACAAATCAGGATACTGTAGATTATTATACAATCGAAGTGGCTGACGAATTGGTGGAACAGCAGGTGAAAATGTACACTCAGCGTGCGGCTAAATATGATAAAGTAGAAGCCTACGAAGACAAAGACATGATTAAGGGTCTGTTGGCTGAGCTGGACGAAAACGGTAACACTAAAGAAGGTGGTATTCAGGTAGAAGGCGCCGTAATGATGCCGGCTTACATGAAGAACGATGACCAAAAAGCTATCTTCAACGGAGCTAAGGTTAATGACGTTTTGGTATTCAACCCTGCTGTTGCATTTGATAACAACGAAGCAGAACTTTCTTCATTGCTGAAAATCAAGAAAGAAGAAGTTGCAGATGTTAAAGGTAACTTCAGCTTCCAAGTGGAAGAAATCACTCGCATGATTCCTGCAGAACTGAACCAGGAATTGTTCGACCAGGTATTTGGCAAAGACACAGTGAAGAGTGAAGAAGAATTCCGTGCAAAAATCAAAGAAGGAATTGCCGTTCAGTTTGAAGCGGACAGCAACTACAAGTTCTTGATGGATGTTCGTGATTACCTGACTAAGAGAGTAGGCAAACTTGAATTCCCGGATGCTTTGTTGAAGCGCATCATGTTGCTGAACAATGAAGAAAAGGGAGAAGCATTCGTTGCTGAAAACTACGACAAGAGCATCGAAGAACTGACTTGGCATCTGATTAAGGAACAGTTGATTGCTGCTAATGAAATCAAGGTGGAACAAGCAGACGTTTTGAATATGGCTAAAGAAGCTACCCGTCTTCAGTTCGCTCAGTATGGCATGTTGAACATTCCTGAAGAAATGCTCGAAAACTATGCAAAAGAAATGCTGAAAAAACAAGAAACGGTAGAATCTTTGGTAAACCGTGCCGTAGAAAGCAAACTGGCTGCTGCTTTGAAGGAAAAAGCAACATTGAACCACAAGTCAGTTACAATGGAAGAATTCAACAAAATGTTTGAATAATATTTTTGGCAAGATAAGCATTGATTGCTAAATCTTACTAAAAAAGGGGGCTTTTGACCAGAAAATTTCGTTATAAGCAAAAGTTTCGATACGTCGACCGTATTTTTTTGTACTTTTGTTTGTTTGAAAAAATGGGGTTGAAAGCCTCTTTTTGTGAATAATAACTAAACCATTAAATTATGGATGATTTTAGAAAATTTGCTACCAAGCATTTAGGAATGAACAGCATGGTGCTGGACGATGTCATTAAGTCTCAAGGCGGATATCTGAACCCTTATATTTTGGAAGAACGTCAGTTGAACGTAACCCAGCTCGACGTATTTTCGCGTTTGATGATGGACAGAATTATCTTTCTGGGTACAGAAATCAATGACTATACGGCTAACACTCTCCAAGCTCAGCTCCTTTATCTGGATTCTGTAGATTCAGGAAAAGATATATCTATTTATATTAACTCGCCGGGTGGCTCTGTTTATGCCGGACTGGGTATTTATGATACCATGCAGTTTATCAATAGCGATGTAGCCACCATCTGTACCGGTATGGCCGCTTCGATGGCAGCTGTTTTGCTGGTTGCGGGAACTGAAGGAAAACGTTCGGCGCTGACACACTCCCGTGTAATGATTCATCAGCCGATGGGTGGCACTCAGGGCCAGGCTTCGGATATTGAAATTACAGCGCGTGAAATAATGAAGCTGAAGAAAGAACTTTATACAATCATAGCAGAACACTCGCATACTGATTTTGATAAGGTATGGGCAGATTCAGACCGTGATTATTGGATGACGGCTCAGGAGGCAAAAGAGTATGGTATGATTGATGAAGTGCTGTCTCGCAAGCCGGCTCTATAATATATAAGGTATAATTACATTAATATTAAGAGAAAATTGGAAGATAGTAAAACACCAAGAAACAAGAGAAAGTGCAGTTTTTGCGGACGCTCTGAAAATGAGGTAGGTTTTCTTATTACCGGCATGAACGGCTGTATTTGTGACAGTTGTTCCGAGCAGGCATACGAGATTACCAAAGAAGCCCTTCACCAGTCAAAAGGAAAAGCAGAAGAGCTCAACTTGAAAGAGTTGCCTAAACCGCAACAGATTAAAGAATTCCTGGACGAGTATGTCATCGGCCAGGATGATGCGAAAAGATATCTTTCGGTAGCCGTTTACAATCACTATAAGCGTTTGCTTCAGAAAGCGGACGAGGATGATGTGGAAATTGAAAAGTCCAATATCATCATGGTGGGTAGCACAGGAACCGGAAAGACATTGCTTGCCCGTACGATTGCAAAGCTATTGCATGTTCCTTTTACCATTGTTGATGCTACTGTTTTGACCGAAGCCGGATATGTGGGTGAAGATATTGAAAGCCTTCTGACCCGTTTGCTCCAAGTGGCGGATTACAATGTGCCCGAAGCTGAAAAAGGTATTGTATTCATAGATGAAATCGATAAGATAGCCCGTAAGGGGGACAATCCTTCCATCACTCGCGATGTAAGCGGTGAGGGAGTGCAGCAAGGTTTGTTGAAACTGTTGGAAGGCTCGGTAGTCAATGTCCCGCCCCAGGGCGGACGCAAGCACCCGGATCAGAAAATGATTCAGGTCAATACCAAAAATATTCTGTTCATTTGTGGCGGAGCATTCGACGGTATTGAGCGAAAGATAGCCCAGCGTCTTAACACTAATGTTGTAGGCTATAGTGCAGCCAAGGAAACGGTGAAAATAGACCGTAGTAATATGATGCAGTATATTGCACCCCAAGATTTGAAATCATTCGGACTGATACCCGAAATAATCGGTCGTCTGCCTATTCTTACTTATTTGAATCCGTTGGATAGAAACGCATTGCGCAGTATCCTTACGGAGCCAAAGAATTCTATTATCAAGCAGTACGTCAAACTGTTTAAAATGGATAAAATAGAATTGGTATTTCAGCCCGAAGTGTTCGAATACATAGTTGACAAAGCTATCGAATACAAACTTGGAGCCCGTGGATTGCGTTCCATCGTAGAAACGATTATGATGGATATGATGTTTGAATTACCATCAAAGAAGGTGAAAAGCTTTGAAGTAACGTTGGATTACGCTCAAAAACAGATGGATAAAGCAAATATTTCACGGCTGCAAAATGCTTAGTATCAATAGAATAAAGGGAGAGAGAAAGAAAAATGCAATTCTTCTGAAAAATATTACTCGAAATATTCGTGTAATTTGAGAACTTGTTTATAACTTTGTTAGACAACAAAAGATGTAAAAACAAGAACCGGGGAACCGCGAAAAACTATTTGATACAATGAAGGAGAATATAAATTTGACTAGCGCACTGAAAAAGTATTTTGGATTTGATACTTTCAAGGGAAACCAAGAAGCAATTATCCGTAATTTGCTGGCCGGGAATGATACATTTGTGTTAATGCCTACGGGCGGCGGAAAATCGTTATGTTATCAGTTGCCTTCACTCATCATGGAAGGAACGGCAATTGTCATATCTCCTTTAATTGCATTAATGAAAAATCAGGTGGATGCCATGCGTAACTTCAGCGAAGAAGACGGAGTGGCTCATTTCATCAATTCTTCATTAAACAAGTCGGCTATCGACCAAGTGAAATCAGATATTTTGAGTGGAAAGACCAAATTGCTCTATGTAGCTCCCGAGTCATTGACGAAGGAAGAGAATGTAGAGTTTCTGAGAGGTGTGAAGATTTCTTTCTATGCAGTAGACGAGGCGCACTGTATTTCGGAATGGGGGCATGATTTCCGTCCCGAGTACCGTCGGATCCGTCCTATTATAAATGAAATAGGAAAGGCGCCTGTCATTGCGCTTACGGCTACGGCTACTCCGAAAGTTCGTATGGATATCCAGAAGAATTTGGGAATGCTGGATGCGGCAGAGTTTAAATCTTCATTCAATCGTCCGAATCTTTATTACGAGGTACGCCCCAAAACGAATAATATCGACCGTGATATTATTAAGTTTATTAAGGCAAATCCAGGCAAGTCAGGCATTATTTATTGTCTGAGTCGTAAGAAAGTAGAAGAACTGGCAGAAATATTGCAAGCCAACGGCATCAATGCCCGCGCTTATCATGCCGGTATGGATTCGGCAACACGCACCGCCAATCAGGATGGTTTCCTGAAAGAAGACATCGACGTAATTGTAGCTACTATCGCATTTGGAATGGGTATTGACAAGCCTGATGTGCGTTTTGTGATACACTATGATATCCCCAAGAGTCTGGAAGGCTATTATCAGGAAACAGGTAGAGCCGGACGTGACGGGGGAGAAGGTATGTGCATTACATTCTATTCCAACAAAGACTTGCAGAAGCTGGAAAAGTTTATGCAGGGAAAACCGGTAGCCGAGCAGGAAATAGGTAAACAGCTATTGCTGGAAACAGCAGCTTATGCCGAGTCGTCGGTATGTCGTCGCAAATCGTTATTACATTATTTTGGAGAAGAGTTTACAGAAGATAATTGTGGAAATTGTGATAACTGTTTAAATCCTAAAAAGCAAGTGGAGGCTCAGGATTCATTGTGTGCCGTGATTGAAACAATCATAGCGGTAAAAGAAAACTTTAAAGCAGATTATATAATAGATATTCTTCTGGGTAAGGAAACTACGGAAGTACTTGCACACAAACATGAAGAGCTTGAAGTGTTCGGCTCTGGCATGGGTGAAGAAGATAAAACGTGGAATGCTGTCATTCGCCAAGCGTTGATAGCCGGTTATTTAAGCAAAGATGTCGAGAACTATGGATTGCTGAAGGTGACTTCTGAAGGTCATAAGTTCCTTAAGAATCCGAAATCGTTCAAGATAGTGGAAGATAATGATTTTGAAGAGGAAGAAGAAGAAACTCCGGTTCGGGGAGGCGCTTCATGTGCAGTAGACCCTGTGCTTTATTCCATGCTGAAAGATTTGCGCAAGAAGCTGTCGAAGAAGCTGGATGTTCCTCCTTATGTCATATTCCAGGATCCTTCTTTGGAGGCAATGGCGACCATCTATCCCGTTACGCTGGAAGAACTTCAGAATATTCCGGGTGTGGGTGCAGGCAAAGCTAAACGTTACGGTCAGGAGTTCTGTGTATTGATAAAGAAACACTGCGAAGAAAATGAGATAGAACGTCCTGAAGATTTGCGTGTCCGTACCGTTGCCAATAAGTCAAAGTTGAAGGTGTCTATCATCCAGTCAATCGACCGTAAGGTCGCTCTTGATGATATTGCCGTATCCAAAGGGTTGGAATTCAGCGAGCTGCTGGATGAGGTAGAAGCTATCGTGTATTCGGGTACTAAGCTGAATATTGACTACTTCCTCGAAGAAATTATGGATGAAGACCACTTGGATGACATCTACGATTACTTCAAAGAGTCTACGACCGATAAGATAGACGATGCAATGGAAGAGTTGGGTGATGACTATACCGAAGACGAAATCCGTCTGGTGCGTATCAAGTTCATTTCCGAAATGGCAAACTAATCAAAGGATTAATATATAAAGAAAGCCGGATTTCTACGAGGGAATCCGGCTTTCTTTATATTATATCGTTAATTACTATTAAATATAATATTTCTACTAACAACCTTAGTAGTTTGTATCAAACTTTGCTTATATTTGTACTGTGTCTAACCGATAAACAAAGAAAAGAATGAAGAAACTGACAGCGAAGGAAGAAGAGATAATGAATATCTTCTGGCAACACGGGCCGATGTTCATTCGTGAAATGCTGGCCTTTTATGAGGAACCCAAGCCTCACTATAATACCGTGGCTACATTGGTAAAACTGTTGGTCGAGAAAGGATTTGTTACTTTCCGTGTGTGGGGCAATAGTTATCGCTATGATGCGATAGTTTCGGAGAAAGAATACAAAGGGGCGGCGTTGAGCGATGTCATTTCGCAATATTACGACAACTCTTATACTCGGGTGGTGTCGCAGTTCATTGAGGAAGAGAAGATGGGGCTGGACGAGCTGAAGGCACTGATAGCAAAAATTGAAAAAGGATAGGAATAAAAGAAAAACGTTATGGCTGCCTTTGTCATTTATATATTGAAAAGCACCCTCTGCCTGTCTGTATTTTATTTGTGGTACCGGCTGCTGTTCAGAGGAACCACTCATTTTCGGTTTAATCGCCAGATTTTAGTGTTGGGCTTGTTAGTGTGTTCATTACTTCCGCTGATACATTTCACTCTAGAGAAAGAATTACCAGTGCATCGTCCGTTGCGTATGTTGGACGAGGCATTGACTATAGTTGCTTTGCCTGAAAAGGGACAGGCTGAGGTAGGGGCGATTGTTCCTGCCGATACCGGAGAAGGTGTGTTTCTCTATCCCCGGTTTTTCTTTTTTCTTTATGCCGGAGGGTGTGCCTTTGTCCTGTGTCTGTTCTTGTCGGCATACATCCGTATGTGGCGTCTGATAAGAGGTGCTTCCACATTTCGTGAAAGCGGTGTGTGTTGGGCATTGACAGACAGGCAGGTAAGTCCTTTCAGCTGGGGAAATTACATTGTGATGAATCGTAAGGACTATGAGGCTTATCCGTTGATACGCCTGCACGAACAGATGCATGTGCTTCACGGTCACTCATGGGACGGCCTTTTGGTGCAGCTGTTGCAGGTTTTCCACTGGTTCAATCCGGTAGTGTGGCTGTGGCAGAAAGAGTTGCGCGACCTGCATGAGTATCAGGCAGACCATGAAGTAATCAGTCGTGGCATTGATGTAAAAACATATCAATTATTATTGGTGGAAAAAGCTGTGGGCACAAGGCTCTACTCTATGGCCTGCGGTTTTGACCATTGTTCACTTAAAAAACGTATAACTATGATGATGAAAAGAAAAACACCCGGATGGAAACGCTTGTATATCTTGATAGCGTTTCCGTTGGCTGCGGGAGCCGTATTTGTGTTCGCCCAGCCTAAAGTAGATGCCACCTTACAGACAGTCGTGGCGGGACAGGCAACCGCGTGTGACAGCAGTTCGCTGGATATTTCGCTTTCGGCGGCTGATTATGCTGGACTGGCGGCAGATGCCGTGGCATTTGATGTGTATGTCAATCAGCGCAACCAGTTGATGATTGGTGCCTTCAACAAGATGGATGCGGTGAAGTTGGAAGGTCTGGCAGATGCCGTGTCGAAGAGGCTCGTCGCTGACTTCTCTTCCCGATATGCTAAGAGGAAGGAGGTACCGGAGATGGTAGCCTGCATCACAGCCGACCGGAATGCGAAGATGGGCTGTGTTTACGAGGCCAAGCAGCAGATAAGCCGCGGATATGAGTTGGCGGTGCGCGAGTTGAGTGCAACCTATCCTGCCGGAGTGTTGCAGCATAGCCTTTCCAGTCGGATTGTCTATAATCCTCCCCGGTCTTATGGAAATCCGGTTGCAGGGGTTTCGGATAAAAACCAACGTCTGGAAGGGTTTGGCATCACGATTTTCATGGAAGGAGAGAAGAAAGGAAGTCTGAAAGATTTTACTTTACAGGAATTGGAATCCGAAATAGCTTCCTTGCTCGAAGGAGCGGACGTATCGAAAAACGTGATATCCGTCGAACTTAGTGTGCCGAAGGATGTGCAAGAAGGTATAATGTACGATGTCAAGCAGGTGCTGCGTAAGTTATATCTGTTGAAGGTTGATACGGTTCATTGAATCTTGCGGGTTGGCTTCTGCCGATGACGGTGATGAAGTTGGGAAAAACTGCTTTCACACAAAACAAGGCATAACTTGTTGATATATAGTGCTGATAGGTGAAACGTACTATACGTTATGTGTGAAAGCGGATGCCACAGACTTTATTAGGGCGTCCCATCGTGGGCTGTCTTATTTTCTGTTGTAGTTACTGCTACTCCGAAAAGGCGGGTCAAGCCAAAAAGTGTGTTGGCATCATATTCTGAGAAAACTCGGGCCAGTCATTATTCTTGGGGATTTAATATATCAATCAAATACTTGTCTCCTGATACTGTCTTCTTCGGTTTTCAACCCCTGCATGCGTTCTTGAGCTCCCTAAGTCGTTTCATTAGGCGGACTAAGCGTTTTCGTCCTTTCGGTTATGCCTGTGTGTCCGTCGGATTACTACAGTCTCCGGCAGCGGACTGTATAGTCCGTTGCAGTGGACTGTACAGACTACTACAGTGGACTGTACAGTCCACTGCCGGAGTCTGTAATAATCTTCCGTTCAAAAGGTCTTGGCTGACCCTATGAAACAGCTTGTTCTTCCCTTTGTTTGTGATAAGATATTTACTCCCTCCCCAAGAATAATAAGTGACCCGGATTTTCTCAAACTATGATGCCCGCACACTTTTTGACTTAATCCGCTTTATATACGTGAACGGAGGAGGATGCAAATGAATGGCTAATCAGATAATGGAGGCTTTGTCGGGGTAGGGTTGATTATTGTTTCTGCTAAATTTTCTTTCACCTTAACAAAAAAATATTCTATCATTTTCCAGTATTGAATAAAACTCGTATATTTGCACGCAATAAATTCAAAACGCATTAAGCCCTATGTCATTTATTGCAGATAAAATTGTAATGGACGGATTGACTTACGACGATGTATTGTTAATCCCAGCCTATTCTGAAGTTTTACCCAAAGCAGTCGAACTCTCGACTAAGTTCTCACGCAACATCGAGTTAAAAGTACCTTTTGTGACCGCCGCTATGGATACGGTTACTGAGGCTAAAATGGCTATTGCCATTGCTCGTGAAGGCGGTATCGGTGTTATTCATAAAAACATGTCTATAGAAGAACAGGCACGCCAGGTAGCTATTGTGAAACGTGCTGAGAATGGTATGATTTATGATCCCGTAACTATCAAGAGAGGCTCTACCGTGAGAGATGCTTTGGCACTGATGGCTGAGTATAGAATCGGCGGTATTCCTGTTGTGGACGATGAAAGATATCTGGTAGGTATTGTTACCAATCGCGACCTCCGTTTTGAGAAAGATATGGATAAGCGTATTGATGAAGTGATGACGAAAGAGAATATCGTTACTACCAACCAGACTACCGATATGGAAGCTGCTTCACAAATTTTGCAGGAACATAAAATTGAGAAGTTGCCCGTAGTGGATAAAGACGGTAAACTGGTAGGCTTGATTACTTATAAGGATATAACAAAAGCGAAAGACAAACCGATGGCTTGTAAAGATGCCAAAGGCAGGTTGCGCGTTGCTGCCGGTGTAGGTGTGACAGTGGATACACTCGACCGTATGCAGGCTTTGGTGGATGCCGGTGCTGATGCTATCGTTATTGATACAGCTCATGGACATTCTAAATATGTGATTGAAAAACTGAAAGAGGCAAAGAAACGCTTCCCGAACATTGATATTGTAGTAGGTAATATCGCTACCGGAGAAGCTGCAAAAGCATTGGTTGAAGCCGGTGCGGATGCAGTGAAAGTTGGTATCGGTCCGGGCTCTATCTGTACAACCCGCGTGGTGGCCGGTGTAGGGGTTCCTCAGTTGTCTGCTGTGTATGACGTAGCTAAGGCTTTGAAGGGTACAGGTGTTCCTTTGATAGCCGATGGTGGTTTGCGTTATTCGGGAGATGTCGTAAAGGCTTTGGCTGCCGGTGGATATAGTGTAATGATTGGTTCATTGGTTGCCGGAACAGAAGAATCTCCGGGTGATACGATTATCTTTAATGGCCGTAAGTTTAAGTCATATCGTGGTATGGGTTCTTTGGAAGCGATGGAGAATGGTTCAAAAGACCGTTATTTCCAGAGTGGAACTGCCGATGTGAAGAAATTGGTGCCGGAAGGTATTGCCGCACGTGTTCCCTATAAAGGCACTTTGTACGAAGTAATCTATCAGTTGGTGGGTGGTCTGCGTGCAGGTATGGGCTATTGCGGTGCTGCCAATATTGAGAAACTGCATGATGCCAAATTTACCCGCATTACCAATGCCGGTGTATTGGAAAGCCATCCGCATGATGTAGCTATCACTAGTGAGGCTCCTAATTACAGCCGTCCTCAATAAAATGAAAATATAATGCCGCGTTATTTGCTCGGTGTTCTCTTGCTTCTCCTTGTGTCTGTGTCTGAAGCGCAGGCGCAAGGAGATGTTATGTTGTATATTGACAGCAAGCCTGTTTATCGGTCTGAATTCGAATATTATTATCGGAAAGCTCCCAAGCAGACTCCCGAAGCTTATTTGCCTGCCTTTATCAACTATAAACTGAAGGTGAGATATGCCATGGATAGTGGTTTGGATACTGTGGCTGCTTTTCGCAGGCAACTTTCATTTTATGAAGGTCGTTTGGTAAAGTCGTATGTGGTGGATACGGCTGGGGAGGAACGGGAGTCCCGTTCCATTTATGAACGGAATAAACGGCGTCTCCAGACAAATGATTGGGTGAGAATAGCTCATATCAGTAAATATTTGCCTCAAAATGCGCCCCCTGCCGCAGAACAGGCGGCGCAGGCTGTTATGGACTCCATCTATTCTGCATTGCAGGATGGGGCTGATTTTTCATGGTTGGCACGTCATTATTCAGATGATGCGGACAGCCGGCAAGTCGGAGGACTGTTGCCATGGATGCCCGTCAATAAGAATATGCAAGAATGGGTGGACAAACTGGCAGTGTTGGAAAAGAACAAAGTCTCGGTTCCTTTTTATTCTCCTTTAGGTCTTCATATTGTCAAGTGGGTGGAGCGTAAGCCTTTTGCCTCTTACGAGGATAAAAAGGAGGAAATACAGGAATATATGGAGCATGAAGGAGTTTCTTCTCCTTCGGTCAGAAAAGATGTTTTGGCTCTTTACCGGTCAGGCGCTTTGGCCGGGAAATATCCCGATTGGACGTTGCGTTGGCAAGAAGTGCATGATGGTCTGTTGGCCTCTTATCTTACCCGGAAGTATCAGGAGGGGGAGTATGCTTGTTTCGAAGCCGATTTGGAACGCTATTTCAAACAGCATAAATCAGATTATGCTTGGGAGTTGCCCCGGTATAAAGGAGCTGTTATTCATTGCAAGGATAAGAAAATGGCTTCTGCCATCAAGAAATACTTAAAGAAAAAGCCGGTGGAGGAGTGGAAATCCGCTTTAGAAAAGTTGATGATGAACGCATCGGTTCCGCAAGCAAGCATAGAAGTGGGAGTATTTATCATTGGAAAGAACCAATATGTGGATAAATTAGTCTTTAAGTGCGGAAGTTTTGAACAAGTTCCCGGTTTTTCTTATACTTTTGTGATGGGAAAGAAGTTGAAAAAGGGACCGGAGAACTATTTGGATGTAAAGGATGCGGTAATCCGTGATTATCAGGCTGTACATGAGGACTCTTGGATGAAAGATTTGAAACGGAAGTATAAGGTTGAAATAAACCAAGAGGTTTTAAAAACAGTTAATAATAACGGAAGTAATTAATTATTGCAGTATCTTCGTTCACTATTTTAATGCTTTATGAGTATCGTGAAAAACTGGGGAGTAATACTTGTGATTGCCGCTGCCATGACTGGATGCGGTCAGGAGCATAACCATAAAGGAAAAACTCCTTTAGTGGAAGTGTCCGGTGAATTTCTGTATAAGGAAGATTTGCAGGCGGCTCTTCCTCTCAATATATCGAAGGATGATAGTGTATTGTTTGCCGAACACTATATCAAGAATTGGATAGAGGATGCGCTGCTGTTTGATAAGGCGGAGGGGAATATTCCCGACAATGATAAAATCTCCAAACTGGTGGAGAACTATCGCCGTGCATTGATTATGCACACTTATCAAGAGGAGTTGGTGAATCAGAAATTGGCAAACGATATCAGTGAGGAGGAAATCAATGCTTATTATGAAAAGAACAAAGATTTGTTCCGACTGGATAACCCATTGGTCAAAGGACTTTTTATAAAGGTTCCTCTCACTTCTCCTGATTTGGGGAATGTGCGTGTGTGGTATCGGAAGAATAATCAGGACGCTATTGAAAAATTGGAGAAGTATAGTTTGCGTAATGCAGTGAGTTATGATTATTTTTATGACCGTTGGACGTCTGTGCCCGATGTGGCTGTCAAGATACCTTTGAAGGTGCTGGATACGGACGCAAGCTATTTGGATAAAAACAGGAATGTAGAAGTAAAGGACACGGCCTTTTGCTATTTCTTGCATATAGAAGATTTCTTGGGAAAGGATAAACAAAAGCCGTTGGACTTTGCCAGAGATGAAATAAAAGAGATTTTAATAAATCTGAAGCGTGTGGAGTTTATCAACAAGGTGAAAGAGGACTTGTATCAGCGGGCTTCGGATAGAAACAAGATTATTTATTATTATTTGAATTCAGATGAATAAATTGATGTGTACTAAAGTTTATGCACTGTTACTGATGCTGCTTGCTACTGTTTCTGTATATGGACAAGACAACGTTATAGACGAAGTCGTGTGGGTAGTAGGCGATGAGGCTATTCTTAAATCTGACGTAGAGAGTGAGCGGTTGAATGCCCAGTATGAAGGACGTAAGTTTGACGGTGACCCGTATTGTATAATTCCGGAGCAGCTTGCCGTCCAGAAATTGTTCCTTCATCAGGCAGCTATCGATAGTATCGAGGTTTCCGAACAGGAAGTAATCGGATTGGTGGAAAGACGTACGAATTGGCTCATCGAACAAGTAGGAGGTTCTAAAGAGAAATTGGAGGAATATTACAACAAGACTTCTACCCAGATTCGTGAGATGTTGCGTGAGAATGTGCGTGATGGAGAAACAGTGAGAAAGATGCAGCAGCATATTGTGGGAGAGATTAAGATAACTCCTGCCGAAGTGCGTCGTTATTTTAAGGATTTGCCGCAAGACAGTATTCCTTTCGTTCCTACTCAGGTGGAGGTACAGATTGTTACGTTGGAACCGAAAATACCATTGGAAGAAATTGAGCGTGTAAAGAAGACCTTGCGTGACTATACGGATGGCATTAATTCCGGCAAGATGTCATTTGCCACCTATGCCCGTTTTTATTCTGAAGATCCCGGAACGGCTCGTCGCGGCGGTGAGCTCGACTTTATGGGTAAAGGGGAATTGGTGCCCGAATATGCCAATGTCGCTTTTAACTTGCAGGATCCCAATAAGGTTTCGAAGATTGTGGAAACAGAGTTTGGCTTCCATATCATTCAGTTGATTGAAAAACGCGGTGACCGTATTAAGACCCGCCATATTCTGTTGAAGCCGAAAGTGGAGGAAAAGGACTTGGAGGCTGCACTGGTTCGTTTGGATTCCATTGCTGATGATATCCGTAACCAGAAATTCACTTTCGATGATGCGGCTACTTATATCTCGCAGGATAAGGATACAAAGAATAATCATGGTCTGATGGCTAACAAGAATACCGGTACGGCACGTTTTGAAATGCAGGATTTGGCACAGGTTTCTCAGGAAGTGGCCAAGGTGGTGGAAAACATGAACGTAGGCGAAATATCGAAAGCATTCACTATGATTAATGATAAAGGAAAAGAAGTGTGTGCTATCGTAAAACTAAAAAGCCGTATAAACGGACATAAGGCTACCATTACGGAAGACTATCAGCGTTTGAAGGCTATCGTCATGGAAAAACGTAGTGAAGATAAGCTTGAAAAGTGGATTAAAGAAAAGCAAAAACATACATACGTGCGTATTAATGAGAAGTGGCAGAAATGCGATTTTAAATATCCGGGTTGGATAAAAGAATAAAGTAGTATATTGAACCGTATGCTTGAAAAAAGAAAAAAAAATAACTCTTCGAGCAGGCATAGGATACTTTTGTTTAGTGTCCTGTGCCTGTTTGTCTTTTGCTTGTTGGCGCAGGTCAATCCCACAAAAAGGACTGAACCGAAGCCTGCCAAGAGCAAAGTGTATCTGTTGCATTCCGATGTGTTGAAGAAAAGTCCTTTAAATCCTGATCCCGATGCACAGGTATTGGTCGGGAATGTGGCTTTTCGCCATGATAGTGTTTATATGTATTGTGACAGTGCTTGTTTTTATGAAAAGACCAATTCATTAGAGGCTTTTGATAATGTAAAAATGGTGCAGGGAGATACGTTGTTTTTGTATGGGGATTATCTCTTTTATGATGGCAATACACAGATTGCCCAAGTGCGCAACAATGTGCGCATGGAGAATAAGAATACTACGTTGCTGACCGATAGCCTGAACTATGACCGGATTTATAACCTTGGTTATTATTTTGATGGCGGTACGCTCATGGATGAAGAAAATGTGTTGACTTCGGAATGGGGAGAGTATAGTCCTGCCACTAAACAGTCGGTCTTTAACTATGATGTGAAACTGGTAAATCCTAAGTTTACATTGACTTCGGACACACTGCGTTACAATACGGCCAGCAAGATTGCCAATATTGTAGGGCCATCGAACATTGACAGTGACAATAATCATATCTACTCCGAATTGGGCTTCTATAATACGCAGATTGGTCAGGCAGAATTGCTGAATCGTTCTGTATTGACGAATGAGGGTAAGCGTTTGACGGGCGACAGCTTGTTTTATGACCGTGTGAAAGGATATGGGGAAGCTTTTGATAATGTGTTGTTTAATGATACCATTAATAAAAATATGCTTACCGGTGACTATTGTTATTACAATGAACTGACTAAATATGCCATTGCAACCCAAAAGGCGGTAGCGGTGGATTACTCACAGGGTGATAGTTTGTTTATGCATGCCGATACGTTGCAGATGTACACTTTCAATCTGAATACCGACTCTATCTTCCGTGAAACAAGAGCGTATCATAAAGTGCGTATGTATCGCACGGATGTGCAGGGAGTGTGTGATTCGCTGGTTTTTTCGTCCAAAGACAGCTGTCTGACTATGTATTATGACCCTATTCTTTGGAATAACAACCAGCAATTGTTAGGTGAGGAAATAATGATTTACATGAATGACAGTACTATTGATTGGGCGCATATTCACAATCAGGCACTATCTGTTGAAAAGTTGGATTCTGTCAATTATAATCAGGTGACCGGAAAAGATATCAAGGCATATTTCAAGAATGGAGAGATGCACCAGGTAGACGTAATCGGTTCGGTCCGTGTCATTTATTATCCGATGGAGAGCGACAGCACACTAATTGGCATGAATGTATCGGAGACAAGCCTTTTGAATATGTATCTGGAAAACCGGAAGATGAAAAAGATGGTTATGAGTCCGAAATCAAATGGAACTCTTTATCCGATGCTTCAACTTCCGCCGAATAAAATGAAACTGGAAAACTTTAATTGGTTCGACTATATCCGTCCGCTCAATAAAGAGGATATCTTTAACTGGCGCGGAAAGAAAGCCGGGCAGGAATTAAAGAAGAGTAATAGAGGTACTGCACCTTTGCCAAATCAAGACTTGTTTAATAAAAAGAAGAAATAACTATGGGAATGTTTAAAATGGAAAAGCCTCGCCGTTTCAACCACCAATATATATATGTGGACGAACGAAAAGAGAAATTGCAGAAGATGGAAGAGAACGCCAAGCGCGACTTGGGTATGCTTCCTCCGAAAGAGTTTTCCCCCGAAGACATTCGTGGAAAGTTTATTGAAGGAACCAAGCATCTGAAACGCAGAAAAGAGAGTGGACGCAGACCGTTGGCTTATGGGGCTTTGTTTGTTGCCATTGGCGTTCTACTTTTTATCTTGCATTATCTGGTGACCGGAGAATTAAATTTTTAATGAATCATTCGTAGTTGTATTATGAGCGATATCATACGTTTACTGCCGGATTCTGTCGCTAATCAAATAGCGGCAGGAGAGGTGATACAGCGTCCTGCATCTGTTATAAAAGAGCTGGTGGAGAATGCCATTGATGCCGGAGCGCAGCATATAGATGTATTGGTAACGGATGCCGGAAAGACTTCTATTCAGGTGATAGATGATGGTAAAGGGATGTCTGAAACCGATGCGCGTCTGTCTTTTGAACGCCATGCAACTTCTAAGATAAAGGAGGCGGCTGATTTGTTCGCTTTGCGGACGATGGGATTCCGTGGGGAAGCGTTGGCTTCTATTGCAGCGGTGGCACAAGTAGAGTTGCGCACGTGTACAGAAGGAGAGGAACTGGGTACTAAACTGGTTATTGCCGGTTCCAAGGTGGAAAGCCAGGAAGCCATATCGTGTCCCAAGGGCAGCAATTTCTGTGTGAAGAATCTGTTTTTTAATGTACCTGCACGGCGTAAGTTCTTGAAATCCAATCAGACAGAGCTAAGCAATATATTGACTGAGTTTGAACGCATTGCATTGGTCAACCCCAATGTGTCTTTCACTTTGTATCATAATGATGCTGAGTTGTTTAATCTTCCCGCCATTCAGTTGCGCCAACGTATCATGGGAGTGTTTGGGAAGAAAATTAATCAGGATCTTCTATCGTTGGATGTAGATACCACGATGGTGCGCGTCTCAGGCTTTGTCGGCCGGCCGGAAAGTGCCCGCAAGAAAGGAGCTCGCCAATACTTCTTTGTAAACGGACGTTATATGCGTCATCCTTATTTCCATAAAGCCATTATGGATGCATACGAGCATCTGATACCGGTAGGTGAACAAGTATCTTATTTTATTTACTTTGAGGTGGACCCTGGTAATATTGACGTAAATATTCACCCTACCAAGACGGAAATCAAATTTGAGAATGAACAGGCCATTTGGCAGATATTGGCAGCGGCTGTCAAGGAAACATTAGGTAAATTCAATGCTGTACCTTCCATTGATTTTGATACGGAGGGTATGCCGGATATCCCTGCATTCGAGAGTTCTCTTTATGCCGGAATACAGCCTCCGAAAACAACTTATAACCCGGATTACAATCCTTTCAATACGTCTGCTGTGCCTCCCTCTTCCTACTCCTCAAAGCCCACTCGTGATTGGGAACGGCTGTATGAGGGCGTGGAACAGCATGCGTCGGCCCAACATACGCAGATGTCTTATCCGGATGATGGGGATTATTTCACGGCATCTCCAATGGAGGAACCGGCTGCTCCCACTTTGTATGACAATTCGGAAGAGTCGGCAATGGGAGAGAAATCATCTCAACATTATCAGTTTAAAGGACGCTTTATCCTTACTTCCGTCAAATCAGGCTTGATGATTATCGATCAGCAACGGGCGCATATTCGTATTCTTTATGATCAATATCTGGAGCAGATAACACGTCGACAGGGAGCATCGCAGGGAATGTTATTTCCTGATATTGTGCAATTCCCGGTTTCGGAAGTACCTGTATTGCAAGAAATCATGGAAGATTTGTCATACTTGGGTTTTGAACTGACTGATTTGGGAGGTGGTAGTTATGCTATCAACGGCATACCTTCGGGTATTGAAGGTTTAAATCCGGTGGAACTGATTCAGAGTATGGTTCATACTGCCATTGAGAAGGGAGGTAAAGTGAAAGAAGAGGTGCAGAGTAATCTGGCTTTGACATTGGCTAAAGCTGCGGCTATTGTGCCGGGGCAGGTTTTGACGAACGAGGAAATGAATGGTTTGGTAGATGGGTTGTTTGCTGTAACTACTCCTAATTATACTCCTGACGGTAAAACCGTGTTGTCCGTGCTTCAGGAGGATGAGTTGGAAAAGCTGTTTAAATAAAATCTGACTATAAAAAGATAAGCCGCTTGGAAGCGATTCCAAGCGGCTTTGGCTTACCTTTTTTAAGGCAGAGTATTATTGGGCTTCGATAATTACACGACGGTTGAATGCCGGAGGAGTTAATGTATTAACGCCACCCATACCGCTAATAATCATATTGCTCTTGTTTACACCCAGTTTAACCAATTCGTTTGCAACTGTATTTGCACGGTCTTCACTCAATTGTTTATTCCATGATGCACTACCTGTGTCGCTGTCAGCATAACCGGTTACTTTCAGTTTGATGCCCGGATTGTCTTTTACTAAGTTGGCAATCTGTTGCAGGTTGACTACGCTGTTTTGAGGCAGAGTGGCAGAACCAATCTGGAAGAATACAGATTGCGGAACCGGAGTCAGCTGATTAACGGTAACTTGTTCTGTAACCACCTCATTAGGAGTATTTGCAAGTTGTGCCTTCAACTGGCGGTTTTGTTCGATTTGTTGAGCCAAAGCTGCATTGATAGCATCCATCTGAGATGCTGTAAGAGCCATCATAGCATCCACATCAGGAGCAGGTTTGAATCCTCTCTGCGGGAATTTATAGGTCACACCGACTGATGCGCCCAGCATAACGTCCAATCCTTTGTTCAGGGTCTTTCCGTCAAACTTGTTTTCAGCAGCCATACCATAAAGTTCCAAGTTCAAATCCCAAGCATCTGCCACATGGAAGGTATTAATCAAACCGAAGTTGAATGCTAATGAATTAAGGTGAGGTTTGTCATAAGAATGAGCGAAACCGAAACCTACAAACGGAACAGCATCATATACACGGTCGGGATTATAACCGGCTAGCATATTGCTGATGTTGAATAAGATATCGCCGTGTAAGTTCATATAGTTGAACTTATCCTGATAGTATCCTTCACTCATCATATGAGGTTTGGAGTATGCAGAAGGTTCGCTTGAAAAACTCTTTGACTGTAAACCGCTATATTGCAAGCGTAATCCTAATCCGGGAGTAAACCATTTACCAATTGATACATTCAGGGCGGGAGCGATACGCTTGCCGAATTTGCCCAGGTCGGATTGGTCACCGAATAATACTTGTGCACCGCCTCCTACAGAGAAGAACCAATTATCAAAGAATCGATTGGTCTCTACTTTGTACTTATCTACCGGAACCTCCATAACATCTACGCTTTCGCTGACGATAGCGTTTTGTGATTTGTTGCTCTGCTGCGCGAACGTTGCAGAACTGATACTGGCGATTGCCAGTGCAAACATTAATTTTTTCATACTCATTTCTATTAGTTAAATTATTGTTTAGGTATATCTTCCCAATTTCAACTAAATAACATGAGCGTTGAAAAAAAGTTTGTGCGGCTTGAATATTTAATATTTTTTTATGAAAGAAGGCTAAAAAGGTAGTGCGACTCAGTGCTGCGTTCTGCATCAAAACTGAATCCTTCCCAATTGAATCCTTTTAATTCTTCAGGCTTTTCAATGCGGTTCTTGATGATATAGCGTGTCATTTCTCCTCTACACATTTTAGTATAAATAACGACAGTTGTTAATTTCCCTTTTTTCCAAACCTGAAATTCGGGTGTAATCACGCGTACCTGTTGTTCAATACGTTTCCAGTCGAAAAGGTCTTTCATTTCATTGCTGGCAAGGTTGATTAATGTGCCTCCTTGTGCTTTGATGGACTTAATGAATTCATCAGTCAATATTGGTTTCCAATAATCAAACATGGATATTCCTCCGTGCTCTGGCAGTCTGACGTCTCCTTCCAATCTATAATTCTTTATCAGGTCAAGCGGACGAAGTAATCCATATAAAAAGGAAGTGATACGCAGATGATTTTGTATGTATTGAAAATCTTCGGCTGTAAAGTCTTGAGGACAGATACGTTTAAACACTATGCCTGTATAGGCTAACAAGGCAGGAAGAGCTTTGTTTTCTTCAGAACAGAAATCCTGAAAGCGAAGGTAATTTTCAGCGGCTATTTTACTGTTTACCCGCAACAGGCGTTCCAGTTCCTCGGCAGAGAACTGGGACATATTGAGTGCATGCTGAATGGCTTCAGCCTGAAATTGTGGCGTACCGGTGGTGGGAACTTTCACTTTAGAACGGTCCGTCATGGTCTTGGCACACGAAATAAAAGTCATCATAGGCTAAAAAATGATATTTCAGTCGGCAAATATAGGAAAAACAGATATATTTGTCTTTATTATATCGCGAATTAAATATTCAGAACTATGAAAATGAAAAAGTTAGGATTGTTATTGATGTTGCTATGCGTCAGCTTTGCAGTGCATGCACAGGAATTGAAGAAGGGAGATAAGTTACCTGATTTTCAGTTGAAATCATCAGTTTATGGAAATGTTTCATCTGCTGATTTGAAGGGTAAGGTGGTATTGGTCAGTTTATTTGCCACTTGGTGTGGTCCATGCCAGTTGGAACTTGCAGAAGTGCAAAAAACGCTTTGGCCTAAATATAAGGATAATAAGGACTTTGTATTGTTGGTGATTGGCCGTGAACATACGGACGAACAACTGAAGGTTTATAATGAGCGGAAGAAATTTACTTTCCCGTTGTATCCTGACCCTAAGCGTGAAGTTTTCTCACTCTTTGCTGAAAAATCTATCCCTCGTGCGTATCTGTTCAATAAGGAAGGAGAAGCAATTTATACTTCTATGGGGTATGAAAAGGAGGAGTTTAATCATTTGATGAACGCTATTGAAGAAGCTTTGAAGTAATCAAAAGCTATTATTGAAACTAATTTTAATTCTAATACTTATGAAAATCAAATCACTGATTGCTGTTTTGTTGTGTATTGTGGTGTGTAGCTCCTGTGAACAGCCGCCGGTAGAAGCGTATGTTGTGCTTCCCCAACCGCAAGAGATTAATTATGTTCAAGGTTTTGTGAAACTGAAGGATAAGCCGACAGTTGCTTACTCTAATGAATTGTCTAATGAGGCTCTGTTGTTGGCTTCTTACTTAAAGAATGATTTTGCAGTGGAGGCTAATTTGCAGGAAGGGAAAGACAAAGGGGATATTGTTCTTTCGTTGGATTCGATGGTCTTGCCTGACAAGAAAGGCGGATATGCATTGGAAGCTGCCGGAAGCCGGATTACAATTAAGGCTCCTGCTCCCGAAGGAGTGTTTAACGGTGTGCAGACTTTGCGTCAGATTATTAAAGAAAGAGAAGGACGCCTGACTGTTCAAAAAGCTTTGGTGACGGATTATCCGGCTTTCTCTTGGCGTGCATTCATGCTGGATGAAGGTCGGTATTTCAAAGGTAAAGAAGTGGTCCTCAACATGCTTGATAGAATGGCTGAGCTGAAGATGAATGTATTTCATTGGCATTTGACAGACGATCAGGGATGGCGTATTGAAATCAAGAAATATCCGAAGTTGACAGAAGTTGGTGCTTTCCGTGATTCTTCAGAGATTAATCATTTCCACAGCAATGTGTTTGATGGTAAGCCTCATGGTGGTTTTTATACTCAGGATGATATCAAGGAGGTAGTGGACTATGCTGCCAAGCGCCATATTATGATTGTCCCCGAAATAGAGATGCCGGGACATGCCAGTGCTGCTATTGCTTCTTATCCATGGCTGGGAACTACCGGAAAGCAGATTAAGGTGCCTTGTAACTTTGGTGTGCATTACAATGCTTATAATGTGGCCGACCCTCGTGTCATTCAATTTCAGGAAGATGTATTGGAGGAAGTGATTGCATTATTCCCTTCTCCGGTAATCCATATCGGCGGGGATGAATTGCGATATAATGCTTGGAAAGAATCGCCGATGGTGCGCAATTATATGAAGCAGAACAAGATTGCTTCACCGGCCGGACTACAAGTTTTCTTTACGAATAATATTTCTAACTTCCTGGCCTCAAAGAATCGGCACATGATGGGGTGGAATGAAATTACGGGTGCTCAGATTAATGATTATCAGCAGGATGGTACTGCTGCTTCACAGCAGCAATTGGCCCCCGGAACCATCGTTCATTTCTGGAAGGGTGAGCCTGAATTGATTAAAGAAACCATTGAAAAAGGATATAATATCGTCAACTCTTATCATATATATACTTATCTGGACTATGATTATGAGTCCATCCCTTTGCAGAAATCGTATGAGTTCAATCCGATTCCCGAGGGACTGACGGAGGCGCAGAAAAGTAAGGTCTTGGGTATCGGTTGCCAGATGTGGGGCGAATTTATTCCTGCAGTTGAAAGTATGAATAAAAAGATTTATCCGCGTCTTGCCGCATACGCCGAAGTAGGCTGGACAAGTCCATCCAATAAGGATTATGAGCGTTTCCGTAACTCGTTGGATTCATTTATCGGGCATTGGGAAAAGCTGGGTATTCAATTGGGTGAGTGGAAATAATAAAAAAGTGGGGATGTGTCAAAACTCCCCTTTTATCGAAATCACCCTCGCTACAACTACCTGTGGCGAGGGTGACTTTTATTTATGAGAGTTTCGATACACCCTCGTTTCTTGTGAGAGTGCCCGATAGCTAGAGTGAAGTGAATGATATCTATTTATAAGAAATCCATTTAATCATTTCTTTGAGTGTCGGTTTCTTGCCATACATCAGGATACCTACACGATATATTTTTCCCGAAATCCAGATGAGTGCAAGTGCTGAGGCATAGAGCAGACAAAGTGAAAGAATGATTTGCCAAGTCGGTGCATCCAGCGGAACACGTACCATCATGACGATAGGGGAGGTAAACGGTATGAGAGAACACCAGAAAGCCAGCGGGCCGTCCGGGTTATCGCCACTGTAGATACCGGCGTAAAGGGAGAATATCATCAGTATCATAATGGGAGTCATAAACTGTTGTGAATCTTCCATGGCATTGATAGAGGCTCCGATGGCAGCAAAGATGGAGGCATAAATCAGGAATCCACCGATGAAGTTCAGGGTAAAGAGGATTCCGAGCTTCAGCAGATTCAGATTTTGTAAGGCGCTAATCATGCCTTCGGCACCTTTTAGAATGGCTGCATCTCCACCGAAAGTATTGTCGGCAATACCCAAAAGGATAACAAGCAGAACACCCCATATCAGCAGTTGGGTAATACCAACCAGACCAATGCCGATAATCTTGCCAAGCATCAGTTGAAGCGGCTTGACCGATGATACCATCAGCTCGACAATGCGGCTTGTCTTTTCTTCCATGACACTCTGCATCACCATGCCTCCATAAGACATAACGAACATATAGATAAGGAAGGTTAGTACCATACCGACGGCTATTGCAATGCCGGCGTTTGATTCGTTGGCGCTACCGTCTTCACTCCATTTGATGGTGCGTGCACTGTATCTCTTATCAAAGTCCTGCATGATATTTTGTAACTCGGGAATGTTATAACTGGTCAGCTTATCGTGTCTGATTTGTTCATTCAGCGTATTGTTTACCAATGACAGCAAGCCTTTAGTCACTTCTTTGCGCGAATAGATGGCGGCGGCTGTGGGATTCTGAATCAAGTCTTCTGTAATTTCCACTACAGCGTCTATGTGGGTAGTGTCACTCCGGTATTCGGGCAACATTTCTTCTCCGCTGATGAAATGATAAGATTCATCGTCTTTGAATTGTCCGATGTACTTCTGTGTGTGGTCAATGATTACTACTTGTTTTACTTCATCACTTTTCACTGTCGATAGCAGTGCGGGAACAAAAATGAGAGCTGCAAAGATGAACGGCATCAGGATGGTAAGAAGAATAAATGATTTCTTGCTTACGCGGTTCAGAAATTCACGTTGTATAATGATTAATATCTTGTTCATGACTTTTGGCGTTTAGTGTTTATCCAGACCTTCTACCGTGCGGATGAATATTTCGTTCATGGATGGCAGGCATTCGGTAAAGGAGATTATTTCGGTTTGTTGGGCTATTTGGGTCAGTAATGCCGAGTTGGACATATCCTGTTGTTTTTGTAGGGTATATCGGATTTCTTCTTCGGTGGGCTGACTGTCTACAATCTTGAACAGGCGAGATTCTTTCAAGGGTTGTCCTTTCGGAGTGCTCAGGGCATAGGTATTGGCCTTGAAGCGCGAACGCACCTCCTTTACATTACCTTGCAACACCACTTCCGAATGATTGATGAGCGCGATATTGTCACATATTTCTTCTACCGAAGCCATGTTGTGTGTGGAAAAGATGATGGTGTGTCCCTCTTTTTTCAGTTCCAGTATTTCACGCTTCAGCAGTTCGGCGTTCACAGGGTCGAAGCCGGAGAACGGTTCGTCAAATATCAGTAATTGGGGTTTATGCAATACGGTGATGATAAATTGCACCTTTTGCTGCATCCCTTTGGACAGTTCTTCCAACTTCTTGTTCCACCACGGAGTAATTTCAAACTTCTCGAACCATATTTTCAGTCGTGAGCTGGCTTCTGCTTTGCTGAGGCCTTTCAGTTGCGCCAGGTAGATAGCCTGTTCGCCCACTTTCATTTTCTTGTATAAACCGCGTTCTTCGGGCAGATAACCGATATGATAGATGTCTTCGGCCTGTGACAGATGTCCGTTGAAGCGTACTTCTCCCGAATCGGGGGCCGTGATGCGGTTGATGATGCGGATGAGTGTAGTTTTGCCGGCACCGTTCGGCCCCAGCAATCCAAAGATTTGTCCTTCGGGGACCTGAATGCTGACACCATTCAGCGCAGTGTGGTTGGCAAAGCGTTTGACCACTTGATGCGTTTCTAAGAAAAAATTATTCATAGCTTTTTATGTTTGTTGTTTTGTTGAATCAAAATGTCAACGTTATATTTGTTTCGGCTAACTCGGGGACAAAGTTATGGATTTTTTCTTATAGCTGTGAGTGAAAAGGGAAAATAATTAGGTTGAATCGGATTTATGTCAAGAAGAAATAGCTGTCTTTACTTTTGCAGAATCCTAAAGGTAATCAGTATAGAGCAGAGTATTTATTCCATCGGTATACAGAATTTCGAGAGCCTTCGCCAAGACGGTTATCATTTCAACTTCAAGACTCCCGGCATCTACAATCGGGGTGAATGGGCGGCGAGGCATGCGAAGGGGAAACCATTCATCTCGAAATGCCGATGAATAGGACAAAAACGGATGGGGGAAGGGGGAAATTCCTGTTTTGAAGAGAGGGGCACGGCTTCAAAGTGTACGTTGTTGGAGCTGTTGATGTAAGATAAAATAGGTTAACTTTTTTTTGTTGCGAAGAACAGCGTGACGGTTTATTTTTTAGCTTTGTTCATATATTAACTTTAAATATAATGATGTATGAAAAAGATTGTAGTTTTATTTGCTTTATTTCTAATTCTTGGTGCAAATATTTATTGGGATTGTATTGATTCAACAGGAAACTTGTCAGAACTTCAACTAGCAAATATTGAAGCTTTAGCAAGTGGCGAAAGTGGAGCTTCCAATACGGGACCTAGAGAAGAAAAAAAATGTTATGGCGGCGGACATAAAATGGTGTGTCGTTCCATTAATTCCGAATCATGTACTGACTCTGATTGTTATTAACTTCTTTTTTTACGCCTTTGTATTAATACTGAGCAGAATTTGGACAAGACAATTAAAGCCTTGTCTAAATTATTCATTAATGATTGTGCTTGTTAAAAATGAAAAATAGAATTATACAGATATTTCTACTAGGATTATTATCAGCTTGTTCTGGGAATAAAGATTCTGTTGAAACAGTTCCTTTAAATTGTGATGTATATAAAATAACAATACCTCTTGATGAAGCTTATTATGATTCCGTCACTAGTCACATTGCAGACACTTCATTCGTTGTTCTGAACGAAGGAAACAACATCATGTTCTCTTGTGCCGACAAAATAATAGAATACAATAACAAATATTATATTCTAGACCAAAGCGCATTACGAACTGTTGTATCCTTTAAAAAGGATGGTACATCTGATATTAAATATGGTCGTGTAGGACAGGGCCCGGGAGAATATGTTTTTCCTTGGGATATGCATGTAGACGAAACCGGAGTGTACGTATTAGATACAAATTCCAAAAAAATCATTCATTACACTGAATCCGGGACTTTCTTAAGTGAACAGAAAATTCCTTTTTTTGCAGATGCCTTCAAACGACTGAAGAATGGCAATTTTATATTTAACACGACACCTAACGGAACACAAATGCCAGCTCTGATTTATACGGATTCGTTAATGAATCCTATTGCGCGCTCAATGCCTTATCAAGAAGGTTATATAGGAGGATGTACGACAAACGAAATTTTCAGGAATAACAATTCAGGATTATGTTATTATCGTTCGCCTTCAGATTCTTTGGCAATATTGGATGAAGATGGGAAGGTACACACCTTCATTGTTTTTGATTTTTTAGATAAAGCTATCTCTCAAAAGGCAAAAACAGATTATTTAGCCTTTCGTCGAAGTAAGCCTTCTGCCGATTACTTAAGGTTGGTAAACAGTCCTATCGTCGTTTCTGATAGTACTTGGATAGGACTTATTGAAGATGGGAATAGTCAATATACTATTATATTCAATCCTTTCAATAATAAATGTGGATGTAGAAAGTTTACAAAATCATCTTCTGTATATGATATTATAGAACCTATGTCCTCAGATGGTAAAGGAACTATTGTAAGTCTTATCAGCCAAGAACTGGAAAATATGTGCAGAGATTATGAATCACTACCTGACACTATAAGAAATGCGCTGAATGATGGAAATCGGATTTTGTTGGTTAACAAATTTCATTTTTAACGTACTCCAATATTAGTCCCATAGTAGTATCTTGTCAAAAAAAGAGAGTGTGTCAGATTGAAGACACACCCTCTTTTTATTTATTGGGAAGGATTATTTATAATCCTGCCAGCTCTTGATTTGAATATCCTTTTCGCTCATTTCGCAGAATGCTTCGATGAAGGCACTTGCCAGACGAGCATTGGTAATCAAAGGAATATTGTGGTCGATGGCTCCGCGACGAATCTTGTAACCGTTAGTCAACTCACGTTTAGAATGGTTCTTCGGAATGTTGACAATCAGGTCGAACTTGTGTTCGGCAATCATTTTCATCACGTTATTCTCTGCATCAGGGCGTTCATCCGGCCAGTACACAGGAGTGGTGTTTACTCCGTGTGCATTCAGGAAAGTAGCAGTTCCGGCGGTTGCATAGATTTCGTATCCTTTGTCTGCCAACATGCGGCTGGCTTCCAACAAATCTACCTTAGATTTGGTAGCACCTGACGAGAACATGACAGATTTCTGAGGAATCTTAAATCCTACAGCAATCAGTGAGTTCAGCAAGGCTTCATGGAAGTCATCGCCGATACAACCTACTTCACCGGTTGAAGACATGTCTACACCCAATACAGGGTCAGCCTTGTGCAAGCGTGAGAATGAGAACTGAGAAGCTTTTACACCAATCCAGTCAATGTCGAATGCCGACTTGTCCGGTTTGCTGTATGGAGCACCCAACATGATGCGGGTGGCTGTTTCAATAAAGTTACGTTTCAATACCTTAGAAACAAACGGGAATGAACGTGAGGCACGCAGGTTGCACTCAATCACTTTCACTTCGTTGTTCTTGGCCAGGAACTGCATATTGAACGGACCGGAAATATTCAGTTCTTTAGCGATGCGGCGACCGATTTTCTTGATGCGGCGGGCTGTCTCGAAATAAATCTTCTGTGCCGGGAATACCAATGTAGCGTCACCGGAGTGTACACCAGCATATTCAATGTGTTCGGAGATGGCATATTCCACCACTTCACCGTTCTGGGCTACAGCATCAAACTCTATTTCTTTGGTTTCCTGCATAAACTGTGATACCACTACCGGATATTCCTTAGAAACTTCCTTCGCCATCTGCAAGAACTCTTTCAATTCGTCTTCGTTGTAGCATACGTTCATGGCAGCACCCGAGAGTACGTATGAAGGACGAACCAATACCGGATAGCCTACTTTGTTAACAAAATCTTCCATCTCTTCCAGGCTGGTCAATTCTTTCCAAGCCGGTTGGTCAATGTCCAGTTGGTCGAGCATGGCCGAGAATTTATGACGGTTTTCAGCACGGTCGATAGACAGTGGTGAAGTTCCCAATACAGGTACGGACTGACGATGCAGTTTCATTGCCAGATTGTTGGGTATCTGTCCGCCTACCGATACGATAACGCCGCCCGGTTGTTCCAAGTCGATTACGTCAAGTACACGTTCGAATGAAAGTTCATCGAAGTACAGACGGTCACACATATCGTAGTCGGTAGAAACTGTTTCGGGGTTATAGTTAATCATGATGGATTTGTAACCCAGCTTGCGTGCAGTCTGGACGGCGTTCACAGAGCACCAGTCAAATTCTACGGAAGAACCGATGCGGTAAGCACCCGAACCCAATACGACTACTGATTTTTCGTTCTTATAATAATTGACATCATAACCTGTAGTAGCGTATGTCATATACAGGTAATTAGTCAGTTCGGGATGTTCTGACGCCACTGTATTGATACGTTTCACAGCCGGAAGAATATTCAAAGCCTTACGACGGGCACGTACAGCCAGGTTTTCTTTTTCCATATTGCCGTTTGCTTTCAACACGAAGCGTGCAATCTGGAAGTCGGAGAAGCCTAACACTTTAGCTTGGCGAAGTACATCTTCAGGCAAATCCTCTATCTTGTTATAAGTAGAAAGTTTAGCCTTATAGTCAACGATGTTTTTCAGCTTGCCCAGGAACCACGGGTCAATCTTGGTCAGCTCATGGATACGTTCAATGCTGTATCCTTCTTCCAATGCAGAAGCGATGGAGAAGATACGGAGGTCTGTCGGGTTAGCCAGTTCCTCATCCAGGTTTTCGAATTTGGTATGGTCGTTACCCACGAAACCGTGCATACCCTGACCAATCATGCGAAGACCTTTCTGAATGATTTCCTCGAAAGAACGTCCGATAGACATGATTTCACCTACCGACTTCATGCTGGAACCGATTTGGCGTGATACACCGGCAAACTTGGTCAAGTCCCAACGGGGAATCTTACAAATCAAATAATCCAATTGAGGAGCTTCGTATGCTGAGTTGGGAGTACCCATCTCGCCAATCTGGTCCAGTGTGTAACCCAAAGCGATTTTAGCGGCAACGAATGCCAAGGGGAAACCGGTAGCCTTGGAAGCCAGTGCGGAAGAACGGCTCAGACGCGCGTTTACTTCAATGACACGGTAGTCGTTGGTATCTGCATTGAAAGCGTACTGGATGTTACATTCACCCACAATACCCAAGTGACGGATACATTTTGTAGACAGTTCTTGCAGCATGGCCACTTGTTCTTCTGTCAGCGAGCAAGTGGGGGCCACCACGATAGACTCACCGGTGTGGATACCCAGCGGGTCGAAGTTTTCCATGCTTGCTACGGTGAAGCAATGGTCGTTGGCATCGCGGATTACTTCGAATTCAATTTCTTTCCAACCTTTCAATGATTCTTCAACCAGGATCTGTTTAGAGAACGCGAATGAGCTTTCCGCCAATTTGATGAAAGCTTCTTCGTCCGGACAGATACCGCTACCCAAACCACCTAATGCGTAGGCAGAGCGTACCATAACCGGATAACCGATTTCGCGGGCAGCCTTCAGAGCTTCTTCCATGCTTTCCACAGCGTGGCTCTTCGGGGTCTTCATCGGAATTTCATCCAGTTTCTTTACGAATAAATCACGGTCTTCAGTGTACATGATGGCTTCTACAGAGGTACCCAGTACTTCTACACCATATTTCTTTAATGTACCGTTCAGATAAAGTTCAGTGCCGCAGTTCAGTGCAGTCTGACCACCGAAAGCCAATAAAATACCGTCCGGTTGTTCTTTCTTGATAATTTCTTCAACAAAGAAGGGAGTGACAGGAAGGAAATACACCTTGTCAGCTATACCTTCCGAAGTTTGAATAGTTGCGATGTTCGGATTTACCAACACCGAGTGAATACCTTCTTCGCGCAATGCTTTCAGCGCTTGTGAACCTGAGTAATCAAACTCTCCTGCCTGGCCGATTTTAAGGGCACCCGAACCCAATACCAGGACTTTCTTTAAATCCTTTTTCATTGAAAGTTTCTTTTTATAATAGTTGTTTTAATGTCGCTAAAATATAAAAAAAATGCGTCCATCCTCGTGAGAGGACTAACGCATTTGCTTTATGTCTATATTATCTTTGTTCCTGTAGGATACATAGCATCTTTAAATTTTGTGCAAAGTAACTACTTATTTCTAAGATAACAAAATAAATCAGGCTCTTTGTCAATGCCGATTGAGATAAAAATGAGAAATCTATGCCCGGAAGCTCACTTTCTGTATATTTATTCGATATTATCAGAATCGGCGTAATGCAAGAGAAAGGAATAGCCGGTGTTATTCATATCTATTAAGGTAATGTCTTTCAGCCTGCCGTCTTGCAAGAAACTATAGTCGTATGTATAGTAAGTGTCTTCTATGATATTCTCACTCCGTTTGCCCAGGATGCCTGCCAGTTGTCCGAATGTGTTTACTACGTTTACATAATTCTGGCGTTCGTCAATGCATTGCACCAGCGTGTTCAAATCAAGGCTGTAGTCATTGGCAATGGTGGATACTTTGTATTCACTGTTGTAAGTTCCCCTTGGCGTGGAAGTAATGGAGGACAGGTTTTTCTTGTTCCATTGGTATTCAAGCACTATTCCGTTATTGTTACTGCTTTTCAGGTATCCTTCATTATTATACGAATAGGTGATAGGACTGTCCTGATTGGAAAACTTGCACACATAGCTGCGTCCGTTCTCTAGAGTCGTGGTCATTTCCACCAACGGAGAGTTTTCCGAAGAGTAATTATAGCTTATTTGTGAATTGTCTCCATAGGAATAGTTTATGGTAGCCAGTGGAGCATTGCTGCGCACACCCGTCAGGCGTTTGTCTTTATCATAAGTAAAGTCAATATCACCTTCATAGCTGATGACATCGGTGATTTTATACACTTTAATTCCGGTAATGACTTTTGATGGGGCAGAAGACTTTTTATCATCGTCATCGGAACATGCAGCGAAAAATATGCTTGCAACAGAAATAAATAGAGCTAGTTTAATAGTTGGTCTTAGTTTATTCATAACAATTATTATATGTGAAATACAGATTCAAAGTTAAGTTATTGTGCTAGAATATTCCTATCTTTGCGTAATTTTTAATATAAGATAATATTTAAGAGATATGGGAAAAGAAAAAATCATATTGACAGGTGACCGTCCTACCGGAAGGTTGCATATCGGTCATTACGTAGGTTCATTGAAACGCCGGGTAGAGCTCCAGAACTCCGGATTGTATGATAAAACTTTTATTTTTATAGCAGATGCACAGGCTCTGACAGATAATATCGACAATCCTGAAAAGGTTCGTCAGAATGTTATTGAAGTGGCACTTGACTATATGGCTGTCGGCTTAGACCCTGCCAAGTCTACTATATTCATTCAGTCCCAGATTCCCGAACTTTGTGAGCTGACTTTCTATTACATGGATTTGGTTACCGTATCTCGTTTGCAGCGTAACCCTACGGTGAAGACAGAAATACAGATGCGTAATTTCGAGACAAGTATCCCTGTAGGCTTTTTTACCTATCCTATTAGTCAGGCAGCCGATATCACGGCATTCAGGGCTACAACCGTGCCGGTGGGAGAAGATCAGGAACCGATGATTGAGCAGACGCGTGAAATCGTCCGCCGGTTCAATCATATCTATGGTGATACGCTGGTAGAACCGGAAATCCTGTTGCCCGACAATGCTGCTTGTCTGCGGTTGCCGGGCACGGACGGAAAGGCAAAAATGAGTAAATCGTTGGGTAACTGTATCTATCTCTCCGATACAGCCGATGAGGTGGAAAAGAAAGTGAAGGGTATGTATACTGACCCGACCCATATCAAAGTATCCGATCCGGGTAAACTTGAAGGCAATACTGTCTTTACTTATTTGGATGCTTTCTGTAAACCTGAGCATTTTGAACGTTATTTGTCTGATTATCCTAACCTGGATGAATTGAAAGCACATTATACGCGTGGCGGTTTGGGAGATATGAAGGTAAAGAAATTCCTGGCAGCTATCATGCAAGAGGAACTGACTCCCATTCGTGAGCGCCGCAAGGAATTTGAAAAAGATATTCCGGCTATTTATGAGATGTTGCGTAAAGGATGTGAGACAGCTCGTGCAACAGCGGCAGAAACATTGGATGATGTACGCAAGGCCATGAAGATAAATTATTTCGATGATGCGGAGCTGATTGCTGAACAAGCAAAGCGTTTCGGACAAGAATAAAAACGCATCTTTGCACTGTATATGGAGCAAAGGGGTTGTGTCAAAACGTGGATAATGCTGTCGTTTCGTTCGTAGGGGCGAGGTTCGCTCGCCCGAAAACAGTTTACTTTGTGTCTTCGGGCAGGCAAACCCTGCCCCTACAACTGACGATTGGATAGGCTGGTTTAGTTTTGACACACTCCCGCTTTTTTGTTCCTTCTTATAACTCTATATTCGTATTTTATTTCCCATCTATTTCCTTCAGCAATTCATCCACAGCCACTTTCAACTGAGTATCTTCGCCCTGAACGACTGTTTCCGGTGAATTGGCTACCTTGATATCCGGTTCCAACTGACTGTTTTCCAGATAACTTCCGTCCGGCAATTGATAACCGATGATAGGAATACCGAATACCAGTGAGGGGTCTTGAAGCGTCTCCCACGATACACTCGTCATGGTGCCCGGTACAGGCATACCCACCAGCTTGCCCAATTTTTGATGACTGTAAACCCACGGAGTACCGTGTGCATTACTGTAATTGGCTTCGCATTGCAGCATGATGGACGGCTTGTTCCAACGACGGCTCGGCATATCACACGCTTCACGTCCGCGTACCACCTGAGTGAAATACTTCTTGCCGCTGAATAGTATCTCTATATCCTCGTGCAAGCGGCCTCCGCCGTTGAAACGAGTGTCGATTACAATTCCTTCGCGGTCATTGTATTTGCCCAAGATGTCCGAGTAGACAGAGCGGAAACTGTCATCACCCATCGACTGGATATGTACATAGCCCAAACGTCCGCCAGACCATTTGTCCACATCAGCGGCACGCTGTTTCACCCAGCGCGTGTAAAGCAATCCGTTCAGAGCACCGTTGCTGATAGGAACCACCACCTCTTCCCAGCGTTCTTTGGTCTGAGGATTATAAAGAGAAACCAGCGTCTTCTTCCGGCTTAAATTATTGAATAGTGCCGCATAGTCTGCTTCGGCAGTAATTTCTTTTCCGTTTATTTTCTCTACAATGTCTCCGGCTTTTACTTTGGAGCGGGCATGGTCGAACGGTCCTTTTTCCACCACTTCGGAAATGAGCAGCCCCTTGCCGTCATAGTTCCAGTCGTACAGCAGTCCCAGATTGGCTGTGGCATCTCCCTTTAGATTGGAATAATAACGTCCTCCGGTGTGCGACACATTGAGTTCGCCCAACCATTCGCTCAGCATCTCGGCAAAGTCATAGTTATTGCTGATATGCGGCAGGAATTTGCGATAAGCGGCACTCATGGCATCCCAGTCTATCCCATGCATATTGAGATTGTAGAAACGCTTCTGATGCTGTTTATAGACATGATTGAACATATATTCGCGTTCTGCTGCCAAGTCCATCGTCATATCCGCCTTATAGCTTATGGGCTTCAATGTTTCGGAAGCGGCATTCATCTTCTGCATGGTGCTTCCGCCCAAGACAAAGATTTCTTTTCCTTCCTTATCCATTTCCATGTTTGTCCAACCGGTATTCATCTTATGGAGCAACTTGGTATCCTTCTTTCTGAGGTCCAGTTTCCAAAGGTCGAATCCGCCTTCAAAAGCAGAAAGATAATAAAGCTTCTCACCGTCTTTGGAGATGATGGCGCTGCTTAAGTCCGAGGAATTGGGAGTAAGGCGCACAATGCGGTCTTCCATATTCTTCAGTTCGACCACAATATCCTTTATTTTCTCCTCTTTGGTATCTTCTTTTTTATCCTTATCCTTTTTCTTGTCTTTCTTCGACTCGTCTTTTTTGGTCTTATCCTGTTCCTTTTCCAGTTCTTTCTGCAATTCATAATCTTCCTTGCTCAAGCGGAACTTGTCGTATGCATCCTGATTGAGGAACACCAGCATGACATCGTTCAATGAGCCCCATGAAGCATGATTGCGCATACCATAGCGTTCGGTGATAAACAGGATGGCATTGCCATCGAGCACCCAACGGGGCGAACCGCTGGTGTAACCGCTATTGGTAATATTAATGATATCTCCTCCTTGCGCATTAACCAAGCCGATGTCTGAATATGGGTCATGCCTGTTCCCGATAAACTCCAATGTAAACCATTTGCCGTCGGGTGACCAAGCATAGTCAAAACCTCCTCCGGTGCTGTACCATGTGGAGCCGTCCGTCACTTGGCGTACCTTCTTAGTATCGAGATTCATCACCATCAAGCGGTTGCGGTCTTCGATAAAGGCCAACTCCTTGCCGTCCGGTGAAAACTGCGGATAGGCGCGTTCCACCTTGGCGGACGGCAATAACACTTCCTCTTCGATAAGAGTGGCATTCGGGAAGTTTGCTTCTTCCTTGCGTGCTATTTTAGCCAGATACAATTCCCAGTTACCGTTTCTCTCGCTGGCGTATGCCAGTGTGCGGTTATCGGGTGCAAAGGTTACCCCTGCTTCGCGTGCCGGGGTGTGGGTAATCTGTTTGGTAGTAGTGTAATCAGCCGAAGTGACAAAGACTTCTCCGCGTACGATGAATGCAATCTGTTTTCCATCGGGTGACACCGTGGCCGAAGTAGCGCCTTTAGTAAAACTTAAATCAGCTATTTTGTCCTGATCGTCACGTATCAGGTCTATTTTTACCTTTTGTGGGGCGGCATTTCCTTGTTGGGTATAGATTTCGCCATCATAAGTATAGCACAAAGTCCCGTTGCTGCCCATAGAAAGGAAACGGACCGGATGGGTCTTGAAACTTGTCACCGGCTTGACGGATTGCGGTGCATCGAGCGGGAACGAATATACGTTGAAGCTTCCGCCATCACGTTCGCTCAGGAAATAGACAGTCTGATTGTCCGGAGAGAGTACCGGATTCCGGTCTTCGCCTGCATGCCGGGTGAGGTTGGTATGTTTTCGGCTTTGCGTGTCATACATCCACACATCTCTGGTGATGGACGATGTATGATGTTTGCGCCATTCATCTTCAAAACCTTTTCTATCTTGATAGAGCAAGGTTTTTCCGGTTTTATCAAAACATACGGCTTCGGCAGGAGTTCCCAACACCTGTTCGGTACGTCCTCCTTTGGTGGGCACTCTATATAGTTCGGTCATGGCCGATGTGGGAAACAAGGCACTGTTGGCAGGGTCTTGAATGGCAGCGGAGAAAAGTATGTATTTGCCGTCCGGGGTAAAAGCGGAAGGCAGTTCTGCTGCCGAATGAGTGGTGAGCCGCTGTGCCGGTCCGCCATCGGCAGGCATCACGAACACATCGAAATTTCCGTTTCGGTCACTGGCAAAAGCTATTTTTTTTCCGTCGGGCGACCATATAGGCGTACACTCGTAAGAACTCTGTGTGGTGAGTTGGGTAGCAGCGCCTCCTTTGGCAGGCACCTTATAAATATCCCCTTTATAACAAAAAACGATTTCCTTACCATCCGGGGAAATCTGCACGTCACGCATCCAAAGTGGAGTTCCTGCGTAACTGTTCGCCGTCGCTATACAGCCCAGCGCAATACAGGCTAGAAGTTTTTTCATACTATAGAAGTCTTTTAATTAGGCTTACAAAGATACACATTTGCATTTTGTAGCAAAAAAAAGTGCGAAAATATTTGGATTATATAGATAGAAAAACGTATCTTTGCACCGCTTTCCAAGGAAAGCACATAATGATTGGACTATGGTGTAATGGTAGCACAACAGGTTTTGGTTCTGTTTGTCCAAGTTCGAATCTTGGTAGTCCAACAAATCAACAGTTTATTTAAGACAAAAAGCCTCTAAAATTACAGTTTTAGAGGCTTTTTTCATATCCGGTCACCATCAGTCTTAATGTCCTAACATTGGGAAGATATGGCAAGCTATGCTTTCGTCTGAAAGTAAGATAGAGGCAGAGCCTTTCATATCTTTTAGGATGGGATAAGAAGCATGTTGGTTGTCTAGTATTATTTCGGCTGTGAAGAAATTATTTCCATCCATTACAGTTACTGTCTTCGTGCAATTCACTATTTTTCCATTTGGATAACCATGCCGGGCTGCTTCATATCCTTCGAATTCCATTTCTACAGGCATTCCTTTCTTTACTTTTGTAATGTATCGGTAGGGGATAAGCACTTCGGCATGAATGCAACCGGTTACATCAATCCCTGTTACGGTGGCTGTGCCCTTGATGCTTTCTGGATAAGGAATAAAGAATGCCGCCAATATTAATATCAGTAGGATGCCGGTGATATCGCCTATTCCGGTGCGTATGATTTCGGGCGGTACTTTGCCGATAATGTTCCTTACCTTTTCACTTCTCAGTTCTATATTATTGAAATCTGCCATAATTTTTTCTGTTTTCTAATTTCCCAGTTCTAATTGGTTTTTTACAAGATTATAATAGGCCCCCTTTTTCTCTATCAGTGAAGCATGGTTACCGGTCTCCACTATACGTCCTTTATCCAACACTATAATTTGGTGGGCATTTTTTACGGTGCTGAGCCGGTGGGCTACCACTACGACTGTCCTTCCTTTATAGAACTGATCCAGATTCTCGACTATAGCTCGTTCGTTTTTGGCATCCAAGGCATTAGTGGCTTCATCCAGGAAGATATATAACGGGTCTTTGTAAACCGCACGGGCTATCAGTATACGTTGTTTCTGTCCTTGGCTCAATCCTATTCCGTCTCTGCCTATCATGGTACTGAACCGCATGGGCAGACTCATGATGAATTCTTTTATATTGGCTATTTCTACAGCACGCAGCAGTCTTTCTCCATCTATGTCTCCGTCATCCACGGCGATGTTTCGGGCAATGGATTCAGAGAATATCACTCCGTCTTGCATTACTACCCCGCACTGCCTGCGCCACCATTTCAGGTTGAAGCTGTTCAGGTTGGCTTCTCCTATCTTTATTTCTCCGTTCATTACAGGATAATACCCCAGCAACAGTTTCAGCAAGGTGGTTTTTCCACTGCCCGAAGCACCCACTATGGCGGTCACTTTCGTTTCGGGGATGGTGAGGCTTACATCTTCTATGGTCATCTTCGGGCTGTGCGGGTCATATTTGAAGCCGACATGCTCAAAAGAAAGGTCATTGGAGATACCCGGTATTTCGGTCAATAGCCTGTTTTCATTCTCTTCATTCTTCATTTCATGAATTTCATTGATGCGTTCCAGACTGATTTTCACATCTTGCAATGAATAAAGGAAGCTCATCAATTGTTCCACCGGACTGTTCAGTTGTCCGATGATGTATTGCACAGCCAGCATCATACCCAGTGTCATTTGTCCGTGGATGACGGCGGTGGCGGCAACCACGGTTATCACTATATTTTTCACTTCGTTGATGAATATGCTTCCGGCCTCCTGTGTTTGTTGCAACTTCAAGCTTTTCATTTGTACGCCGAACAAATCCGCTTGCACATCTTCCCATTCCCATCGCCGGCGTTGCTCGCAGTCTTGTAGCTTAATCTCTTGCATGGCAGTGATGAATTGGTAGGTCTTGTTGCTGTTTTCTGCCTGTTTTTCGAATAATTCATAATCCAGAATCTTTCTTTTTTTCAGAAACAAGGCAATCCATAAAGCATAAAGAACGCTTGCAAGCATAAAGATGCAGAAAATGGCCAGATTATAGCTGAATAATACACAGCCGAACACCACGAAACTGAGCAGTGAGAACGTGACGTTCAGCATTTGGGTGGTGAGAAACTTCTCTATCCTGTTGTGGTCGTTCATGCGTTGCATCAGGTCACCCATCAGTTTGGTGTCGAAGAACGACATAGGGAGTTTGAGCAATTTGATGAAAAAGTCGGAAACCAACGAAATATTGATTCGCATACTGATATGCAGCAAAATCCATCGGCGGATAAAGTCGACCGAAGCACGGCTGATGGTTAGTATCAGTTGCCCCAGTAAGATAAGATAGATAAAGTTCAGATTTTGATGGACGATACCTACATCTACAATCGCTTGCGTGAGGAATGGAAAGATGAGCTGCAGCAGACACCCCACCAACGCTCCTAGTATGATTTGTCCGAAGTAGCGGCGGTGCTGTCTGAGGTAACCCAGCAGAAAACGGAAAGAGCGTTTGTCTTTTGTTGTTTCTTCCTGCTGTTCATAAAAGGCAGGAGTAGGCTGTAAAAACATGACTATTCCTTTTTCTTCTCCATTAGACCGGGTGCTAAGCCAATGTTCCTTAAATTCCCTATCGTCATAGGTTACAAGTCCCTTTCCGGGGTCGGCAATATAGAATGTTTTACCTTTCTTTATTTGATAGAGAACTACGAAATGGTTTTGATTCCAATGCAGGATGCAGGGTAATGGAGCTTCGTGCAGTTGTTCTATTGTTACTCGTCCGCACGTGGTGTGCAGCCCCAGGCGGGTTGCCGCATCGCTGATGCCCAGTAGTGACACGCCTTCGTTGGTAGCAAAGCAGTAGTGGGAAAGAGTATCTTGTGAATACTCTTTCCCATGGTATTTGCATATCATTTGCAGGCAGGCAATGCCGCACTGCATGGAATCGTGCTGGTGGTAAACGTGGAATTTGCTCATGATGGTACGTTAATTTACTCCATATCTTGAAGTATCCACTTCTTTAGGAGTTCTATCTTGGAATCCGTTGAATTTGTAGGTAAAACTCAATGTGATATTGCGTTGATAGAAATTTTGGTTGAGGTTTTGATACTGTTTGTCAAATCTTACCTTTACTTTGGGATACAAGGATTCAAAAATGTCATTGCATTGTAGGCTGACTATTGCTTTATCTTTTGCAAAAGTATATCTCAAACCGGTGTTGATGCACCAGTTATCTTCCAAATCCCAGATTCCCTGTATGCTGGGAGTTCTGTAGAAAGCCATAAGATTCATGGTTATATTGGGCTTTTTTGATATGAAGATAGTGTTGTAAGCCATTAACGATCCGGTCCATTTATTTCTGTTGTATGCAAGTTGAAACCATTCGTTGCTTTTATAACGTTCGTTGTATATGTTAGCAATCAGGTTTGAGCTGACAATATTCCCGAAATTGATAGGAATGGCTGCTGTAAAGTTCAGCAACGACGTGTAGTCTATATTGAAAGTTTTATGCAGTAATTGCAGTTTCTCCGGCGATTGATAGCTTTGGTCTATGAAAAAATCTTCCACCTTATAGTAGGAGACTTGAAAAGTGTATTTATTCTTCAATACATAGGTCAAATTGGCATTGCCGGTTCGTGCCGGTTTTAGTAGAGGGTTGCCCATAGAGATGCTATATTCATCATTATAGGAAGTGTAATTCTGTCTTTGCCAATAACTCGGATAGCTCCTGATGGAATTGTATGCCAACTGGAAGATGTGATTGTTTTCCGGAATAAAAGTAACTGTTATATTAGGCAACAAGGCATTTTTTCTGTAACTGTTTATTTTGTATAATTCACCGATGAGTGAACAATCTATCGACAGTTTTCCTTCATAGAAAGATTTTTGGGTACCGGCATAAATATTTCCTGTATGTTCTTCTGTAGCGAAGGCATTTGTAAAACTGCCTTCATTGTCGTGCTGTTTGTCTACATTGCTTTGTTTGTTGTTGTTCTTTACATAGTTATAGCTGACTCCATAGTTTAATATCCAATTGTTCTTCAAGTTATGGCTCATGTCGGCATACGCTTTCACGCGGTCTATATTCTGTTTTCGCTGATAGGTGAATGCATCTATGGAGTGGTGGTCTTTTATATACTTCATGTTTTGCGTGTTGTCGTCTGTATAGTTAGTGTACTCTACAGAAATGTTTCCCCATTTATGTTTGTAGTACAGGCTGGCATTGTGTAAGTAGTTTTTTCCTTTGTTTAGGGAGTTTGCATCCGAAAATAGGTTGTTCACGCTATATGCATCTGATTTGTTCCGGGGGGCATATAGTCCGTTGTATGACAGTTCCAGTGAGTGGGTATCATCTAAGTTATACGCTATGTTTGTGTATACGTTATGTTTGTTGCTAGTTGATTTGGTACGACTTTCCGAGTCAATGTCATAGATATCGTTTCCCAAGGTATGTTTTGCTGTAGTTGTGCTTTTACTTATTTGTTTGTTGTCAGCAATTGAATACATTAAGTCGAATGACCATTTGGGGCTAGTCAGAAACAAACTTCCCACACCGCTGAAAGAATTTTCATGCTGGTTGGTCCATGTAGCCTGTACCTGTCCATTCATGGTGTATCTATTTTCTTTTTTCAGTACCACATTGATAACGGCACCTTTAATGTGTAGTTGTGGAGGAGCATTGTAGATAACTTCCACTTTCTCCACTTTTTCGGCCGGCAATGTTTTTAAATATTCAATGATTTGTTCGGTACTCAGGCTGGAGACTTTGCCGGATATTAATATGGTAGTGCCGTTCGCTCCTGCTAGGTTGAGGCTGTTTCCATCTGTGCTGCTGATACTGGGCAATTCTTTTAGTAGTTCGTGAGCATTAGCGATTATTTTATTTTGTTTTACTGACTGCAAATCGTAGGTTAATCTATTGTTAATCATCCGAATAACCGGCCGTTCTGCTTTTACGATTACTTCATCCAGTTTACTGTCTGATTCCTTTAAAATTATATTTCCTATTTGTTCTTTAGATGAGTTCAAACACATAGTTTCGTATGCCAGATGTTGGAACATCAACCGATAGGGCTTTTCCGTCATTGGAAGAGTGAACCGCCCTTCCTTGTTCGTTATGGTTCCGGCTATAAAGGTTGAGTCCTGCTTTTGCAGAATGATGGCAACACCTTCTATGGCAACACTGTCTTTGTCTATTACCTGTCCGACAATATTACTTGTTTGTGCATGGCTATGTGTGACATATACCAATGCTAGGAGGATGTATAAATGTCTCATTGTTTATTTATAAATTAGGTTTGTTTGAATAGTTGGAGCATATTGGCAGCGAGGGTCAGGATAATCCCAATTCTCTTCTCCATACGCTTTTATAACTTTTACTAGGCATCGTCTGTGGTTCTTTCTGCAAAACTCAAAAATGTGACATTTCGTGCAGGCACTATTTTCCCGAAACTGAGTTTGTCCCATTTCAAATAAGGCTTTAGCCCTCGGCGATTGCCAAATTTCTGCTAATGTCTGTTCTTTTAAGTCTCCTAAAATGAATTGAGGATGCCAATATAGTTGTTCGCAAAGTGTTACTTTTCCGTCGGGCAATACGAATAATCGATTTTCTAGAATTCCGCATGACCCTCCTTTAAAGCATTGGTCGTTGGGCTTTCCTTTTTTATAAATTTCTTCTATGGCTTCATCGCTTACATAGATAGTACATCCTTTATCAGGTATTAGCTCCGATTTAATGAAGGAGCAAATTTCAGTTAAATCTTTTTTGGTGGCTTGTATTTCTGAAAATGTTTGTGGAGTATAGATTGATAATTCGGGTACTCTAATTTCCCAATAAACAAGATTTTTAATTTGTTTGATATAGTTGTATAATTCTATTATATCGCTTTTATTTGAATTATGTTTGGTTAAAATGGTATCTATCTGAATCTTGAAGCCGTATTCTTGCAGAATGTCAATTCCATCTTTAATACTTTTAAGATACCCTTTCTTGCATTCGATCAGGTCAATTAGTTTATTTTCGTCTAAGATGTCCAGAGAAATCTGTATGACATTATTGTATCCTGTTTTATATAACTTCTCGGCAATACTGGCATTAATAGGAACCTTAGTTGATATATAGCTAGGAGTTAAGTCTGAAGCCACTAATTTGTGAAGGATAATGTCCCAGTCCTTTTTGCAAAATACTTCTCCGCCTATGATATCTATATATGACATTTTAAGTTGTTTGGCTTCTTCGATAAGAGCTAATATCTTTTCGGTATCCAGTTCTATGCATTTGGTTTTCTTGTCTGCGTAGCAATATTTACAGTTTGTAACGCATTTGTTGGTAAGCATAAATAGTAGAGATTGTGGGGAGCGATGCATTCTATCCGGTGTCAAGTCTACATTGTTGCACTGAAGGTCGCTTATGTTAAAATCATAATGCAAATCTTCAGTTTCTATTTGGGAAAGAGGAATGAGTGTATTTGCAGGGAAAATAACTTTATTGGAGTCTATAACTGTAAAGCAATATCCGGAGTTGCTGATATATGGAAGAATCATATCATACACCGCATTAGGAGATAAATGAAAATGTTTTGCTATTTCATCTATGTGTGTTGTCAACGTTTTATTGTCGGTGAAGAGAGATAATATCATGGCCTGAAACGGATGTATGTATCCTATCCATTCAATGGAAGCATTGTATTTTACTTGCTTGTTGGAATACATAACAATTCTGTCAATATCATTTTTAAAATGATAGTCAGGGTTTAAAATATATATATTATTGATATCTATCATATTTTGTGTTTAAATAGAGTGAATGAAGATGCCACAAATATACTTGTATCTCAAATATATTGTGACATCTTTCTTCTACATTGTTAGACTTTTAATGTCCGGGTTCTGTAGTTGGACCTGGATTCGGGCTCGGATTCGGTTGTATAACAATCGTTCCGGAACCTTTTGTAGTGCATGTTCCAGCACCTGCCACAGTGCATTTAACTGCTGCGGCAAGGAGGCATATATTTGCATTTACTTCTGCTCCTCCTTTTACATCCATCATTTCTTGGATATCCAATGAATCAGGGATGTTTTCCAATGTCGTAATAGATTTCATATTATACGTTTTGGGTATAAACCTACTCTATAAACTTTTCGGTATCCGTTCCTGCTGATTATACAGATTAGGTTCTGTACTTATTTAATTTACCGGTAATAAATAGTCATTTTATTTTAGATTGATATTATAACTCCAATCATTGTCGTCCGTAGGGGGATCATCTTCAATCCATATCCATTGGTTTTCTTGAAAGACCCATCCACCGCCCTTTATTGACTCTATCGTTTCTGTCGTAAGTTTTTCTAAGTTTATTGTTTCCATTAGTGTTTTTTTTTATACTTCGCAAAGGTAAGTCGTTTTAAAAAGAGCGTTTATAATAAAAACATAATCATTTTATAATCTTTTTGATCAGAAACAATTATCTTTGTCGCGTAGAACTGATTATAAAATGAAGAAATATTATTATATCACCTTTATTGCTATGGCTGCAACAGTCTGTCTGCAAATTAGTTATATATTTAGTTTATATAATCAAGATGTGGTCGAAGATATAATTAATATAAGTGAGGTTACAAAAAGAATAATAGAAGATGAAAAGTGGATTCGAAGTGATTTACGGTCGGGACGGCCGATACAAACGAAACCTGTGCTTAAAGTGAAATTATTGTCGGACATGACTCCGCAAGAGTTAGACAGTATTCGTAAATTACCGACTAATAAAGATACATTTAATTTGCCGGCAGCTAGAAAGATGGGGATAGGTACTACAACCGGAGAGATTGTATCTCAATTGGCGCAAGATTATTTATTAGCAGCAGGTTTCCCCCTGAATATGCATACTTTGGACAGCCTTTGGCATTTATCAGATAGCATTATCCATCATCCTCATCAATTCCTTCTTTATGATAAAGACACCGTAATGATTTCTTCTGTTGGAGACTTGGAAAGCCATACGCCTGATTATGTATCTAAGTTCATGCCTATTGGCACAAAAGGCTTGCAATATCTTCAGATAAAGGTAGATATTCCTATGTCTCATTTTCTGCGGCATCAGCTTTGGACGCTGGCTCTTTCTGCCTGCATGATGCTGCTGGTATTACTTTGTCTGTTTTTTCAGCTGACTGCCATTCGTCGGAAGGAAGTCTTGCTCCGCAAGAGGGAAATGACTATAAATGGCACTATTCATGATTTGAAATCTCCATTGAACAGTGTTATTACGATGATGGGGTGGTTGAAATTAGTGGTATCCGATGAGGAGACCAAGGAGATGCTTGAAACGAGTAAAGCGGGTGTGAAGCGTCTGATTTCCAACATAGAGGCTTTGTTAATGACCGCACGCATGGATCGTCATCAGGTGGTATTGAATAAAAGTCTGATTGATGTTCCGGAAATAGCAGCGGGAGTGAAGAAGGAGTTGTCCTGCCTCTATCCGGACAAGCCTCATACCATCTGCATCATCAATGAACTTCCTTCGGGTTTGCAGGTAATGGCCGATGGCATGTATATAGAGAACGTGCTTCGTAACCTGATGGAGAATGCCTTGAAATATTCGGATGCAGGAGTGAGAATAGAGGTCTCTCTTTCTATTGTGGATGAGCGGTTGCGTGTGTCTGTCAAAGACAATGGTTGGGGCATCGCTGCCACCCATCAGAAGAAATTGTTCACCCAGTTCTATCGGGTTCCCCGAAGCGAAGAGCAACAGCAGAAGGGTTACGGCATAGGCTTGGCACAATCCAAATATATTATAAATGAACATGGAGGGGAAATAATGATGAAGAGTGCCGAAGGTGAAGGAAGCACTTTTACATTCATTATTCCATATCGTTGATTGAAAGGAGAAAAACGGATGGAAAAGACAAAAGTTCTGTTTGTAGACGATGACATCGCATTGGGACAAGTGGTAATCTTGGCATTGAGGGCATCGGGCTATGCTGCAGAGTATTGCACTACGCTGGTAGGAATTCAGGGTGTGGTTCAGGAAATGCAGCCGGACATTATGGTGCTGGATGTAGAGATAGGAGGGAAGAATGGAATAGATGCCGTTGCGGAACTCAAACTGACGGCTCCCGATACACCGATTCTGTTTGTCTCTTCACACATAGCCGGTTCGGAAGTGGCAAGGGCGCTGGATGCAGGTGGCATCGCTTATCTGCGAAAGCCTTTCGAAATGGAGGAGTTGGTGGCTTACATACGCAGGCACACGCCATATTTCCATCCGAAAGGACTATCCATCGGAATGTTTAATCTGAGAGCCGGAGACAGTATGTTGTTCAAAGGCGAGGAGCCTGTGAGAAGGCTGACTGAGTTTGAATATAAACTGCTGAAGTTGTTGGCACAGAACATGAATCAAACAGTAAGTCGCGAACAAATAGTGCAGGAGCTGTGGGAGGGTACTCCCGGCAGCGAGCAGAGTTTGAATAACTATGTGGCGAGACTGCGGAAATATCTGTCGGAAGACGAGAGCCTGTCCTTGGAAACTGTGCCAAGAACAGGATATATACTTTCCATTTTAGGTACTCAGCCGCCTGTTTTATGAGATTGCCTCCAATACATTGACAATCTCTACCACATACATTTTATGGAAGCCGCCGTGCGCTTCTCCATACCATCGGTCGATAATGCTTTGGTCGATAAAGTCTTCCGGCTTAATTATATCGGCATACAGTTTCTTGCACTCAAAGGTCAGCCGGGCCTGTTCAAAAGTAATACTTCCATTTTCGGTGAATAAGGGTTGAAGCCCTGTTGCTTTCACTTTGTCGATATCTCGCCCTGACTTAGAACCACAAATTTTGTGAACATCCTTATGCTCTTCGCCCAGGAAAGAGAGAGTGAGGTAATCATTCTGCTCTATGAAGTCGAACGTGTAGCGTTCGGGGCGGATAAAGATGAAGGCTACCGGCTTGTTCCATAAGAATCCGATGCCGCCCCAGTTGGCAGTCATTGTATTGAATTTTTCCTTTGTACCGGCGGTTACCAGCATCCATTCTTTGCTGATTGTCTCAAACATGTTGTCTTTCAGCTCTTTTACTTGTATCTTTTTCATTGGTCTTTATTTGTTTATGTGCACAAAGATAGAAACAATAAAATGACTATGCGGTTAATATTTTGGTATTTATTGGGCGTATATTGACAATTAATCACTACTTTTGTACAAGTTTGAGACATGGAGATGTCTCTGCGGATTTATAAAAGATTACGTTGCAGAGAAACGTTGTGTCTTTTTCATGTTTAGGAAAACCTGAGAAATTTTCGTGAACACATGAAGGACGCAGTTGGTTCTCACGCTTGTTATAGCGTGGGGCTAAGCTGTCGTATATTCGTGTTCACAGGCAATCTCAGGGCCTTCCTAAGCGGATATTAGAACAGATAGTTCCACGTTTCTAATAATAATAAATGTTTTGCCGGAGCTACAAGACAGATAAAATCATTGAGATGATGGAAATATTTAGATTTTGGAATTCAAAGTATCGGTTTGTTTATTGTAGTCTGGCATTCAAGCATCAGGTTACTCCGTGGAAAGTATGGCGGTTGGCTCATGGCAAGATGCCGGCACGCTCAATGAAAGAAGAAAAGATACTCCGAAAATTGAAAGAAGCAAAGATTATTGTAGATATTGTGTAGCTGCAAGAGGGATAAATAGTGTAAAACTTTTCCTTTCACTGTTTTAAAATCAGAGGTCGATTTGCTATCTTTGTCCGGTGATATTAACTTTAAAAAGAAAGGATACAACAGTGGCAAATGATGTGGTTTTAACCCCGATGATGAAGCAGTTTTTTGAGTTGAAGGCAAAGCATCCCGATGCAATCATGCTTTTTAGGTGTGGAGATTTCTATGAAACCTATTCCGAAGATGCCATTGTAGCCTCTGAAATATTGGGAATTACACTGACCAAACGTGCCAACGGACAAGGGAAGAGTGTGGAGATGGCGGGCTTTCCGCATCATGCTCTGGATACTTATCTGCCGAAACTGATACGTGCCGGCAAGCGTGTGGCCATCTGTGACCAGTTGGAAGACCCTAAACTGACAAAGAAGTTGGTGAAGAGGGGTATTACCGAGTTGGTGACTCCGGGGGTGGCCATCAATGATAATGTCCTTTCGTATAAGGAGAATAACTTTCTGGCGGCAGTCCATTTCGGTAAAGCTGCGTGTGGTGTTGCTTTTTTGGATATTTCTACCGGTGAATTTCTTACGGCTGAAGGGCCGTTTGACTATGTGGACAAGCTGTTGAACAACTTCGCTCCCAAGGAAATATTGTTTGAACGCGGAAAGCGGGGAATGTTTGAAGGAAATTTCGGCAGCAAGTTCTTCACGTTCGAATTGGAGGACTGGGTGTTTACCGAGACTTCTTCTCGCGAGAAGCTGTTGAAACACTTTGAAACGAAGAATTTGAAAGGTTTCGGCGTCGAGCATCTCAAGAACGGTATTATCGCTTCGGGCGCCATCCTGCAATATCTGGATATGACGCAGCATTATCAAATCGGCCATATCACCTCGCTGTCGCGCATTGAGGAAGACCGCTATGTGCGCTTGGATAAATTCACTGTCCGGAGCCTGGAATTGCTGGGTAGCATGAATGACGGAGGCACGAGTCTGCTGGATGTTATCGACAAAACAATCAGCCCGATGGGGGCCCGTCTGCTGAAACGCTGGGTGGTGTTTCCGTTGAAAGACGAGAAGCCTATCAATGAGCGCCTGGATGTGGTGGAGTATTTCTTCCGCGAACCGGACTTTAAAGAGTTCATTGAAGAGAAGTTGCAGTTTATCGGCGACCTGGAACGCATTGTGTCTAAAGCGGCCGTGGGACGTATCTCTCCGCGTGAGGTGGTTCAGCTTAAAGTGGCATTGCAGGCCATCGAGCCTATTAAGAACGCTTGTCTGAATGCCGACAATGACAGTTTGCGCCGCATCGGTGAACAGCTTAACCTTTGCCTCAATATCCGCGAGAAAATAGCCAAAGAGATAAAGAATGACCCTCCGTTGCTGGTGAATAAAGGGGGAGTGATAGCCGATGGGGTAAATGAAGAGCTGGACGAGTTGCGCCGCATCGCTTTTTCGGGAAAGGATTATCTGTTGCAGGTGCAGCAGCGCGAGAGTGAGCAGACCGGCATTCCCAGTCTGAAGATTGCCTATAACAATGTATTCGGCTATTACATAGAGGTGCGCAATGCACACAAAGACAAAGTGCCTGCCGACTGGATTCGCAAACAGACACTGGTGAATGCAGAGCGTTATATCACACAGGAGTTGAAGGAATACGAAGAAAAGATTCTGGGTGCGGAAGATAAGATTCTGACGCTCGAAACCAAGCTTTATAATGATTTGGTTCTTTCCCTTGCCGAATATATCCCTGCCATTCAGATTAATGCCAACCAGATAGCCCGTTTGGACTGTCTGCTTGCTTTTGCCAATGTTGCCGGAGCGAATAAGTACATCCGTCCGATAGTGGAGGACAGTGATGTGCTGGATATCAGGCAGGGACGCCATCCGGTGATAGAGAAACAGCTTCCGGTGGGGGAGAAGTATATTGCCAATGATGTGTATCTGGATACCGACAGCCAGCAGATAATCATTATCACGGGGCCTAACATGGCCGGTAAATCGGCTTTGCTCCGCCAGACGGCATTGATTACGCTGTTGGCGCAGATAGGATGTTTTGTTCCTGCAGAGAGTGCCCGTATCGGCATGGTGGATAAGATATTCACCCGCGTGGGTGCCAGCGACAATATATCGGTGGGAGAGTCTACCTTTATGGTAGAGATGAATGAGGCGGCGGATATTTTGAACAACCTTTCTCCGCGCAGTCTGGTGCTGTTTGATGAGCTGGGCAGGGGCACTTCCACTTACGATGGCATCTCTATTGCATGGGCGATAGTGGAGCACATCCACGAGCATCCGCGTGCAAAGGCGCGTACACTTTTTGCCACTCATTACCATGAACTGAATGAAATGGAGAAATCCTTCAAGCGTATTAAGAACTACAATGTGTCGGTGAAGGAGGTGGATAATAAAGTCATCTTCCTGCGCAAGCTGGAGAGGGGAGGCAGTGAGCACTCTTTCGGTATCCATGTGGCGAAAATGGCGGGTATGCCGAAGAGCATCGTGAAACGTGCAAACGATATCCTGCACCAGTTGGAGACGGACAACCGCCAGCAGGGGATTGCCAAACCGACGGCGGAGATAGCTTCCGGCCGAGACGGGATGCAGCTCAGTTTCTTCCAGTTAGACGACCCGGTGCTGTGTCAGATACGTGATGAGATTCTGACGCTGGATGTCAATAATCTGACGCCTCTCGAAGCTTTGAATAAACTGAATGATATCAAGAAAATAGTCAGGGGGAAATAATATCCCCCTCCTTTTAAAACCTCAATGCTTATGAAAAACTTTCTTGTTTTATGCTGTCTGTGGATGGCATGTCTTGCGATTTCCGCACAAGAACCGTGTCCCCAAGTAATCCCTGCCCTTCAGCAATGGAAAGGAGGCAGTGGCAAACTGGCCCTTCCCGCCGAAGGCAATATTGTTGTAAACCCTGCTGATGAGGCTGTACTTTTGTCTACCGCCGGGATATTGGCAGATGACCTGAACGCCATGTTGGGCTGGAATTATTCCGTGAGAACCGGTAAACCGGGCAAAAATGATATTTATATGGCTCTGATGAAGCCCGACAAAGAGTTGGGTGATGAAGGCTACAAACTGTCGGTAAACCGTTATGCCGGGATTGAGGCGCCTACCCGGAAAGGAGTGTTCTGGGGAACCCGCACGCTGCTGCAGATGCTTTATAAGCAGCAGGGAAAGATTTCGAAAGGGACGGCACGCGACTTTCCTTTATTCCCTAACCGCGGTTTTATGATTGATGCCGGCCGCAAGTTCTTTACGTTGGACTATCTGAAGCAATATGTCAGGATACTTTCCTTCTATAAGATGAACGAATTCCAGATTCACCTGAACGACAACGGCTTTCCGCAGTTCTTTGACAATGACTGGAACAAGACGTATGCCGCTTTCCGTCTTGAAAGCGAACGTTTCCCCGGTCTGACGGCAAAGGACGGTTCGTATACCAAACAAGAGTTTACGGACTTGCAGCGGTTGGGCATGGAGTATGGGGTGAATGTGATTCCCGAAATAGACATTCCGGCCCATTCATTGTCCTTCACCCAATACAAGCCCGAAATAGGCAGCAAAGAGTATGGAATGGACCATCTGGACTTGTATAAAGAGGAAACGTACCGTTTTATCGATTCGCTGCTTGATGAGTATCTTTCAGGAGAGCACCCTGTGTTTATAGGCCCTGATGTGCATATCGGTACGGACGAATACAATAAGAAAGAAGCCGAGCAGTATCGTTATTTCACTGACCGCTACTTGAAGTACATTGAAAAGTATGGTAAGACCCCGCGTATGTGGGGAGGCTTGAAATGGCTTCCCGGAAAGACTCCTGTAAAGGCAGAGGGAGTAACGGTAAATGCGTGGTCGTATGACTGGGTAGACCCGGAAATATCTTTAAAAGACGGATATAAGCTTATCAATACTTGCGATACCTATCTGTATATTGTGCCCGGTGCGGGCTACTATCGCGAGTTTTTGGACCATCAATGGCTGTATGAGACATGGACTCCCTGGCTGATGAACCGCAAGCAGACACTTCCCGAAGGTACTCCGGGGGTATTGGGCGGAATGTTTGCCGTGTGGAACGACCAATGCGGCAATGGCATCTCGCAACAGGATGTGCATATCCGTGCTTTTCCGGCCGTTCAGGTGCTGACCGAAAGACTGTGGAAGGGAGACAACAAACAAGTGCCTTATAAAGCATTTGAGGCTCTTTGCAAAGAGATGCCCGAAGCGCCGGGCATTAACCTGTCGGGCAAAATCTCTCCCCATAAAGATGTCGCACTGACGGTTCCCGGCAAGGAACTGCTCTTTACCGGTAAGGATACGGTTCAGACTGCTTTGCAGGAAGTGGGCTACCCCTATACGGTGGAATTCAAAATCTGTCCGGACGAAAAGACGAATATCAGCGGTGTATTATTTAGAGGCGCTCATGCCACGGTATATACAAACTGGGAGAATACGGGACGGATTGCCTTCTCTCGCGACGGTTACACATTTGTGTTTAATTCTTATCGTCTTCCGGCCGGCAGATGGTCTTCCATCCGCATTGAAGGAGATTACAAGGGCACTTCCCTGTATGTGGACGGTAAATTGCAGGAGCGTCTGGAAGGCAGAACCATGCGGGTCTATAATCCTAAGTATAAGTCGATGGATGAGATGCGCTATCAAGAGACTTTGGTCTTTCCTTTGCAGCAGATAGGAGATACGCTGAATGGATTTCAGGGGAAGCTGAAAGATGTGAGTTGCAGGCAGGGAGAAATGTAATGCCCTTATGATTATACTTATGACTTGAAGTGAAGCCTGATGTCGGTTATGAACTCATAGGGGAAAGGACTTTGGCTATTAATTGACGAACATCTTTATCGAAATCACCCTTGCTACAACTACCTGTGGCGAGGGTGATTTTTAGTTTATGAGAGTTCCGACACACTTTCATTTTTTTTTGTTTCAACTCTCCGAATGTCTTATAAAGAAAGACAAAAGTTGACCAAAGGCTTTTTTCAAACAATAGAGAGTGTTTTTCCAAACAATAGTAACCGTTTATGTAAGAAGCCTATTGTAATTGCTTAACCACCGCTGTGGTTAAGTCTGTTCACGAGGGTGGTTAGGCTTAGTCACGACTGTGGTTAAAGTTAACCACGTTCGTGGTTAATGTATATTTTACGTTCATTAATAAAAGAAGAAGCTATGGAAACATTGTACGCTGACGGCGTACTTCACGGTCAACCGGTAGTGATTGTTTATGTAAACAATGGGCATTGTTGGGGGGGTACTTACGTGCGAACTCTTACCAGTGTATGGTAAAACTTTGTCTTCTTAATGCTTCTCAGGCAGTTATCTTTCTCTTTTAGAGGTATTTTACTACCTTTGCCTGCAGAAAACTAGAAAACTAAAGACAAAATTATTATGCGTTCATTTATTGTGAATTTAAATGTCATCGGCCTGCTGGCTGTTTGCTTGTTTGCCTGTAATCACCACTCCTCTAATCTGCTGTTATATCAGGTAGATTCATTGCTGAATGTGAAGCCGGACAGTGCATTGACTGTTTTAAGGAGTATATCTGTTTTGGATGAAATGACAGAAGCGGACAGGGCCTATTATGCATTGCTAATGGCTGAGGCTATGGATAAAAATGAGTTGCCTTTGTTGCCTTGCGATTCATTATTGGATTTTGCACTCGATTATTATGGCGATGATGATAAGGAGATGGCAGTGGCTTTGCTTTATAAAGGGCGGTTGCTGGCACAGATGGATGATAAAAAGGCAGCGATAGAGATGAATCTGAAAGCGTTGGACGTGTTGCAGGATTATCCGGAGGATACGCTATGCAGGAGCTTGATTTATAGCGTGCTGGGATTATGGTATGGAGATTGCGGGCTATATGACAAGGCGTTGGAAGTGTTGAACCGGTCTTTATATTATTCGTATAATGCCGGAGATACAGCTGTGGTCTATAATAATATCGGGTATGTCTATACAATGAGGGGGAAACAGGATTCTGCCCTTGCTTATCAGCGAAAAGCGGTGGAGTATGCGGAGAATGGAGGAGATACAAGCATGATGATTGCCTCTTGGCATAATCTGAGTATCCGTTATAGACAATTTCGAGAAACAGATTCGGCTGTGGTTTATGCACGTAAGGTGTTGCAGTCTCTCTCTGACAAATATCCCCAATCGGGGCTTTATTTTCTGAATATGGGTGATTTATATATTGATTTGGGGCAATATGATTCTGCCGGCTATTATTTGGATAAGAGCTTATTTCTCTCTGAGCCTCAAGCAATGCCTTATTGGTCACTTGCTGTGGTTAAAGCCCAATTGGGTAATTATAAGTCTGCTTATCATTATCTGGATACTTTTGTGATGATTCGGGATTCCTTGGATGCCGGTGAGGAACTGTCCGAAGTACAGCATCTGGTCTATAAGCATCAAACGGAACTGGGAATAAGGGAGGAACAAAGAAAGTCAAGAATGACGATAGGACTGATAGTTTTTGTCGCTGTTGTCATCTTCTTTGTAATGATTCTCGTTTACCAATATCGTATTAATAGGAAGAACAGGCAGGAAGTGCTTTATCAACAGTCATTGGAGTATACGAATGACAAACTGCGTACGATGCAATGGCGGATAGAGGAGAATGAAGTTGTCATCGCTCTTTTGCGGGATAAGGAAAATAAGAATCTGGATGAAATCAGCAAAAGAGAGCGGTTGATAACTCAATTGGAGAAAGAGAAGATAGAGTTGCAGGCTTGGCAGTTCCAGCAGACACCGATTTATAGAAAAGTAATGGCATTGGCCAATCAGGATAAGACAGATAAAAAGCATAGAATGGTCTTCTCTACGGTGGAGACAGATAAGCTTAAAAAAGTGATTTTGGGGATTTATTCGACGTATGTATCTTCTTTGCAAGCTAAATGTTCGGGGTTGACTGAAGATGATTTGTTCTTTCTTTGTATGGAACAGACAGGGCTCTCTTCTTTGACCGTTGCATTATGTCTGGGTTTTAGCGATACGCAAGCCATTAATCAGCGCAGGTCCAGAATAAAGCGGAAATTGTCAGAGGTGTAGAATGTATACTGCTGATAGATAGTGTATTATCTTTTTGTAGTGTCATCGCTTTCGCTTGTTGTTATACTATTCTCATCCTAACTTTGCAGCATCATTTTAAAACAAAGAGATATGAAAGCAAAGTTATTATTCTTGATGTCGCTTTTTATGATTGTAGTATTTTCGGCTGCTGCTCAGAACCGGTGGGGAGTGGTCGGTGGTGTTAATCTGTCAACTACTTCTGCCAAAGGATTTAAATGGAGAGCCGGTGGCTATGTTGGTGGGCTGTATGATATCCGGTTGAGTGAATCATGGTATATCCAACCGCAGTTGATACTTACTTACGAAGAAAATGATTCGAAGGACAAGACAAAGGTAGATGCGTTTTTTAGCCAATATGCTTTGACACTTCCTGTATTGGCTTCTTTTAAAGTGAAGTTGAGTGATGCTTTCTCTATGCGTATTAATGCAGGGCCTTATGTGCAGTATGCTATGTTCGGATGTCAGCAGAAATATGGCGAATGGTGGCATCTTGATTTTGGTAACCATTTCACTTACGGTTTGAAAGGGGGAGTGTCTGTGGAGCATAAACATTGGTTCGTTTCTATGGACTGTAAGTATTCTCTGAAAACGAATTTTGTGAACTATGGAGGGCATGGGCTGACACTTTCTGTTGGTATAGGTTATAAGTTCTAAAAGTGGCAGTAGGAGAGAAACTAAAAACAAACGCTTATGAAGGCGCAACCGACCTATGGTTTACGTAATTCTACCTTACAGGTTTCTATAGGATACCGTTTTTGAATAAGATATTTGTCTATATCAGGTAGATTCATTGCTGAATGTGAAGCCGGACAGTGCATTGACTGTTTTAAGGAATTCTAGTAAAAGGGATATCATTCGTGCGTGGTCATGAAATGGTATCCCTTCCTTTAACCTGTTATTTGGCTTCAGCCAGTTCTTTCATTGTCTTTTCAACTTTCTGAAAGAACTGTGCTATATGCGCTCCGTCTACAAAAGCGTGGCTGACAGTCAAGGCGATGGGCATCACCGGCACTCCACCCCGGATGACAGCCTTTCCTGCATTCATTAATGGATAGTCCAGCGGGTGCCCCGGTTCTTTCTGGGTGTAGGTGAGCGAGGTGAAGTAAAGCTGGGGAGTGGCACTGAGCTGAACTACATCATAGTCTCCTTTTTCTTCTATCTCTTTGTCGGTGCCGTATGGGTCGCCGTCTTCGGGGATAGAAGTGATGATGCGGCGTGCTTCTGCATAGAAACATTCGAAATCTTCATGATAGGGGATGCGCACCGTGTAGAAGGTCTTTCCCGGCACGGCGATGGGGGTACTCATGTCCACCGTGTCATGATAAACTACATTTCCATGCTTGTCTGTACGAAATCTGAACTCTTTCACTTCATTGGCAGCCCGAAGGATGGCATAAAGATAATAAAGGAAAAAGGAGCGTCCGGAGGCTTTTGCCGCAGCAAGGGCTTCGCCGCATTCTACCTCGCTGGTGATGGAAATCCATGAATTGTGGAAAGTGCGGAAGAAATTATAGTTGTCCCGACGTTCCCAAGTGTCAATGTCTATGATATGTTTCATTTGTTTTTAGCCGGTTTGAAAGAGTGATACATAAAATGTGCTCCGATAAGGATAAACGGAATGCTGAGCCATTGCCCCATATTGAGCATCATGCTGTCTTCGTATGCTTCTTGGCTTGCTTTGATAAACTCTACGAAGAAGCGGAAAACGAAGATGGTGGTGAGGCAGTAGCCGAAATAGAAACCCGGAAGGAGGGAGGTTTTGTATTTCTTGTATAAAGACAGTCCTATGACGAAGATGATGAGATAGGCTATGGCTTCATAGAGTTGTGCCGGATGGCGCGGTTCCATTCCTTCGCGGGGGAAGATGAATGCCCAGGGCACATTACTCAGTTTGCCGACTATCTCGCCATTCATCAAGTTGCCCAAACGGATAAAACAGGCGGCGATAGGGGTGGCAATGGCAATGTTGTCGAGTACGGAAAGATAGTTTAATTTCATTTTACGGGCATAAATCCAAAGGGAGAGTAGCAATCCGATGGTTCCTCCGTGGCTCGCTAAACCTAGATAGCCTGTCCATTTGATGCCTCCGTCTATAAACTTGACGGGAAGAATCATTTCGAGAGGGTGGGAAAGCCAATAGCCCGGTTCATAAAACAGGCAATGCCCCAACCGTGCGCCTGCAACGATACCCAGCAGGCAGTAAATAAAGAGGGAATCAAATTTCTCATACGGAATCTTTTGGTCTTTATACAGTTTGGAGATGACCCAGTAGGCCAAAATCAGTCCTGTGACAAACAGGATGGAATAGTAACGGATAGTGATGCCGAAGATAGAGATTGCCTCTATTTCGGGATTCCAGACGATATGGAGTAATTGGTGCATAATTTGGGGGGTTACGAATGACAGGTCTTGAATTTCTTTTCCACTTTGCGATAAGTAGGCATGTCCACCTCCAGTTTTTCTCCCAGTTCAATCATGTCGAACAGCATTCCCTGTATCTCTGATTCGTGGCCTTTGGCAATGTCCTTCTGCATGGAGGCAGTGCTTTGGGGGTCTAGCTTGTCAATTACTTTCAGGTTGTATTCTATCGGGTCTTCGGGAAATATGATGCCCATGCGACGTCCCATTTCGCTACTTTCGCGCGACAGGCCGATAAAGGTATCGCGTTCTGCGCCGGGGTGCTGCAATGCGCCCATCGGTACGTCGTGATAAGCTCCTGTGCATGCCATGGCAGAGATGAAGGACCATTTGATGAAAGTGTCTCGGTTGATGTCATCCGATATGTCTGCTTTGATACCTGCATCTATCAGTATAGTTGCGATGGCTTTCAGGCGTTCGGGAGCTATGCCTTGTTCGGGGCGTGCTCCAAAGACAAGGCGGAATATCTTGCCCATTTGCGTGATTTCGCCTGTGCCGGATACGAAACCGACAATGTATATGCAGCCGTCGAGCACCGTTACACGTGGAACAAGTCGGCCGATGCGGGGACCGGTTCCATACACATTCAGGATAGGAATCACTAAAGTGTCTGGGTGCGAAGCGCGTTCCAGAACGTCCTGAATGGAGTCGATGGAATATCCCTTTACGCATACGAAGATGACGTCTGCTTGTCCGTCATATTCTTTGGCTGTACAGGCTTTTATGGGAAGGTAATGTTCGCCTTTTAAATCCGACTTCAAGTGAAGTCCTTTTTCGCGGATGGCTTCCAGGTGCTTGCCACGAGCAATGCATGTCACATCTTTTCCTGCTAAAGCAAGAAAACCGGCAATGCTGCCTCCAACGCCACCGGTTCCTATAATAAGAAAGTTAGGTTCGTTGTTTGTCATTTTGGGTATATGATTGATTAATGTTATGTTGAAAAATATTAAATATATTCGTATGATGAAGGCTGTGAGGTACTCTATGATAACGATGTCACTGGTCCTTTGCTTTATTTCGGTATCCTGCCGAAATGAAGATACTGTTTCGGAACAGTTTTTCGATGAGGATGCTGTGACTGTCAGACTAAATCTTACAACCAGAGGTGTTGAAACCGGTGACAGCGATCTGCTGGATGAACTTTCCTCTGATCCTTTTCAGTGGTTTAAGACCGGTACTCTGTTTCCTCAGGCTCCCGCCCAGCCAAGGATAGCACTTATGATCTTTAACAGAGATTTGAATCGGTATGTGTATAATCAACTGCTTCCCTTCAATTCAACCGGGGTGGACGGACAATATCAGATCAATATACGTATTCCTAAGGGGGAAACCGAGTTTTATGCATTGTATGCTCCTAACCAGACAGGAAAGGATCTACCTTATTATACTCCTGAAGGCAATCTTCAGAATAAGATTCCATGGGACTTCCTGGGAGCTGGTACGGAGGAAATCTCCAAAGAGGAATTTGCAGGTGCTGCTTTTCCTGCTATTATTAAGGAACAGCAGGATGGAAGTTTGGGATTACCTGTGAATAATCCTTATGACGGTG
>OFGR01000184.1_pt1 | contig 64430 bp, 51 predicted proteins | sample 1521811 | NCBI WGS metagenome assembly OFGR01 (sample SAMEA3504098, study PRJEB24116) | mouse gut metagenome | biome: mouse gut; feature: mouse-associated habitat; material: faeces | place: Denmark | collected 2011 | reverse complement strand
GAGGTTATTATACCACAATGCTAAACATAAGTCTAATTAAATTGGATTATACTAGTGTGCATGAAATAGCGTATGGGGCTTTTCATTGGCATAATACCGCAGGCAGGGCCTGGGGATATGGGGGTAAAAAATAAAATGGAAAATAAAGTTCAAAAATCCTATGAAATTGATATGTGCAACGGGCCTTTGTTTGGTAAAATCCTGCTCTTTACCCTGCCGCTGATGCTCTCAGGTATCCTGCAGCTTCTCTTTAACGCGGCGGATGTGGTGGTAGTTGGGCGTTTTGCGGGAAATGAGGCATTGGCGGCGGTGGGCTCTACAGGGGCGCTGACCAATTTGCTGGTAAATCTGTTTATCGGCCTGTCAGTAGGCGCCAATGTGCTGATTGCCAGGTATTATGGGGCAAAGCAGGAAGAAGAGGTGAGCCGGACAGTCCACACCTCTGTGCTGGTAAGCGCCGCAGGAGGCGTGGTTCTTGCAATAATCGGGATCCTTGCGGCAAGGCCTTTGCTGCAGTTGATGGATACGCCGGAAAATGTTATAGAGCACTCGGTGGTGTATATGCGGATTTATTTCCTGGGAATGCCTGTGATGCTTCTGTTCAATTTTGGCAGCGCCATTTTGCGTGCAATCGGGGATACCAGACGCCCGCTCCTTTACCTGATAATAGCAGGCGTGGCCAACGTAGCACTGAACCTGTTCTTTGTGATTGGGCTTCATATGGGAGTGGCGGGGGTGGCATTAGCCACTGTGATTTCCCAGTGCGTTTCCACAGCCCTGATCATCCGTTGCCTGGGAAACAGCCAGGGATGCTTCCGGCTTTGCCTGGGCAGGCTCCATATGGACTGGGACAAGTTTAAAAAGATTGCGGCAATCGGCCTTCCTGCAGGGATACAGGGGTCTTTGTTTTCTATCTCCAATGTGCTGATCCAGTCCTCGGTAAATTCCTTCGGTTCTGTAGCCATGGCAGGAAATACAGCAGGGAGTAATGTGGAAGGGTTTGTCTATACGGCCATGAATTCCGTCCATCAGACGGCGGTAAGCTTTACTGGGCAGAATCTGGGAGGCAGGCAGTATGGGCGGATTGACAAAATACTGATAGAGTGCCTTTTGTTTGTGACGGCAGTGGGGCTTTTGCTGGGGAACGGCGCAGTCTTTTTTGGGGAAAAGATTCTCGGCCTGTATTCCTCCGACGGGGAGGTGGTTGCTTACGGGCTTCGGCGTATGGGAATTATCTGTACCTTTTACTGCCTGTGTGGTATTATGGATGTATTGGTGGGCAGTATCAGGGGGCTGGGATATGCAGTGATGCCCATGGTGGTGTCCCTTTTAGGTGCCTGTGTTTTCCGGGTAGTGTGGATTTATACCATATTCCAGTGGGACAGGACCCTGCACACTTTATATATATCTTATCCGGTATCCTGGACGCTGACTGCCTTTGTCCACGGAATCTGTTTTTTGGCAGTAAGGAAGAAGCTGATGGGCTCCATGAAGAAATGATTCATCATGGAGCCGTAATGAGGGAGGTAATCGTTTGGATCATTTTCACATTGATATTAAGAAAATGCTGGTGTCGCTGTTGGCAGACGTTGAAGTCAGAAATGCCATCAAGAGTATATTTGACACGGACAATGGCTGTGGCAGTGCCATTTCCCTTGAAGGAAATCCCATACTCCGGCCAGGGGAATGCAAAAAGGATGCAGGCTATGAAGAACTATTGGATAATAAGGAAAAAGAATTAAGGGAGCTGAAAGCCCAAATTGAGAATCTGGAAAAGGAAATAGCTGAAAAAGATGAGAAGGCCAGGTTTATGCAAAATTGCCTGGACAGTGTAGAAGACGAAAAAAATAAACTGTGGGAAAAATTGAAGCCTGTAAAAGATTTTGCAGAAATTTGGGAAGAGCTCTCAGGGTTAGAGGGCGACTTGCGGAATTATTTGGGCGGGCTGGCAGGCAGCAATGAAATGTATGCATTTATGTCTCTGGGAAGAGAGCTTTCGAAGGTAAAGCAGCTGGGAAAATATATCCGGGATATTGCAGTGGCCGGTTCAACGGATGAAAATACCATAGAGGTATTTAACAGATATTTTTGTTTTTGCATCAATGTATATAATTCCGCATCCAGCGGTAAGCAGCTTTCCCATATCCCTGTTATGATTGGTGAAGAATATAGTTCAGAAAAATGCACGAAGACCTCATCCAGCAGTTTTAATGGGAGAGTAGAAAAAGTACTTGTCGACGGCTTCAAAAATAATGATGTGGAGTTCCGGCCGGTGGTAAAGACGAGTTAGGGAGATTGGCCGAAAATAGATAATTATGGAAGAATGAAAAAGAGGGAGATGGGATTAATTACCTCCACCTCCCTGTACAGCAGGACTGGCTTTTCCCTTTTAGAGGATAATGAGGGGCAATTATGGTACTATTATAAAAAATATGGTATTTTAATCCCACATGAACAGGAATATATAAGCATAGAACACAAGCATTATGATTTTTTACCTCAGATTGGGGAATTGAAAGTAAGTGGGGATAAATATAAATGGAGCCTCCTGTTAAGTGAACATGCCAAAGAGGTGTTCTCGGGGCTTGGCCAGGTTAATGCCTGTAAAGACTGGCATATTATGAAACGTGTATGGACATTGGACTCAGTTGACGGATTCAATTGGATGCCAAACAGATATAATTCTGTTTATGATGGAAAAGAGAAAAATGTAAGGATGGCCAGACCAAATGATAAAGAATCTATCCTGCAATGTATTTATGCGTCTAAAGCGGTTAAGGGGGGAGTGGCAGCTATGGATAACCGGGAAATTTGTGGGGCGATGAGACTTAAGCCAATAACTGCAGGTGATGTCCTTCCGGAAAAACCAAATAACAAGAAAGGAAATGATCCGAAGAATATGCAGATAAATAAAAATTCCAATATGCCCAAGGGAGTAGCGGCCCTTTTAGAGTGCGATAAGCGCAGATGCCGCCTGGAAGCCTATGAGGAGAGTATGCTCTATGACATACAACGCGGCCATTGGGAGTTATATGGCAGCGCAGATGGGGCGCTGAAGACACCGGCAGGCAAGATGGTTCCAAGGGATCCCAGGAAGGACATGAAAACGGGTGTTATTGGGATTGACTTCGGAACCAAAAGTACGGTTGTTGTGAAGCAGGACGGTACAAATGAGATCATACCGGTGCGGATAGGCACAGGCCATTGGGCATCAGAAGTCAGGGAAAGCGATTTTGAGAACCCTACCGTGATTGAATGCACAGATTTGGAGAGTTTTATCGCAAGTTATTTGGAAAGGGAGGGGAGGCCGCAGACAAACTGTGACGACTTTTTCATATCTTATGATGCATTTGAGGATTTCCGTAATTGCCCGCCAAACGAATTTTATGCCTATTATACAGACTTGAAACAGTGGGCAAACACGGAAAAGGAGAATGCCCGGGTAAAAGATAAAAAGGGCCGTGTATATTGGTTTAAGGATGAGACAAATGAAACTGCCATCAACCCTGTTGAGTTGTATGCCTATTATATTGGCATGTACATCAACAATATGCGTAACGGTATTTATATGAAGTATCTTATGTCGTTCCCAGTGGGATATGCCAGGGAAACCAGGGAATTCATTTTACGCAGTTTTGAAAAGGGGATTAAAAAGTCCCTGCCAGCCTGTATCCTGGAGGATGCGGAGTGTATGAAGAAGTTCAGGGTGGATTTTGGTATAAGTGAGCCGGCAGCATATGCTGTGACGGCTTTAGGGCTGGGGAACCTCAACCCCCAGGACGAGAATGACAGGTATATGTATGGCATTTTTGATTTCGGCGGCGGGACAACAGACTTTGATTTTGGTATTTGGCGCGGGGCCAGTGAGAGCGAGTATGAAATAGAAGGATACGATTATGTCCTGGAATGCTTTGGTGCAGATTCGGACATTACATTAGGAGGAGAAAACATACTTGAATTGCTGGGATATGAGGTATTTAAAAATAACCAGGGCCTGGCAAGGGAGAAAAAGCTGGTATGTACACTCCCCTTCGGGGTGCCTGCCTTTTTGGGCAGTGAGGAGCTGTTGTTAGATTCCCAGATAGCAATGAGGAATATGGTGCTGCTAAAAGAAGAATTGCGTCCCTTATGGCACCAGGAGAATGGATGGAGGGAGAAATACAGGCATACGGTTGAAGGTAATGGCGGGGAAGAACAGTATGAGGAATACCTTGAACTGACCCTGTACAGCAGGGAAGGGAAACCACAGCCTAATTGCAGGCTGGTGATCAACACAGAAGAATTGATACTTTTGGTCAGGCGGAGGATACAAAAAGGTGTTGATGCATTTTTCAGTTGCATGGAGAAGACATTTTTACATATAAAAGCAGCACAGAAACAGGATGACAAGGTCTATATTTTCCTGGCGGGTAATTCCAGCCGGTCGGTGTTTGTCAGGGAATTGTTCCTGAAAAAGATTGACGGATACCAGCAGAAGTTTAAAAAATTGGACAGCAATGCGGGCGGCTATAATTATTTCGAATTAATAGAGCCATTAAAAGACCAGATAAGCGGAGAAAGATATACGCCAAATGCAAAGACCAGCGTTGCTTACGGCCTCCTAAAAAGCCGGGAAGGAAGTTCCATAAAAGTTGTTAAAAATGAGGAGACAAATGCAGCAGAGCAGGCACGGTTCAAGTATTTTCTTGGCAGGGAGCGCAGGCATAAATTTGATTGCAGGCTGTCTCCAGCACAGATAACATATGGGGAGTGGGTGCAATTCCAGGGGACAGCCAAACCTGTTATCCGCATATATTATACCACGGATCCTATGGCTGATTCGAAAAAGGCACCGCTGGATATCGGCAACATTCCATATAGTGAGATTAACATAGAGCCAAAGAAGGATCAATTTTTGTTTATCAGGACTTGTGGGCCAACTGTGATTGAGTATGCCATTGCAGCGCGCCAGGAAGAGATTGATGATAATAGTATAAAATCCTTTCCTATTGATGCCTGATATTACAATGTAAAGAAATACGCTGAGAAAGGAGCATAGCTATTATCATGCTGCATAAAATCCTGTTTTTTATCCATTATGATGAAAAAAGTTACGAAGACCATTTTTATGCATATCTTGCAGAGAAAGATGATCTGGTAAAGGTGTTTCTGGCCGATGAATTACAGAATTTTTTGGAGGCAGTGGCAAGGCGTTCAGGGTTCCAGGAGGGGGATCTCCTTGACTTATATTTGGCCCAGGACGGACAGTGCCGGGAGAAATATGAATTTGATGCACTGTTTTTGGAAGCGGGAATGAAGTTATCTGAATACAGTAGCTGGACGGATGAAGAGGCATTTGAAGCCATTTCCCAAAAGGTTATGGGACAAAAAGAAAGGGTTGCACTGCACGGACGTAAGAAGGGGATCGGAACCCAAAAGGAATTTTCAATGGAAGCTTATTGCAGGTACTGCGCTGCCCAGGGGGAAAATTCAAAAGATTCCATAGCAGAGCCTGCCAGGCAGGCCAAGACAGGGAAGCCGCCCCTGGCAGAACTTATGAGAAAAGTTGCAGAAGGGAGATAAAATGCAAAACATGGAATTAAACAACGAAGAAGAACGACGGCATTACGCCCAGCGTATCCGGAAACAAAAGGAAGCGCTGGAGAATCTGTTGGAGATTGCCAGCCAGCACAGAAGGCTTTTTAACTCTGATATTCTAAGACAGTTACATGAGCGGGAAGAGGAATGCCAACGCTTATGCCGCAAGCTGGAAAAAAATGAATTTGAAATAGCGATTGTCGGGCTGGAGAAGGCAGGAAAGAGCACCTTTGCCAATGCCTTAATGAAGAATAAGATTCTTCCGGATGCCGATGAGAGGTGTACCTATACTTCAACCTGTATCAGGTATGGGCAGGATAAGGCAAGGGTAAAATTTTTTACGCAGTCAGAGTTTGACCAAAAGTTAAGGGATAAATTACATGCAATGGGTATTGAAAATGTTGGGCAATATTCCATAGCCACCCTGACCCGGGGGGAGTACCAGAGATTGTATGGGAAATTAAGTGCCAGGGAGCAGGCAGCATATGAAAATTACGAGAATAAGGATGTTGAAAATATTCTTGAAAATAGGGAGGGGTTGCTAAATAGATTCCTGGACCAAGAGGACAAGGTCTTTCAGGGAGAACAGCTGCAAAGTGATGAATTCAGGCAGTACATTGTCAGTAAGGGTGTAGCTATCGCTGTTAAGGAAGTTAGCATAGAATCTTCCAGGATGGAGAAGATGCAAAATGCCATTATCTATGATGTCCCTGGTTTTGATTCCCCTACCAAAATGCATGCAGAGCAAACGGAAGAGAGGATGAAAAAGGCGGATGTGATCATTCTTATAGCATCTGCTGAAAAGCCCAATTTTACGGCCCCGTCCCTTGATATGTTTAATAAAGTGGTAGATGAAGATAATGTGGAACTGAGCGAAAAGCTGTTTGTCTTTGGGAACCGTGCCGATGCTGCCAACACACTCCGGAAAAATATTGAAACCCTCAAGGAAGAGGTCCAAAAATATAAGCTGCTCAGAGACGTCCACATAGGGGACCGGCTGCTGATTGGTTCTGCAAAGGCGCACTTACAGAAGCTGGGGCAGGAGAAGGGCGATTTTTGTATCAGGAAACTGGAGGAAGAGGAATGTAAAAAAATACTGGTATACGGTGACGGTATTGACCATGTATATGAGAAGCTTGTGGAATATAATGCAAGCGACCGGTTCAGGATTTTAAAGCGCAAGGTCAATGAAAATGACCAGGAGATCCAGAAAATATTTGAGCAGTTAAGGACAGAATATGGAAAAAGTGAGTACTCCATTGGGGATGCAAAAAGGCTTATGGCCAGGAACAATGAAATATGCAGTAGGTCACGCCAAAAGCTCATAGAAGGATTGGAAAAATTAAGGAGCAGCGTCAGGGATAAATACCGTTCTGATGCATTGCTGTCCAAAAAAATGCAGGAGGCAATAGACCTTCTTTTTGGGGATGGCAGATATACAATAACGGAAGATGAGATTGCTATTGCTAAGAGAAAGATTGATGGGATTGGCACTACCTATGTTGAAAAAGTCGAAGAGTATATTAGGCAGGATAAATTTTATGCCATCTATCAGGAATTTTCAGATACGGTATTAAAGATTGCCAGGGAAGACCATAAGCAGTACTTTGACCAGATTATTGAATTATTTGAGGATGCCTTGGAGATTAGCCCAAGTGGGGCAGACTATGATAAGCTTAAGGCGCAGATTATTGAATATGTGCAGGTATATAAAAAGAGAGAAGAGCCGGACGACAGTTACCAGGCTTTGATAGAAAGGTTTGTGAGGGATCTTGTGGAGATATTAATCAGGCGCCCTTATGGAATGGAAGCCCGGCTTAACCGCTTTTTAGATGACGTCAGCAGCTTTTCAGGGCTGGTAATGTTTTATGATTCCGGCAGTAATATGGTAAATTATAAGAGGGCTTCTATGGCGGTTGCGCCCAAGGACCAGCCGCAGTTGTATGCCTTGCTTTTCCATGAATATAAGGATGCGCTTAGGGTCAGCAAATCCGTACTGGATTATATCGGAAGCATCAGCAAAGAAATTTGTAATTCTGCCCCGGCGCTTCAATTGATATATGGCATTATCAAAAAAAATCCGGTGGTAGCTATAGATGCTATAAGGCAGGCCTTGACGAAACAGGATTTTAAAATGTATAAAGAAGATAGGGATATAGTAAAGGAACTGATTCCTAAGTTAAGGACAGTTTTTAATGATATTCCGTTGGAACAGAAAAATGGCAGGCCGGTGGACATGGGGGAATATGATTTTACAAACAAAGATAGTTTTATAGCCCAATATAAAAGACACTTTGGCGATATCGGCGAGCTGCGCAGCTATGATGATGTAATGGCGGACTATAAGGAAGACCTGGAAATATTGAAGGATTTTTTACTGTCAGCATCAATTCCGGCTATATCTATAGAAAAACCTTTTATTGCGAAAGAAGTGAAAGCTATAGACGGCCTTATTAAATGTATCAGGTCAGATAATTACTCGGAATTTATAACTCAAAATTTTGAACTGCTGTGCAAGGAAAGTGTGGTTGAGTTTGAACGCCTCCAAAGTGAAAAGCTTGTCAATAAAGAAGTGGTCAGGCAGATTGAATCTGTGCTGAATACCATGGCGGCGGCAGGCTAAATAGGCACAGGCGTATATAAAGATTGGGGTAAAGCTGATGGAAAAAACAAAAAAATATGACGGAATTATATTTGACCTGGACGGGACGCTGCTAAATACCCTGGAGGACTTGATGGGCAGTGTGAATTACGCCCTGGGGAGAAATGGCATGGAGGGGCGTACCCTTGAGGAAATCAGGCATTTTGTGGGCAACGGCGTACAGAGGCTGATAGAGCTGGCAGTACCCAGGGGAACGGGCCAGGAACAGCAAGAGAGGGTGTTTGCTGATTTTAAAGAACATTACTGTATCCATTGTAATGACAAAACCGGGCCCTATCCGGGGATCCCGGTGCTTCTTGGGGAGTTAAAGGAGAGAGGGTTTTCTATGGCAATCGTATCCAACAAGCTCCAGGAAGGGGTGGACGCCCTGTGGCAGCAGTATTTTAAGGATTATCTTCCTGTGGCAATAGGGGCAAAGGACGGCATCAGAAAAAAACCCGCCCCGGACAGTGTATATGAAGCTTTGCGGCTTTTAAACCTTCCCCGGGAACGGGCTGTCTATGTAGGGGATTCCGAGGTGGATATTGCCACCGCCGCTAATGCAGGAATGGACTGCATTACGGTAAGCTGGGGCTTCCGTACCAGAAAGGAGCAGGAAGAAGCAGGGGCAGGGGTGTTTGCGGAAAAACCGGAGGATATTATTGCCATGCTGTACAGGTAACTTTTTCCATAAGAATTTTCTGATGCGGGCGCTTTGTTGGCGGCAATAGATGCAGGGCTGATGAAGCGGTATATGCAATGTCAAAAACCTTTTGTATATGGTTTCTGACATTGCTTTTTTATTACAATAAGCCGACTCGCGGAGCGTGGCGGCGTTTGTTGGGAATATTCCATAAAAAAATATATTGACAATAATGTGTATATATGATATATACATTATATAAACATAAAACTACATAAAGAACAGAGGTGAAGGATGGATATCATTATCAGCAATTCAGGTGACAGGCCGATTTATGAACAGATAACCTCCCAGATTAAAAATATGGTTATGAATGGCAGGCTGAAGGAAGGGGACGCCCTTCCCTCCATGCGCACTCTGGCCAAGGAACTGCGGGTGAGCGTTATCACCACCAAACGAGCCTATGAGGATCTGGAGAGGGATGGTTTTATCACCACCATAGTAGGGAAGGGGAGTTTTGTCCGGGCGGCGGATACCAGCCTGGTAAGGGAAGAGAAGTTAAAGCAGATAGAAGAACTGCTTTACCAGGCGGTATCCCTTGCAGGGCAGAGCGGTATAGAGAGGACGGAAATCGAAGAAATACTGGAAATACTTTATCAGGACAAATAAAGCAGCGTTTGGCAAATAGTGTGGAAGCAGCGCAGAAATGAGGAAAATATGGAATATGCTATTAAAGTTAAGAATCTTACCAAAGGATATGAAGGCTTCCGGCTGGAACATATCAGCTTCCAGATTCCCAAAGGTTCCATTGTAGGATTTATTGGGGAAAACGGGGCAGGCAAAAGCACCACCATCAAAGCGATTTTAGGGCTGCTGCCCATAGAGGAAGGGGAGGCGGAACTGCTGGGGCATAATATCTGCGAAGGGCAGGGGGATGAAAGCTGGCGGGAGCAGATAGGCGTTGTATTTGATGAATGTAATTTCCCGGTCTCAGTTCAGGTGAAAAACATTCAGGCAATCATGAAAAATATTTACAAAACCTGGGATGGGGAGAAATTTGCTTTTTATTTAAAACGCTTTGGGCTGCCTTTAAATAAGAAGGTGAAAGAACTGTCCAGGGGGATGAAAATGAAGTTGTCCATAGCAGTGGCGCTGTCCCATGACAGCAAACTCCTGATCCTTGACGAGGCCACCAGCGGGCTTGACCCGGTGGTCAGGAATGAAATCCTGGATATTTTCAGGGAGTTTATAGAAGAGGAAGAGCACACTGTCTTCCTGTCCTCCCACATTACCTCGGATATTGAGAAAATTGCCGATTATGTGATGCTGATTCACAAGGGAGAGCTTTTGCTCATGGAAAATAAGGATGAAATTTTGTACAGATATGGCATTGTCAAATGCACAAAGGAGCAGGCGTCAATGATTCCCAGAGAACTTGTCGTTGGAAAAGAAGAAAATGAGTTCGGGGCAAGCGTCCTTGTAAAGGACAGGGAACAGGTTATGGAAGCGCCCTTTATGAAAAACATCCCTGGGATGCCCGCCCCAGTGATTGACAGGGCAGGCATTGAGGATATGTTGCTTTATATGGCCAAAAGCAAGTGATTACGGAACTGGAATAGGAGGACTGGAAATGAAAGGGCTTATTTTAAAGGATTTATTTGCGTTGAGTGGATATGCAAAACAGTATGTAATTGCTCTCGCGTTTATGGTATTATGGTCAGTTATGATGGAGAACGCTTCCTTTATCGTGATGTATTTGACATTACTTGGAAGTATGCTGGTGCTTACCAGCATTACTATGGACGAGGCGGTTTCTTTTAGCCGGTTTGCCCTTACTATGCCTGTAAGCGTTAAAAAGCTGATTGGGGCAAAATACATGCTGCTTCTGATTACAATGGGAGTGGGAACAGCCGTAAGTATATTGTTCAATTTGCTGATTCCCCTGCTGAAGGGCGGAGCGGTTAGCAGGATAGAGTGGGAGGCATTTCTTGTTGTGCCTGCAGTGTATCTGGCAATTAATGCCTTTACGCTTCCCGCAGTGTTTAAGATGGGCGCGGAGAAAGGAAGATACGCTTACTTAATAGTGATGATGGCATTTGGCTTTGGAATCATAGGAGGAATAAAAATTTTTAATCTTCCCCCAAGTTTTTTTAACAAAATAGAGGAAATGCCAGGGGCAGTACTTGGGGCTGTAGTGGGAGGTGCCAGCATGGCGCTTTTGGCGGCATCCTATCTGGTATCTGTGAAAATGGTTGGAAAAAAAGAATGGTAACCTTAAGGAAACCACGCCACCGGGTACGCCGGCGGGTGGGGGAAGTTTAAGCGATGGAGAGAAAACGGCACACTGTTCCCAGTGTGCCGGCAATCCTCAGGACCCTGCCGACTGATAACGTTTCAGGCCAAACCGGAAAAAAAGGCTGGAAGGGATCAGGAACAGCAGGGCCTCCAGCGGCGCTGCCATATACCAGATACCTTTTTCCCTGTCCAGCAGATACAGAAGAGGATAATACTGAATCAGCGCCAGGGGGACCGCAAAGGTAAGGATTCTTAGGACAGTGTTCCCATACACGGAAAAAGGATATTTTCCAAATTCACGCATCCCATAAGTAAGGATATTCAGAAAATCAAGGGACTGGATGGTAAAAAAGGCCACTGATGCCACCAGCAGGAACAGGCAGAAAAATACTGCACTGCCGCAGGTAATCATCAGCGCGAGGACCAACGCTTTATTTAACGTCCACGCCACCCCGCTGGCAGGAATGGCAATAAACAAGACTACTGCCGCCTGTACTAAAAGCCCTAAGCGGGAAAAATCCATATTGGGCATAATAACCTGCCAGATGATGCTCCTTGGCCTTACCAGGACACGGTCCAGGCTTCCCGACCGCAGCAGCCCTGGAAAACCCATCAGGCCGCCGCCAATCATTTCCCCTATGGAAAAGGACATCATGATAACAGAAAAGCATAAAAGTACCTGCCCGTAGGTAAAATTGTCTACCCCGCTGATCCGTTGAAAAAGAAACTGTATCCCGAAAAAAGAGGCAAATGCTGTGAGGAACTGACCGGTGATGGTGAGAAAGAAAGACGCCTTGTACTGCATCTGGCTCTTTAAATTTATTAAAAAATAATTCCAATATAATCTCATATGGATCTCTATTCCTTTCAATAGGTGGGAATTCCCCACAAAAACAATGCTGCCATCAGCCCCCAAATGACACAACTTTTTTGGAGGCCGCTCCCATAGCCGCCCTGCCTGCCCAAACCAGGGCAAACAGCCAGAAAACCTGAAGAATGATTCCCTTTGCGGCATCCCTGCCGTTGATATTCCCGCAGAAAATTTGCAGCGGCATATTCTGCATTGACCCAAAAGGAAGGAACGATGCCCAGCGCCTTAGCGTTTCCGGGAAAAAGGGCAGGGGGATGATCCCGCCGGAAAAGAAGGAAGTGACGGCGGTAACAATAATCCTGATGCCCCTGTGGGAGATGAAGTAAAAAAGCGAAACATACATCAGCATAGCGATTGCCACCGTCACCCCAAAGGCAAGCAATGCCGAGAAGAAAAATAAACATACCTGTTCCGGGGAAGATGGGAGGGATAACCCATAGGGCTTTGGCAGTATGGCACCCAAAGCCAGTACCGGTATGCAGTTTACAAGCGCAAAGGAAATGCGGTTGGAAGCGGACTGGCAGAACCATCTTCCGTAAAGCCCTACCGGGCGGGCAAGGTCATATACCACTTCCCCGGTTTGGATGGCGGAATATATTTCCCCGTCCCCAAAGACTACAATAAACAGTACAATAAGGGACTGCCGGGCCCATACATAGGAGACTGTGTGGGAAAGCGCCATGGGCAGCGCTTCCGGGTATGTGCGGTAAACTGCCAGATAACCCAGCACCTCCAGCAGCGCCCAGAGAAAGCCTTTTAAAATGGCTCCCAGGACCACTGCCCGGTACTGCATGTTATGGTTAAAACGGATACGGAACATGGAAAAATATACTTTAAATGCCGGCCTCATAAGTGATACTCCTTATACATTTTTGCCACCATTTCTTCTGAGGTAATGTCGGAAACTGAAACATCCAGAAGCTTTGTATTAGCGGCAAAATAGGCGATTGCCTCAGGCGTGGGCAGCTCTGACGGCTGGAAGCTCACAACCATATGCCCCTCCCCGGACTCTGCCAGTACCATCCCTTCTTTTAGAGTAGGTGGCGTCCCCTGATAGGCTATGGCCATTGTTTTTCGTTCCGATACCTGTTTTTTCAGGTCAGAGAGCTTACCGTCAAGGAGGATCCGTCCCTTGCCGATGAGTAAAATCCGCTCTGTCAGTGCCTCAATATCCTGCATATCATGGGTGGTCAGGACAATGGTCACCCCTTTTTCAGCGTTCAGGTTCCTGATGAATTTTCTTACGGCGATTTTGGATACAGCGTCCAGCCCTATGGTAGGCTCGTCCAGAAAAAGAACTTTGGGATTGTGCAATAGGGAAGCCGCTATTTCACACCGCATCCTCTGCCCCAGGCTTAGAGTCCTGACCGGAGTCTGGAGGATTTCTCCCAAGTCCAGAAGCTCTGTCAGTTCCCCTACATTTTTCCGGTAAGCCTTTTCCTCCACCCTGTATATATCCCGGATCAGGTCAAAACTGTCAATAACAGGGACGTCCCACCATAACTGGCTCCTCTGGCCAAAAACAACGCCAATCTCCCGCACATGGGCAATCCTTTCCTTATAGGGGATCCTTCCGTCTATCACACACTTCCCTGATTCCGGGGTAAGCACGCCGCACATGATTTTAATGGTAGTGCTTTTCCCCGCCCCGTTGGGGCCGATGTATCCAACCATTTCCCCGTCACGGATGGAAAAACTTACATCCTGCAGGGCATGGATGGTAGTATATTCCCGGGAAAAAAAGGCTTTCACCGCGTTCCCCATTCCCGCCTGCCGTTTCGCTACCCGGTAGGTTTTGTTTACTTTTGTAAATTCGATCATAGCTTTTCTTTTTCACTCCTTCCTGTTAATGATATTGGCAAATAACGCTGTAAAAGAAATTATAGCATTTTGCAAAAAAAAGAGTAGACTTGTATTTAACTTTGTGGTACTATTTATCATTAGGAATGGCAAAAATAAATTACTCTTTTACAAATTGATTTCTATGTAAATTCGTTATAACTTCATTGATTAAATCCCGTACAAAGAGACATCGCTGAAACAAATGCTACCGCTTTTCGCGGATCAGCTTATTGTAATAAAATCATAAACAGCCTGCAGGGCAATCCCTTAGCGGTATTTGGCCAGTGGACGCCAAACCTGGTTCCTTTGCCAGACGCCTGTGAAAGAAAGGAAATTTCATTGACGAACAAGGGGGAAAGCCAATATAATAGGGGGAAGAAAGGGCATACATAAGGATGGTTTGGCATCCGTTGTTAACATTTTATCCCTGACCATAGCAGATAACTGGAGAAATAGAATGGAAAATATTTATCATGTAAGGAAGTTTATTGGTGCCGGAAAGGAAATAAGGGTCAAAGTGCCAGGGTCAAAGAGCATTACCAACCGGGCGCTGCTGCTTGCGGCACTGTCAGATAAAAGATGTACCCTCCATGGCGTCCTATTCAGTGATGATTCCCGGGCTTTCCTGGACTGCCTTGAAAAGCTTGGGTTTGCATTGTCTGTCAATGAGCAGGCTGGGGAGGTTTCCCTGCAGGGAACGGGAGGGCGTATCCCCAATCCCCATGCGGAAGTCAATGTAAGGAGCGCCGGTACTGCAGCACGGTTTTTGACGGTGATGCTGGCTTTTGCGGGAGGGGAGTACCAGATGCAGGCATCCCCCCAGATGTGCAGGCGTCCCATGAAACCTCTTTTGGGGCTGCTGGAAAAGGCGGGGGTTTCTTTCCAATTTCAGGGGCAGACAGGGCATTTCCCCTTTTTTATGAAGTCAAAAGCCCCATCCCTGGGGGAAGTGGAAATTGATACGGGCATCAGCAGCCAGTTTGCCAGCGCTCTTTTGATGTCAGGCATTCTCCTGAGGGATGGGCTGAAAATTACTATGCTGGGAGACCGGGCGGAAGGAGCCTACATTAAAATGACCATAGCCATGATGAAGCAGTTTGGCATATCGGTGGAGCGGGAGGGAGGAAAATATCTGGTCCCTCCAAAGAAGGCTTTTGGGCTGGAAGAGTATCAGGTGGAGCCGGATGTTTCCGGTGCCGGCTATTTTTACGCAATGGCACCATTGCTTCAAACAGAGGTTATGGTTGAAAATGTGCATATGGATTCCCTTCAGGGGGATATTAAATTTTTAGAAGTTTTAAAGAATATGGGGTGCAGCATTACAGAAGAAGCGGCGGGGGTTGGGCTTTCAGGAAAAGGGCTTCAGGGGTATCCGGGAATGGAGGTTTCCATGAAAGATTTTTCCGACCAGACAATGACCATGGCGGTGCTTGCGCCTTTTGCCCAAAGCCCGACCCTGATCCGCAATATTGGGCATATCCGCTACCAGGAAACGGACAGAATATCCGCAATCCTCACGGAGCTTGGGCGGATGGGCATCAGCTGCCAGGAGGTTCCGGAGGCAGATGGCATCAGGATTTTTCCCGGGGAGATAAAGGAAGCGGAAGTGGAAACCTATGATGACCACAGAATGGCCATGGCGTTTACCCTGATTGGGATGAAAACAGGAAAAACAGCCATTAAAAATCCTGGCTGCTGCCGGAAAACCTTTGAGAATTACTTCCAGTTGATTGACAGCCTATATGGATAGCAGGCTGCAAAAATATTGCGGCTTCCTATATAGATACAGATAACAGGTAATACGAAGTGTTGGGGGGAGGAATTATGGAAGAAAAAGACAGAGAAATAAATGACCGGCAGGAGAGGGCTCTTCTGGTGGGTGTAGACCTGGGGACAGTGGGAGAAGATTTTGAGAAATCCATGGAAGAACTGGCAAGCCTGGCAGAGGCATGTTTTATGGAGCCGGTGGGCATGGTGTCCCAGAAGATGGAAAGCGTAAACCAGGGACTTTATATTGGTACAGGAAAGGTGAAGGAGGTAAAGGAGGCTGCCAATGCCCTGGAGGCGGATATACTCATCTTTGACGATGCCCTGACTCCTGCCCAGCTCCGCAACCTGCAAAAGGAGCTGGATATGCCTATTCTGGACAGGACCACACTGATCCTGGATATTTTTGAAACCCGTGCCAGGACCAGGGAAGCCAAATTGCAGGTGGAGTCTGCAAGGCTGAAATATCTTCTGCCAAGGCTGGTGGGGATGCACAAGGCGCTTACCAGGCAGGGCGGCACCAGCGGAAGCATGAGCAGCCGTGGGGCGGGAGAGAAAAAACTGGAGCTGGACAGAAGAAGGATTGAGAGCCGCATATCGGAGCTTTCCAAAGAGCTTCTGGAGGTTTCCAAAGAGCGCACAGTACAGCGGAAAAAACGGCTGGGCTCCGGTGTCCCTCTGGTGGCACTGGTAGGCTATACCAACGCCGGTAAGTCTACCATTATGAATGCAATGATAGACAGGTATGTAAAAGATAACGAGAAGAAGGTACTGGAAAAGGATATGCTTTTTGCCACCTTAGAAACTACAGTGCGCAGGATCAATACAGGGAATAATAAAGACTTCCTGCTTTCTGATACGGTAGGATTTATCCACAAGCTACCCCATGGGCTGGTGAAAGCCTTCCATTCTACATTGGAAGAAGTGGAAAACGCGGATTTGCTCCTTCATGTGGCGGACTGCTCCGACCCATATTGCAAGGAACATATGAAGACCACCCAGGAGACGCTGGCAGAGCTACATGCTGGCGAAATTCCAGTAATCACTGTGTATAATAAGGCGGATAAAAGCGGGGAAGAATTCCCCTACCCACAGATTGTGGGGGATAATAAAATTTACATTTCCGCCAAGGAGCCAGATTCCATTGCCCTTTTGGCAGATATGATACTGGAAAAGGTGTATTCGGATTTTGTTTCTGCGGAGTTTCTGATACCCTATGAAAAGGGAAATGTGGTTTCTTATTTTATGGAGCATGGACAGATCATCAGCCAAAAATACCAGGAAATGGGAACCCTGCTTTGCACCAAATGCCATAAAGCGGACAGGGATAAATACAGACAGTTTCTGGTATAAAGGGGATAAAAGGACGGAACAATGGGAAAAGAACGATTGAATAAATACCTGGCGTCATGCGGCGTCTGTTCCCGGAGGGAAGCGGACCGGCTCATTTTGGAAGGAAGGGTAACGGTTAACGGAAAGACGGCGGAGGTCGGGGAACAGGTAGACGGCAGGGATGAAATACTGGTAAACAGAAAACCAGTACAGGATAAAAATGAAAAGGTAGTATTGGCATATCATAAACCAACAGGGGTAACCTGTACGGAAAAGGACCGCTTTGCAGAAAAGAAGATTACGGATATGGTGAAATATCCAGTCCGCGTAACCTATGCTGGAAGGCTGGATAAAGAAGCCCATGGGCTGATACTGCTTACCAACGACGGGGAACTCATCGACGCCATGATGAGGGGCAGTGCGGGGCATGAAAAAGAATATATAGTAAAGGTCAAGGCAGGGCGTTACTGTAAGGAGATCACAGAGGATTTCCTTGCCAAAATGCGGGCAGGGGTTTACCTGCCGGAACTGGAAATTACCACCAAGCCCTGCAAAATTGAAAAGACAGGAAAGTTTTCTTTTAAAATCATACTGACCCAGGGGGTCAACAGACAGATCAGAAGAATGACAAGAGAATTGGGATACCATGTGGAAACCATCAAAAGGACCAGGGTGGTGAATATCCGCCTGGGAGATTTAAAACCGGGAGAGTACCGCCCGCTTAAGGGCGAGGAGCTCCACGAACTGTACCACATCTGTATGGGGCATTAAGAGGGCAGAAGCGGTACTGGAAATACAGCGTATGCCCGGATAGTACCCCAGAGAAATACTGGCAGCGAAGCGTGCAGTATTTTCTCTGCTGCTAAAGGGTACAGGGGAGGGCAGGAGCGGTACTGGAATAGGAGGAATTATGGAAGGCTATAAGGAGAAGTGTGAAAGGCTGGTAAAGCAGCTAAATGAGGCGTCTGAAGTTTATTACAGCGGCGGCGAAGAAATCATGTCAAATTATGAATGGGACGCTCTGTTTGACGAGCTATCTTCCCTGGAAGCGGAAACCGGGTATATCCTTCCTGACAGCCCAACCCAGAAGACCGGGGCGGAGGAGGGCGGCGGCGAAAGGGAACCCCATGAATTCCCAGCCCTTTCCCTGGCCAAGACCAAGCAGGTGGAAGAGCTGGTGAAATGGGCGGAGGATAAGCAGGTTTGGATTTCCTGGAAGCTGGACGGCCTGACATTGGTTTTAACTTATGACGGCGGCAGGCTTACAAGGATTCTCACAAGGGGGAACGGGACTACCGGAACCAACATTACCTATCTGAAAAACGCCATCAAAGGCTTTCCGCTGAAAATAAAATATCAGGGACATATGGTGGTCCGGGGGGAGGCTGCCATTTCCTATACAGACTTTGCCCTTATTAACGACACCATTGAAGACGATGATGAAAAATATGCCAATCCCCGGAACCTGGCATCAGGCACCTTGAGCCTGGACGATCCAGAAAAGGTAAAGGAAAGACGGGTGCATTTTAATGCCTTTACCCTGGTGTATATGGAGCAGGATATCAGATCCTGGGGGGAGAGGATGAAATATCTTGAAGAAGAAGGCTTCACGGTGGTGGAGCGGGAGAGGGCGGATGCAGGAAGCCTGCCAGAGGTTGTGGAGAGATGGACAAAAAAGGTGGAAAATGGACAGATGGACCTTCCTGTGGACGGCCTGGTCATCTGCTATGATGATACGGAGTATGCTGCCTCCGGCAGCGTTACCGGCCACCATGCGTCCAAGGCAGGTTATGCTTTTAAGTGGAAGGATGTGTCTGCACAGACAAAGCTTCTGTATGTGGAATGGTCCTGTGCGGCGTCTACAATATCCCCTGTAGCGGTCTTTGCGCCTGTACAGCTTGAAGGCACCACGGTATCTCGGGCCTCCCTGTGCAACCTCAGTGAAATGGAGCGGCTGGGCATAGGGAAGGAATGTGACATGGAGGTGATCAAAGCCAATAAAATCATCCCCAAGTGCATTAAAGCAACAAATGCCAGGGAAGAGATTGAAATTCCCAGAACATGCCCTGTCTGCGGGGCGGAAACCCAGATCCGCACCAGCCCCAGAAGCAATACCAGGACCCTGCACTGTACCAATCCCGGCTGCACGGCAAAGCACGGAAAGAAATTTACCCGGTTTGTGAGCAAAGCGGGCATGGACATTGACGGGCTTTCCATACAGACCATGCTGAAATTTATGAACCAGGGATTTTTAAAGGAATTTGCGGATATTTACCACTTGTGGGAGCATGAAGAATTTATAAAGCAAATGGAAGGATTTGGTGAAAAATCCTGTGAAAATATGATGCGTGCCATAGAAAAAAGCAGGAAGGTTAATCCTGTTAACTTTATCTATGCCCTGTGCATCCCTATGTTTGGCATAGATGCCGGGAAAAAAATCGTTATGGACGGAGGTTTCCAGGGATTTTTGGACCGGCTGGAACAAAAAAAGGGGTTTGAGGACATTGACGGCATCGGGCCCGAAAAATCAGGCTCCGCCCTTTCCTGGTATGAAGACGAAAAAAACCGTTCTTCCCTGGAGGCGCTTCTGAAAGAGGTTACCATAGAAAAGGTGGACATTAAACCAGCGGAAGGCGGCAAATGCCAGGGGCTTACCTTTGTGATTACCGGGGACGTCCGCCACTATAAAAACAGGGATGAATTTAAAGCCTATGTAGAGTCGGCAGGAGGGAAGGTCACTGGAAGCGTTACATCCAAGACAAACTATCTGGTAAATAACGATGCGGCATCTGGTTCGGCTAAAAACAAAAAAGCCAGGGAACTGGGAATCCCTATTCTCACAGAAGAAGAATTTGTAAGCCGTTTCGGGGCGTAAAAGGTATGGGAGTATGAACAAAAAGGAAAGGGAACGATAGAATTATGCCTATTAAAGTACAAAGCGATTTGCCCGCAAAAGAAATACTGGAAAATGAAAATATATTTGTAATGGACGAATATCGTGCGCTGCATCAGAATATCCGTTCATTGCAGATTTGTATTTTAAACCTGATGCCTGTAAAACAGGACACGGAGCTGCAGCTTGCCCGTGTCCTGTCAAATACCCCCCTGCAGATAGATGTGTCCTTTATGAAAATGAACAGCCACGTTTCACTGAATACGCCGATTCAGCATCTGAACAGGTTTTATAATACTTTTGATGAACTGAAGGGGAAAAAGTTTGACGGGCTGATTATCACTGGGGCACCAGTGGAACAGATTCCCTTTGACCAGGTAGATTACTGGCCGGAGCTTTGTGAAATTATGGAGTGGACGAAAACCCATGTCACCTCCACCTTACATATCTGCTGGGGGGCACAGGCCGGGCTTTACCATCACTTTGGGCTGAAAAAGGTGCTTTTACCCCAAAAGCTGTTCGGCGTTTTTGGGCATAAGGTAATGAACAGGAGGATTCCTCTGGTAAGGGGGTTTGACGATTATTTCATGATACCCCACAGCAGGCATACGGCGGTGGCAGCAGAGGATATTCATAACTGCAGGGAACTGACTGTCCTGGCGGAGTCGGAGGAAGCGGGAGTGCTTCTTTGCATGACTGAGGGAGGAAAACAGATTTTCGTAATGGGGCATCCGGAATATGACAGGTATACGCTCCATAATGAGTATATGCGCGATAAGAATAAAGGATTGCCTATACAGCCCCCGAAGAACTATTATCCCGAGGATGATGATGCCAAACGGCCAGCGCTTCAGTGGCGGTCGCATAGCAATAATTTGTATTCTAACTGGCTGAATTATTACGTATATCAGGTAACGCCTTATGAACTGTAGGAGGTGGCGGGAAAGCCTTGTAGCAGAATCCGTGTAAAAAGACTAAACCACCCGATAGGTTGTAATCCTGTTGGGTGGTATCTGGAAGTGATATATTCTTTCACTACATAGTATAATTCATCTTCAAGGCTGTAACAGCTCTTGACGGTGAGGGTGGTTGTCACAAAAATGTCCGAGGTATTTTAAAGCTCTACAGAAAAACAGGCGGTTATTCCATTGCCCCGATTTGCCCAACAAGAGATTGCTTTTTCAAATTTCCAGTTGTATAAGAAATCAGCCAGTCGCGGAAATGAATAATAAAGGTATGGATTCATCGTTTTTACAACTACCTGTACGGCTAGGAAGCCAAGCCTATTTCCCAAAATCAATATTACAAGCGTAGCAAAAACTGTAAAAATTAACCCCTTATAACACAGTATTTTGATAAGATGTTTTTACTTAGACTAACCGCCTGTAACATTCCAACTTCCTGCCTTTGGGATATTGAAAGGTTGGTTAAAGAAAAGTACACAACAATGTCATCCACTATCAACAATACCCCGAAAGAAAGTTCTTTGGTTTTATGAAAATGTGATGGGCATGGCGTTTTAAGAAAACGGAAGTGTTTTTGTATAAATAGGGTATGCGTCAAAAGAAAGGAATATAAGGGAAAAATGGAAGTTAAGATGGAAAATCAGGCAGTAACGAATACATCATGGGAAGAATTAAGCATATCCAATGATTTCCTGTTTGGGAAAGTAATGCAGGAAGCGGAGCTTTGTAAGGAACTGCTTCAAAGAATCCTCCCAGATTTGGAGATAGGTCATATAGAATATCCTGAACTGCAAAAGGGCATAAGGCCGGATGCTGATGCGAAAAGCATCAGGCTGGACGTATATGTAAAGGATGGAAGGGGCACGGTTTACGATGTGGAAATGCAGGTCACAGATACAAAGGAGCTTCCGAAAAGGACAAGGTATTACCAGAGCCTGATTGATTTGCAATTGATAGATAAAGGGCGGACATATAAGCAACTGAAGCCGTGCTATATTATTTTTATCTGCCCTTTTGACATGTTTGGAAAGGGGAGGCATATCTATACTTTTACGAACATCTGCGAAGAAGATACCAGCATCAGGTTAGAAGACGGAACGGCAAAAATATTTTTAAATGCGGACAGCCAGATGGATGATGTAAGCAGGGAATTGCGGGCGTTTTTAGATTATGTGGCAGGAGAGAAGCCCGATGATGCATTTGTGGAAAAACTGGAAAAGGCAGTAAAGAAGGCAAAAAGAAACAGACAATGGAGGCATGAGTATATGACACTGTTAATGCGCGACCAGGAGAATATGGAAAGAGGAAAAAAAGTCGGGGAAGAAATGATGCTGATGCTGATTCAAAAGCTGGTGGATGATAATCGGTTTGATGATATATCCAAAATCAGGGATGATCAGGAATATCGCCAGAGTCTGTATAAAGAATACGGAATATTTATTTAGTGGATTGAAAATACCTGCAAAGAAGATAAAAATATTTTGCTGAGAGTAAAGATATTTAATGTAGATGGGAAAATGGATCACTAGCAGGGAACTAAAAGCATAAAGAGATTGGAAGAGGCCGTAAAAGAGGCTGAAAAGCTGTTGGCCCCAAATATCCTGTACCCAATCCATAGACCATGAAAAGGGAAGATACCTTGTTATGCCTTTTACCATTTAGAATTGATAAATACTTTATCGACTTTTCTATATTTTATATTTATACTACTAATAGCATTTATTATTTACAATTTTAAAGGAGTGTTTACTATGAAAAAAATTCTACTGTTTTTTGTCTTATCCATTTTTATATTATCAGGCTGTGGGAAGCAAAACAATATTTCAAATCCTTACGAAATCAAAGCCGGTTCTAAGATTTTATCTATCCATGATGATAAAACAAAGTTTGAAGAAAATGGCTTCAAAACATTTAATAGTGGAATCAGTCTATCTGATGATAATGATTTAACTGGATTTATAAGCTGCAAGGATAATTGTATTCTTATTGATAATAATGTAGTCTCTGTGATAACCATATATGACGAAAGTGTTATAACACATAAATCAATATCTCCAGGTGATGATAGTAGCAAAATTGAAGACGCTTTTGAATACAATAACAAGTTCGAATATAGTGACACACAATGTTCTTATAGCATTTTCTTTGATAAAAATGGAAAAGAACTAAAAGAGGAAAATATAGAAGCTGAAAAAGCTTATTCAATATCCTACGAGGTAAACAATTCTAAAATAGAAAGTATTAGAATTGGTATAGAATAAAAAATTGATGGTGGAAAAGATTTATTCTTTTCTGCCATATTTTTTACAATTAGCCGGCTCGCCGAGCGTGACGGCGTTTGTCACGGAATCTAAAGCTCCATACAGGTTTCTTATGTAATCAGGATGCTTTATTCATCCTGATTTTTTTGGAGTATCGGATATCCATTGTCTTGGCTATCAGTAATAATAGAGTTAAGATGTTGTTTTTTGGAAGTTTCTTTTCTGTCATTGATGATGCCAGCTTCCCACGTCCCTTCTGGAATCGTATGAATACTCTTATTTTTATCAGTCGCCTTCATTGTACCCTCCTAAATTTTTATAGAAGTAGTATAACCCCAAAATAAGAAAATATTAGCTCGCCTATAAGCCCAATAATCTAAAAAAGGCGTTTAAATGGACAGATGGTTTTCCGGCCTTTATGCTGTGGATGTGCACTCAGAGCCGGCAATGCTTGTAAAAATTGTAAATACTGATATAATAAAGAAAGAGACAGAGGGAATTGGCTTTAATGGAAAGCCAGCCATTTGATAATGTAATGGGGAAAAACAATGGATTTTATCCAGATAAACGATAACGCCCCTGGGGAATAGAGGCAGGAATAGTAAAGGGAAAGCAGGCGGTTTGAAATGATTGAATTAAGAGGAAAATATAATGAAGCCAAAATTTTTACTGATGTAGTGGATGAAGCGTCTATTTCGCAGGTGATGCTATTGCTCAACCAGGAGTTTGTATCTGGCAGTAGGATAAGGCTGATGCCGGATATTCATGCTGGTGCCGGATGTACAGTGGGGACAACCATGACTATTACAGATAAGATCGTTCCCAATCTGGTTGGCGTGGATATCGGCTGCGGCATGGAAACTGTCAAAATCAAAGAAACCCATATAGAACTGCAAAAGCTGGATAAGCTGATTTATGAGAAAATACCTTCCGGTTTTTGCATAAGGGAGAAAACTCACAGATATTTTGAACAGGCCAATTTAGAAGAGTTGTTCTGCTACCGGTACATAGACCAAAAGAGAGCAGAAAAAAGTCTGGGCACCTTAGGGGGCGGGAACCATTTTATAGAGGCCAATAAAGACGGGCAGGGGAATATTTATATTGTTGTCCATTCCGGCAGCCGCCATTTGGGGCTGGAAGTAGCCAATTATTATCAGGAAGAAGGTTATAAGTCATTAAATGGCTCTACCCAAAAGGATATTGAGAGCCTGGTCAAAGATTTGAAATCCCAGGGAAGGGAACGGGAAATCCAAAAGAGTATTTCTGCTTTGAAAAATACCAAAAGGACCAGTATCCCACGGCAGTTAGCATATGTGTCCGGCGGGCTTTTTGATGACTATATCCATGATATGAAAATCATCCAGAAATACGCAGAACTAAACCGCAAGGCGATGGTGGATGAAATTGAGAAGGGAATGAAGCTCCATATCACAGAGCAATTTACCACTATCCATAATTATATAGATACAGAAGCCATGGTTTTAAGGAAAGGCGCTGTATCTGCCCGGAGAGGAGAAAAACTGCTCATTCCGATTAATATGCGGGATGGTTCCCTGGTTTGCATGGGAAAGGGGAATGATGACTGGAATCAGTCAGCGCCCCATGGGGCAGGGCGGCTGATGAGCCGGTCAAAGGCGAAAGAGTCCTTTACCGTGTCAGAATTCCAAAAGCAGATGGACGGTATTTATACAACATCTGTGAGCAGGGATACCTTAGATGAGTGCCCCATGGCGTATAAGGGCATGGATGACATTGTAAATAACATTAGTGATACTGCTGAAATTATTCAGATCATAAAGCCCATATATAATTTTAAAGCAGGCGGTGAATGAATCTGGTAATTCAGTTAATTGTGCATAAAAGTGAGGAAGTTGAAATGGAGAAAAAGAAAATTGTCAGAAATATGGTTATTGTAATCGTTGGCATAGTAGCCTTAGGCGTTTATTATTATGTGACGATCCCGGCAATCAATATTCATTCCACGGGAACCTGGGGGGCGCTGCTGTTTTTGGTAGCGTTGCTGCTTCTGCTTTCTGTGGCCAGGCAGATGAAGGGGAAACGGCCCAATATGGTGGAAGGGGTAAATGTTTTCCGCTTCCAGATAAAGGAGTGCAGCCTTCTTACCAAAGCCCTGGGGATTTTGCTGGGGGCATTGTGCCTGGTATATGTGGCAGGTTCCCTGCTCTCATCCCCGTTTTTTAACGCGGCCAAGTACCAGGGGCTCCTTACTGCTACGGAAAGGGAGTTTACCGACGACATTAAGGAAGTGGACTACAAGACAATCCCCCTTTTGGATAAGGATTCGGCTGCCCTTCTGGGAAACCGGAAAATGGGAAGCATGGTAGATATGGTTTCCCAGTTTGAAGTATCCAATGACTATACCCAGATTAATTATCAGGGTAAGCCTGTGCGGGTAACCCCTTTAACATATGCAAGCCCAATTAAATGGCTTACAAACCAGGGGGAGGGCATCCCGGCATATATTTTGATTGATATGACGACCCAGAATACAGAGTGTGTGAAGCTTGCACAGGGAATCCGGTATTCCAAAGGGGAATATTTTAACAGGAACCTTTACAGGCATTTGCGTTTCCGGTATCCTACCTATATATTTGACGAACAGATCTTTTTTGAGATTGACGAGGAGGGCACGCCCTATTGGGTCTGCCCGGTAAAGAAGTTTAATATTGGGCTGTTCGGCGGGCAGACAGTTGGGAGGGTAGTGCTGTGCAATGCCCAGACCGGGGAGTGCGTTGACTACCCGGTGGAAGATGTGCCTTCCTGGGTGGATAAGGTTTATTCTGCGGACCTGCTGATTGACCTATATGATTATTCAGGAATTTTGAAGCATGGCTTCTGGAATTCCCTGTTAGGGCAGAAGGACTGCCTGCAGTCTACCAACGGTTATAATTACATTGCCTTAGAGGATGATGTGTGGGTGTACACAGGGGTTACCAGTGTCAGCGGCGACCAATCCAACGTAGGGTTTGTGTTGATGAACCAGCGCACCATGGAGACACGTTCCTACAAGGTGGAAGGTGCTATTGAGGATTCCGCTATGTCCTCTGCGGAGGGGCAGGTGCAGAATTTAGGATACCGCTCCACCTTCCCGCTGCTTTTAAACATTGCCGATGAGCCCACATATTTTATGGCTCTTAAAGACGGGGCAGGGCTTGTGAAGAAATACGCTATGGTGAATGTACAGAAATACCAATGGGTGGCAATCGGCGATACCGTGCAGGAGTGTGAAAAGAATTATACATCCCTTCTGAGCACCAATGGCATTGTAAGCGGTTCCTCCAATCCGGGTAAGAGCGTGAAAGGGAAAATAGAGAGCATATCCCCTGTGGTTCTTGATGGAAATACCCATTATTATATCTGCCTGGAGAGGCAGGAGGAAATTTATGATATTGATATGTCCAGGGAGGAGCTGATACAGATCATCAAATACCAGCCCGGGGATACCATTACCATAGAGTACCTGGAGGGTTATGGGCTGAATGAGGTTATTGACATTTTACCATAATATAGGTAAAATTATTACTGGCGCCAGCCGTCTTGGGACGGGAAACAGGGAGCGCGGAAATGAGGAGAAAGATGGCAGTACCATACAATCATAGAGAAGTAGAGACAAAATGGCAGGAAATTTGGGATGCAGAGAGTGCGTTTAAAACTTCTGAGGACTATTCCAAACCCAAATATTACGCATTGGTAGAATTTCCTTACCCCTCAGGGCAGGGGCTTCATGTAGGGCATCCAAGGCCCTATACGGCGCTGGACATTGTTGCCAGAAAAAGAAGGATGCAGGGCTATAATGTCCTTTATCCCATGGGGTGGGACGCCTTTGGCCTCCCTACGGAAAATTATGCCATTCAAAACCATATCCATCCGAAAATTGTAACCAAAAACAATGTGGAACACTTTAAAGGGCAGCTCCATGCCCTGGGCTATTCCTTTGACTGGGACAGGGAAATTAATACCACGGACCCTAATTATTACCGGTGGACCCAGTGGATTTTCTTAAAGTTATTTAATGCAGGGCTGGCTTACAAAGCGGAAATGCCCATTAACTGGTGCACCTCCTGCAAGGTAGGCCTTGCCAATGAGGAAGTGGTAAACGGCGCCTGCGAGCGCTGCGGCAGTGAGGTGGTGCGCAGGGTGAAAAGCCAGTGGATGCTGAAGATTACGGAATATGCGGACAAGCTGTTAGAGGGGCTTGAGGGTGTGGATTACGTGGAGCGGGTGAAGGTTTCCCAGAAGAACTGGATTGGGAAGTCCACCGGCGCGGAAGTGGATTTTATCTTAAAGGATAAAGAGGACAAAATGACGGTTTATACCACCAGGCCGGACACCTTGTTTGGCGTTACCTACATGGTTATGAGCCCGGAGCATCCTTTTATTGATAAATACAGGGAAGATATTGCCAACTGGGAGGAAGTGGTGGCTTACCGTGAGATGGCTGCCAGAAAATCCGATTTTGAGCGCACGGAGCTGGCCAAGGACAAGACCGGTGTTATGCTAAACGGGCTTTCCGCCATCAACCCTGTAAACGGCAAGGAAATTCCCGTCTGGATTTCCGATTATGTGCTGATGTCCTACGGTACCGGGGCAATTATGGCAGTACCAGCCCACGATGAGCGCGACTGGGAGTTTGCAAAGAAATTCCATATGCCCATTGTTGAAGTGGTGGCAGGCAGCCCGGTGGATGTGAACGAAGCAGTGTTTTCTGATGTGGCTACAGGGACATTGGTAAATTCAGAGTTTTTAAATGGGCTTTCTGTAGGGGATGCCAAGAAAAAAATAACAGAATTTTTGGGGCAAAAGGGAATTGGGCGCCCAAAGACCAATTTCAAGCTCCGTGACTGGGTATTTTCCAGGCAGCGTTATTGGGGGGAGCCGATCCCTATTGTGAAATGTGAAAAGTGCGGATATGTAGCCCTGCCAGAGAGTGAACTTCCTCTGGAACTCCCGGAGGTGGAAAGCTATATCCCCACAGATAACGGGGAATCCCCCCTTGCGGCAATGACCGGCTGGGTGAACACTACCTGCCCTCATTGCGGAGGCCCTGCCCAGCGGGAAACAGATACCATGCCCCAGTGGGCAGGTTCCTCCTGGTATTTCCTGCGCTATACAGACCCGAAAAACGACAAGGCGCTGGCAAGTAAGGAAGCGCTGGCATACTGGATGCCTGTTGACTGGTACAATGGCGGCATGGAGCATACCACTTTGCATCTTCTTTATTCCCGGTTCTGGCACAGGTTTTTGTACGATGAAAAGGTAGTTCCCTGTCCGGAGCCTTACGCAAAGAGGACCTCCCATGGCATGATCCTGGGGTCTAACGGGGAGAAGATGAGCAAGTCCCGTGGGAATGTGGTAAATCCAGATGATATTGTAAGGGATTATGGGGCAGATACCCTGCGTACCTACGAAATGTTTATTGGGGCTTTTGAACTCAGCGCCTCCTGGTCGGAGGACGGGGTTAAGGGCTGCCGCAGGTTCCTGGAGAGAGTGTGGAAGCTGCAGGATATCCTTACAGAAGAAGAGGGTTATTCCAAAGACCTGGAAGTAAAGATGCACCAGACCATCAAAAAAGTGGGCAATGACTTTGAAAGCCTGAAATACAATACGGCAATTGCGGCAATGATGGCGCTGATCAATGAATTCTATAAGAAAAATTCGGTGGCCAAAGGGGAATTTAAGGCTCTTCTTACCCTGCTGAATCCTGTGGCGCCTCATATCACAGAGGAAATCTGGCAGAGGACGGGATTTGAAGGGCGGATATACCAGACATCGTGGCCGGCCTATGATGAGGCCAAGACCATAGAGTCTACCATTGAGATTGCCGTCCAGGTTAACGGCAAAACCAGGGCTACCCTTAACATTGCCAGGGACCAGGAGAAAGCCTCCGTGATCGCTATGGCAAAGGAAACAATTGCGGATAAGCTTACCGGGAATATTGTAAAGGAGATTTATGTGCCGGGCAGAATCGTTAATATTGTAATGAAATAAAACCTGTTAAAAAACCTGTAATCCCACAGCCACAATTGGCAGATGGAAGATTACAGGTTTTTTACTACTTCTTAGGCCGCATAGACATGATCTTCTCAATCTTGGCAGTTTCTTCGGGTGTGGCGTGTTTCCTTAAGACCGCTACAATGGCGTTTATTTCATCATCTGAAAAGGAGATCTTTTTCTCCTGCCCCCGTTTGGCTACTGCCATAAGGAAGGGGATCATCTGCCCCTTTTTCAGATTGCTGCTTTCAAATACCAGTGCCTGAAGAAATTCGAGCTTATAAGGCTCTATATTTCTCAGGGTTTCATCTTTCATCCAATCATTCTGCATGGTGGTCACCTCCAAACATTTCATACATTTGCCGCTGCTCCGGCGTAAGCATATTCATCAGCATGTTCATCATATCAAATCCGCCGGAACCATTTCCCTGGGTGTTTTCAGAAGGGCTGTTTCCGTCAAAGGGGCCAGCGGAAGCCTCATCGGAAAAGCTTCCCATAAAGGAAGACATATCCGGCATAAAATCCTTCATGGCATCCATGGTCCTGGACATTTCCCGGTACATTTCCATACTCTGGAAAAACCCCCTTATCTGTTCAATCTGTTTCTTTTCATTTTCTGTACAGTAGGGGAGCAGTTCCGAACACATTTTCTGGAAATCCGGGGAAGCTTCCCGCTCCATACATCCGCTGACCAGATAAGGATGCTTTTTAAAATATTCAATGGTATAATTTAACTCCAGGAATTTAATATATACTGCCATGGATTTCTGTGTCTGGCTGTCCATATAAGGAAGTATTACCTTTAACATTTGTATATGATTGGTGCAAAAGAGGGTATCAAATGCAATGACCTTGTTCCGCTCATCTGAATCCATAACTTCTCCTTTCCACCTTTCTTCGCTGTTTTGTCTGTTTTAATATAGTATGTTCCCAAATTCGCTGATATGCAGAAAAGTAGGCTCTTTTGAGCCTACTTTCCAGACATGTTGAAAAGAATGGTAAGCTGATTAAGCTAATTAGCAGCAGCTATTTCCGCATCCACCGCCAAAGCCGAAGCCGCTTCCGCCGCCACAGCAGGAGAGAAGCAGGAGAATCCAGATGATATCACATCCGCATCCGTTATCAGAGTTGTTGTTGAAGAAACCGCCGTTTCCCCATCCGCCGCAGCAGCAAAGTAAAATCAGAATCCAGATGATGGAACTGCATCCACATCCATTATTAGCGGTAGTTGTTCCGCATCCACATCCAGTAGCTGTTAAATCACTCATGATATTGCCTCCAAAAAGGTTTTTGTTTTATGGTTTATCATATGAGATATGGCTTGTATGTGTTTCTGTAAATTAAAAAAATTTTTTTAAGGGCTCCAGGGAGCGGCAGGTATGCGAAAAACATCCAAAATGGCTTGATTTCGGCTTTGGAAATAGGATATACTTAGGGAAAGAAATCCAGGGACGGAGGAAGGATAGGAATGGATAATGATGCAATATTAAAAATTGCCCTGCAGCAGTCAGCCTATGACTGTAATTGTGCACCGGAGGATTTTTTGGCGAAGGAAAGCAGCGTCCATAAGTCTGTTGCCAGTGACAAGGCCAGGCGGTATCTGGAACTGCCCCATATCTGTAACCTGGTATCTTATGGCACGAACATTGTGGCTACAGGACGGGAGGAACTGCTGCCGGAGGTTTTAAGCTTTATCAGGGAAACGCCTGGCATTGAGGCTTGCTTTGAAACGCCAAGACTGTACCTGCTGAATAAGATACTGGAAAAGGCGGGGGCGCAGATCTGCTTTATGGCGGACTATTTTCTGCCGGATATAGAGGAAGTATTCCGCAGCCGCCCGGCATGTGATTGTGAAATGCGTGTAGTGGAACCGGCGGAGTTTGCCGGATGGTATCTTCCCCAGTGGAAGAATGCCCTGTGCGCAGACCGCAGGCACCTGGACGTGCTGGCAGTGGGGGCATATGAAGGGGGCAGGCTGGTTGGCCTGGCGGGATGTTCCGCGGACTGCGATACGATGTGGCAGATTGGCGTGGATGTACTTCCGGAATACAGAAGGAGGGGGATTGCATCGGCGCTTACGAACCGGCTTGCCAGGGAAACCTTTGGCCGGGGGCGGGTTCCTTTTTACTGTGCTGCATGGTCTAATGTGAAATCAGCCAAAAATGCCATCCGGAGCGGTTTCCGGCCCGGGTGGGTTGAAGCTACTGCGAAGGCCGTTTCATTTGTTGATAATCTAATAACTGCAAAGGCCCCATAAAGTAGTTTGCTTGCGGCCAGGGCCGTTGAAGACATAATGGAAATTCCTATTACTTCGATTTAAGGACAAAAGGGCAGGAGTATGTTGATGGAAAAAACAATGTTGCAGACAGAAAAAAAGATTTGGGAGCTGTATGAAGAACTGAAGGAAATCGTAACTGTAGTGGATATGGAGAACTATGAGCTGGTATATTTAAACCGCCGGGCATGCGAATTATATGGTATCAAAGCAGTGGAAGAGACCAAAGGGAAAAAGTGTTACGAAGTGCTTATGGGAAGCGCCACGCCCTGCGCCGTATGTAATGGCAACAGGCTGGCTCCCGGTACATTTGTAGAGGAAGTGCGGTACAATCCGGTAATCAGAAAGAAGCTTGCCCTGAAGGATACGGTGATAGAAGAACATGGAAAAAGATACCGCTTTGAGCTGGCAGTGGACTTAAGCGCCTGGGAGCAGCAAAACAGGCGGTATGAAGACAATGAAACCATGGTCAACGAAGGCCTGAGGATATCCCTGGCTGCACCTACGCCTGAGGAATCCATTCATGTTTTGCTGGAATACCTGGGGCAGTGCCTGAACAGTGACAGGGCATTTCTTTTTGAGGAAAGGGAAAAAGGAACCCTGGACAATACATATGAATGGTGTGCTAAGGGGGTGGACCCTAAAAAGGGAAACCTGCAGAAAATCCCGGTACAGGTAGTGGGTTCATGGTATGAAAAATTCCTGAAAAGTGAAAATATTGTAGTCAGGGATGTGGCGGCCATGAAAGAAAGCGATCCTGCGCTTTATGGGTATTTAGGGCCAATGAATGTGCAGTCGGTAGTTGCCAGCCCTTTGATATATAATGGGGAAATTATTGGGTTTTATGGGGTGGATAACCCGCCGGAGAAGCTTCTGCTCCATATTATGACCCTGCTCCAGATCCTTGGCCATTTTATCGTGTCCCTGCTTCACAGGAGAAACCATGTGTGCCGGTTAGAAGAGCTGTGCTTCCAGGATCAGCTTACAGGGGTTGGGAACCGTCACGCGATGAATGAGTACCTTACGATTATACAGCCCCAGAAAAGCATAGGTATCCTGTACTGTGATGTAATGGGCCTAAAGCTTGTAAATGATACCAAAGGGCACCGGGAAGGAGACCGGCTCCTGATACGGGCAAGCGAGTGCCTGCGGAAAGTTTTTAAAGAATATGCCCTTTTCCGCATAGGCGGAGACGAATTTCTTGCCTTGTGCCAGGGAATCACCCAAAAAGAGCTGGAAGAAAAGACAGAGATGCTCAGGGAAACCATGCAGGAGCAAAACTCCCTTATGGCCATTGGGTTTGCCTGGAATCCGGACGGGAAATGCAATATGGAACAGCTTTTGAAGGAAGCGGATGGCAGGATGTATGAGAATAAGAGGGCATGGTATGCCATTCACCCAAAGACAACGTAGCCCCGCTATTTACAGCGGGGCAGCCTCATCCACAAGCTGAAGCTCATAAAGCTTTTTATAAAGCCCGTCCGTTGCCAGAAGCTCCTGGTGGGAGCCGGATTCTGTGACCTGGCCCTTGTGCATAACAATGATTTTATCCGCGTGCTGGATGGTAGAGAGGCGGTGGGCAACCATAATGGTAGTACGTCCCTCCATGAGGTTTTCCAGGGCATGGGTGATCAGGCTTTCTGTTTCTGTATCAATATTGGCAGTGGCTTCGTCCAGCACCAGAATGGCGGGCTTATAGGCGAGGGTCCTGGCGAAGGAAAGGAGCTGCCTCTGGCCGGCAGAGAGGGTGCTTCCCCGCTCTGTCACAGGGGCATCATACTGCCCTGGCATTTTTTCTATAAAGGTATCTGCATGGACCGTCCTGGCTGCCTGGCGGATTTCTTCCTCTGTAATAGAAGGGCTGCCAAGGGAGATATTGCCCTTAATATCTCCGGTGAAAAGGAACACGTCCTGCTGTACCTGCCCGATAGCGGCCCGGAGTGTGTCAGTATCAATTTCACGGATGTTTACCCCGTCAATAAGAATTTCCCCCTTCTGGATATCATAATATCTCCCAATCAGATTCAAAATGGAGGTTTTCCCTGCGCCGGTTGCGCCCACAAAGGCAACTTTTTCACCGGGGCGTATAAGGAAGCTTACATCTTTTAGAATATAATCCTCCTTTTCATAGGCAAACCAAACATGCCGGAACTCAATCTCCCCCTTTATCTGTACATTCACAGGCTTGGCCGGGTTTGTGACCTGGGGCTTTTCATCCAGGATGGAAAACACTTTCTGGGCAGAGGCCAGGGAAGACTGGAGTGTCCCGAACTGTTCCGCCAGTTCCTGTATGGGCTCGAAAAAGCTGCCGATGTAGGTGATGAAAATAAACAATGTCCCCAAAGAGAGGGTTCCTGTTAATACCAACCGGCTCCCTGTGCCAATCACCAGCAGCATGGCTAAAATGGAAACCATATAGATAGAAGGGCGGAAAATGGCAAAGGTCATAGTCTCCCGCCAGTTGGCGTCATAAAGTTCCCGGGATTTCTGGCAGAAAGCTTTGTATTTGGCATCCTCCCGGGCAAAAATCTGGATAAGCCGCATGCCGGAAATATGCTCTGACAAAAAGGTGTTGATTTCTGTAATCTTATTCCGGGTTAGCTGGTATGCTTTCCGGGAAAGGTAACGGAATACAAAGGTAAGTATGGTCACTGCCGGAAGCAGGGCAAAGGAAACCAGGGCCATGGCCACATTAATGGAGAGCATTACCACAGCATAGCCAATGATTTTCACCACATTTTTAAACAGCCTTACCAAAATGGAGGAAAATAGTTCGTTAACAGCTTCCGTATCATTAGAGACCCGGGTAACCAGCTTTCCCACAGGGGTGGTGTTAAAAAAATTTAAGGAAAGGCCCTGTATGTGCCCAAAGACTTCCTTTCTCATATCATAAATGATATTCTGCCCCATTTTCTGCAGCATCCAGGTATCCAGGGCATTCAGGCAAAAACCCAGCAGAAGCATACCAAGATATACCAGGGCGGCGGTTAGGATGCCCAAAAAGTCAAAACGGCGGAGGTTTTTTAAGTCTTCTTTTTCCAGAAGGACAGCCCCCTTTTGCACATAGCCTTCCAGTACATCAGGGGAGGCGTTTTCCAGGGCGGTACATTCTTCCCCGGTGAGATTTTCCGCCATATAATAACGGTCCTGCCACAGGAAAATCTGATAAAAATCCTGTTCTTTTCCGGTGTCAAATTTCCGGGTGAGCCACAGGCCACGGTAAGGGACGCTGCCGGGGGCGTCTGCCTGTGCCGCTGCGTAAGGGTGGTAGTAGCCGTTGATATAATTATCAATGGCATTACCAATGATAATAGGGCGGTAAAGCTCCACAACAATGATAAAAAGCACCAGCGCTGTAGCGGCAGCCATCACTTTCTTATGGGGTTGTAAGTATGTAAGCAATCGTTTCACCGGGGATTCCCTCCTTTTTTCGCTTTCCGGCCCGTGCCTTTGCCAACGTGATTGGCAAAAAGACGGCGGCTGGCATAATCCGGCACCTGGGAGTGCTGCAGCGCCCTGCGTTTATCTCCAATAGCAGCTTCTAGCTGCTGTTTTTCAAACATGTCTTTGTAGATCCCTCCGGCAGCCATTAAAGAAGCATGGTTTCCGATTTCCTTTGCCTCCCCTTCATCCAGTACCATGATCAGGTCAGCATTTTGGATGGTGGAAATCCGGTGGGCAATCAAAATGGTGGTTTTGCCCTGGCGGTTGTCCTTCAGGTTCCGTAAAATCTGTTCCTCCGTGTCAGTGTCCACGGCGGAGAGGGCATCGTCCAGGATTAAGATAGGCGCGTCCTTAATCAGGGCCCGGGCAATGGAGCTGCGCTGTTTCTGCCCGCCGGAGAGGGTCACCCCCCGTTCCCCTACCATAGTTTCATAACCGTCCGGGAAGGAGATGATATTTTCGTGGATACAGGAAGCCTTGGCGGCGCGGATAACAGCATCCATTTCCTGTCCCTGTGCGCCAAAGGAAATATTGGACTTTAAAGTGTCCGAAAACAGAAAATTGTCCTGGGGCACATATGCAATATGCTCCCGCAGGTCCTTCAAAGGGATGGTATTGATATCCCGCCCGTCAATGAGGATCATGCCTGGCTTTGTATTGTAAAGGCGGAGCAGGAGGTTTACCAGTGTTGACTTGCCGTTGCCGGTACGCCCGATGATGGCAAGGGTGGTCCCGGCTTTGATTTCCAGGCAGATATCTTTCAAAGTAGGCTCGCTGTGCCCCCTGTGGAGGAAGGTAAGGTGTGAGAAAGTAATCTCTCCCCTGATTTTGTCGGCGGGAAGGAGCCTGCCCGTATCATAAACCCGGGGCTTTTCATTAAATACTTCCTGCACCCGGCGGATGGAAGCGCTGCCCTGGGAAAACATATTAATGGCGTCGCCACAGGCAAGCATAGGCCACACCAGCATATTGATGTACTGGTTAAAGGCCACAAAACGCCCTAAGGTTATTTCCCCGGTGAGGGCAAGATACCCCCCGTAAATCAGGGTGGCAAGGCTGCTAAGGCCAATGATTACATCCAGCAGGGGCATTACAATGGCCTGAAGGCGGACCACATTTAAATTCTTTTCCATGGTATGTTGGTTGGCTTTTAAAAATCCATACATCTGCGCCCGCTCCCGGACAAAAGCCTTGATAACCCGCACCCCGGAAAAACTTTCCTGCACGTAATCCGTGAGGGCGGAGACCGCTTCCTGCCGCTCCTTATATTTAGGGTGCATGACCTTACCATAATAAATTTCCCCAATGCAGATAAACAGCATGGGAACCAGGGCCAGCAGGGTTAACTTGACATTAACATAGAACATCATCTGCCCAATGACCATAACAGCCATCACCGTGGCATCAAAGACACAGATAATGGCAGGGCCGATGGCCATACGGATCATGTTCAGGTCACTGGTAAAACGGGTCATCAGGTCGCCTGTTTTGTGCTCATTATAATATTCCACATCCAGCTTTTCCAGATGGGCAAACATATCATCCCGCAGGCTGCGCTCAATCCCCCGGGCTGCGCCAAAAAGGAAATAGCGCCAGAAAAAACGTCCCAGGGCAAGAAAAGCCCCTACCAGGAAGAGCGCCAGCAGATGCTTACGGATGCCACCCATATCCATGGCAGAGGCAGCCAGGCCGTCAGTAATTGCGCCTGTGAGCCTGGGAATAAAGATGTTAAAAAAGTCCACAAAAAAAAGAGTGATAATTCCGGCAATATATTGAAATCGGTAACGTTTTATGTACTGCCATATAAATTGGAAGGTGTTCATATCTGATAATCTCCATATGTATTTAACGGTTCCTTGTATAGTTCCATAAAAGAAAGGGGGCAAAATTCCACTGTTAGATGGAATCATGCGCCCTTTTTCAGGAAACAGGCCCAGGCCTTGCCTGGCCGGTTTTATTCCCGTTCTTTCCACTGTATCATATTTTCATTTGCCCACACGACCTGGTTCCTGCCCAGGCGTTTGGCATCATAAAGCATATTGTCTGCCAGCTTTAAGCAATCCGCGTATTGGTCCCCGGGTTTGGGAAACTGGGTAATGCCTCCCATACTGACAGTTACCCAGGGAGAAACGGAACCGCTGTGTTCTATATGTAAATCTTCGATTGCCTGGCGGATAAGCTTAAAATGGGAAAAAGCCTCCTGTGCTGTGTTGTTTGAAACAATAGCGATAAATTCCTCCCCGCCGTACCGGGCAAAGAAATCCGTGCCACGGCGTAAAAGGGAGTTTGCCGCATGGGCAACAGAAGCGATGACCTGGTCCCCGGCAGGGTGCCCGAAGGTGTCATTATAGACCTTAAATTTATCAATATCAAAAATACACACAGAAAAAGCAGTTTTAAGGCGGATGGCTTCTTCCCATTTGGTAAGGCTGTACTGTTCATAGTGCCGCCGGTTGGCCACCCGGGTCAGTTCATCTACCATGGCCTGCTGTTCAAACTGTATCCGGTACTGGTGCAGCTTGATATGGGTATTCACCCGTGCCCTTACGATCAGTGGGTTAAAAGGTTTGACGATATAGTCCACTGCCCCTAAGATAAGCCCCTGTTCCTCGCTTTGGGTGTCGGAAAGCCCGGTGATCAGGATTACCGGGATATGCTCCGTTACCAGTTCTTCCTGCAGCTTTTTCAGTAACATAAAGCCGTCCATATCCGGCAGGACAACATCCAGCAGGATCAGGGAAAATTTTCCTGTTTTGGCACAGGTAAGCCCATCCTTTGCAGTGTGTGCCAGGGTAATTTGGTAATTCCCGGCTAAGATATTTTTCAGATACCTGGCCTGCATAAGGCTGTCATCAATAATCAAAATTTTATCCATGTATATGCTCCCTCATTTTATATTCCTGTACACTGGCAGAAGCATTGACTGCCTGCCAGGCAGTTAAATACAGTGTTCTGAACAGATACAAAAATCAGGACAGCCTAATATGGATCTTTGAAGTCCTGCGGCCCTGACGATATCGGTTTGTTTTATGATATTTTATATATGTTGGCTTAAGTTAAAGTATAGCATACTGATTGTTTTTGTCAATCTATGATTATCTTTTGCCAATGGATTTTACGTGGGATAAAGTCACCCAAATATTGACATAGATTCATACCCTTGTTAAAATGGAAACGTAATAGCAGTATAAGGACGATTTGGGAGGAAGTGGGATATGTACCAGTGCCATATTCATTTTTACTTGACGGGCAGCCAGTGTGATGCCTTTGAAACCATTAGGAATACACCGCCTCTTGCACATTTTACCCATGAATTTTCCGATAGTGGCAGCCCGGAGAAGGCGCTGGCAGCTGGGGCAGATGTGATTTTGGCAAATTTACAGAATATGGACGTAAAGGAAACGCTGGGATTTCTTCTTAACCATAAGAAAGAAAAAGCCCGGCTTATTTTGCTTGCGGACAAAAGCCAGGTAACGCTTTTGACAGAGTTTCTGCGGGAAATCCAGGATATCTGGATCATGCCTATGAAGGGGGAGGAGGCTTCCTTCCGTTTCTCCAGGTGGCAGCAGGAATATAAGATGGGCAGGGACTTCTGGCAGGCTGGGCAATATCTTGATGCAGCCATCAATAACAGCCCGAACCTGATCTGGTACAAAGATAAGCAGGGCATTCACCAAAAAGTCAACGATAGTTTCTGTAAGACGGTAAATAAAACCAGAGAACAGGTGGAAGGGCAGGGGCACGCCTATATCTGGGATGTGGAGCAGGATGACCCTGCCTGTATTGAATCAGAGCTTGAGGTGATGGGAAGCAGGCGCACCTGTGTATCGGAGGAGACCATCAAAGCTGGGGACAGTACAAGGACACTGATGACCTATAAATCCCCTCTGTATGATGTGGATGGCAGTGTGATGGGGACTGTGGGCATAGCCATAGACGTGACCCAGGAGAGGGCCTATGAGCAGGAAATCATCAAAAAGAACCACACCCTGGAAACCATTTTTAAAACCTTGGACTGTGGGGTAATGCGCCATACCGTGGACGGCTCCCAGATTTTGGGGATCAACAGGGCGGCGCTGAAAATTCTGGGATACCAGTCCCTGGAAGAACTGGTGGCGGACGGGTTTGAGTTTATTGCGGCAACTGTGCTGGAGGAAGACAGGGAAGGGCTGAGGGAAAGTATCCAAAAGCTGAAAAAAGAAGGGGACAGTGTCAGTGTGGAGTACCGGGTACGCCATAAGGACGGGGAAACCCTCCATGTGATGGGCAATATCAAGCTATTACAGGAAGATGGGGAATTAATCTACCAGCGTTTCCTTCTGGACTGTACCGCCCAGAAAAGGCAGGAGGAAAGAAACCAAAGGCGCCAGATGGAAATGGTACAGGCCCTCAGCATAGACTACAGCATGGTCTGCTATTTTGACCTGGAAAACGGCATGGGGATCCCGCTCCGGAAGGGGGAAAATAACGGAAAGGAGTTTGACGCTATTTTTGACGGGGTAATCCAGTTAGAAGGGAGTATGGAGCGGTACATACAGGAATTTGTGTTTGAAGAGGACAAAGACCTTATGCGCCGGGCAGTTTCCAGGGAAACCCTGAGAAAGGGGCTGGAGGGAAGTCAGATCCTGTATACCAACTACCGTACTTATGGGAACGGCACTATAAGATATTTCCAGATGAAAGCTGTGCAGGCAGGCACTGGGGACGGAAATTATGGGGTAGTCTTGGGCCTTCGCAGTGTGGATGAGGAAACCCGCAAGGAGATGGAACAAAAGGCATTGCTGGAGAACGCCCTTTTACAGGCCAACCGGGCGAGCAAGGCAAAAAGTGTTTTCCTTTCCAATATGTCCCATGATATCCGGACGCCCATGAATGCCATTGTGGGCTTTACCAACCTGGCAATATCCCACAGCGGCAATAAGGAGCAGGTGAAAGAATATCTGAAAAAGATTAAAACTTCAGGGGACCATTTGCTGAGCCTGATTAACGATGTGCTGGATATGAGCCACATTGAAAGCGGCAAAATCCACCTGGAGGAAAAGCCCTGCAGCCTGCCGGACATTCTCCATGGGCTGCGGAACATCCTTCAGGCGGATATCCATGCAAAGCAGCTTGAACTGCAGATTGACACTGTGGATGTGGTGGATGAAGAGATTTACTGTGACAAACTGCGGCTGAACCAGGTGCTCCTTAACCTTTTGAGCAATTCCGTCAAGTACACAGGGGCGGGGGGAGCCATCAGCGTGAGAATTACGGAAAAGCCAGGGAAGGCGGCAGGCTATGCCAATTATGAATTTGTCATCAGGGATACCGGTATCGGCATGAGCGAGGAATTTGTAAAACATATTTTTGAACCTTTTGAGAGGGAGAAAAATTCAACCATCAGCAAAATCCAGGGAACCGGCCTTGGGATGTCCATTACAAAAAATATAGTGGATATGATGAACGGCACCATTGAGGTGGAAAGCCGTCTGGGGGAAGGTTCAGAGTTTGTTGTGTCTTTTCCTTTCCGTATCCATGCAGGGCAGGGGGAGGTGCCGGATATCCAGGAACTCTGCAACTGCCGTGCACTGGTAGTGGACGATGATTTCAACACCTGCGACAGTGTATCTTACATGCTGGGGCAGCTTGGCATGCGGGCGGAGTGGACCCTTTCAGGAAAAGAAGCCGTGCTCCGTACCCACCAGGCAATCACGCGCAGGGATGAATACTACGTTTATATTGTGGATTGGCTCCTGCCGGATATGAATGGGGTTGAGGTTACCCGCAGAATACGGAAAGAAACGGGAAAGGATGTGCCGGTGATCGTCCTTACGGCCTATGACTGGACGGATATTGAGGATGAGGCAAGGGAAGCGGGGGTTACGGCCTTTTGCAGCAAGCCTTTGTTTTTGTCGGAGCTGAGAAGCTGCTTAAGTAATGTGATTAAGCCCGGCGGGGCGGCGGAAGCCCAGAAGAAAAAGCAGGCGGCGAAGCTACGCACAGGCCGCATCCTGTTGGCGGAGGATGTGGAACTGAACCAGGAGATTGCCACAATGATCTTAGAGGATGCCGGATTCCAGACAGAGATTGCCGGAAACGGGAAAATTGCCGTGGAAATGCTGAAAAAATCCAAACCGGGATATTACCAGCTTATCCTGATGGATGTGCAGATGCCGGAAATGGACGGCTATGCAGCTACCAGGGAAATCCGCAGCCTGGAGGACGAAGGGCTGTCATCCATCCCGATTATCGCTATGACAGCCAATGCTTTTGAAGAGGATAAGCAGGAAGCTTTGAAATCCGGGATGAACGGGCATATCGCAAAACCTATTGATATCAAAAATCTGTTTGAAACGCTTGATATGGTGTTAAGCTGATATTATCCTATTGTAATATTACCCTATGGGATACATCCCATTGGAAGAGGGAATATTTTGGGGTTCAATGACTGGTATACAGCAGAAAGGCAGGAGAAAAATGGAACTGACAAATATTAAGGAGTTATTTCGGGAAAAAGAAAAATACGAAGGCAGCCAGGTAAAAGTGGGAGGCTGGGTGAGAAGCAACAGGGATTCCAAAAACTTTGGGTTCCTGGTGGTCAATGACGGGAGCTTTTTTGAACCGCTGCAGGTGGTTTACTCTGATGCCCTGGGGGAGTTTGACGAGATTACCAGGATCGGCGTGGGCGCGGCGGTTACTGTGACAGGCAAGATTGTGGTAACGCCGGGGGCGAAGCAGCCGCTGGAGATGCAGGCATCGGAGGTAGTGGTGGAAGGTGCTTCCCCTTCAGACTATCCTTTACAGAAAAAGCGCCACAGCTTTGAATATCTGCGGACCATCTCCCATCTGCGCCCCCGCACCAACACCTTCCAGGCAGTGTTCCGGGTACGCTCCCTGGCAGCATATGCCATCCACCGCTATTTTCAGGAGAGAGGTTTTGTCTATGTGCATACCCCTTTGATTACCGGAAGCGACTGTGAGGGGGCAGGGGAAATGTTTAAGGTAACAACCCTGGATATGGAAAATGTGCCAAAGACCCAGGAAGGGGCGGTGGACTATAGCCAGGATTTCTTTGGCAAGCCCACCAACCTGACGGTGAGCGGGCAGCTTGACGTGGAAACCTATGCTTTTGCTTTCCGGAATGTGTATACTTTCGGCCCCACTTTCCGGGCTGAGAATTCCAATACCGCCCGCCATGCAGCGGAATTCTGGATGATTGAGCCGGAAATGTGTTTTGCGGACCTAAAAGATGATATGGCCCTTGCAGAGGGGCTCCTTAAGTATGTTATCCGTTATGTGCTGGAAAACGCCCCGGAAGAAATGGCCTTTTTTAACCAGTTTGTGGACAAGGGCCTGATAGAGCGGCTGAAACATGTGCTGGATTCCAGGTTTGGCCATGTGACCTATACGGAAGCCATTGAAATTCTGGAAAAACACAATGAGGAATTTGAATACAAGGTACACTGGGGAAGCGACCTGCAGACTGAGCATGAAAGATACCTTACGGAGACAGAGTTTAAGCGCCCGGTATTTGTAACGGATTATCCCAAGGAAATTAAAGCCTTTTATATGAAGCTGAACCAGGACCAGAAGACCGTTGCCGCCATGGACTGCCTGGTGCCAGGGATCGGGGAGATCATTGGCGGTAGCCAGAGAGAGGACCAACTGGCGCTGTTGGAGCAGCGGATGGAAGAACTCCATTTAAATAAGGAAGATTATGATTTTTACCTGGACCTGCGCCGTTACGGTTCCGTCCGCCATGCAGGCTTTGGGCTGGGTTTTGAACGGTGTGTGATGTATCTAACCGGAATGAAAAATATCCGGGATGTGGTACCTTTTCCCAGAACTGTAAATAACTGTGAGTTATAATGCTGCCAAAGGGATGTACCGGGGCAAAAAAGTAAAAAATATGTTAAAATTGGAAACTTACCTCTATGCGGTTTGCCCTATTTGTGGTATACTGCTATAGACGAAATTATGGGGATACTTGTGTCCCCGTGAATATAGTTATTATTTTTTTAATATAAAATGGAGGGCTGAATAATGAGTACTACTTCACAGGCGAGTCAAAGAATTGCGGCTTTACTCGATGAAAACAGTTTCGTTGAAATTGGTGCGCAGGTAACGGCGAGAAGCACTGATTTTAACCTGAAACAGACAGAAACTCCTTCTGACGGTGTAATTACCGGCTATGGGGTGATAGGCGGCAGCCTTGTGTATGTATACAGCCAGGACGCATCCGTGTTAGGCGGCAGCGTGGGTGAAATGCATGCCAGAAAAATTGCAAACCTCTACGATCTGGCGCTGAAGATGGGCGCACCCGTAATCGGTCTGATTGAATCCGCCGGCTTACGGCTTCAGGAAGCTACGGACGCTTTAAACGGCTTTGGCGAAATCTATAAAAAGCAGGCGTTATGCTCTGGCGTAATACCTCAGATTACGGCAATTTTCGGTTCCTGCGGGGGCGGCCTCGCCCTGATTCCCACACTCACAGATTTTACTTTTATGGAAGAAAAGAAAGCGAAACTGTTTGTAAACGCACCCAATGCGTTAGAGGGCAATGAAATCAGCAGATGTGATACTTCCGCAGCAGCTTTCCAAAGCAAGGAAGCAGGCATTGTGGACGTGGTGGCGGCTGAGGGCGACATCCTTGCCAAAATCAGGGAACTGGTATGCATGCTGCCTGCCAACAACGAAGACGGGGTGGCAATCGAAGAGTGCGTTGACGATTTAAACCGCGCCTTGGAAGGTATGGCAGGATGTGCAGGGGATACCTCCATTGCACTGTCACTGCTTTCAGACAGCGGCGCTGTGTTTGAAGTAAAAGAAAATTATGCAAAGGAAATGATTACAGCGTTTATTAAGTTAAACGGTGTTACAGTAGGGGCTGTTGCAAACCGCAGCGAAGTGTACGGGGAGGACGGCAAGGTTGGGGAGAAGTTTGACGCTGCCTTAACACCGGCAGGCTGTGAGAAAGCGGCAGGCTTTATCAATTTCTGTGATGCATTTGATATCCCTGTTTTATCCCTTACCAATGTGAAGGGCTTCAAGGCAGATAAAGAGTCCGAAAAGAAGATTGCCAGGGCGGCTGCAAAGCTTACATACGCTTTTGCAAACGCTACCGTGCCGAAGGTAAACCTTATCATCGGACAGGCGTTCGGAAGCGCGTATGTTGCCATGAATTCCAAGGCAATCGGGGCGGACATCACCATGGCATGGCCCGAGGCACAGATTGGGACGATGGACGGGAAGCTGGCAGCGAAGATCATCTGCGACGGCCAGGGGGCGGAAGCCATCGAAAAGTGTGCGGCAGAGTATGCGGCACTGCAGACCGGGGCAGCGAACGCTGCGAAGAGAGGCTATGTTGACCAGATTGTGGAGCCGGAGGATACAAGAAAGTATGTGATTGGCGCATTTGAGATGCTGCTTTCCAAACAGGAAGAACGTCCCGCGAAGAAACATGGCACAGTCTAGAAAGGATGATTACTTAATATGAAAAAATGGTTGTTAGTATTAGGCATGATCACCTGTATGCTTGGTTTGACAGCCTGCGGCGAACAGGAGGCTGTGACTCCTCTGATGACGGAAGCGGAAGCGGAAGCTTTCGGCGCTCAGGTTGTGGATACCGTAAGCCAGTATGTGGCTATGCAGATAAAGGACCAGATAGACGATCCTATCACTGTAAGCGCAATGGATAGCTGGGAAGCTGCTGCTGATGATATGGGGGATTTTGTAGAGATTATCAGCACCGAATCGTCACTGGATGATGAAGATGGTGTCATTGATGTAAGGGTAAAGGGCTCCTTAAGGGAAGCAATTGTGGAAATTGTTATTGACAAGAAGGTTGTCACCAGCATTTCCACCAACGTGGAATACACCTTTGGCGAGAATATGCAAAAAGCAGGATTGAATACGCTTCTTGGAATGGGAACCGTATTCTGTGTGTTGATCCTGATCAGCCTGATCATCAACTGCTTTGTATTCATACCAAAGATCCAGGAGAAATTTTCCAAAAAGCCCGTTGCCAATGAGACAAAGGCAGCACCGGTGGATAACACCATTGCCCAGATTATTGAAAAAGAAGAAGACCTTACAGACGACTTGGAGCTGGTTGCAGTCATTTCGGCGGCAATTGCAGCAAGCGAAGGCGCTTCTTCCACAGATGGGTTTGTAGTAAGAAGCATCAGGCGTGCAGGAAACAGGCGGCAGAGGGCTTAAGGCAGGGCAAAGTGCCTGGGACGAAGCAAAAAAGCCGGAGATACATGCAGGTTTTTATAATTTTTAATGAAGCGATATGACAAATTACAGGAGGAATTTAGTAATGAAAAATTATACAATTACCGTTAATGGCAACGTATATGACGTAGTAGTGGAAGAAGGCGCATCTACAGGGGCACCCGCTCCCGCAGCGCCCAGGGCTGCAGCGGCTCCTAAGGCTGCCCCGAAAGCAGCGGCAGCACCCAAGGCAGCAGGCGGTGCAGGGCGTATCAGGGTGGAAGCCGGGGCTGCAGGCAAGGTATTTAAAATTGAGGCCAATGTAGGGCAGGCAGTGAAAAAAGGTGACGCAGTAGTGGTTGTGGAAGCAATGAAAATGGAAATCCCTGTTGTAGCCCCTGAGGACGGTACCGTGGCAAGCATTGACGTAGCAGTTGGCGATTCTGTAGAAGCAGGCGCATTACTGGCAACACTCAACTAGCGCGGTGCGGAATGGGCGGGTTCCTTTCTCCCGTACATCCGGAGACGAAAGCCAGTCCCCTTTGGGGACAGGTTTTTACCGAAAAAACAACAGGAGGTAAAAGAAATGGATTATATAGTAACTACACTGTCCAATCTGATACATCAGACAGCGTTTTTCAACCTGACGGTTGGAAACTATGCGATGATCATTGTGGCATGTGTATTTCTTTATCTTGCGATTGCCAAGGGCTTTGAACCATTGCTTTTGACACCGATCGCATTTGGCATGCTGCTGGTAAATATCTATCCGGATATTATGCTGAGCATTGAGGATTCTGCAAACGGGACCGGCGGCCTGCTGTATTATTTTTATCTCTTAGACGAATGGGCAATCCTGCCTTCCCTGATTTTTATGGGGGTAGGCGCTATGACCGACTTTGGCCCCCTGATTGCCAATCCTAAGAGCTTTCTCCTTGGCGCTGCGGCGCAGTTTGGTATTTTCGCTGCATATTTTGGGGCTATTGCCCTTGGGTTCAACGACAAAGCTGCAGCGGCAATCTCCATCATTGGCGGCGCGGACGGCCCTACATCCATTTTCCTTGCAGGAAAGCTGGGACAGACCGCATTGCTGGGACCTATCGCAGTGGCGGCATATTCCTATATGTCACTGGTGCCGATTATCCAGCCGCCTATTATGAAATTACTGACCACGGAAGAAGAGCGGAAGATCAAGATGGGACAGCTTCGCCCGGTATCCAAGCTTGAGAAAATCCTTTTCCCTATCATTGTAACAATTGTTGTGTGCCTGATCCTTCCCACCACAGCGCCACTTGTAGGTATGCTGATGCTGGGTAATCTGTTCCGGGAATCCGGGGTAGTAAGGCAGCTGACAGACACAGCTTCCAACGCCCTTATGTATATTGTGGTTATCCTGCTGGGAACCAGCGTAGGTGCAACCACCAGCGCAGAAGCTTTCCTGAACCTGGATACCATTAAGATCGTTATCCTGGGCCTGGTTGCCTTTGCATTCGGTACAGCGGCAGGGGTGCTCTTTGGAAAGCTCATGTGTGTGGCTACCAAGGGAAAAGTCAATCCCCTTATTGGTTCCGCAGGCGTATCCGCAGTGCCTATGGCAGCGAGAGTTTCCCAGAAGGTGGGCGCAGAAGCAGACCCTACCAACTTCCTGCTGATGCATGCTATGGGACCTAACGTAGCTGGTGTTATCGGTACGGCAGTTGCGGCAGGTACCTTTATGGCGGTATTTGGCGTGTTCTAAGATACAAGATATTATTTTTATAGTGAATGGCGGAAACACCTTTCCGGATAATTTAGATTGACAGAGTAAGCGCATATAGGTGCCGCCAGGCGGCAATATTGCTATGCAAATATGAAGGAGGAAATAGAAATGGCAGGACAGGCTAAAAAACCGGTTGGAATCATGGAAACGGTTCTTCGTGATGCACATCAGTCTCTGATTGCAACAAGAATGCCTACTGAAATGATGCTTCCAATCGTTGAGAAAATGGATAAAGTTGGCTACCATGCGGTTGAATGCTGGGGCGGCGCAACTTTTGACGCTTCCCTTCGTTTCCTGAAAGAGGATCCCTGGGACAGACTTAGAAAGTTAAGGGATGGATTTAAGAAGACAAAGCTCCAGATGCTTTTTAGGGGGCAGAATATTCTTGGCTACAGGCCTTATGCTGATGACGTTGTTGACAGCTTCGTGGAGAAATCCATTGCCAACGGCATTGATATTATCCGTATTTTTGACTGCTTAAATGACCTTAGGAATTTACAGGCGGCAGTTAACGCCACCAATAAAGTAAAGAAACAGGAAGGCAGGGGACATGCGCAGGTTGCCCTTTCCTACACTTTAGGCGATGCCTATACCATGGATTACTGGACAGATATGGCGAAAAAGATTGAACAAATGGGGGCAGACTCCATCTGTATCAAAGATATGGCAGGGCTTCTTGTGCCTTATAAGGCATCTGAGATGATCAAGGCCATGAAATCAGTTACCAAGCTTCCCATCCAGCTTCACACCCACTATACCTCCGGCGTAGCTGGTATGACATACTTAAAGGCAGTAGAAGCAGGGGTTGACGTAATTGACTGTGCGATTTCTCCTTTTGCTATGGGAACCTCACAGCCTGCAACGGAAGTTATGGTGGAAACCTTTAAGGGTACTCCCTATGATACTGGCTACGACCAGAATATCTTATCCGAAATCGCTGATTACTTCCGTCCTTACAGGGATAAATGCCTGGCAGACGGCCTGCTCAATCCCAAGGTTATGGGCGTGGATATCAAGACGCTGCTTTACCAGGTTCCCGGCGGTATGCTTTCCAACATGGTAAGCCAGTTAAAGGAACAGAATGCGGAAGATAAGTATTACGACGTGCTGAAGGAAATCCCTCAGGTAAGAAAAGACCTGGGCGAGCCGCCCCTTGTTACCCCCTCATCACAGATCGTGGGTACCCAGGCTGTATTTAACGTACTTATGGGTGAAAGATACAAGATGGCAACCAAGGAAACCAAGGCAGTCCTGCGTGGTGAATACGGCCAGACAGTGAAGCCCATGAGCCAGGAGATCATCAACAAGGTAATCCCCGGCGAAAAGAGAATTACCTGCCGCCCTGCTGACCTGATTGAGAACGAAATGGATAAGCTGGAAGCAGAAATGAAAGAGTGGAAACAGCAGGATGAGGATGTCCTGTCCTACGCTCTGTTCCCTCAGGTGGCTACCGACTTCTTCAAATACCGCCAGGCACAGCAAGAGAAAGTGGATATGACACAGGCTGATACCAAGAATGGGGCTTATCCGGTTTAACCTGCAAGAATTTTTGGTGGAAGGACGAATAAAGCTAAAAAATATAGTGAAGGACAAAATAATTTGTCCTTCACTATATTTTTTATGAAGCAGCTTATTGGAATAAACACTGTCGCGCTCCGTGAGCCGGCTTTGTGAAAGGAGTGGATATAGTTATGGGTGGAACATTATTAGAAACGAACGCCAGAAGAATTAAGAATGAAGGAAGAGCAGAGGGAAAAGCAGAGGGGAGGGAGGAAGGAAGGACTGAAAAAGGCATCAGGGTATTTCTTAATTTACTTGGGGCGGGTATACCTGAGAGTGAGGCACAGCGTCTGGCAGAAATTGGGGATGACTTAGTAGAGAAAGCTTTAAAATTAAGGGAAATATAAGAGGCATTCCTTTTTAATATGGAAATCCGGGATCCCATACAAATTGATTGTATGGGATTTTTTTATATGATATAATGATACAATAGAAAATATTGACAACCACAGTCAGGAGGATTGCATGGAAAATAAGCGTTTTGCCTTGCTCATTGATGCAGATAACATATCAGCAAAATATATAGGGGATATTCTGGAAGAGCTATCAACCTATGGCATTACTACCTATAAGAGAATATATGGGGACTGGACCAGCACCCAGGCAAACAAATGGAAAGGAGAACTTTTGGAAAATTCTGTGATACCAGTGCAGCAGTTCAGTAACACAGTGGGAAAGAATGCCACAGACTCCACATTGATTATTGATGCCATGGACATTCTTTATACCGGAAATGTGGACGGGTTCTGCATTGTCTCCAGTGACAGCGATTTTACCCGGCTGGCAAGCCGTCTCCGGGAGTCCGGTATGGAAGTCATTGGCATGGGAGAAGAGAAAACGCCCCGCTCCTTCAGGGTGGCATGTACCCGGTTTGTCAATCTGGAAAATCTGGGTAATCAGGATGAAGATGCAGAAAGCAAGGACAATACAGAAAATTCCATCAGCAGGGAAGTGATTTACAATGCCATCACCAATATCATTAATGAAAATGAAAATAAAGGCAAGAGCGTTGAACTTGCGGCAGTGGGAAACCGGCTGGTAAATATGTATCCTGATTTTGACGTGAGAAATTATGGATACAGCCTGCTTTCCAAATTTGTGGAGGATGCTGGCCTGTTCCTTTTAGAAAAACGCCAGAATGTGATTACCATTTCCCTAAGGGATAACGAACAGTCCCAGGAAGAAATCAGGAATTATATAAGGGAAATTATACGCAAGTCAGGCAAAAAGGGTATTGGGATCAGCGAGCTGAGCAACCGGGTATATAACAAATTCGCCAACTTTAACTTGAAGGATTTTGGCTATAGCCAGTTCTCTAAGTTTGTACAGGGGATGGGGGATGTGGAGCTTTACCAGGATAAGAGCGACAGGAAAAGGGCAAGGGAGAGATAATTTGCCTAAAGGAGAGGAGCGCCATGGAAAATGGGAGATGCTGAAAAGAAAATGCTTCCTATTGGAATTGAAAGCTTTGAGGAAATCCGTACAGAGGAATTTTATTATGTAGATAAAACATTTATGATTAAGGAACTGCTGCGCAGGCGTGGAAAGGTCAATTTGTTTACCCGCCCAAGGCGGTTCGGAAAAACTATTAATATATCTATGCTCAAGTGCTTTTTTGAGATAAATGGCGACAAATCAATATTTGACGGCCTTGCCATTTCCAGGGAAACTGCCCTTTGTGAAAAATATATGGGAAAATTCCCGGTTATTTCTATCAGCTTAAAGAGTGCAAATGGAGCCGATTATGCAACTGCACGGTCACTGATGTGTTCTGTTATTGGTAATGAGGCCATGAGATTTTACGATTTATTGGACAGCAATAAGATTACTGTGGAGGAAAAAGAAGTATACAGGCAATTGATTGCAGTTGACCAAACAGGCCAAAATATTTATGCAATGTCAGATGTGGTGCTGATGGGGAGCCTGAAAACATTGTCCATACTTCTGGAAAAACATTATGGCAGAAAGGCAGTCATTTTGATTGACGAGTATGATGTCCCTTTGGCAAAAGCAAATGAGCAGGGGTATTATGGACAGATGATTGTCCTGATACGCAACATGTTTGAGCAAGCGCTCAAGACCAATGAAAGTATCTATTTTGCGGTTCTGACAGGGTGTTTACGGGTATCAAAGGAAAGTGTTTTTACAGGGCTGAACAATCTGAAGACTTATTCGATAACGGATGAAGAATGCAGCGCAGGTTTTGGTTTTACTGATGAAGAAGTTAGCAGGATGTTGGATTATTATGGGCTTATGGGTCAACATGATGTCATTAAACAATGGTATGATGGTTATTGTTTTGGAGACACAGATGTGTATTGTCCCTGGGATGTAATTAGCTATGTGGATAAACTGCAAGTAAAACCCAACTTCCCTCCCCAAGATTACTGGACGAATACCAGTAGCAATGATGTGATAAGAAGACTTCTTGAAAAGGCAAATGCAAGTACCAGGGAGGAGGTTGAGCGCCTGATTGCAGGAGAATCTATTGTAAAAATGATACCGGAAGATTTGACTTACAGGGAATTGTATGACAATATTGAAAATGTTTGGAGTATTCTTTTTCTTACCGGTTACCTGACCCGGCGGGGGGAAGCTTTGGGGAACATGTATCGCCTGGTTATTCCAAACAGGGAGATCCATAATATTTTTATGTTACAGATAAGAGACTGGATGCAGAAAAAAGCAAGGGAAGATGGGGAGAGACTGAAAGAATTTTGTGAAGCTTTCAAAAAATGTAATGGGGAAAAGGTACAGTCGCTGTTAAACGAATATTTGAGTGAAACTGTCAGCATCAGGGACACTGCCGTCAGGAAAGAGCTAAAGGAAAATTTCTATCATGGTTTTCTTCTGGGATTGCTGCGCTCCAAAGAAGAATGGAAGGTGATATCAAACAGAGAAAGCGGTAAAGGATATGCGGATATTGTGATAGAGATTCTCCATGAGAGGACTGGTATAGTAATAGAAGTAAAATATGCAGAGGATGGAAAGCTGGAAGCTGGCTGCATGGCAGCTATGGAGCAGATTGAAAAAATGGATTATGCCCAATATTTATATTCAGATGGAATGAAGAAGATCATAAAATGCGGCATTGCCTGCTGCAGGAAGGACTGTAAGGCTGTATTTGAAGAGGTTTGATTAAAAGTTTGGAATGCAGGGATTTACTAAAATAGAAAATTTATGTAATTACAAAGATTTTAAAAAAAATACTTGAAAATATATCAGTAATAGCATATACTCTTTAAAGAGCTATCGAAAATAGCATTTATAATTATAGATGTACAGGTAGCTTAGAAGTGGCGGTTATTCCGACAGCGCCTTTGGCAGGGCTCTTCGGTCCGCAAATACACATTTGAAATGGAGGAGAGAATGATGAAAGCAAGTATCATCAAAAAGATGCTTACTGGCGCATTGGCTGTCTCACTTGTAATGGCTCCCGTGATGAGCGTTGGAGCGACTACAACGACAGGTTCTACAGAATCAATTGTAGAAGAGATCATTGAGTCCAGTACATCTGTTGCTTCTTCTGGAAGTTCTTCAGAAGGAAGCACAATTTCAACAGTAGCAGAGGTTCCCCACACAAGCTCTGTTGCAGGGGTTAAGACAAGCACACGCGGATCTTATCTTGCAACAAGCGTAAACGGAACCGCTATTACCACCAGCGTAACAACAATTGCACAGGGCTATGGCCTTACAGGCGGCGAAGTTCCTTATGCAAAGTTCTCTAACCTTGATCCTAAGAAGAGCACTTTAGCAAAACAGGCAATCGACATGGCTGCTGCTTCCCAGGGAGCTACTGTTGGCCCTATGGTTAACATTGAGCTTGGTAAGATGGCAGGCGGCAAGTACAGCCTTCTTTCCAGCGATGGCGCTGAAATCAGCATTGCATTAGGTATCCCTGGAAACTTTGCAAAGGGTGGCGCTACTTTTGCTATGGTACGTGTACGTGCAGGCGGTGTTGTGACTATTCTTCCTGACCTTGATGAGAATCCTAACACGATTACCTTCAATACCACAGGCGGAGCAGGCGCATACGCTATCATCAGGTACTAATTAGTGGACTTAAACCAAATAAAATGCCAGAGAGGGGCTGCCTTGCCAGGCAGCTTCTCCCTAAAAGAGAAAGTATCAAATACCTTGAAAACAAAAAATATCAATATTTATCAGATATTGATTTTGCTGATTTTATTATGTATTTACCAGTATGGCTCTCAGAAAATATGCAGCTTTTCCCTTTATCCAGATGAGTTTGGTTATTGGGCAAGCGCGGCAAACGCTGTGGGATACGACTGGTCAGAAGTTGCTTCTCTGGGATCATATTATTCTTTTGGTTATAGCTTGATTTTGATCCCGATTTTGAGATGGGCACCGGACGGTGTGATTGCTTACCGGATTGCCGTATTTGTTAATATGCTGTTTATGTGTGGCAGTGTTTTCCTGTTGCAGGGAATTTGCAAAAAGATGTTTCCGGAAACAAATAAGGTGCAGAGAACGTTTATCGGCGGGATAGCGGTTCTTTATCCGGCATGGATATTTTATATGCAGATGACTATGGCAGAAGCACTGTTATTTTTTATGTTTGCATTAGTGACATATTTGTTTCTCTGGTTTATAGAAAGGCCGAAAGTGCTGACAGCAGCTTTGCTAGCGGTTTCACTTATTTATATATATTGCGTACATATGCGCACAGTGGGAGTAGTGATTGCCTGTGTGATTGCCTGTATGGTCTGGGGGATCACTAGGGCGGGGAAGAGAAAGCAGCTTCTGGTGATGATTGGTGTGCTGGCGTTGATGGGAGGTATGGCGCTACAGCTAAAAAATTATACTGTCCTGGAAGTGTTTTCTTATGCAGAAGATAGTACCCTGGCCATAAACGATTATGGAAATCAGTGGGGGAAATTTGAACAGATCTTAACCGTTAAAGGGATGATACAGCTATTAAAGGAAGTTATGGGAAAGCTGTATTACCTGGGGATATCCAGCTTTGGTTTATTTTACTGGGCTTTGGGCTGGTGTATGAAGGAAGCAGTCCTACTGTTGAAAGGGATATTGAAAAAGGAAGGGACAGCACTTAAGCAGTGGGGCGCAGTGTTCCTGTTGCTGGCGGTGGCTGGGGAAGTTTTGATTTGTAGTATATATATGTATCGGGCGGGTTCTGTTGACTGCCTGGTATATGGAAGGTACAATGAGCTATTGGTTCCTGTGATGATGGCCGTGGGAGCGGCTGTGATGCTGGGAAGCCGGCATTGGATTTCAATAACGGCTTCAATAGCAGGGATTACCGGATTTATGACAATACTGCTTTTGAATGTAATTGAAGCAGAAAACCGTAATGGGATGCGCGGTTATCATGCCGCTGGCCTCAGTTATTTGATTCGGGAAGAGGATTTTAATGTTTTCCTGTTTTTCAGGGATACATGGCTGCTGGGAGTGGGGATGATCCTATTGGTCAGTTTGCTGGTCAGGTTTGCCAGGGAAGGGACAGGCACTGAATGGCTTTTGTCAGGGATCCTTCTGGCGGAAGTGATTGCAGGGATTCAAATCAGCAACCACTATACTTATAGAGTAAATGTCTCTAATTTTGAGAATTTTATAATCGTAGATGCTATCAAGGATAGCGGCAAGGAAAATGATGAGATTTATTATCTGAATGAGGGAAAGCCGGAATTTATAGATTTTCTGCAGATGCAGCTTCCAGAGAAACCGATCCATGTGATAGAGGAAGAAATATTGGATGAAGCAGCAAAACCAGATGGGTTTCTGGTTACCTATGTGGAGACTGAACTGGATGAACGGCTGCAGGAATTGTATGAGAAAAAAGTGAGAGGAAACACATTTTGCCTGTACTATGACCAGGATATGTGAAGAAGGTGTTGGTATGAAGCTGATTATTCAGATTCCATGTTTTAACGAGGCGGAGACCTTAGAGATTGCTTTAAATGATTTGCCCAAGAAACTGGATGGCATTGATGAAATTGAATATCTGATTATTAACGATGGAAGCAAGGATAATACCGTGGAGGTGGCGAAAAAGTGGGGGGTTCATCATGTAGTGAATTTCAAACAGAATAAAGGGCTTGCCAAAGGATTTATGGCAGGCATAGACGGCTGCCTGAGAAACGGTGCGGATATTATTGTGAATACAGATGCGGACAATCAGTATTGTGCGGATGATATTGCCACCCTGATACGACCTATTTTGGACGGCAAGGCGGACATGGTGATCGGGGCAAGGCCGATTGACCAGACTGAGCATTTTTCGTTTATTAAAAAGAAGCTGCAGCATTTCGGAAGCTGGGTGGTGCGCAAGGCGTCTAATACAGATATACCGGATGCGCCAAGCGGGTTCCGGGCTTATTCCAGGGATGCGGCTATGCGGCTGAATGTGGTGAATGATTATACATATACATTGGAAACCATTGTACAGGCAGGCAGGGAGAAGATTGCGATTACAAGCGTGCCGGTGCATACCAATGGAGAGCTTCGGCCTTCCAGGCTGTTCAGCAGTATCTGGGGGTATGTGAAGAAGAGCATGCTGACCATCGTGAGGGCGTATATGATGTATAAGCCATTAAAATCGTTTACCTTTTTGGCGGCAATGCCGATTACAGTGGGGATGCTGATTGGTTTTCGGTTTCTTTATTATATGGCGGTTGGAAAGTCAGGAGGACATGTGCAGTCTTTGATTCTGGCATGTACGCTTATTATCATTGGTTTTCTAACATTGATGATTGGATTGATGGCAGATGTGATTGCTGCGAATAGAAAGTTGCTTCAGGACACACAATATCATACAAGGAAGACAGAGTATGATGCATTGTATATGCAGCAGAAGCTGGAAAAAGAGACAGTGAGGACCTATCGTGTTCTGGGCAAGGATGAGGCAAGACCATGGCAGGAAGTGGAAGAGGGTTAAAATAGGGAAGAGAAGACAGAATGATTGGGAAAATGTCAATAGAAAAGATATCAAAAATATTTCTTTTGGTATTGTTAGGAATATCTTTGTTGGTTCATGTGGATGTTGATATTGGCGGTGTTGAATTATCCGTATTCTTGCTATTATTGCTATGTGTAATAGGAGCTGTTTTTCAAATTGTTTTCATTTACCAAAATGAGAGCCAGCTTCGCAGTATAAAGTATTTTGCAGATTATGTTGCTTTAGCAATTATTGGGTGGGAGCTGCTTGTAGTTCTTGGTAAGCTTTTGACGATTTCAACAGAAGAAAAAACAGATTATAATTTTAATATTTTGATGATAGTATTGGCAACGCTGTATTTCTGGTTTTCTTCTTTTAAGCTGTTTGAAAAGTGGTATTTGGATGTTATTTTATATGCGAATTTAATTATAATATGTATCTTTTTGTTATGCTATGTGTGTAGTATGAACTTTTCCTGGCTGGCAGGTGGAATGATTGGGAACTCTGGAAGGGCGGCTTCCTACCTGCTGATTCCCTGCATTGTGAGTACTTATCAATACTGTATGGGCAGGGATAAGTTCAGGTCAGGATTTTACTTTGCATCGGCGCTTGTCAGTTTTTTTGCTCTTTTTATTAATCACAATATTGTTAGTTTTTGGCTGATGGGGGCAGTATTTATTGGAATTCCTGTTTTATTCCGTCCAACAGCTGAGCTGGTGAAAAGGGATATGCAGTTGTTCTTCTGTTATATTTTTTTTCTTAGTAACATGAGTTTGATTGCTAATTATACCAGCTTATTTCAGGTACCATTGTCCTTTGATTTGGAACACAGTGTATATTTGGAATTGCTTCTTGCCATAGGTGGGGCGTTTTTTTTCACCTATTGGGACAAGATTCCGGAAGGGATTGACCTTAATAAGCTTGTGTTAAGGAAAATGAGGAGGCAGTTTCACTTTTTATTAAAGCTGATTGGAGTTTTGTTTGCCGGAATAATATTAGGTGGTGACAGGTGGAGAGAATCAGGTGAAAAGATCGCTTCATTTATAGCAGGATTCGCATTTCCTTTGGTAGAAGAAGTTAGGAGAGGGAAAAGTGGATTTGTATTTAGTATGGAAGAAAGCGTGATTAGCGGACTGTTGATATTTGTAATGGCGGTGCTGTTGCTGATACGTATGCAGAAAAACTACAGTTTTGGAAAGCCTCAGACAGGGTTATTTATTTTGGTCTCATATGTTTTTTTGTTGCAGTTATTGTTCTGGACGCCGGATGCGGGGACATTGTTGGTTTATTTTATGATTTTTGTGATGGCTGCTTTTTATAAGGAAGAAAGAGAAAAAGTAACCAGTGTAAAAATAAATTTTTATTCAAAGGAGTCTGTAAAAGATGAAGAAAAGAATGTTGGTTTTTAGAATGTTGGTTGCAATGGTTTTCATGGTTATGTGCCGTCCGGTTATGGTGATGGCACAGGGGGAAATTAGCGGGGATGTGACTTCTCTTAATCAATTCATGACAGCGCAGGAAAGGGTAGAAGCGAAAGCGTCACCGGATGATAGTGCAGAGACAATTATTACATATGAAGTGGGAGATACTATTTTTATCACAGGTGAGACTGAGGATGGATGGTATATTGTATTGTACCAAGGGAAAACCGGATATATTCCCGTGGATGTGAAAGAAAATTTACAGGAAGTGAACCTTGATGTGGCGGCTTTAGATGCAGAGATGGAAGCAGAAATAGCTGAAGCAAAACTGGTGGTAGAAGAAGTGGAGAGGTATCGGGCAGAGGCAAAGAGGTCTAGGATATGGGGAGTAGTAATAGTATTATTAGTGGTTGCTATTTTTGCTGTTGGGATTATATCAACAATTCAGGTAAAGAAACAAAAAGAAGGAAAAAAAAATAGATTACGAAAAAATGTTGGATTTGAAGATATAGCTGATTTAGATAATGAAAAGGATTAATGTGGGTGTTATTTTTAAGATGGGTTTGATATGGTTTATGTTTTAAGAAGACATTATTACTGTATTTTAACTCGTTCTGTTAGTACATCATTGCATTAATTTTTAAGTAAAAAGGTTATAGAAAAAATTCTTGATATATGGCATAATGGAAAGAAAACACAAGGAGACTATCCATATGCCATTTGTTGTAGCCCCTGTTATCATACCTGATGCCGCCCCATTCTTTCTAAATTCGCCCAAAGCAGAACTTTTTTGGCTCGCCAGGTACAGCGTGCGAAGATAATCTTTTTGGCTGCGGATGGCCTTGAAAACATGCAGATATCGAACTAGGTAGGCCTTGAGCAGGATTCTGTCAGTAAATGGCGTAGTCGTTTCCTTAAAAAGCTCCCTCCTTTGCAGGAGGCTACCGAAAAAGACCCTTCAGGCCTGGAAAAAGCTGTCTCCGCCTTCCTCAATGACAGCCCATGTCCCGGACAGCTCATGCATTATATGATCGGACAGATTATAAAAATCCTTAGACTGCCTGCCGTAATCCGGAAGAGCTGGGGTATGGAGCCACCACTGTAGCCTGAACCTGCTGGTGGATACTGCCATAAAGGTAGGGATCGTGGATACCATTTCTGCTAAATCTGTAGATGAGATGGCCGGGATTCAGGCATTGGAGTAATACCCGGACAAGCCAGTAATTTCCGTGAAAGTGGCACGTATGGAATTTGAATACATCTGTCATGGGACAACAAGCCTGATCGGTTTCTTTAACGTTGCCACGGGGCGTATGCCCTCATACTTGAACCCTACATGTACAGAGGAGGATTTCGCGGACGCCATACGTGCATTGGTAGGGACAGATTTGGAGGTATCATGGACGTTTGTGTGCGATGGTCTGAACATACATAAACCTGAAAGCCTGGTTCGGTTTATTGCACAGCAGTGTAGCCTAATTTATAACTTGTTTATATTGTAATTGATGGTCTGTATAAAAAGTTTACATTAATATTTGATTCAGGAAAGCGAGACGTTTGGTAGACTAAGCTGTTTTATTATTTAAAATATATAATTTTGAAATTTACTCATAAAATTATTTCACAGAAGGAATGTGGTATAAAGATTAAGAATTGTTGATTAGTGAAGGGAAAATATAATGAAGGTTTTATTTATATCAAGTGGAGAATATAAATATGGTGCGCCTAAATCAATGATGACATTGATTAAAGGTTTAAAAGATGAGCTTAATGTGGAACCAATTCTTTTGACAAAAAGGCACAGTGATTTAAATGATTATTGTGATAGACAGGGGATTGAAAACTATTCTGTTTGGTATAGAGATATTATGGCAGGTTCGCCATATAGTCATAAATTATTAACATTGATGAAACACATAGTCAAATATCTTTTGTTTCTCTTAGGTGGAATAACACAAAGGAGAGTTATGAAGTTACCTATTGATTTTTCAACAATTGATATCGTTCATTCCAATACCAATAGGCAGGATATAGGGGCATTTATTGCTAGAAAACATAATATTAAGCATGTCTGGCATGTCCGTGAAACCCAAAAAGCTTTTAACATAATTTTTTATAAAAAAAAGTGTATACAATATATGAATCAAAACACCGATGCGTATATTATGATTTCCAAGATTGTTCAGAGGGAATGGATAAAACAGGGTCTTCTACCTAATTTGTCATGTGTTATTTATGATGGTATGGATACAGAAAATATTGTTAAGAAAAATAGAAAGATAAGTGATGGTAATATAAAAGTAGTTATTATCGGTCGGATAGAACCTAATAAGGGACAGTTGCAGATTGTTCAAGCGATTGCGCATCTTCCAAATGAAATTAAGAGAAAGATGAGGTTAGATATTATAGGAGATGCCTATTTTGATTATCGGAAAGTGATAGAACAGGTAATAGAGGAAAATGGGATCCAAAACCAAGTCAGGTTTTTAGGTTTTCAAAGCAATTTGAACGAAAGATTGTCAGAATATGATATAGGAGTTACATGTTCGAAGGAAGAAGGATTTGGGAGATGTACGATTGAATATATGCTTGCTGGACTTCTAACGATAGCGTCTGATACGGGCGCAAATCCAGAGTTAATAGAAGATGGAAAAAATGGAATTCTTTATAAATATAATGATACAATCCACTTTTCAGAAAAACTCAAATGGGTAATAGAACATGATGAAGAAAGTAGAAATATTGCAGAAAAGGGTTATGAAGATGCCTCTAGCAAGTATTCCAGAAAAAAATGCGCGGATAAGGTTTATGAGCTTTATCAGAAGCTTTTATGATACATGAGCCTGAAATGGAGAGAAAGTATAGTGATTGGGATAGAATCAAGCAAGGTGACATTTGTCATACTGCATTATTTGGTTTTGAGCGAAACTCAAAACTGCATCAAATCAATTCAAAATAGGATAACATACAAAAACTATCAGATAGTGATTGTAGATAATGGTTCAAATAATGGGACAGGAGAGAAGCTAATAAGATTACATGCAGATGATAGAAAGATTAAAGTTATATGTTTGAAAAAGAATATAGGATTTTCAGCGGGAAATAATATTGGTTATGTCTACGCTAGAGAGCAGTTAAAGTCTGAATATATAATTATTATAAATAATGATACGGAGATTATTCAAAAGGATTTTGTGGAAAAGGCTATTGAATGTTATAGGGATTCATTTTACTACGTTCTGGGTCCGGATGTAATAAATTTAGAAGGTGTACATCAAAGCCCAATGAAAAGTCGTATTATGACTGAGAAAGAGGTAAAGAAATGGTTTATTAAAAGATATTTGTTTAGTAGATATTTGCGTATTCATAAAAAATTAAATTTGCCTGATAATTTTATTATATATAGAAAGTATATAAAAAACCAAATAAGTAAAAAAAGGGAGATATTGGCTGACTGTAAGCAGGAAAATGTGGAATTGCAAGGTTCATGTTTAATTTTTTCTCCATTGTATATTGAAAGATGTAGAATTGCATTTGAAGAGTTAACATTTTTGTATGGGGAAGAGACTCTGCTGTTATTAAGATGTATGAAGAATAATTGGAGAGTAATGTATAATCCCGATTTGAAAATAAGGCACATAGAAAAAGTTGCAACTACAGCTTTTACTAAGAATTCTATTGATAAAGAAATTTTCTATACAGATAATCAGCTGAAAGCAATTCTTGCTATTTTAAGACAGATGAAGTAGGAATTAATGAAACAAATCTAAATTCCCTAGCACAGCTGGTGGTTGAGCCAGTGGTCGTGATACAATTTATTTTTAAAAGTTATTTTAATAAGCTATAATCTGTAATGATTTCAAATTAGGTATGCTATAGCCTGAAAAATACCATCAAATCAATGTTTTCAAGAAAAATGGTTTTGTGATAGTATACCTAATCAGGTAGGCTATGAATTTCCGGAACTCCTTGATTTCTCAGGATTTTTAGGTATGGAGCTGTAGGCTTGTTATTATTGTTATTAATACAGACATTTTTGGATAACTTTACTTTATAGATTATATTTTCAACTATTTAAGGCAATATTTCAATAATTGTATAATCACTCTGTTATCAGATACATTAAACTTTTAAATTATTGTATCTATGAAGTACTGATACACTTTTAAGTAACGCTAAAATCAATTTAAAAGTTAATAATCTAAGTGTATTGAAAATAAAACTTTTACTAAGATATTAAATAAAAATGATATAAATATATATGATACTGGATGGGGAAGATAATACAGATGGGTAAAGAGGTAGGAGATAGTAATATTATAATAAGTAAGTTAAATGCTGGAGAAGAGGATAGGAAAACTTTCAATCAAATAAAAATTCTTTTTGTATCTCATGAATCTGATATAGGTGGTGCTACAATATCATTAATTAATATGATACAGGGATTACGTAACTATAATAATATTGATGTGTGGGTTCTTATTCCTTATAAAAAATGGAATAAAGGAAGAGCATTTAAATTGTTGGAGAGCAATGGAATAAACTATAAGGAAATATGGTATCGCAGAAATTATAAATCAATATCAGAGAAGTATTCTTTAAAATATTATATTTTAGATTTTTTAAATATGTTTTCGGTGAAAAGAATACAGAAGTTCATAAAACAAGTAAAATTTGATATTATATGTTCTAATTCTACAGGAGTTGATGTTGGAGCTAGGGCAGCGCAAATTGCAAAGGTGCCACATATATATTATGTAAGAGAATTTATGAAAGCTGATCATAATTCCGAATATAGAAATAAAAAGCGAATGAAGAGTTTATTAGAAACTTCGGATTATGTGATTTTTATTTCTAAGGCAATAGAAGGATATTATACAACTAATTATAACTTGCAAAATACCATACAATTTTTTGATGGTTTTACATTGCAGGATTATTACATTAAGAAACATGATATTTTAATAGAAGAGGAGATTTCTTTTATACAGTCAGGATCATTTACGGATGGAAAGGGAACATTAAATACTATAAAAATGTTATACCAATTAAATCAAAGAGGAATCAAGAATTGGAAGATGGAATTTGTTGGAGCTGGTGCTAAGGAATATATACAAAAGATGAAAAATCTCATATCAAAATATCATTTAGAATCACAAGTTGTCATTGGAGAATTTTGTATGGATATGAAGACTAAATTATCTCAGAAAGATATTTTGATTATGAATTCGAGGGCAGAAGGATTTGGTAGAGTAACTGTAGAAGGTATGCTTGCTGGCTGTTTAGTGATAGGAAGATATTCAAGTGGTACATCTGAAATTATCATGAATCAAATTAATGGTATAGCTTTTGAAAGGGAGGATGAATTTATTAACACTATATATCGGATTACTGTAGACAGAGAAAAATATAAAAGACTAGCTCGAGATGGACAAAAATATGCCATGAAAACATTTGATTGTGTAAATACAGCAACAAATTTTACGAGAGTTGTGGAAGAATGTTTAAGATAAAAGGACGTTTCTGATGAATTTAAAGAATAGTTTGGTAGCTAATAAAATAGAAAAGTTCATAGAAGAGAATGAAGTATTTGCTATAATTGGAATGATGATGATTGCCAATGTTATTTTAGTATATTCATTTGTTGATGTGTATCCTTTGCATACTACAACAGATGAATTGGGAGCAATAGTGGGGGCTGCATCGTTGGCAGGGTTTGATTGGAGTGGTGTCATTGATAGAAGTGGATACTACGGATTTGGATATTATTCTTTGTTTGCACCATTATTTAAGATGCACTTATCGCCAATAACAATTTATAGAACTATTTTAATAGTGACACGTGTGTTAAGAGGAAGTTTAATATCAGGTATTGCATATTATATAGGAGATCATTATTATAAGTTTTCTTCAAAATTAGAATTAATGATGCTTTCTTTGATATGTGTTTTTCCATTACATCCGAACGATGATGCTAATATTATAAATGATGTAGTTTTAGACATTTTTTTTTGGCTTATTATCTTATTTTTATGTAAGATAATAGAACATATAGAAAAAACGGGAAAATGTATAAAATGGAATTTTGTATATATAGTAACTGCTTTTTGGAGTTCTTTTCTTCATACAAGGGCTTTGATTATACTTATTGCTTCATCTTTAGTTTTGTTTGGGTTATTTTTGTATAGAAGAAAAATCTCACTTTTATTATCAACTCTTGTAATTCCGTTGTTGGGATTTAGCAAAGTATTAATAAATATGTATCAAAATTATATCTGGAATACATCAGGAGAAGGATTAAGGAATGCCTCTGTAAATGTTACGATGCACATTTTGATAAAAGATGTAAAAACATGGAAAATATGGTTTGATATGGTGATAGGGCATATAAGTGTACAATCGTTACTGACTGGTGGACTCTTTTTACTGGCTCTTGTTGTGGTGTTGAAATATCTTTGTGGAATTATAGTACAGAGGCAGATGGAGGAAAATATCTATATTAATATTGTGCTTCTTATATCTGTTCTAAGTATGGGAGCGGCATTTTCTGCATTTCTAGTATCTGATTGGTTTATGGATATGTATAATACGTGGGATACTATGGAGAAGGGAAAGGCGTATGGTTATAAATCGATGTGCTATGTGCGATACTGGAATGTGTTTTCAATGCCGTTTCTTTTTACAGGGATATATTTAGCTAGTAAAAGAGAGTATCAAGATTGTATAAAGAAATCTCTTTGTGTGTGGATAATGGTAGTACTTGGATTTGTTAAAATGATAGTTCCGATTATACAAAGTAATACATCTGCTGGTTCTTTTTTGTTTACCTATTTAACAGACAGAAGTGAAAAGGTCACTGAACAATTTTATTACAAATCCATTTTAGTGAGTATGATATTTGTTGTATGGGCATTAGTTATTTATTGTAATAAAAAAAATCGTAGATACTCAATTTTTCCGATAGTTTTATTGATGGTAATAGGATATAATTGGGCAAATGAAAATTATAATAAATATATTATGGAGAGTATATCTTCTATGGTATTAACATCATATGAACAGAAATGTTGTTTGGAGGAGTCGGGAGCTGATATTGGGAAGATTTATGCTTTTGATGATAGACAAATTGATTCTAATTGGTATATTTGTTCTGTTTTACAATTTTATTTCTATGAATATACAATTGATGATGAATATCCTGTGGATGTACAAGCAGATGATGTTATTATAACTTATAAGAGAAGTGAAAAAATAGAGACGGATTTTCCGCAATTGGACTGTTATGAGTTAGATGATAATGAAGTATGGTATACCAATATTGCGTTGATTGGGTATACACCGATAGAGAAATAGGATGGAAGAAAGAGGACTAATACGATTAAATAGAACATGGAATGCCATTAGAAATATAATATTTGGAACGCTCAATAAAGTAGTTATGATGATATTTCCATTTATTTTGAGGACAATACTGATACGAGTGTTGGGAATGGAATATGCTGGGCTAGACGGTTTATTTGTTTCAGTTTTGGAAGTACTGAATTTATCTGAATTGGGATTGAGTTCTGCTGTTGTATTTTGTATGTATAAACCGATTGCCAATGGAGATGGAAATACAATATGCGCCCTATTGAAATTGTTTCGCAAGATGTATTTTGCAATAGGTGCGATTGTTTTAGGGATGGGTATTATTATAGTGCCATTTTTGAAATATTTTATTAAAGATTCTTATCCTGCTGAAGTTAATATATATATATTA
>OFGR01000182.1_pt1 | contig 64879 bp, 47 predicted proteins | sample 1521811 | NCBI WGS metagenome assembly OFGR01 (sample SAMEA3504098, study PRJEB24116) | mouse gut metagenome | biome: mouse gut; feature: mouse-associated habitat; material: faeces | place: Denmark | collected 2011 | reverse complement strand
ATAAAATAACTAAAAAAATAAGAATAAAATATAAATTTATTGTATTTTAAACACAAAATCATTGTGTTATACTGAATTTGTTCAGATAAATGAAACACAATTGTCTGAAAGAAAAGGAGGAAAAAAGATGAAAAAGAAAGTTTTGAGCTTACTATTGACAACAGCAATGTTATCTGCTTTATTAGCAGGCTGCGGTGGATCGGGTGATACGACTGCAAGCAACAACACAGATGCTGCACAGTCTACAACAAATGACAATTCAAATCAGGAAGCGCCGGCAGAGTCCGAGGTAAAATCTGAGGCGCCGGCAGAAAATGAAGCTTCTGACAGCAGCAGCGGAGAAGCAGTCACATTGAAGTGGGCTATCTGGGATCAGGAAACCACCCAGTACTGGAATGATATTAAGGAGGCATATGAGGCATCTCATGCAGGCGTGACAATCGAGATGGTTGACCTTGGTTCAACTGATTATATGACAGTACTTGCAACAGAGCTGTCCGGCGATGGATCTGATTTTGACGTTGTAACAATCAAAGATGTTCCTGGCTATGCGACACTGGTTCAGAAAAATTCTATCCTTTCTTTGGATGATTATATCAGCAAAGACGGCATTGATTTAACCCAGTATGCAGGCGCAACCGATCAGGTGCTTGTTGATGGAAGTCTGTATGAACTGCCATTTAGAAACGATTTCTGGGTTGTATTCTACAACAAGGATTTGTTTGATGCAGCAGGAGTTGAGTATCCAACCAATGATATGACATTTGAACAGTATGACGAGCTGGCAAAAAAGATGACAGATACAACATTTGGCTCACAGGTTTATGGTACACATTACCACACATGGAGAAGTGCAGTACAGCTCTTTGGTGTGCTTGATGGCGAGCATTCTATTTTAGATGGCGAGTATTCTTTCTTCAAACCTTATTATGAAATGGTTCTGAATCAGGAAAAAGATAGTGTGTGCAGAAAATATACAGACTTGAAGACAGAAGGATTACATTACTCAGCAGCATTCTCCGGCGGAGATGTAGCAATGATGAACATGGGCTCTTGGTTTATCGCAACAATGATTACGAACTTGCAGTCTGGAGAGTATGATTCTGAGCTTTGCGGCAACTGGGGTATGGTGAAATATCCGCATGCAGACGGCGTAGAAGCAGGTTCTACACTGGGTACAATCACAGGTCTTTCTATTACAAGTGCATCGAAGCAGCCAGATGCAGCATGGGAGTTTGTGAAATGGGTAAGCGGTGAAGAAGGTGCGGCAGTTATGGCATCAAGCGGCAACTTCCCTGCAATTATGACAGATGAAGTTGTAAATTTGATCACAGGTCTTGAAGGATTCCCAGCAGACGAGGGAAGCAAAGAGGCATTGAACGTATCAAACTTATATCTGGAAGTTCCTTATGCTCCGAATGTATCTGAAATTAATTCGATTCTTGATTCTTATCATGGAAGCATCATGGAAGGCACGATGACGATTGATGAAGGCATCGAAGCAATGAATACAGAAGTATCTAAAGTATTAGCAGAATAAAAAAGATATTTGTATACATAGCATGTGAGAACACAAGTTCTATGCGCGTAAAAATAGGGATCGTGTCATGCGGTCCCTTATTTTACCATAAAGGGAATTACGACAGTATAGGACGTTAAAACAAAAACGAAGTTTTTACCGAAAGATATAGGCATTATGCTTTACAAAATGATTAGACTTATAGACCGTCTAATCAAAAATTAATTCAGGAAGGAGAATTCTCATGCCAAAAATGGACGAAGCCCAGAAGGTGGCAAAAATAAATTCCCTGCAGACAGAACTGACTGCACTGATTACATCTGTCAGGACAGAGACAGACGAAAAAAAGAAACGAAAAATGATTGCGAAAATCGGTGAATATAACAGAAAGATCGATACGATAAAATCTGGAAAACTTTTAAGCCGTGAAACAAAAAGAGACTTGGTGGCATATTCCTTCATTGCGCCGAATTTTATTGGATTCTGCGTATTTACGCTAGTTCCTATTGTGTTTGCCTTTGCGCTGGCATTTATGAACTGGGACGGCAGCAACCCTATCAAATGGGCGGGGTTAAGCAATTTTGCAAAGCTCTCAGGTGATGTATTTTTTAAGGCAGCCTTAAGAAATACGATAATTTATTGTATTGGCACAGTGCCTTTGACAATGATCTTTTCTTTGGCGCTTGCGATTGTACTGAATCAGAAAGTAATAGGACGGGGGATCTTTAGAACTCTTTCCTTTTTCCCATATGTAGCTTCTCTGGTAGCGATTACAGCAGTATGGAAAATGTTGTTCCATCCATCGAAAGGACCTATCAACAATATCTTATATAGCGTGTTCCATGTTCCCCAGGAAGAACTTCCTCAATGGTTTACGGGAAGCCTGGTACTGCTGTCCATGATTTTGTTCAGCGTATGGAAATATATGGGGTATTATATGGTAATTTACCTGGCAGGCTTGCAGGGAATTTCTGCGGAGCTGTATGAAGCAGCAGGCTTGGACGGCGCCAATACCTGGCAGAAGTTTCGCTATGTTACCTGGCCGCAGTTAAGCTCTACCACATTCTTTGTAGTAGTTATGTTGACGATTAACTGTTTCAAAGTTTATGATGTCGCAATCATGCTGGCAGGCGGAGGAAGCGGTGAACTTACCACTTCTGCAACCGTGTTGGTATACTATATTTACCAGAAAGCATTTATTGATTGGGATTTAGGGTATTCTAGTGCGGTAGCAATGGTATTGTTTATTATGGTATTGATTGTGACAATTATCCAATTCCGCGGTCAAGCAAGAAAGGAGAAATCATAATGGCTTATTTTTCATTGAAGGTACTCAATAAGGATGGAAATACAATTTGTGTGAGCAGCGGAGAAGATTTTGTGGATCTGGTCTGTGCGCATACATATGAGGAAGGCGACAGGATTGTACTGGAAACTTCTGAGAAAAATATTCATGTCAATTGGCAGGTAGATGATGCGCTTGGAAAGGCGTTTGTATATATTACAGATAATGTTTCCTATGATATTCCCTTTGGTGAGAAGCGCATCAGTTATTCTCCAAAGGTATTTACAGGAGAGAAACATTATATTTATGTGGAAAAAGCGAGTGAGGAAGAGATTTGCGCATACCGCAATCTGGCGCTGAATCCTGCCGATCAGCACTGTGATGTCGCTTGTTTTCCACACGCAACGGCAAATGTTGAAACAAGAGGTGAAAGTGTTTTTGCGGCAAAAAATGCAATTGACGGCGTGAGAGCCAATCTTTCTCATGGGGAGTGGCCGTATGAGTCGTGGGGAATTAACCGGCAGGCGGATGCCGCCATGAAAATAGAGTTTGGAAGGAAAATCCGTACAGACAAAATCGTACTCTATACCCGATCAGATTTTCCACATGACAGTTGGTGGGAACAGGTTACGCTGACATTTTCTGATGGAAGCAGTGAAGTGTTTCAGATGGAAAAGAGCAGCAGAGCCCATATCTTTACTTTTGCAGAAAAAGAGATTACATGGGTTGAGTTGAGCCATCTCATCAAAGCACAAGATGATTCACCATTTCCAGCTCTTAGCCAGATGGAAGTTTATGGCAGGACTGTCATGGAATCATAATTTGGCATGATGGAAAGAAGTGGAGGTAGAAATATGAAATCAGCACATAAAAAAGCCGTTGTCGGCAAAGTTATTGTATATGTTATATTGATATTAATCGCCCTTATCATGATTATTCCATTTCTTTGGATGTTATCTGCATCGATTAAAAGTGACAGGCAGGTATTTCAGATGAATCCGTTTGTGTGGATTCCGGAAAATCCGAAAATCAGCAATTATCATGATATTTGGACCAAAATTCCTTTTGGGAAGTTTGTGGGAAATACGGTTTATTTGACAATTATCGTTACATTTTTGCAGTTACTGACAAGCAGTTTTGCAGCGTATTCTTTTGCAAAGTTGCAGTTTCGCTACAAAAATGGATTATTTCTTGCGTACATAGCGACGATTGCAATGCCTTGGCAGGTTTACATGGTTCCACAGTTTATTATGATGAGAAAGATGGGATTGAATGATAAACTGCTTGCAATTATATGTCTGCAGGCATTCTCCGCATTTGGCGTATTTATGATGAAACAGTTTTATGAGGGCATACCCGATGATTTGTGCGAAGCAGCGCGAATTGATGGAATGAGTGAATATACAATTTATGCCAAAATCATGCTTCCATTGTCGAAGCCGGCATTGTCTACTTTGACAATTTTCACCTTTGTAAATACTTGGAATGACTATTTGGGGCCGTTGATTTATCTCAAATCCCAGGAAAAGAAGACCATACAGCTTGGACTGAAAATGTTTATAAGTCAGTATTCGTCTGATTATGGTTTGATTATGGCAGGTTCTGTATTGTCATTGATACCAGTGTTAATTGTGTTCCTATGTCTGCAAAAATATTTTGTAGAAGGAGTTGCTTCAACAGGGCTGAAAGGTTAGCATGAAAAGTACATCTAAGGCTCATGCCAGAGGGCATTTCGCCAAGATGTACTAAGTTTCATGCCAAAGAATGCCCAAAGTACGGGCATTCTTCCTGGTAACGATTAGTGTGAGAGGAGTTTCTAGCTGCTTACAGCAAGGGCTGTTTCGCAAAATGGAGGGGAATGTATGATTACATTTGAAAATTATTTGGAGATAAGTGAAAAAGAGATTATAGATGCACTTGATTTTTGCAATAGACAGATTTTGAGGAATCTGCCGGAGTTTACGGATAAATTCCAGAAGGCGTACAGCGAGAATGGATTTTATCAACCAATTGAAAATAATTACTGGACTTGTGGTTTTTGGACAGGAGAGATATGGCTTGCCTATGAATTTTCCAAAGATGAGCGGCTAAAGGCGGCGGCAGAGGTACAAATACAGAGTTTTCTTGAACGTATTGAAAAGAAAATTGAAGTCGAACATCATGATATGGGATTCCTCTATTCGCCTTCCTGCGTAGCAGGATATAAACTGACTGGCAGTCAGGATGGCAGAAAAGCGGCGATAATGGCTGCGGATCAGTTGATTCGCAGGTATCATTCGGTTGGTGAGTTTATTCAGGCATGGGGACCTATGGATGCGCCGGAAAATTACCGTCTGATTATTGACTGCCTGCTGAATCTGCCTTTGCTTTATTGGGCGTCTGAGGAGACGGGGGACAATAAGTACCGTGAGATAGCAGAGAAACATATCCATACGGCTGTAGCAAATGTCATTCGTGAAGATTATTCAACTTGGCATACATTTTTCTTTAATATGGAAACAGGAGCGCCAGACCATGGCGCTACCTGTCAGGGCTATCGCGATGGTTCCGCCTGGGCAAGAGGTCAGGCATGGGGTGTTTACGGTATGGCATTGGCATATAAATATACAGGGCGCAAGGAATATATCGACCTGTTTAAGCATGTGACAGAATATTTTCTAACACATTTGCCAAAGGATCTGGTTCCCTACTGGGATTTAGAATTTACAGATGGTGATGACCAGCCAAGAGATTCTTCCTCTGCGTCCATTGCCGCATGTGGCATGTTGGAAATGATTAAGTATTTAGATGCAGAGGACGCAGCGCACTACAAAAAGATTGCGTATCAGCTAATAAAGTCAATATATGATAATTATGCAGTAAAAGATATGGAAACTTCCAATGGCTTAGTGCTGCACAGCACCTATTCGAACCATTCACCATACAATACCTGTAATCATTATGGTGTAGATGAGTGCAATTCATGGGGAGATTATTTCTATATGGAAGCACTGACGCGAATGAATCAAGATTGGGAACTTTATTGGTAAAGAGTGTGTCAGAATAAAGAAGGAGGCTGATTATGAAGAAGCCGTGGGAATTTCAAGAATTACATACAAAAAAAGATTTTCAGGATTTGATGCTTTCGATTTTAGATCCGTTAAAACCATATTACAGTGAGGGAAAAGCGAGGCTGCAACTTGGAAGAACAATGGCTCACTATGATATTCATGCAACGTGGATGGAAGCATTCTCAAGACCGCTATGGGGTTTGGTGCCATTTTGGGCAGGAAATGGAAGAGAAGCAGAATTTGAGGAAATCTATCAAAAAGGATTGTGTGCAGGAACAGAAGAAACAAATGAGGAGTACTGGGGAGAGTGTACCTCTTTTGACCAGCGGTTTGTGGAGATGGCAGCGATTTCTTATGGCATAATGTTTGCTCCGGAAATTGTCTGGAATCCTTTGCGTGATCAGGAGAAAGAAAACCTTTGCAAGTACTTGAATAAGATCAATGAGCATCCGCTTCCGGTATGCAACTGGATTTTGTTTGCAGTTTTGGTAAATATTGCAATGAAAAAAGTAGGGCAGCCATATAGTGAAAAAATGCTGAATGAATATCTTGATGGGCTTGAAACATTTTATCTTGGGGAAGGCTGGTATCAGGACGGAGATTCAGGGCAAAAGGATTACTATATCTCCTTTGCGATTCATTTTTATAGCTTAATTTATGCAAAGGTAATGGAGGAAGAGGATCCGAAACGTGCGAAGCTATATAAAGAGCGGGCATGTACCTTTGCAAAGCAGTTTATCTATTGGTTTGATGAGGACGGAGACGCGGTTCCATTTGGACGTTCACTTACATATCGTTTTTCTCAGGTAAGCTTTTTTAGCGCTTGTCTGATAGCAGATATTGAACCATTCCCAGTTCCTGTGATGAAGGGGCTGATTGTCCGGCATCTGTTAAGCTGGATGAAACGACCGATTTTTGACAGAGATGGGGTATTGACAATTGGCTATGGCTATCCAAATCTTACAATGGCAGAGCGCTACAATGCGCCGGGTTCTCCATATTGGGGAATGAAAACGTTTGCATTTTTGATGCTGCCAGACGACCATTTTTTCTGGGAAGCTAAGGCGGCTCCGCTGCCAAAGCTGGATGCAGGCTGTCCGATGAAATATGCGGATATGTATGTGCAGCATTATGGCAGGCACAGCACGGCATTTGTGCCGGGCGTATACAGTCCGAATGGACATGGACAGATTGTGGCAAAATACGGGAAGTTTGCATATGATACCAAGTTTAGCATCAGTGTAGCAAAATCCTGCTACGAACTTCATGAAAACGCACCTGATAATATGCTGGCATTTGTGATTGATGGTTACGTTTATGTGAGACGAATTTGTGAGCAGTCAGAGGTGACAGATACAGGCGTGTATTCGAAATGGAGTCCATACCCAGGCATCACCGTAGAAACAACGCTGACGCCTTCGCCAAGCGGACATACAAGGGTGCATCAGATTACAAGCGATGTGGAATGTGCTGCATACGACTGTGGATTTGCAGTGGACAGAGGAGATTTTGCTGCGGTCGGTTTCCAGAGTGAGGAAGGCGCAGACTATGCGTTGGCTGAGAATATGTATTGTTTGTGTAAAGTTACTGCAGTCAATAGTTCCGGGACAGAAACAGAGGACGAAAAGAAGGGGCACCTTATTGTGGCGGACCCCAATACAAACCTTTTATATACAAAGACGGCAATTCCTTCTGTAGCATACAAGATTCAAAAAGGAAGTCAAATATTGACAACAATTGTTGAAGCGAAAATAAAATAAGAGAAAATACTCAATATTTTTTGAAGTTGCGTGTAAATTTAAGCATTACACGCAACTTTTTTAGTCGGAAAACTATTCGAATAATAAAAATTGTGATACAATATATAAGAAAAATTTTATAAAGAACCAAGGGAGGGTATACATGGGAAAAATAAAACAATTATTTCATACACCCAAAAATGTGATTTTATTCATTGTCTGTATTGTGGCAGTTTTGAGTATTATTGGAAGCGCTGCTGGTTTGATACCGAAGTATTTTCTGTCTTCACAAATCACAGTGCAGGAAGCGACACAGATTGCACTTTTAGACGCCAATGTTTTGGAGGCTGATGCAAATTATATTCAGACAAAACAAGATACGGAAAATGGCGTTTCTTTGTATGATATCGAAATCCATACAGAGACGATGAAATACGAATACGAAATCAATAGGAAAACAGGAGATATTTACAGCAAGAGCAAGGAGCAGCTTGCAAGTCGTGAATCTGTTCAGGGCGGCTCGCTGCAGGCTTCAGGGGAATCGAATGCGAATCCGCAGACAACAGAACAATCTGCGATAGAGCAGTCGGAAAGCGCTTTGCCAGCCGAGACACCACAGGAAGGCAATACGCCACAGGAAGGTAATACATCACAGGAAGGTAAGACACCACAGGAAACGACTGGGCGAGATGCGACACAAAACATCACAGGAAAAGACACACCACAGCAGGGAGCTGAAACGCAGCAGAATACAGCGGGATTGGGAACACAGAGTAATAGCGGACAGATCAGTATTGAAGAGGCCAAAAGCGCAGCGCTTGCAGATGCCGGACTGACAGCATCGGATGTTGTATTCACAAAAGAAAAATCCGATTATGAAGATGGGATTGCAGTTTATGATGTTGAGTTTTATGCTGCAGAATATGAATACGAATATGAAATCAACGCATCAACAGGCGCCGTTTACAGCAAAAATGTAGAGGCTCACCGCAGGTCAGGGACAGGACATTTGGGACATTCAGGAAACATTACAGCTACGGGAGCTTCCATTGGGGAGGAAGAGGCAAAGTCTATTGCTGTCAATCATGCAGGTTTTGCACTTGCAGATGTCAATCTATTGAAAGTAAAACTTGATATGGAAGACGGGAAGACGGTCTATGAAGTAGAGTTTTACAAAGAGAACAAAGAGTATGACTATACCATAGACGCATCAACGGGAACCATACTTGAGTATGATATAGACTGACAATATGATAGATTAGAACAGATGAGTGTGAAGAACCTTTGACCATCGGAGAGGAAGCCATAAATGAAAAAGAAGAAATCAGTACAACAGATCATATATGTTTTGCCTTTGTTGGCGGCAATTATTATTTTGTTTCATTGGTACACGATGCAAAATAGTATCCGTATGGAGGAACGAAACAAAAATTATGCTGCCGATTCTGCACGACAGACAGCCGAGCAGATAGACGAGGAGCTGAACAACGCGTTGGATTTAATTAAGACCTATACATTTTTTATAGGAGAGAGTCTGAATGAACCAGTGCTTACGAGGCAGATGCTTAGAAAATTGGAAGAAAACTCACAGTTTGATGCCTGTATTTATACAGACATCAACGGTACAAACTATGCCTCTGACGGCCGGACTTCCACAGCGGATACCCATGATTATTTTCTCAATGGCATCAAAGGGGAAAATAATATCACAGTTGTATTTGATTCTAATTTTTTTGATGAGATAATGGTAAGCTTTTATGCACCGGTTCGCTTTCACAATGAGATTATTGGTGTTTTGAGGGGAACATATCTGGCAGAAGAATATTTAAAAGATATGCTCACAACGACTTATTTTGGTGAGGCGGCAGATGTATATTTGTGTATGCCAAACGGTAGGATTATTGCAAGTTCCAATGACAGTGAGGGTGAGGGAGATTTGATAGATATGCTGGTACAAACCGGCGTTATCGATCCTAAAACAGCAGGTGGTGCAAGAAGTATCTTTGAAAATGGCGGAGAAGGCGCGTTCATTTGTGATTCTGACAGCAAAACAGATAATATCTGTGTGATCAATCTTCCAAAAAGTGAGTTTGTTCTAGTGCAGACATTTCCCAAGAATGTTACCCAGAGTATGATCAGAGATGAAAATATCATGGGGGTTCAGTTAGAGGCCGCATTGATTGGGTTGTTTGTAGTTTATATTATTTTGCTGGTGATTCATGCAAAACGGGAAAAGAAACAGTTGGAATTGGAAAACCGCGAGCTGGGATATATAATAGATGGCGTTACCACGCTGTTTTCCCGAATGGCGATGGTCGATTTTGAAGCGGATACATATCAATACTTATCAGGCACAAAACCATGGGACAACACAATTGCAGAAAGAGGAAACTATAGAGATTTAGTGGGATATATGTGTTCTATCTTGATAGAGGAAAGCGATCGGTGGGAGTTTGCCAGACAGATTCACAAAGATGCAGTAATAGAGGCGCTAAACAGTCATGACGACATTCGTTTTGAGTGCAATGTACTGAAAAATGGCCGCGCAGAATGGGAACATGTAAACATTATCTGTCTGGAACGAAAAGATGGGAAAGTAACGAAACTTTTGTTTGTGCGTCAAAATATTACAGAAGTGAAGGAAAAAGAGCTTCGTATCCAGGCTAAAATGGCGATTGCAAACCGAAAGGAAAGACAATATCGAATTGCGATTATATCCAATTCGTTCTGCAACTTTGAGTTTAACCTGACAAAGGATTTAATTGAACATGATATCGTCCGCACCATAGATGGACAACAGATATCGTTGCTTGAGAAAGCAGGACTAAAAGCACCATGTAAGGCTTCTGAATGCTTTGAAAAATGGAAACAGATTGTCTTAGAGGAATCTATGGAGGAGTATTGTACCATAGTAAATCCAGCGTATCTAAAAGCACGGTTTGAAGAGGGAGAAGCAGAGGTCGATGTAGAGTATTGGGCAAATATGTTCTCAGATGAATTAATCTGTATACGGCAGTCGTTTATTATGACACAGGATGATGACACACAGGATATTATGGTGATGGTGGTGTCAAAAGAGATTACAAGCCAGGTTCAAAAACAAAGGGAACAGAGACAGGCATTGCAAGATGCATTGATGCAGGCCCAGCATGCGAATAAAGCAAAGACAACATTTCTTTCGAATATGTCGCATGATATCCGCACACCAATGAATGCAATTATTGGATTTACGACAATTGCAGTTACCCATATTGACAATCGGGAACAGGTGCGTGACTGCTTACAGAAAGTATTGTCATCAAGCAATCATTTGCTCAGCTTGATTAATGATATTCTTGATATGAGCAGGATTGAGAGTGGAAAAGTACAGATTAAGGAACAAGAGTGCAATATTTCTGAAATGATGCACAATCTGGTAAATATTATTCAGCCCCAGGTGAAAGCAAAAAGGTTAGAGTTTTTTATTGATACATTTGAGGTTGTGAATGAAGACGTGATTGCAGATGCCCTGAAAATGAATCAGGTTTTTATCAATCTTTTGAGCAACGCGGTAAAATACACTCCCGCAGGAGGTACGGTTTCATTTCGGATTATGCAAAAAACAACATTCCGTCATGGGTATGGCGATTATGTTTTTATCATTAAAGATAATGGAATTGGAATGTCGCCAGAGTTTGTGAAACATATTTTTGAACCGTTTGAACGCGAGGCGACAGCAACCCAGTCCGGTATCCAGGGAACAGGACTTGGTATGGCGATCACCAAAAATATTGTAGAGATGATGAATGGAAAGATCTTGGTTGAGAGTGAGCCAGGCAAAGGAAGCACATTTACGGTTGAATTTACGCTAAAACTCCAAGATATTGAAAAAAATGCAGAACAGTTGAAGGAACTGCATGGGCTGAGAGCAATGGTAGTAGATGATGACTTTAATGTTTGCGAGAGCGTTTCTAAAATGCTGAAACAGCTTGGAATGCGTGCTGAGTGGACGACGTCGGGCAGAGAAGCTGTTTATCGTGCAAAAAGTGCCGCCGAGGAGGGCGATTCGTACCATACCTATATCGTTGACTGGCAGATGCCGGAGATGAGCGGAGTAGAAACTGCAAGAAGAATCCGCAGTATTGTCGGAGAAGATATTCCAATTATTATTTTGACAGCTTATGATTGGAGTGATATTGAGGAAGAGGCAAAGGAAGCAGGCATCACTGCGTTTTGTGCCAAACCGCTCTTTATGTCTGACTTAAAATCTGCATTGTTTGCTGCCAATAATTTGAATGATAAAGATGATAATGTGGCATCATGGACATTGGCGGATTTTACCGGAAAACGTGTATTGCTGGTAGAGGATATTGAATTAAATCGTGAAATTGCAGAAGTTATTTTGGAGGAAGCAGGTTTTGAGGTGGAGTCTGCGCCAGATGGAACCGACGCGGTGTCCATGGTAAGTCAGTCGGAAGAGTATTACTATGATGTTATCTTGATGGATGTGCAGATGCCGATTATGAATGGCTATGAAGCGACCAGAACCATCAGAATGATGCAGAGAAATGATGTCAAGACGCTGCCTATTATTGCGATGACAGCGAATGCTTTGGAGGAAGATAAGGAGGCGGCGATCAAAAATGGCATGAATGCGCATATTTCAAAACCGCTGGATATGGATATCTTTATTTCTGTACTAAGTCAGTATCTTGACTGAATCAATGAAAGTATCTCTCAGTCCAGGTGCGACGAAGCGATTTTACCCTTTAGAGCCATCGCGTAGCGATTAAAAAACCAGCAAAAAGTAAAATCTACTAGAGCCATCGCGCAGCGATTAAAAATAGGAGGCAAATAATGTATCAGATAATTGACGGAAAGAAAATATCACAGGAAATTAAAGATGAATTGAAGCAAAAAGTTTCTGTTTTGAAGGAGCAGGGAAAAAATATCTGCCTTGCAGTGATTCAGGTAGGCAGTGACCCAGCATCGAGCGTATATGTTGGCAATAAGAAAAAGGCGTGTTCATATATTGGGATTGAATCGCAGTCCTATGAGCTTCCGGAGGAGACAACAGAACAGGAACTTTTGGATTTGGTGCAAAAATTAAATACGGATAAGAACGTAAATGGAATTCTTGTACAGCTTCCGCTGCCAAAACAGATTGATGAAGAAAAAGTGATTCAGGCAATTGCACCCGAAAAGGATGTGGATGGTTTCCATGAGAAAAATGTGGGGGCGCTCTGTGTGGGCAGCAGAGGATATGTTTCCTGTACGCCGCTTGGTATTGTCCAGCTCTTGAAACGTTCCGGTGTAGAAATTGCAGGAAAGAACTGTGTTGTAATCGGTCGGAGCAATATTGTAGGAAAGCCAATGGCATTATTGCTGCTTAGAGAGAACGGCACAGTTACTATCTGTCATTCACGGACACAGAATATTAAGGAAATCACAAAGCAGGCAGATATTCTTGTCGTGGCAGTTGGAAAGCCTAAGTTTGTGGATGATACCTATATCAAAGAAGGAGCAGTTGTCATTGATGTAGGAATTCACAGAGATGAAAACAACAAACTTTGCGGTGATGTTGACTTTGAGAAAGCAGCGCCGCATACAAGTGCGATTACACCTGTTCCTGGCGGTGTAGGTCCCATGACAATCGCAATGCTGATGCATAATTGTGTTTCGTCAGTGGAATAAAAGAAGTTCGTAAATTTTGTGATTGTTACAATTGGAAAAAGAGAATTGATTGAAAATTAGAGCAAAGCTCTAAGATGGATGATTTGTATGGATTTTAATTATAAAATTGTATCCTCCATGTGCAAAGTATTTTCGGGAGGAGAAAACATTCAGGAACTAGAAGAGAAGCGGCTAACTGGATTAAAAGGGGAAACGGTTTCTTGTCAAATTGCATATTATTGGGGCGGGGCGCAAACAGAACGGGGAAGTATAGCAGTATACTCCCCATTAAAAAATCATATAAAAATTCGGCAGGTCGATTTGGTACCGTGCGCATATCCTTGCCATATAAAGCGGGACGAAGGATATTTGGCAACAAAGCCTGGATTATACCCCGATCAATTAAAAGATGTTTCACAATGGGGATTTTCGCTGATATCTGGGCAATGGCGCAGCCTCTGGGTTGATATCGCATTGGACAACAATTTGGATGCAGGTGAATATACGATAAAGTTTCGGATAGAGATGCATGGTGAAGTGCTCTGTGAACCTGAGATTTCGTGTGAGGTAGTCAATCTGCCACTTCCCAGACTTCCGATTCCTTATACGGAATGGTTTCACAGTGATTGTCTGGCGGAATATTATCATGTGGAAGTATTTTCAGAACAATATTGGGAAATTGTGCGTTCTTATGTTCAAACGGCAGTGAAACATAAATGCAATATGCTCTTGACACCAATATTCACACCGCCGCTTGATACGGCAGTTGGTGGAGAACGGCTGACGGTACAGCTTGTAGATGTCACGGTTTCCAATGAAAAATATGACTTCGGATTTGCTAATTTCCATAGATGGGTGCAGATGGCGATAGAATGTGGGATAGAATATTTTGAATGTTCTCATTTGTTTACGCAATGGGGAGCAAAAGCAGCGCCAAAGATAATGGCAGTGAAAGATGGTATTTACCAACAACTCTTTGGTTGGGATACAGATGCATCCGGAAAGGATTATCGGGAATTTCTGCACCAGTTTTTGACCGCTTTTAAGAGAGAGCTTGAGGTGCTTGGAATTGCAAAAAAAGTATATTTTCATATATCAGACGAGCCTCCAATGGCAGAATTGGAATCGTATCAAAGTGCATGGGAAAGTGTTGCAGAGGATCTAAAGGGATATTTTGTGATAGATGCGCTCTCGGACTATGATTTTTATCAAAAAGGGTTGATTCAGCAGCCGGTTTGTGCAGTGGACGCACTGAAACCATTTCTGGACAAACGTCCTAAGCGGTTATGGTGTTATTACTGCACTGCACAGTGCATTGATGTACCAAATCGTTTTATTGTGTTGCCAGGATATAGAACCCGAATTTTGGGAACCTTATTGTACAAGTATCAGATAGATGGATTTCTTCATTGGGGATATAATTTTTATCACTCTCAATACTCTCTGTATTCAATAGATCCGCACCAGTGTACAGATGCAGACGGCGTATTTCCATCCGGCGATCCGTTCTTGGTTTATCCAGGAGAAGGGGGGCTGCCGCAGGGATCTATTCGTCAGATGCTTATGGATGAAGCAATGTCAGATTATTGTGCATATACAGCGCTGGAAAAGCTTGCTGGAAGAGACACCGTGCTGAAGTATATTGATGAGGAACAAATCACATTTGATAATTTTCCGCAAAACGAAACATATCTGATACGTCTTCGAAAGAAAGTAAATGAGGAATTGATACGGTTGACAGGGGCACAATGCTAAGGAGAAAGAGGTATGCAGATGAATGTTCAGATATTGATGGAGGATACCTGCGGCAATACAGAATGTGTGTATGAACGATGTGATATCACATGATGATAAACAGGAGGCGGCAATGAGCAAAACAATTTATGAAATGCTTGCTTTGATTCGGAAGCGTCCAATGATGTTTATTGGAAAAAAGAGTGTTTCCAATATGCATATTTTTCTCAATGGGTTTCAATATGCTCAGGATAGGCAGGGAAGAGGAAGCGCATTCATAGAACCGCTTCCTTTTGCACATTTTAATACGTTTGTTTCCTATAAATACCAGGAGCCTGCGCCTATGGGGTGGAGCAGGATTATCCTGTCACAGACCGATCAGGATGAAGAGCAGGGGCTGGATTTATTTTTCAAACTTCTTGATGAATTTTGTGCACTCAAAGTATCTGACTGCATGGCGGTATCATTGACTGAACAAAACAAAAACTATCATGAAACAGCAGACAAGGTACCCAAACAAGCGGTTTTTATGGAGGAATATGAACACAATCTGACAAAATGCCCGCTGGTACCAGTCTATATTCATGCAGTACGTATTTATTGTGTCCAGTTTACGAACAGCATGGATACACAGCAAAATTCGTTGTTTCTTTTTGCAGTTGAATTTGAGGATGCAATATGCTGTGAGGAGCTTTTGCGGTCAAAAGGCAAAGTTATGGAACATGTAAAACACTGCTTTGGCGATGTCTTATGGGAGACGGTTTCACCAGACTGTTTTTATCAAAAGCCAGTTTATCACAGGCGCCATATTACAGACGTCAAGGGCAATGGGGAGTATTGGGTATAATACTGCATTCACGCAGCAGATTATGAACAGCAATTTTGTACTCTGAAAAATTGGATGCCTTTCGTATTTTTTTCAAATGTCGGTTAGCATCTGAAAAGTTTTGGCTTAAATAGGTCCACAAGTCTTTCATCTTGAATAATGTCGGCGTTTCGCCAGGCATTGCAGCAGCATAATTTTCAAAGATTTCGTCATGGAAGGCGCGAAGGGTATCTTTGCTGCAAAAATTTTCGCAGTCCGCACCATTTAATTCCGAAATAAGAGATGGACGTTTCAGGATTCCACGGCCAATCATGACGCGATCAATTTCTGGCAGTTTCGACAACACTGCATCAAAAGTCTTTTGAGAAAGAATGTCACCATTATAACACAGCGGCATGTCAAGCGTATTTAGTGCTGCTGCGAATGCTTCGGTATGTGGAGTGAATCCGTAGAGTTCTTTTTGAAGGCGTGGATGGATAATCAGTTCTTCTATTGGATAATTCTGGTATATTTTGAGAAGATATTCCCACTCGTCAACAGACCCCATTCCGATTCGGGTCTTGATGGAAATTTTTAGCGGTGATTTTTCATAGATTTCCGACAGAAACCGATCCAGCGCATCTGGAACGCTCAAAAATCCTGCGCCGCGTTTTCGTGCGGTGACAGTGCCAGAAGGACAGCCCAGATTGAGATTTACTGTCGTGTATCCATAGTCTGCAATTCTTTTTGTAATCGCCAGAAATTCATCCGCACGATTGGTAAGGATTTGCGGCACCACAGCAAAACCCTGATTGTGTTCGGGGAGTATTTCATTTATTTCCCGGCGGTTCATTTTTTTGCTGGCAATAAACGGCGTAAAGTATTTGTCAATACCACCAAAATAATGATGGTAAGCAGTGCGATAGATATAGGTAGTAAGCCCTTCCATAGGGGCAAGATAAAATTTCATGGAGTTCCTCTTTCTGAATTTGAACAAAATGTGATAAACACAGTTTAACGAGCTGTAATTGTTCTGTCAATGAGAGAATTAATCTATTTTTAATCTTGGACACATTTTTGATTAATTTTTATTGTATATGATAATATCATCAACAAACAGAAATAAAAACAACGTTTTTAAACAAGGCTTCAAAATGAAGTTTCAATAGAAAGGAGATTAAAAATGGATCAATTTGAAAAAGTAGAAAAATTAAGAGAACATGCAAATGTAACATATGAGGAGGCAAAAGCAGCATTGGAGAATTGTGATTGGAATATTCTTGATGCAATGATTTACTTAGAGCAGAGCGGCAAAGTTCATGGTCCAGAACATTCTAGTTATACGACACAGACAGAAAGGGTGAAAATAGAGGTGGAAGATAAAGAATGCAAATCAACATTTTCGGACAATATGAAACGATTTGGAAATTGGTGTTTGAAGATGATTGAGAAAGGAAACAATAACAGTTTCTGTGTAGAAAAGGAAGATAGAGAGATTTTCCGGGTGCCGATTACATTGCTGGTAGTATTTCTGATCTTTGCATTCTGGGTGATTGTTCCACTGCTAGTGATAGGGTTGTTCTTTAATATGCGGTATCAGTTTGCCGGACCAGACATAAGAAGTGTTGATATTGATATCAATAAGGCAATGGACAGTGCCGCTGAAGCAGCAGAAAACATCAAAAATGAGTTTAACAATGCTGCTTCCAAAGAAGAAAATTAATTAGATGAACGCAGGCTGACAAATAAACAAAAGTCAGCCTGTTTGCGCACACGGGCATTCAAATGAAATCTGTCAGCAAGCTGATAGATTCCCAGCGCGCGAGTAAGGGGGAAGGGCAGTTATGGCAGTAACGATTTTAATTGTTGAGGATGAAGAGAAAATAGGGCGTTTTTTGGAGTTGGAACTTCTGCATGAAGGATATGCGGTCATTAAGGCGGCAGACGGCAGAACTGGATTGGAAAAAGCACAGAGCGGCAAAGCAGATTTGGTAGTTCTTGATGTGATGCTTCCAGAGCTGAATGGCTTTGAGGTGCTTAGGCGTCTGAGAAAAAGTTCTGACATTCCAGTGATTATGCTGACGGCAAGAGATGAGGTTATGGACAAAGTTGCCGGTCTTGACGGCGGCGCTGACGACTACATGACAAAGCCGTTTGCCATAGAGGAACTCCTTGCCCGAATCCGGTTAGTACTCAAAAAGCGCGGTGGTGGTGCTGTGGCAGACAAAAATCATCTTGGTGTCGGGAAGCTTAGAATGGATGTACAACGGTATGAAGTAACTTATGATGGCAGTCGGGTGGAACTGACTCACAGAGAGTTTGAACTGCTAAGAGTGCTGTTGGAAAATAAAAATATTGTGATATCAAGAGATACGTTGCTAGAAAAAGTGTGCGGATATGATTATATGGGAGAAACCAATATTATTGATGTATATGTGAGATATCTTCGAAGCAAATTAGACGAAGTGTATCATATCAAATTGATTCAGACAGTGCGCGGAGTGGGGTATTGTATCAAAGATGAAAGTGAATACGGAAAATAGCAGTAATAAAGATAATACACCGGAAATGATGCATAAAAAGAACAAACCGTTTGATAGTGGACGCGTGACGTCAATTGCGAGAAAAATTAATTTTAGCTATGCTTGTCAGATGTTTTCTTCCTATTTGGGGCTGGATCTGCTGATCGTTCTGGCGCTTATTGTTATTTTTGTGATGGGGATGGATTATCAGATGACAGGGGCGTTTTCCACATATTTTCAGCGTAGTATAATGTATGAAGATACGCTGTGGAATGCGGTGTATATCGTTAAGGATACAGAGGAAAAACTGGTGTATCAGGTACCGGTGGGTGTCTGGCTGGTACTTTTTTGCAATGGTGGAATTGTGGTATTGATTGCGGAGGCGATTGATATTCTATCGCTTGCGATGAAAGGAACCAGAAAAGTCAGAAAAAAGCTGCGGCCTTTAAATGAAATCGCAGCCAAGGCGCAGGAATTGAGTGAGATTGCATTTGATGAAACAAAATATCATAACCTTGAGGATGCTATTTCCAATCTTGAGGCAGATGCAATGGAAAACGGAATCCACATGCATGATAAAGAGCTTCATGGAATCGAGACGGCACTAAATGGACTTTTGGAGCGTATCAGGGCTTCCTATAAGCAGCAGACACAGTTTGTTTCTGATGCGTCCCATGAGCTTCGAACGCCGATTGCTGTGATTCAGGGATATGTCAATATGCTGGACAGATGGGGAAAAGAAGACACGGCGATTTTAGAGGAATCCATTGAGGCGATCAAAAACGAAGCCAGCCATATGCAAAAGCTTGTGGAACAGCTTCTGTTTCTGGCGAGAGGAGATTCGAACCGGCAAAATCTGGACAAAAAAGTGTATGACCTCAATCATATTATGCGGGAGGTCTATGAAGAATCTTTGATGATTGACGAAAAGCATATTTATTCTTTTCAGGAATTGGGCAGTGTTTCCGTATATGGAGACTGCGATATGCTCAAGCAGTCTGCAAGGATTCTGATTGACAATGCGGCCAAGTATACAGAACAAGGTCAGGAGATTCAAATCAGTGCAGGCATTTGGAAAAATGGTTTGCCTTTTTATGCCATTCAAGATAATGGAATTGGTATGTCCCAGGAAGACTTAGAACATGTATTTGACCGTTTTTATCGTGCCGATGCTGTGCGAAACAGCAAGACAGGCGGCACAGGATTGGGACTGTCTATCGCAAAATGGATTGTTGAGAAACACCAGGGATATTATGAGATTGTGAGCCGAGAAGGATTGGGAACACGATTTTGCGTCGTGTTCCCAAAGGTATCTACACAGAAAAAAGAGGATGAAAAGATTTAATCATAATCATACCAGATAAGATACTTGCCGCAGTGCAGACAGCGAAACAGGTATCCCTGACACCAGCCGCCATTATATAGAGATTCACGGATATCTGTTTTTTGGTCGTCTGTCCATGTATCATCATCAAGAACTTCGTCCAGGATTTGGAGTTCTTTTAACTCCTGAGTGCCGACATATCCAAGAAAAGCACAGTAATCATTGCAGTGCGCTCTCCAATACTCCTGCTGCCATCCAGAGTAGCCAGGTGTTCGATAGACAAGTTCATTAAGTTTTTCTTCATTTGGATCGTCAATCTCGTCAACAGAACATGCATCTTGAAATTCAGCGTCAAATTCTTCGGCAGCAGAACCATCTGCAATGCACTGCGGGCAGATACAGTGAATCGAATCTATCGCATAAACAGGACCGCGGTATTTGATAAATGTTGGTTTTCCACAGCATTCGCAGCGCTCTGCAGTTTCCAGTTCTTCAAAGGCCCCTGTTGCAAAGGGGTTTGGATGGTAGCGGAATACAGGGATTTTTTTGAGGCGTTCATCCTGCAGACTGTTCTTTAACTGCTTTTTTTCATAAGAATCTCCATATTTTCGCGCATTTTCTTCAATTGAGGAAAAAGTTTTTTTCTCTTTGTTATCCTTTGGCGCAGGAAGCGTGCGTATCAAATCATATGCTTTCTGATATTGCTGAAGCAGTACGTAAACAAGAACAAGTACCGGTTTGGCATCTTCTGAACCAGCATCTTCCAACTCTGTACGAAAATCGAAAAATGGGTCAATATCGTTGGTTTTGTTGTAATTTTTCCGCAGCTCATTATATTTTTCCTGGTATGCATTCATGCTGGGCTTCTCCTCTCTGTATTGATAATGGATATTGTGATAAGCTAAGTATAGCATGAAATACCAAAAGGTGTCAAAACAGATATTTTATTACAGTATCAGTTCTATCTGATATTTTTTGAGCCAGTAATTGACCTGCAGAAGATATGCAAGAAGCTGCGGGCCTGCCATAAGCTGCCCATAAAAGGGTCTGCCATAATCAGACGGCTGGCTGATATAATCAACAACTTTGTTAAAATCGATCAGCTCGCGCAGCGGGGATCGCGTGTCAGACAAAACCTCAAGAATCGCAGTGCGCAGCAGATTTTCATATGTTGGGTCATATGTTTTTGGATAGGGGCTTTTCTTGCGGTACAGGACATTATCTGGAAGCAGCCCTTTGGCGGAAGCGCGCAGCAGTCCTTTGACAACACCATCTTTGCATTTCATATGCCAGGGCACATTCCATAGATATTCTACAATCCGGTGATCGGCAAACGGCACACGTGCTTCAAGCCCTGCATGCATACTTGTGCGGTCCATACGGTCAAGCAGCGTCTGCATAAACCACTTGATATTGAGATAGGATATCTCACGGCGGCGCTGTTCTTCTTTGTTTTCTCCTGCCAAAACAGGAACTTCCGATATTGTTTTTTGATATGCAGCATGTGCATATTCTTTTAGGGGAAGGAGCGAAAGTACACTGTCTTTTAATAGCATTGTCCGTGGCGAAAAATCCATAGACCATGGGAAACAGTCCGCATCAAAGCATTCTTTTTTGTGGAACCATGGATAACCGCCAAAGATTTCATCAGCACATTCCCCTGTCAGAGTAACTTTATGGTTTGCGGCAACACGTTTGCAGAAGTACAACATAGAGGCTTCCACATCTGCCATGCAAGGCAGGTCTCTTGCGTCTACTGCTTCAAATAAATATGTATAAAGGTCAGAATTTGTACATTCCAAATACATATGATTTGTGCGGCAGTGTGCAATCATCATGTCTACCCAGGGTCTGTCTTGAGCGGGCTGAAATGCGTTTGCCTTGAAATTTTTGTCATTGTCTTTGAAATCAAATGAATATGTATCGAGCTTCCTGCCCTGCTTTTGAAGCTCGCTGCTGCATACCGCTGTGACAAGGCTACTGTCCACGCCACCCGACAAAAATGTACAGATAGGTACATCAGAAAGCATCTGAAGTTTTATGGCATCTGTAACCAAATATCGGGTCTTTTCTACGGTTTGATTCCAATTTTCTTCATGTGGACAGCTCTGCAATTTCCAATAACAAGTTATGGAGACATCAGAGCCATAATATTCAAGGTAGTGTCCCGGCAGCAGCTCATCTATATTTTTAAAAACACCCTTTCCATAGGTCTTTGCAGGGCCAAGACCAAATACTTCACAAAGCCCATCACGGTCAACCTGCGCTTTCAAATCGGGAAAGCACAAAATGCCCTTTAGCTCTGAAGAAAAGATGAGAGTGTTGTTAAAGAGGGTGTAGAACAAAGGTTTTACGCCAAGTCTGTCGCGAAAGAGAAATAATCGCTGCAGCGTTTCATCATAGATGGCAAAAGAAAAAATGCCATTTAATTGTGAGACAAAAGAAGTGCCATACATCAGATATCCCATGAGAATCACTTCTGTATCGCAGGATGTTTCAAAAAGGATGCCATCTTTTTCAAGGTTTTTGCGAAGAGAGGGCATATTGTATAATTCTCCATTGTATACAATGACAGCACGTCGGTTTCCCAACTGTCTTGTCATAGGCTGTTTTCCATATTCCAAATCAAGAATAGACAGGCGGGTATGTGAAAACCCACAGTTTCTTGACAGATATACGCCATTTTCGTCCGGTCCGCGGTGATTTTGACAGGTGTTCATTTTTTGCAGTACACCAAACCACCGGGAGGATTCTTCACGATAGTTTTTCTGAAAGCTACTAAATCCTGCTATTCCACACATTTATAATCATCCTTTCTTTGCTTACTATGAGATTGTTTGAAGCATTCAATTTTCTTGATGATAGTCTATGAGCATTGGCTGATATTGTTTGTGTGCAAGCGCCATTTCAATCGTGGGTATCAAAAGCTCTACATGGGCGACCAGAGAGTTTGGCTTTTTTTCATAATTATCCTGGCCAAATGGAACAAAGTAGATGTTTTTGCTGTTGCACAAAAGTCCGATATTTTTTAAATTCATGCCAAGCCCATCATTTGTTGAGATGGAGATTACAAGTGGTTTATTATTGCGCATATGTGCTTTTGCAGCCATCAATACAGGGGTGTCTGTGATACCGTTTGCAAGTTTGGCAGCAGTGTTTCCAGTACATGGGATGATTGCGAGCACATCAAGAAATCCTTTTGGACCGATTGGCTCTGCACTTTCAATGGATACAATAGGTTCTTTTCCGGTGATTTCTTTTATTTTTTTGAAGTATGTGTCAGGTGTCCCAAAACGACTTTCAATTGATTGTGAGGAATCTGACATGATAGGGTAGACATCTGCACCTGCATCAACAAGATGTTGCAGTTCTACAAACATTTTCTCAAAGGTACAAAAGGACCCTGTCAGGGCGGCGCCTATTTTTTTGCCTTTTAGTTTCATAGATAGTTGGCCTCCTACATTCTGTTAATTACATATTCTGCAAGATGCTTTGCACAGCTTTCTCCAGCGTATTTTCCAGGCAGTCCTGGGCAGAAATGAATCGCAATATGATGGTGTTTGGCAGCCTCATAATCAGCTCCTGACCGATTGGATGCGATGTCTACGATAATCGCATTGCAGGATACGTTTTCAAGGCATCTTTTATTTAAGATACAAGCAGGAATGGTGTTAAAAATGTATTCAAAGCAATGAATATTTTGCGCAAGCTTTGAAAGATGGAGTGTTTCAAAACCAAGGGAACAGGCAAGTGCAAGTTCATTGCAGTCATTAGAGCATACAGTAACACAGGCGCGCAGTCCTTTTAGGCGGTCTGCAAGAACTTTGCCGCATCTGCCGTAGCCAAGTACCAGTGTTTTGCTCATATGCAGCGTAGTATTTTTGTGGAGCAGCGCTTCCAAAATAGCGCCTTCTGCGGTTGCAACGGCATTGTAAAGCGTCATAGGTTCGTCTGCCATAAAGTCATAGCATACAATCTCCCGTTCTTCGCAGGTTCGGCGGAATCCTTCTGGAATCACACCAGCAAATATTTTCTGCTGTTTGCGGATGCTTCTTTGTATCTCGGAACTGTTGATAGTAGAACCAGAGACGGTTTCTTCACAGTAAAGACAATCTGATTTTATAAATGGGATACCACCAATAATAACAGGTGCAAAATCCAAGGCTTCCTTTAAGGAATTCGCAAAAAATATTTTATTCTTCACAGATTGGCTGTATTCCATTTTTACAGTGCGAAAACATATGACCCGATAACCTTTCTCCGCCAAAATGGGTGCCATGCAGGCCGTGCGTTTATCGCCGCCGATAATTGCCATATTATATTTTGTCATGTTTTTGGGAGGCATACAGCACCCTCCTCTATTTACTGGACTTATCTTTAAAATATGACAAAAAATAAAAATTGTGACAGTTCAGCCATTTGACAAAAGATAAGAAGTCTTTTATGATTAAGAATATATACAACTCGGAAATGATATGAAATAGGCGAAATTTGTGCAGAAGCGTCACAAATTCCAAGCTTCGCAGAGCGAAACGCTTCGGAATGGAGGAAAAATGACAGATATTTATGTGGACAAGCAATATCGCTATCCAAGAGAAAGAGAGCCTTTGCTCAGCAAAATTGTAGAGGGAATTATCTTAAGTTTTGCGATTATGGGGATGTTTATTGGTCTGCAAATGATGATTAGTGTTGTGGCTACGTTGGGAGTGAGTGCGGCATATGCAGCAAAGACAGGCTGTGATATGCAAATTGCGATGCTGCTTTCTGCAAAATTTATGACAACTGGAAGCTTTATGACAGGTCTTACAGTAGCGGCAACAGCGATATCAGCTTTGTTTTCCGTATCCTTCTATTGGATGATATGGGGGAGAAAAAAGACGGAAGCAGACAGGCAGTATTTTAAGGAGAAAGTGCTCAAAGAGAAGCCTTTTATTATGATTAGCATTGCGGCGGTAGGACTTTATTATGTGGCAATTCTGATTGCGGAATTGATAAATGTCATCAGTCCGGAAACTATGGAGAGCTATAATGAGCTGATGGAGATGTCGCTTGGCGGCAGTGAGATACTAGCATTGCTGGCTGCGGTTATTTTGGCGCCGGTAAATGAAGAATGCATTATGAGAGGACTCATTCTAAAGAATTTACAGAAGTTTTTCTCAACCCCTGTGGTGATTATCATACAAGCAGTGATGTTTGGGATTTTTCATATGAACTGGGTGCAAGGGATTTATGTGCTGCCAATCGGTGCGGCGCTTGGATATGTTGCAATAAAGAGCCGTTCGGTTTTTCCTTGTATCTATATGCATTTGTTTTATAACATGATGTCTTTTATGTCGGCTTTGCTTCCAAAATTTTGCCAGACCGTTTTGTTTAGTGTTTTTGCAGCAGTGGTTTGCGCAGTAGTGATATGGTATATGGGAAAGGAGAATTATGGCAAAAACGAATTCGGCTGACAAAACAGAAATATTTGAGAATTTACCCATTCCAAAGGCGGTAGCAGTGCTTTGTATCCCAACGATTATCAGTTCACTTGTTATGGTGTTGTACAATTTAGCGGATACCTATTTTGTAGGAATGTTAAACGACCCTGTTCAAAATGCAGCGGTAACGCTTGCTGGACCTGTGCTTCTGGCATTTAATGCAGTGAACAATTTGTTTGGAGTAGGAAGCACAAGTATGATGAGCAGGGCGCTTGGGCGAAAAGATTATGATACGGTTCACAAAAGTTCTGCGTTTGGGTTTTATTGTGCGTTGATAAGTGGTATAGTCTTCTCGCTTGCCTGTACAATAGGAAAAACACCGCTTTTGTCTCTCCTTGGAGCGGACAGTACGACCTCAGAGGCAACGGCAGCGTATATGCTGTGGACAGTTTCCTGTGGTTCTGTTCCGGCGATTTTAAATGTGGTGCTTGCATATATGGTTCGTTCCGAAGGTGCATCTTTGCATGCAAGTATTGGAACGATGAGCGGATGCCTGCTCAATATTATCTTAGACCCGATTTTGATACTTCCCTGGGGGTTTGATATGGGAGCAGAAGGTGCAGGGCTTGCAACATTTATTTCTAATTGTGTGGCATGTGCATACTTCTTTGTGCTGCTCTATGTCAGAAGAAAGACTACCTGTGTTTGTATCCGTCCTGATAAATTTTGTCTTCAGGGGGCGATAGTACTTGGTATATGCGGCGTTGGAATCCCTGCTGCAATCCAAAATCTGCTGAATGTGACAGGAATGACAATTCTAAATAATTTTACTTCTGTATTTGGGGAAGATGCAGTGGCAGCGATGGGAATCACTCAGAAAATATATATGGTGCCAATGTATATATCTATGGGAATTTCACAGGGAATTATGCCGTTAATCAGCTACAATTATGCCAGCGGCAACCATCGGCGCATGAAAAGTACAATTGTGTTTGCCGGAGGAATCAGTGTGGGATTTATCACCACCGCTGCGATATCTCTTTTTGCAGGTGCAGACAGTGTTGTGCGGTTTTTCATGGACAATGCTACAGTGGCGGGATATGGTGTCCAGTTTATGAAAGGGTTCTGTATTGGACTTCCGTTTTTGTGTATGGATTTTCTGGCGGTAGGCGTTTTTCAGGCATTAGGATATGGTAAAAATGCGCTGGTGTTTGCGATTATGAGAAAGATTGTTCTCGAAATTCCGGCATTGTATCTGTTGAATTATCTGTTTCCACTGTATGGTCTTGCTTATGCGCAGGCTGTTGCAGAATTTGTGCTTGCAATCACGGCAGCAGTACAGTTATTCTTGATATTTAAAAGATTAGGTGAAAAAGCAGAATTTATAGAAGATGTCTAAAAATTAAAAAATGATAGCGGAACTTAAAAACAGCGAAGGTTCTGTCAGCGCGCAGAACAATTCTTGACGAAAGAAGGAAGGAAAAGAATTGTTCTGGCAAACAGAGCGCTGAAAGGACAGAAGCGGAACTTAAAAAAGGAATGAATAGTGTGAAAAATCAGCTTGATAGCTGATTTTATCACACGGCTATTTGTGCCGAGAACGTCACAAATAAGCCCTGAGCCGACAAGAGAAACTGCATACGCAGATTTCTCTTGCGGTTCCTCGAACGTAAACGTTCTCGGAATGGAGATTAATATGTTTGAATTAGGAAAAAAACAGTCACTGCTTGTTGTGAAGGAACTGGATTTTGGTGTGTATCTTGGCGAGAAACTAGATGCTTCGGGTGAGGAAAGAGTCCTCCTGCCAAAAAAACAGGTACCACAGGGATGCAAGATAGGTGATAGTATCGAAGTATTTTTGTATAAAGATTCAAAGGACAGAGTCATAGCAACAACGAATGAACCACGGTTGTGTGTAGGAGAATTTGGAAAACTAAAAGTCTCTCAGGTGACAAAAATTGGTGCATTTCTTGATTGGGGACTTGAAAAAGATCTGCTGCTTCCATACAAAGAACAGACAATCAAAGTCAAGGAAGGCGATGAAGTGTTGGTGGCAGTCTATGTGGATAAAAGCAGCCGGCTTGCAGCGACAATGAAGGTATATAGATACCTTCGGCAAGATAGCAATTACCAGAAAGATGATATGGTGAGCGGAACCGTGTACGAGATGAGCGATAATTTTGGCGCGTTTGTGGCGGTGGACGATCAGTTTTCTGCATTGATTAGCAAAAAGGAGCTTTATGGAGCGATCAAAGTGGGAGATATTGTGAACGCACGTGTCACAGAGGTAAAAGAAGATGGGAAACTTGATCTGAGTGTGCGCAAGAAATCATATCTTCAGATAGAAGAGGATGCTGCAAAAATTTTGCAATTGATTGAGCGCTGCGGCGGGGCGCTGCCATTTACGGATAAGGCAGATCCTGCACTCATAAAACGCGAGACGGCAATGAGCAAAAATGAGTTTAAACGTGCAGTGGGAAACCTTTTGAAAAACGGAAAAATTATCATACAGTCAGATTCCATTCAAATCCGGTAAAAGTGAACGGGAGTGTCCTCATGCCTGCGGCATTTGCTGGCCGCCCGTCTGTGAGCAGCCAGCAAATGCCATGTACATAATCAATACCACTATGACAGAACATATCTTTTTCACGTTTTTCCTCCTTGACCCGCAGATGTAAACGCACTCAAATGTGCTTTTTGATCCGAAAGGCTCATATTAAAGAAGCGGACACCCTTATCCAAAGCCCGGATGCGCTCCACTTCGTCCGTCGTCAGCTCAAACTGTTCAGTAAGAATTTTCCATACAAAAAAACTTCATAATAATTTATGTATCTTTTTTAATAGTACAATTATGGGTGAATACACGTGATAAATTAAACATAGGGGTGCTTGAAATAAATTTTTCAAGTAAAATACAAATGGATATTTGAGAGTAAACAAGATAAATAAAGGGATTGTGGTTGATAAATGGAATGTAAATTATTGAAAGTTATAGACGCGAAATTAAACAAGGATATTTGACAAATTCCTTTTAAGTAAATATAATCAAAGCAGTCACAGTGATGAATAAAAGGAACAGAAAGTGGGGAGGAGCAATATGATTGATGGAGAAAGTGATTTGATTAGTAATTTGAGTAAGAATGTTAAGAAGGCAATGGCTGACCAAAAAATTAGCATAAATGAATTAGCAAAGAGAACAGGCTTGTCTTTTTCTGTAATCAGAAATATTAGGGATGGAAAAATTAAGAAACTTAATGCAGAAAATATATGTAAATTAGTACTCTATTTTCATATATCTCCAAATCAGTTATTAGGGACAGATTTAATTCCGGCAGAACTAAATATAAATAAAGAATGTGTTGAATTTATCACGTCTTTTTTTGAAAAAGAAGCAGGAGATTTTACATATTACAATAAATGTGAATTTTTGAAAGATTATGATTTGCAGTACGAGGAATGTGTTGTAAATACGATACATTCATTTATTGAGGCACATAAGATGGCAACTGGATACTATTATGAGGCAATTGATTCGGCAAAAACAAAATCTTTAACAGAGGATTCTATCAATAAAGAATATAGAAAATATGCAATGAATGAAGCGTTTTCTTTGTTTTCATCAAAAAACAAAGGAAGCGATGAAAATGATGCAAGAGATGAGGGAATTAAAGGTATTGACAAAATATCAGCTACTGGTATGGCGATAAAACACCTAAGAGAATTATATGGATTAACGCGAAAAGAATTAGGTATAAGGACTAGGTTGGGAGAAGATTGTATATATAGAATCGAGTCTGGAATTAATAAAAAGATAAACTACGAACATATTAATCTGATTGCAAGAGAATTACTTTGTACCTCGGATTTTCTTCTGGGAGAGTCTTGTGATCCTTTATCTAATAGGAATGGTTTTTCGTTATTTTATCCAGAAAGAAGCGGGTTAGTATTCCGGCATGTACAGTTAGGACATGATCTGGCATATGCATGGACTTATATGGATCAAGCGTCAAAGGATATAGTGATTAACATGATACATACATTAAATACTATGTATAATTATAAAAAGTTAAGTGAAGGTAGTTTCGGAAAAAGGTTATCTATTCAAGAAGTTTTCTTTAGGGAACAAAATCTGTATATGGAGCGTTACAAGAATAGAGGAGCACATTTTTATAGAGAAAAATATACATTTGATTGAGGGAAAAAATGGGACTTGAAGATTTTAAGGACTGGTTGTTTGATGTGCTGAATGAGTTGAATAGTGATATTATTGCAGATATTGACACAGACGAAAAATCAAACACATTTCAGTTGAGTATAGTTGGTGGCAGTATGTTTGCGATAGAGTGCCGGGAGTTATAAGGGATAATAAAATAAATTGAAGAAAGGCAAATTAATTAGGAACATAAATTTTCTGATTTTACAGGAGGTCAATCATGAATGATGTAACTGCACAAAGTATTGGAGGGGTGGTGGATTGCATCAACCAAATAAGAGTTGATCGATACATTGAAAATATCCGTTTCCAGGATAACAACCTTAAAGGCGCCATTAACGAACTAAAAAAAGCCCGTGAGTTTCTCGCCTCGCCCGATCATATTCTTGGTTCCGTCAAATCTAAGCATGGTGAGATTGCGGAGGTTTTTGAAGTCAGATTCGGAAATGCAGATAGGATAATTCGCGGAGAAGCCCCCAACTATTCATTTGATGGTGTGGGAAGGACAGCAATGGAGGATTATCTCAAAAACAATTTACCCATACAATCGAAATTTGTTCAGAGCAATCTTTCCATGGATGCTGTATTAGATCACCTTAATAAGTATCCAGATTTTGTATCTGAAGGCGGATCATATTGCATACCGAAAGATTTTTATGATCAAATTCAGTCTTGGGCTAAACTTTCGCCGAAAGAGCTGTCAAGGCTGCCATCTTCGGAAGGCGGAAAGATTGCAGGGAATGTTATAGAGCGTATAAAGGAACTTGAGGAGAAAACCGGAAAGAGCTTTCAAGAGCTTGTTGAGCCAGCGCAGGTGGAGTATGGCGAAGTCCAGCTTAATCGCGCGGGTGATACGATTGATACAAAGGAACAGGAGATAATAGAGGTCGATGGTAAGCGCAGGGAAGAGTATTGGAAAATGGCACAGGCATCTGTTAAAGAGGGTTTTAAGGCGGCAGGTATATCCGCAGCTATATCGGCAGTACTTTCTTTTGTAACGTCATTGTTTGGAGCTTTGAAGAGCAAGGAGAAAAGGCTGGATGAATTAACCAAAGAGGATTGGAAGGATATATTAAAACAAACCGGCATAGGTGCAGTGAAAGGCGGGGCATCTGGCGGCACGATCTATGCGCTTGTCAACTGTGCTGGAATGTCGGCTCCTTTTGCAGCGGCACTTGTTTCGTCCGCCCTCGGCATTGCTTCTCTAGCTATAAAGCTCGGCAGGCATGAGATCAGTTTTGATGATTTTATGTATAATATTCTTGATGTTTCAGTAGAAACGGCGGTAAGCGGAGCTGGTGCTGCAATCGGACAGGCGCTCATACCTGTTCCGGTAGTTGGCGCGATCATAGGCTCTCTTGTCTCTACAACGGTGCTCTCGTTTGTTAAAAAGCATATTTTTGACGGTGGATACTATGAGCTTGTGAAAAAAGCATCATATGAGAAGGCTTATTCGGATGAATATTTTTCTTTGGTAAAGGCTTTTGATAAATGTTCATCTTCAGTCAATGAATCGCTTATGGAGTATACCCGCAATATGGACTTGTTCCAGAGCCGCAGAAATAGAGCTAAGGCTGATGATGTAGATTTGAATCAGACACTTTACGACATAGTGAACAGTTAAATGGATCGGAGAAGAACTATGACTAATATGATAATGACCAACACACAGCTCGAGGATAACGCGAAGTTTTTCATCAATGAGTTTTGCCCAGAGGATAGTGCAAGTACCTCAATGATAGTTGCGGGAATGGTTTCTATTATTAATGGTAATGAATTTGACCTTATAAGGATAAAAAAGCAAAAATGGTTTGAACGCATTTGGTATACAATAACCGGAAAGAATAAAGCAACAGTTAGGGAAATGCAGGCAAGGCGGGATGATTTAAATAAATATCTTATTAAAATTATCTCAAAGCTTTCTGACATGGCAAGGACTAATTCTGCACAGGCAGCGGAATTGTCATCCGCAATTCTGACATTGGATAATGGGTTCAGGGATATGAAGGTAAGTATAGATAAAATAGCAAGAGCCCTTAACGATAAGATACTCAGTTTGGATACATATACGTTCATCATTAATGATATTAGAAATAAAAAATATCCTGCTGACAAGCCGCTGTTGAGCTTGATAGATATTATGTCACAGATTGACAACAGAACAGCAAAAGATTTGAACAGGCTCCGCCAATTGAAAGAAACTATGGAAAACAGTGGATTTCTGTTTCGTTCTAAGATTAATGCACAGGAATATGCCGAGCAAGTTTTCTCGCTTCCTGAAGAAAAGGTCGGCAGAATTCTTTTGTTTTGCCAAAATCTTTCCGAAAGAAGCAGATTTTTAGCATATACATGCAATTTGATCGAAAATTATTTCTATCTTGGCGAAACAGATCGTGACATAGTAAGGAGCAATGAAGCAGTACAGGAATCATTGAGATTCTCAAAATTATCCAGTGATTCGTATTGCATTGTAGATAAGATGTATGCTGACTTGAAAGAGGCAATACCTGAAAAATTTTCTCAGCTTTCGCGAATGGCAGAGGCAGCTAAAATATCAGCATGCATTATTGGCAAGGATTCAGTTGGCAAAGATGATCTATTCCATGTTTTAAAGGAATATGAGAATTTTGCTATAAAGTCTGTTAATTTCGAGCTTGGCTGCAGTGAGGAAAACATTGCAAAATGTCAAAGCGTCAGGAAATCCATCAAAAATAAAGAAGTAAATTGCGTTATATATTGTGTAGACGTTTCGACAGGAAAATTTGAAAAACAAGAGATCGAGTTTATTAAGTCGCTTTCTGACTCTTTTCCGACGCTAAAGATAGCTATTGCATTGACGTATTGTGTAAATAAGTTTATGGCGAGTAAACTTGCTGATGATATTTATAACGAAACTGGTAAGAAACCAATATGCATATTGGCAAAGAATGTTGTTGTCAGAGAGGATATAATTGTATCTGCATTTGGAGTGGATGATCTTGTTGAGGAGGTTAGGTCAATGTGAGAAAAATTAACATAGTTATAGTGGGAGAGTCGGGGGCTGGAAAGAGTAAAAAGAGAGGGGGTTAAGATTATGAACACGAAAATGCATACAAACCATCGAAACAAACAGTTGAAGGAGCATGCTGCTACTTTATTGGAGGATAAACAACATTTCCCAAAAGCGAATGTTGTAGTTGCCGGAGTTGCTGGTGCTGGCAAAAGTACACTGATAAACGCTATTTTTGGCTGTGAATTGGCCAAAACTGGAATGGGAAGGCCGATCACAAAGGAGATTAAGGTTTGGGAAAATGATGATATTCCTGTTAGGATATGGGACACTATGGGACTTGAGTTAAGTGATAAGCAGGTTAAAAATACCATTAACGCAATAAAAGGTGTGATTGCCGAAAAAAATGAGAGTAAGGATCCATTTGATAGAATCCATGCAATATGGTATTGCATTCAGGCAGTTGGCAATAGATTTCAGCCAACCGAATCAAATTTCATCAAAGAGCTTTCCGGACTTGGCGTTCCATTTATTATTGTTTTGACAAAATGCATAAGTAAAAAAACAGACGATAATTTTGAAAGCATAGTAAAAGACATACTCAAGAATGATGGATGTGATAATATGCCAATTGTCCGGGTGCTTGCTAAAGATTGGGAAATTGATGAAGGATTGCCAGTCATTCCAAGCAAGGGTCTCGAAAAACTGGTGGATGTTACTACAGAAAATCTGGAAAATTATATATATGATTCCTTCATTTCCGCACAAACGATAAGCAAGCTGCTTAAACGAGAACTTGCCGAAAAGCATATATTGCGCGAATGCGATAATCTTCGCGAGGAATGGATTAAGGCATACATACCAATTGTTAATATATTTGATGCCAATAAGCGTATGGAAAGAATGTTCAAAATTATTGGCCAGGCATATAACACAAATCTGTCAGAAGCTGAGATCAAAGAAATATACAATCATTCCATTGGAAAATGGAAAGGAAAAGCTATTAATTTGTCAAATCCATTTGGGCATTGGGAATTCAAGAAAGCTGATGATTTCTATAATAAGCATATCAAAGGACAAAAGGGATTTGAGCAGTCAGACAGAGATATTGAAGAGTATGAGTGGACCGCCAAACTTATTATATGGTCTGGATATAGTTGGATATTGGCCATTGAACAACATTGGGATGAGCTTATCAAAGCTGATGCAGATAGCAAAAATGAAATTGTAAAACAAATGATCAATCAGCTCAAAGAATATATGAGCGTGAGAAAAGAAAAGAAATGACTACAGATACATCTTTGGTAAGTTAATGGGGTGCGTAAGTTGTTTTCAAAATACTATCTCTTAAAACTACGTAGAAGCTATCCGAAAATCCTCGGAAGCCTGTTAAGGTAATAAGGTAAGTCTTTACTGGCTTCCGAGGATTTGATATAATCCCTGATGGCAGTTTTAAGGAAATACACAGTTTATCTGATACTCTCCAGATGCCACACTTCCTCCCCACATTTTATTTGAAACATCATGGGGGTTGAAAACACTCATTGCTTCTTCATATAATCTTTCCCATTCTTTATCCATCGTTTTACTCTCCTTAATAAATCCCGAGTATCAAATTCCTTGCAAACCGCAATTTTGCACTACATAAATATCCTCTTATTCAAAAAAATATCCGTAGCAACAATCCTCTTTTGTAATACCTTCTATTGTGCATGTTTTTCCGCTGTTGCAAAATCCATGAGCTTCATATTCTAACTGGATGGAGCACTAGTTTATTAGCTTGTCTAATTATTTTCATATTTTTCTGTTCCGTTTTTCGGTATAAGAATATATATGCGATTCAGCTCCGCAAATCCTCTCTGCCTCCATGTTCTTTTTGGTTACGGTCTTCTTTCATGCAAAAGTGTATTAGACATTTTTTCGAAGTCTGGCAGTTATTTTTATGAAAAAAGGGCTGTACACTAATTGCTTAGTGCAGCAGCCCTTTTTTACAGCTTACAAACTGATGTCGATATTTCCGCCAATCTCAGGGTAAACAGAACGCTCCATTGCAGCGGAGTCCATTAATTCTGTCATAGATGCAGTAATGAGTTCAGCCTGCTCCATAGATTTGGCCAGCATTGCTGTACCAACATCACTCAGAAGATTTGTCTGAGCCATGTTCATTGAGAGAGAGGGTATATCCATAGTGACCTCCATTTCTGATGTTGTTATGCAACATCTTCAATTCGCAGCAGTTCAGAACACGTAAGCCGCATATACAGCGACCCGATTGTTTCTAAAATGGTTTTGTGCGAATTTTTCCTTGTTAGAATATATGACTACGTTATTTATTTCGGAATAAAACAATGAAAGTTTAAGAGATTTTTGTATTTTTTGAGAGAACAAAACCATTGCATAATTTTGGCAAAAAATCTTTTGTATATCTTGCATAAACGTTGTTGATTTGCTAAATCGTGGAAAAAATTTATAAAATGCATAAAAAAGTTATCAATAAGTGTAGATTTATTTGTATAAATATATTAAAATAAAAACGTAGTGCAGTGAAAAGTATATGATATACGAATTAATTTTTGTTGATAATGTATAGAATGTACATCAAATGAAAACGTGATACAAAGAAAACAAGCTGTAATAAAAAACGTTAATGAGGGAATGAATAAGGAGTGTGGCATATGATTTCAAATCAGATTATGCAGAATACCATCGAGGGAATTAAGGCAATTGCACGAGTTGAACTTTTTGTGGCTGATACAGATGGTAAACTGGTTGCTTCTACCAAGGCAACCGGAAACAGTTTTGAAAATTCAGTACTTGAGTTTGTGAAGTCGGCTGCCGACAGCCAAGAGATCCAAGGGTGCCAGTTTTTTAAGATTTATGATGATCAGCAGCTTGAATATATCCTGATCGCAAATGATGCAGGTGAAAATGCCTATATGGTAGGAAAGATGGCGGCATTTCAACTTCAAAATCTGATGATTGCCTACAAAGAACGATTTGATAAAGATAATTTTATTAAGAATTTATTGCTGGATAATTTGCTGTTGGTAGATATTTACAGCCGATCCAAAAAACTTCATATTCAGACAGATGTCAAGCGGGCGGTACTGATTGTAGAATCACCAAATGGGAAAGATGCAAATATTCTTGAGAAAATTCGTGAAAATTTTGGACAAAATGGAAGAGATTTTGTAACTGCGGTTGATGAGAACAATGTAATTGTGGTGAAAGAAGTTGCAGATATTGAGTCAAACCGTGATATTGAGAAGTATGCAAAAGCAATAGAAACCGGCCTGCTCAAAGACGGCATTAAAGATGTACATATTTCTTATGGCACCAATGTCAAAGAAATCAAAGAGGTCAGCCGATCCTATAAAGAAGCAAAGATGGCTTTGGACGTGGGAAAGATATTTTTTGCAGAGAGAGACATTATTGCATATAGCGAGCTTGGTATTGGGCGGTTGATTTATCAGCTACCGATTCCTCTGTGCAAAATGTTTATCAAGGAAATTTTTGGCGGAAAGAGTCCAGATGATTTTGATGAAGAAACGCTGACCACCATCAATAAATTTTTTGAAAATTCATTGAATGTATCCGAGACATCAAGACAGCTTTTTATTCATAGAAATACGTTGGTATACAGACTGGATAAGCTTCAGAAAAGCACGGGGCTTGATCTTAGAATTTTTGAGGATGCCATCACATTTAAGATTGCGCTGATGGTTGTCCGATATATGAAATATATGGAGTCATTTGAGTATTAATCTTGCAAATATGTTCATTTGCATTTATAATGATAAGGCACAACGGCAGGAATAAAGTAAAATGGACTGGACAGCCAGTATGTTAATTGAGGTGAAATTTTGAAAAATACAGCAACAAGAAGACGCTCAGGCAGTATTACAAATGATATGGCAATTGTGATGGAGCATGTGAGCAAGGCGTATACAGTAGGTGTGCCGGCATTAAATGATGTAAGTTTGCATATAAATAAAGGAGAGTTTGTGTTTATCGTGGGCGACAGCGGTTCCGGCAAGTCAACGCTGATTAAGCTGCTGCTTCGGGAACTTTTGCCCACATCTGGAAAAATAATTGTAAATGGGACAGACGTGGTTAGGCTCAAAAGACGTGCGATCCCGAAATTCAGAAGAAGTCTTGGCGTCGTGTTTCAGGATTTCCGTCTGTTAAAAGACAGAAATGTTTATGAAAATGTGGCGTTTGCGCAGCGCATTATCCAGATGCCGGGCAGAGAGATTCGAAAAAATGTTCCATCGATTTTGTCAACAGTGGGGCTTGCTGGCAAATACAAAGCAAGGCCAAAACAGCTTTCGGGCGGTGAGCAGCAGAGAGTGGCGCTTGCAAGAGCGCTTGTAAATAAACCGCAGATTTTGCTTGCAGATGAGCCTACAGGAAATTTAGACCCCAAGAATTCATGGGAGATTATGAACCTGCTGGAAAAAATAAATAGCAATGGAACCACAGTTTTGGTAGTCACACACAATCGTGAGATTGTAAATGCCATGCAGAAGAGGGTTATTACAATGAAGAAAGGCATCATTGTCAGTGATGAGGAAAAAGGTGGTTACATAGATGAGGATTAACACATTATTTTACTGCATATGGCAGGGAATACGCAATATATTTAAAAATAAGTGGTTTACATTGGCGTCTGTAGCTACAATTTCTGCATGTCTGTTTTTGTTTGGATTGTTTTTTTCAATTCTTACAAATTTTCAGCATGTCGTAAAGAACGCTGAAAAAGGTGTGTGTGTGAGTGCCCTTCTTGAGGCAGACCTGACGGATGAGAGAGTGCAGGAGCTGCAGACAATGATTGGCGCAAGGACAGAGGTTAGCGAGTTGGTATATGTATCGGCAGAAGAGACATGGCAGCAGTTTGCAGAAGAAAATGATTTTGGCGATGTCAGCTATATTACTGAGAATCCGCTCGAAGACTGTGCGCATTTTGATATTTATATGGATGATGTGTCCATGCAGCCAGCCTTGGTAACTTATCTGGAATCACTGCAAGGTATCCGAAAGGTTAATCAGTCGGCGCTTACTGCACAGACACTTACAGGCGTGAATGCAATTATTAGTTATGTTTCTATAGGAATTATTATTATATTATTTTTGGTTTCTATCTTTTTGATCAGCAATACGGTTACAATTGGTATCGCGGTCAGAAAAGAAGAAATACAGATTATGAAGTATATTGGTGCGACAGATTTCTTTACCAGGGCGCCATTTGTGATAGAGGGTATGTTTATCGGGCTGATTGGATCTTTGATTCCATTGGTGGCAGTATATTTCATATATAATGAGGCAATGATGTATGTTGCAGGCCGATTTCCGTCATTGTCGCAGTTATTGGCTTTTTTGCCAGTAGAGACAGTGTTTACCAATCTTGTACCGATATGTATTGGGATTGGCGTAGGGATTGGTTTTATCGGAAGTTTTACTACTGTAAGAAAACACTTGAGTGTGTAGAAACGCATAGGAATCTATTTGGCACTCAACTTTTGGTTTTGGAAGGATAGATATTTATGATGAATAGGCATTATCATAAAAAATCCGCAAAAAGGACGGCACTGCTTATAGCCGCCACAGTACTTGTGGCTTTTGTGTTTGCAGGAGTACGTCCTCTTGTAAGTTATGCGGATAATATATCAGATTTGAAAAAGAACATTGAGCAGAAACAGCAGGAAATCAAAGACGCGCAGAACCAGAAAAAAGATTTGCAGTCGGGTCTGACGGATGTGAAGTCTGTGATTCGTGAGCTGGAAAAATCAAAAGAAACACTTGCTACATATGTCAGTGAGCTGGACACAAAGGTGTCAGAGATGCAGGTGAAAATTTCAGAGCTTACCCAAATGATATCAGACAAAGAAGTAGAAATCACACAGACAAAAGCTGACTTGGAAGAAGCACTGGAAAAAGAAGAATCACAGTATGAGGCGATGAAAGCTAGAATCAAAAGTATGTACGAGCGCGGAAACGGTTTTTATTTGGAAACAGTGCTTGCTTTTACATCTTTTGGAGATATGATTAATCGTGCAGATTATGTCGAGCGAATCACGGCCTCTGACAAGCGCGCGTTTGAAGAATTTCAAGCGGCAAGAGAGTATGTGGAGGTATGCAAGGCACAGCTTGAGACAGAGCAGGATCTTTTGGAGGAAGCAAAAAAGAATGTGGAGACAGAACAGGAATCCTTAGAAAATCTGATTTCACAAAAGCAAGCAGAGATCGCTGCCTATGAAGAAGACATCAAAAATAGAGAACAGGTTCTAAAAGAGTATGAAGCAGAGATTGCGGCGCAAAATGCAGAGATTAAAGAATTAGAAAATGCGGCAAAGGCACTGCAAAAGCAGCTTGAAGAAACAAATAACGCAAATAAAAGAAAATATGACGGCGGCATGTTTACATGGCCTGCCCCATCTTATACAAGAATTTCAGATGAATATGGAAACCGAATGCATCCGATTCTAAAAGTGCAGCAGTTTCACAATGGACTGGATATGGCGGCACCAGGAGGCTCGCCAATTTTGGCGGCATATAATGGTACCGTGGTAGCTGCTGCATACAGTTCATCGATGGGGAATTATATTATGATAGACCATGGAGACAATCTGTTTACGATATATATGCATGCATCTGCATTGTATGTTTCGAATGGTGCAGAAGTCACGAAAGGACAGAAGATTGCGGCAGTAGGCTCAACAGGAAGGTCTACAGGGAATCATCTTCATTTTAGCGTGCGTCTAAATGGGAGCTATGTAAGTCCATGGAATTATCTGAAATAAAGAAAAGATAAAGCGGGTAAAAGAAAGGCATCAAAATGCAAAACCAGTATTCAGAAAATAACAATCATTTTAATCAGACCAATTATCAATGGAACAATCAAACAGGCGGTAATGGTCCTAGTCGTGATTCTAACAAAAATACAAAATATTATGTACTTGGGCTTTTCACGGGAATCTTGGCTTCTCTGTCAGTAATGTTTATGGTCATGGGAGCAATGAAGTTTTATAGAATTATTGATTCGGCGAAGAATGCAAACAGTATTGAGAAGCAGGCACAGACAGAAAGCATAACCAATACTGGTGTCGAAAAAAAATTGGGAATACTGGAAGATACCATAGAGAAACATTTTTGGAAGGAAGTGGACACGACATCGCTTGAAAATGGACTATACAGAGGGCTTCTGAGCTCACTTGATGATCCATACAGTGTTTATTATACAAGCGAAGAATTGGTTGCGCTGCAGCAGCAAACGCAGGGAATATATTATGGAATTGGAGCCTATATTGAACAAGACCTGGAAACAGGTTATGTGCGAATCAGCAAAATCATAAAGAATACGCCTGCTGAAGAGAGTGATTTGATGGAAGATGACTATATTTATCAGATTAATGGCGAAGATATGCAGGGCAAGGACAGAACATATGTTGTTAGCAAAATAAAGGGTGAGGAAGGAACTACAGTGGTGATTACCGTCATCAGGGAAGGGGCTTCGGAACCTCTCGACATCACTGTGGAGCGCAGAAAAATTGAAAGTCCTACCGTAGAATATGAAATGCTTGAAGATGGGACAGCGTATATTCAGATAACAGAATTTGATTTGGTTACAACGGGACAGTTTGAGGCAGCATACAATGAAGCGATTGCAGATGGTATGAAGGGGTTAATCATTGATCTTCGCGGTAATCCGGGTGGAAATCTCTCTACAGTATGTGATATTGCGCGTATGATTCTTCCCAAGGGACTGATTGTATACACTGAAGATAAATATGGAAAACGTGAAGAATATACCTGCAAAGGAGACAATGAAATTAAGGTACCGCTTGTCGTGATGACAAATGGCTACAGCGCCAGCGCATCTGAGATTCTTGCGGGAGCAGTGAAGGATTATAGTATTGGCAAGCTTGTTGGGACCACAACTTTTGGAAAGGGAATTGTACAGAAAGTAATCAAATTGTCAGACGGTTCGGCGATTAAGCTGACAGTAAGCAGCTATTTTACACCAAAAGGCAACAATATTCATGAAATTGGCATAGAACCAGATGTAGAAGTAAAATTTGACGCACAGCTTTATGAGAAAGGCACGGATAATCAGCTTGAAAAAGCCAAGGAAGTGCTTGCAGGGATGAAATAGGAAAAATAATTTTAAGAAAATAAGGGTATCGATACGATGTGTTTAGTATCGATACCCTTATTTTTATGCGCACGCCGATGCAGAGGAAATATGCTACTAAAGTGGCGTATCGGCGGAGCGCGAGAAGGAGACGCAATTTGTATCATATATCTGACATTTTTCCAATTAATATGATATAGAATTTCATAAAAAACAGGTAAGATCATTAAAACAAAAACACAGGAGGTCCATATGAATAGAAAAATAAATGCACTTTTTCTGATTGCGGCGGCAATTGTTTTTCTCGGAACAGGATGTCAGAAAAAAGATTTGGCCAGCGGTAATACAATTAAAATATTTTATGCTGCGATTGAAGACGGTGATTATTATGAAGGATGGGCAGAGCAGCTGCAGCAGCAGGCAAAATCATATGGAATGGCATTGGAGGCAGGATATGCTCAAAATTCTGTTGAAACACAGCATTCTCAAATAAAAAAGGCTGTGGCTGAAGAATACGATGTATTGTTGTGCGGGCTGGTATCTGCAGATACAGTGACAGAGATAAAAGCTGCGGCAGGAACTACGCCGATTGTATTCATCAATAATGCGCCGGAGGATACAGCACTGCAGAAAGACCACTATGTTTATGTGGCATCTGATGAATATATGGCAGGGCAATATCAGGCGGAATACATACTGGAGCAGTTTAGCAGTAAAAATGAGATTTCTGTTGCAATATTGAAAGGTCCTAAGGGTGCATCTGGTACAATCGGCAGAACCAAAGGACTGAAACAGACATTAAATGCCAGTGGGAAACAGATTCAGTATGTATTTGAGGATTATGCAGACTGGAATACAGATACTGCAAAGGAGCTGACAGCGCTGTTTCTAAAGACAGGCAGGAAAGTTGACTGTGTGGCAGCCAATAATGATGATATGGCGCTTGGAGCATTTGCAGCTTTTGAGCAGGCGGGAGTAAATATGGATTCTGTTTTGTTTTTGGGGGTGGATGCTTCTGCAGGCGGATGCCAGGCAATTGTTGATGGCAAGCTGGATTTTACTGTATACCAGCCAATGTCTGATCAAATATCAGCAGCAGTTGAAGCAGCGCAAAGACTGGCGTTGGGGGAGTCGGTTTCTGATATCGAAGGAGCACAGGAAGATGGGAAGTATATATTGATACCTTTTGAAAAAGTAGATAGCAGCAATGTTTCGAACTATCAGCAACAGAGCGAATAGGGGGAAAGGTTTGGGATGGAGAAAGAAAAGTTTATTTCCATAAAAGTGAAACTGCTGGGAATCATTTTGCCAGTAATTATAATTATTATGGCAGTTCTTACAGGATTATCCTATTCTGTGTCAAAAGAAGTGATTCAGTCAAATGCGCATCACCTTCTGCAGACATCTGCCGAAAGCCAGGCATCAGAAATGGAGGCATGGCTGGAAAGAAATTTATCCTCACTGCGTGTTGCAAAACAGACACTCGAGCAGATGGACTTTGACGATGCGCAGCTGCAGAGCTTTTTGGATTCTTTTTATGAGTATGACAGTGATTATCCGGAGGGATTTTATGTGGCAGATACAAAAGGACAAATCTTTACGGCAAATCCTGTTAAGGCTGTGGAATTGAGAGAGCCAGACAGTGACGGCAATTATTTGCGCAATGGTGATTTTTCGCTTGCGGAGTCGCTCACAGATAATACAGGCTGGCAGTTTCTGACTGCGCTTGGAGGAGAGGCAGAAGCAGACATCACAGCTCAGGAGATATCAATTGTCACTGGAAATGAGGGGACAGCAGATTATAGTATTCAGCTTGTGCAGCCTGAGCTTCCTGTGAAAAAAGATGCAGTGTACCAGGTTCGCTTTGATGCGTATGCGGCAGCGCCCAGAACAATAAAGGTTAGCGTAACGGCTCCAGACAGGGATTATAAGCGTTATCTGGAGGATACAGCTGTTAATTTGACGGCAGAAAAACAGACATTTACGTATGAATTCCTCATGACAGATTATGATGATGCCAATGGGAGAATGGAATTTAATCTTGGCGCGTCCGGTTCGGAAGCAGCAGTTCATATCAGTAATGTTTCAGTAGTTATGACTGCACAGCCGCCTTCAGACAGTGCGCAGAATCGTATGCCTGTGGAGCTGACGCAGACAGAATGGTTTCGGGATGGGTTAACCAGGGTAAATCCAGGATTTACAAATGCATATACAAATGAGGAGGGCAAACCGACAATCAGCGCTTGCGGTATGCTGCGAACACAATCGGAGGATGTGCGGGTTATTTCTATGGATTTGTCATTGGATAAAATCAGCGTATATGTCAACAGCTTTGTGAAAATGGAAAATGCAGAGGCATTTTTGGTGAATGCCAAGGACGATACAATTCTTGCATCACGTGATACAAGCCAGATTTCAAAAAAATTGAGTGAGCTGGACAGTAATTTTATGAAGAAAATTGCAGAGAAGATCGCACAGGAGGACATGGATTTGGCAGAACTGGAAGGAAATATTTCTGTATTTCAGGAGATATCAGGAACAGATTGGATTTTGGTTTCTTATGTTCCTGCAAAAACAGTGTATCAGGACTTGAATCACATTCGAAATATTATGATTCTTTTTGGAGTCATTTCGGTATTCATTTTGACAGTTCTGATAGAGCGAATCATACATATTGTGATCCACCCGGTAAAGAAATTAACGGATATTATTCAAAATATGACAGAAGGAAACTTTACCGTTTACAGTGCAACAAGGAATCATGACGAAATTGGGGTGATGAGCAGGTGCGTTGAAAAATTTATTGTTACCCTGCGTGGCATGATTGGTTCCATCGACGGGGTATCAAATACCTTGCACGAACAGGCGGATAACAGTAAATTGATATCCAATCAAATGTTTGATGCGACAAAAAAACAAAACCAATCCATGAAAGATTTGAACGCTACGGTAGAGCAATTGTCGGTGTCTGTGAATGAAATTGCGCAAAGTGCAACAACACTGGCTTCTCTTGTGGCCGAAACAAAAAATGATGGCGATGGAATGAATGGAAAGATGAAAGAAACAGTCAGTATATCTCAAAAAGGAAAGGTGGTTATGCAGGATGTAGGTACAGCAATGCAGAATATTGATGGCTCTGTAAGGCAGCTTCAATGCGCGATAGATGAAGTGGGGAACGTATCTGGTGAGATTACGAATATCACAAGGGTAATCGGTGAAATTGCGGATGAAACCAATCTGCTGTCACTCAATGCGTCTATTGAAGCGGCGCGGGCGGGTGAGGCAGGAAAAGGATTTACGGTTGTGGCGGCAGAGATTGGGAAGCTGGCGCAGACGAGTATGGCGTCTGTGAAACATATTGATTCTCTTGTTATGGAAATCAAAACATTGATAGGGGATGTTATCCATCAGGCGGGCAATAGCATGGAAAGCATTAACAAAAGCAGTGCAATGATTGGAAATGCAGTAAAGACATACGATACGATTTTTGAAAATATTGTTGTGGTTGGGGATTTGGTTCAGAAAATGATACAAAAGGTGGATCAGGTAGAAGATGTTGCAAGAAATGTGGCGGCAGTTTCAGAGGAACAAGCCGCAAGCTCACAGGAAATTTTGGGTTCTTCGGATATTCTCGTAGAGCAGGCGGATGGCCTTATGACAAACAGTGAAATGGTGGCAAAAGAATCGGAGGAATTAACCGCCTCTGCCAGGGAGCTGGAAACACAAATCAGGATATTCAAGGTTTAAAAAATACGGTATTTGCCGTGTAAATATAAAAGATACAGGAGGTCAAATCAAATGGAAGCAATTCGTTTTATTGACAAAGACGGAACTTTTTCCATAAAGCAGCCGGAAAACTACAGTGCATTATATTTTCCAATTGCTGGGGAGCAGGGAATAAAAAGTTCTTTGTCCCCAAACCTGGGAGGTGATATCAAGACAGGACAGAATGTTTTTCTGATGGAGCCAGTGAGTGTGGATAATCTGCATAACAACCGCTCAGGAAGAAACTTCTGGTGTTATGTGGAGGGCCTGGGCGCATGGTCTGCTGCAGGAGCTTCGGCGGACGAAGAGAGCAGAAAGTTTACACAGAATCAGGATGAAAGCGAACTGACAGCTGGATTTATGTGGCAGACGGTTTCCAGACAGTCTCAAAAGTACCAGATGAAAGCAAAAATCACTTCTTTTGTCCCATTGGAACACAATGTGGAGATTATGGAGGTGGAGCTTTGCAATACAGCCAATACTCCGCAGACAATTACGCCAACAGCAGCGATTCCTGTTTTTGGAAGAAGTGCAGATAATATCAGAGATCATCGTCATGTGACCTCTTTGCTGCATCGGATCAGAACAACTGATTATGGGGTGTACATAAAGCCAACGCTTTCTTTTGACGAACGCGGACATCAGAAGAATGAACTGACATATTTTGTGTGTGGTATGACAGGAACAGGTGAAAAACCGGAGAGTTTTTATCCTGTTGCGGACACATATATCGGAGAAGGAGGAAGCTATACGCATCCCTGGAAGATTATTCAGAACGAAGATGGCGTGTCAGGCGGATCATATTTTGAGGGAAAAGAAGCGCTTGGCGGGATTCGGTTCCAGACGCTTACATTAGAGCCGGGAAAAAGCGTAGTTTATACGATTGTGATAGGGGTAACAGCGCAAGAAAAAGAAATAGAAACGATTTTGTCTGCGTATGCAACATCAGAACAGGTAAAAGAAGCATATGCAAAAACGGCAAAATACTGGCAGGATAAGGTTAATGTCCGGTACGAAACAGGAGATGAGCGATTTGATAATCTGATGCGGTGGATTAGTTTCCAGCCCATTTTGCGAAGAATTTATGGCTGCTCATTCTTGCCGCATCACGATTATGGAAGAGGAGGCAGAGGCTGGCGTGATTTATGGCAGGACTGTCTTTCCCTTTTGATTATGGATCCTGGCGGCGTACGGCAGATGGTTCTTGATAATTATGGCGGAGTGCGGATTGATGGAACCAATGCGACAATCATCGGTGAAAAGCAAGGGGAGTTTATTGCAGACAGGAATGGAATTGCACGCGTATGGATGGATCATGGTGTCTGGCCTTTTATGACAACAAAGCTCTATATCGATCAGACAGGGGATATGGAGCTGCTTAGAGAGAAAGCAGCTTATTTCAAAGACGAGCAGATGCAGCGCGGAACTGGTTTGGATACAGAATGGAATGTTTCGTATGGACTGCAGCAAAGGTGTCGAAATGGCAGGATTTATGAAGGAAGTATTTTGGAACATTTGGTAGTACAGCATTTGTGTGCATTTTATGAGGTAGGGGATAAGAATCATATCCGTCTGCGCGGAGCAGACTGGAACGACGCGCTGGATATGGCACCAGAACATGGCGAGAGCGTGGCTTTTACCTGTGCGTATGCAGGCAATTTGATGGAGCTGTCAAAACTGCTGCAGACAGCGCAGGAGCGGTTCGGATGGAGTCAGATAGATCTGCTGGAAGAGATAGAGATTCTTTTGGAGGATAATGTTCAGCTTTATGAGAATGCAGCAGCAAAACAGGAACTTTTGCAGACGTATTTGAAGCGCTGCGAGCATCATATCAGTGGAAACACGATACAGGTCACGGTCGGGAATCTGGCGGAAAACCTGAAACATAAGGCAGAGTGGATAGCAGATCATATTCGCAGAACAGAATGGATAGAAAACGGGAATAAAGAAGGCTGGTTTAACAGTTATTATGATAATCATAGTATGCCTGTGGAAGGATATTTTGAGCAGGGAGTGCGGATGATGCTGACCGGACAGGTATTTGCTGTAATGAGCGGGACTGCGCAAAACGATCAGGTAGCAAAAATTTGCCAAAGTGCAGATCACTATTTGTATCAAAAGGAAATTGGCGGATATCGTCTGAATACAAATTTCCAGGAAGAAAAATTTGATTTGGGAAGAATGTTTGGATTTGCCTATGGGGAAAAAGAAAATGGAGCAGTATTCTCCCATATGACTGTGATGTATGCAAATGCGCTTTACCAGAGAGGATTTGTAAAAGAAGGATACAAAGCTTTGCAGACGCTTGCAGATGCGGCCATGAATTTTAATACTAGCCGGATTTATCCTGGAATTCCAGAGTATTTTAATGCATCTGGCAGAGGAATGTATCATTATCTGACAGGGGCGGCAAGCTGGTATATGCTTACGGTTGTGACGGAGGTGTTCGGTGTGCACGGCGAAATTGGAGATATGGTGATAAGACCAAAACTGATGCGAGAACAGTTTGATACAGAAGGGAATGCCAGAATTCAGCTTTGGTTTGCAGGAAAGGAATTTACAGTGCATTTCAAAAATCCACTGCATTTAACCTACGGGGAGTATGTGATAGAGCAGGCATTTTGTGATGGACAGGCAGTATTGGATATTTTGGGCGGTTCGGCAGTTTTTTCCAGAAAGAAGCTGCTGTTGCTGCCGGACAAAATACACAAAGTGGAGATTGAATTGGGAAGGAGCGAATTGAGATAATGAGATATGGGTATTTTGATGATGAGAAACGAGAGTATGTGATCGATAGACCAGATACGCCTGCACCATGGGCAAATTATCTGGGGTCACCAGAATATGGCGCAGTCATTTCAAATAATGCAGGCGGGTACAGTTTTGCGAAATCTGGCGCAAATGGTAGAATTCTCCGGTATATTTTTAATGACTTTGACCGCCCTGGCCGATATATTTATATCCGTGATAATGACAGCAAGGATTACTGGTCTGCATCCTGGCAGCCGGTTGGGAAGGATTTGGATTCTTATAAAAGTGAGTGCCGTCATGGGACGGCATATACCAAAATGCTTGCGGATTACAGCGATATCCATTCCGAAGCATTGTATTATGTGCCGCTGGACAAAGAGTATGAGGTTTGGCGCCTGAGTCTGACAAATCATTCAGATACTGCAAGAAATCTGAATATTACAGGCTATGCGGAATTTACAAACAACAGTAACTACGAACAGGATCAGATCAATCTGCAATATTCTCAGTTTATCACAAGGACGTTATTTTGCGGCAATCGGATCTGTCAGCAGATTCATGGCAATCTTGATACTCTGGAAAATGGAAAAGAGGTAGATAACAAGAATGTTACAGAGCGCTTTTTTGGCCTGGCAGGGGCAGAGATTTCTTCGTATTGCGGCGACAGAGAAAAATTCCTGGGGAAATATCATGGATATCAGAACCCTTATGGAGTAACCTGTGGAGAGCTTTGCGGAGAACTGAATTATAATGAAAACAGCTGTGGGGCGCTTACTGCCAGAGTTTTGCTGGAGCCGGGAGAAACGAAACATCTGGCGTTTATTCTTGGAATGAAGCATGACGCAGAGGCAGCAGAGATATTAGAACAGTATCAGAATACAAAAGAAGTCTGTGAAACAGAACTTGGAGAACTCATATCCTGCTGGCATGAAAAGCTTTCTCATTTCCAGGTGAAAACGCCAAGCGCAGAATTTAATACAATGATCAATACCTGGAACGCCTACAACTGTTTTATGACATTTATCTGGTCGCGTGCAGCTTCCTTTATTTACTGCGGGCTTCGAAACGGATATGGATACCGTGATACCGTTCAGGATATTCAGGGAGTGATACACTTAGCACCAGAAATGGCGGTAGAAAAAATCCGCTTTATGCTTTCTGCGCAGGTTGACAATGGCGGGGGACTGCCGCTTGTCAAGTTTCATCATCATGCAGGCCATGAAGACACACCAGATGATCCATCTTATGTGAAAGAGACAGGACATCCGGCATATCGTGCAGATGATGCGTTATGGCTGTTTCCCACAGTCTATAAATATATCTCTGAAACAGGCGATCTGTCCTTTATAGAGGAAGTGATTCCATTTGCAAACAAGGATGAAGGAACGGTATATGAGCATTTGAAGCGGGCAATCGGGTTTTCGATGAATCATTTAGGTCCGCATGGAATGCCGGCAGGATTGTATGCGGACTGGAATGACTGCCTGAGACTTGGGAAGGATGGAGAATCTACTTTTGTTGCGTTCCAGTTTTATCTTGCCATGTCCATTTTGAAGGAATTTGCAGAATATAAAAACGATACAGAATATCTCAAATATTTGGATGACAGTCAGAAAAAACTGGAAACTATTATACAGAAACTGTGCTGGAACGAAGACCGCTTTATTCGAGGTTTTACAGAAAAAGGGGAGGTAATAGGAAAACGTACCGATCCAGAGGCAAACTTATGGCTGAATCCGCAGAGCTGGGCAGTTATCAGCGGGTTGGCCACAGATAAACAGGCTGACATGGCGCTTGATTTGGTCTTTCATAAGCTAAATACAGCATATGGAGCAGTTTTAATGGACCCGCCATATCACGCGCATTCTTTTGAAGGGGCGCTTGCGGTGATTTACAATGCGGGTACGAAGGAAAATGCGGGTATTTTTTCACAATCACAGGGCTGGATTATTTTGGCGGAAGCACTGCGCGGGCATGGAGAGCGCGCATTTACATATTTTATGGAAAACGCGCCAGCGGCGCAGAATGACAAAGCGGAGACCCGCAAATTAGAGCCTTATTGCTATGGGCAGTTTACAGAAGGAAAAGCAAGTCCGCATTTTGGACGTTCTCATGTGCACTGGCTTACTGGAACAGCCTCTACCGTCATGGTGGGCTGCGTAGAAGGAATCTTAGGAATACGTCCTGATTTTTATGGACTTAGGATAGCGCCATCCGTTCCCGGGGATTGGGAACACTTTGAGATTGATAAGGATTTCAGGGGAAGTCATCTGCATATTGTTGTCAAAAATCCAAAACACGCACAGACTGGATTTAAACGGCTGATAGTGAATGGACAGGAGATGAAAGAGAATTATATACCAGCCAAGCTGCTCAAAGAGCATACGGAGGTTGTGCTGGAACTTTCATAATTGGTGGCGTCTTGTTACGAATAATGACATGATTTTGACATTTTTTGTATTGATATGGTATATCGAAAGACAAATTTCATCTAAAATATATCTTAATAAAGCAGTAAAACTTTATAAACAAATTTTTAGGAGGGTTTTTCTATGAAAAAGAAAGTTGTTAGTATCTTATTAATGACAGCGATGGCTGTTGGCACGCTGGCTGGCTGCAGTAAGGACAGCAGTTCCGGTTCACAGGCAGATGTATCTACAAATGCAGGAACGGATACAAGTTCGTCTTCGAATACAAATGCAGAAGCCAATACATCTGATATATCTGATACAGTTGATGCATCATCAGGCGCAGAAGAGGGCAAGGTCATTAACATTTATAGCTGGAACAATGAGTTTCGCGAGCGTGTAGAGCTGGTATATCCGGAAGTAAAGGAAACTTCTTCGGATGGAACGGTTACGACGCTGAATGATGGCACAGAGATTCATTGGATTATCAATCCAAACCAGGATGGTGTCTATCAGCAGAAGCTTGACGAGGCGCTGCTCAACCAAGGAAATGCGGCGGATGATGACAAGGTTGATATCTTCTTGTCAGAGACAGATTATGTTAATAAGTATACTGATGCAGCGGCAGATGTCGCGATGCCTTTGTCGGATCTTGGAATTGATCCGGATACGGACCTTGCCGATCAGTACAGCTTTACAAAGGTGACAGCTTCTGACGAAAATGGCGTACAGAGAGGTTCAACATGGCAGTGCTGTCCGGGATTGCTGGTATATCGTCGCGATATTGCAAAGGATGTATTTGGAACAGATGATCCAGAAATTGTTGGAGAGAAAGTAAAAGACTGGGATACCCTCAGTGCGACAGCAGCAGAGTTGAAGGAAAAAGGGTATTATACATTTGCTTCCTATGCAGACACATTCCGCCTGTATGGAAACAGCATTGATGCGCCATGGGTTGCGCCAGGAGAAACAGTAATCAAGGTTGATCAGAAGATTATGGACTGGATCAGTGATTCCAAAGAATGGCTGGATGCAGGTTATTTGAATAAGACTGTAAAGGGACAGTGGAACGACGATTGGAATAAGGCAATGGGTTCTTCTTCTAAGGTATTTGCATTCTTGTTCCCAGCATGGGGAATTGACTTTACTTTAAATCCAAACTGGGATGGAGAAGCTGGATCATGGGCTGTAACAAATCCTCCGCAGGAATATAACTGGGGCGGTTCTTATGTACATGCATGTGTTGGAACAGATAATCCACAGCATGTAAGGGACATCATTCTTGCAGTAACGGCTGACACGGATAATTTGTTAACTATTTCCAGAGAGAAAACAGACTTTACCAATACGCAGAGCAGCATGAGAGAGGCAGCGACAGACGATAAAAATTTCTCATCAGAGTTTCTTGGCGGACAGAATCCGTTCAAATACTTTGCACCAGTTGCAGAGAACATCAAGATTGCTCCGCTTTCTGCATATGATCAGGGCTGTGTTGAACTGATTCAAAATTCGTTTAGTGACTACTACCAGGGAAATGTTGATTTTGACAAAGCAAAAGCAAACTTTGAGACAGCTATTAAAGAGCGATATCCGGAGATTACAGAAATCCAGTGGCCAGAATAATGAAAAAACCCCTGCGGTGCACTTGCTGCACCGCAAAATACAAAAAGAAGGGAAGGGCAGATTATGAATCAAAAACGTAAAAAGATAAATTATTCAAAATGGGGATATATTTTTATTCTTCCATTTTTTGCAGCTTTTTTCATCTTTTCTTTTATCCCGTTGGTGGATACAATCCGCTATAGCTTCTACGAATACTATCGTTCAGGAATCAAAGAAATCGGTCCGAATTTTATCGGGATGGACAATTATACCAGCCTTCTGCAGTCAGATATGCTGAAATATGCGGGAAATACGCTCGTATTGTGGGTCATTGGCTTTATTCCGCAGATTGTTATTGCGCTGCTGCTTGCGTCGTGGTTTGTGGATGCCAGACTCAAGATTCATGCCCAACAGTTTTTTAAGGTGGTTATTTACTTGCCGAATTTAATTATGGCTTCGGCGTTTGCGATGTTATTTTTTACGTTGTTTTCTACCAACGGACCAATTAATTCTATTCTGATGTCTATGGGGCTGACAGACAATGCAATTGATTTTATGGGGTCTGTATTTGGTACGCGTTCCTTAGTTGGTCTGATGAACTTCCTGATGTGGTTTGGCAATACAACAATTATGCTGATGGCTGCAATCATGGGAATCAGCCCGGATATCTTTGAGGCATCTGAGCTGGATGGCTGCAACAGTACGCAGCGGTTCTTTTATATTACGCTGCCTCTGATACGTCCAATTCTTGCATATACGCTGATTACCTCAATTATTGGCGGTCTTCAGATGTTTGATGTACCTCAGATTTTGACGAATGGGCAGGGAAATCCAGACCGTACCTCTATGACGTTAATCATGTTTTTAAACAGTCATTTAAAGAGCAAAAACTATGGTATGGCAGGCGCATTGTCTGTATATTTGTTTATTGTCAGCGGTATCTTATGTTTTATTGTATATCGTATGACAAATGACAATGATCCGGACGGTTCCAAGGCAGCAGAGAAAAAGAGCAAAAAAGCAGGAAGGAGATAACAGTTATGAAATCAAAAACATTAGGGAATTTACGCAGTATTTTGGCACATGTAGTACTGATTATCTTGTCATTTATGTGTCTGTTTTTCTTCTATATTCTGTTTGTCAATGCAACACGTTCTCATGCAGAGCTGCAGAAAGGGTTCTCAGCGCTTCCAGGAGGGGCTTTTTTCACCAATCTGCAAAATGTGGTGAATGATGGAACCTTTCCAATGGTTCGGGGCATTTTGAACAGCTTGGTTGTTTCAGGATGTTCTGCGGCAATTTGTACATATTTCTCAGCACTGACAGCATATGGACTGTACGCGTATGACTTTAAGTTTCGCAAGGTTGCGTTTACATTTATTATGGCAATCCTTGTAATGCCTACACAGGTAACAGCAATGGGATTTCTGCGTTTGGTTACGAATATGGGCATGTATGATTCTTTACTTCCACTGATTATTCCATCGATTGCATCGCCGTCTGTATTTTATTTTATGTACAGTTATCTGCAGTCATCGCTTCCGCTGTCACTGGTTGAGGCTGCCAGAATTGATGGTTCCAGAGAATTTCGGACATTTAACCAGATTATTATTCCGATTATGAAACCGGCAATGGCAGTGCAGGCGATCTTTACATTTGTGGGTTCATGGAATAACTATTTTGTTCCGGCATTGATTATTCAGTCAAAAGATAAAATGACAGTGCCTATTTTGATTGCAACGCTTAGAGGCGCAGATTATATGAATTTTGATATGGGAAAAATCTATATGATGATTATGGTTGCGATTGTCCCTATCATATTGGTGTATTTGATTTTGTCGAAATACATTATTGCAGGTGTGACGCTTGGCGGCGTTAAAGGTTAATAGGTTCTAAAGGAGAATATATGGTAAGAAGGAACTGGAATCACAGCGGTACACAGGAACAACAGTCGTCAGAACGCGAGTTTGCGCACAGCAGGCTCGCAAGAGAGATAGCTTCAGAAGGGATTGTTTTATTAAAAAACGAAGGGATTCTGCCTATGAAAGGCTCTGAATCGGTTGCATTGTTTGGTAGTGGTGCAGATAAGACAATTAAAGGAGGCATTGGTTCAGGAGATGTCAACAATCGGGAGAATATCTCGATATATCAAGGGCTAATGGATGCAGGATTTTCGATAACGAGTAAAGAATGGCTGAAGGATTATCAAAACCGATATGACAGTGCCAGGAATGCATGGAGGGAAAAAGTACTCGCAGACGCAAAAAAAGTGGAAAATCCATTTGATGCTTATGCTGCAAATCCATTTGAACTGCCTGAAGGACGTCAGATTATGGAGGGGGATTTTGTAGACGCGCGGGTGGCAGTGTATGTTATCAGTCGAATCTCCGGCGAGGGCAAAGATCGTCAAAGAAAAGAAGGGGATTACTATTTGAGCAGAAAAGAAAAGGAAGATCTTTTGTTTTTGAATCATAAGGGTCTTTCAATCGTACTGCTTTTAAATGTAGGATCACCAGTGGAGCTGACAGATATTTTACAGGAGGCAAAAAATATTCAGGCTGTTTTAAATATCTCTTTGCCAGGACAGGAGGGAGGACATGCAGTTGCTGATGTGCTGCTTGGAAAGGCAATGCCGGGCGGCAGGCTGACAGCTACATGGGCTAAGCGCTATGAAGATTATCCTTCGGCGGAGGATTATGGAAGCTTAAATGGGAATCTGGAAACAGAGGAATACAAAGAGGGAATTTATGTCGGATACCGGTATTTTGACAGTTTTTCCATAAAACCCTTGTTCCCATTTGGATATGGGATGTCATACACAGATTTTTCCATAAAGTTTGAGAAACTATTGATAACAGAGGCAGGAGTCTGTGTAGCTGTCACAGTAAAAAACACAGGAGAATGTTATTGCGGGAAAGAAGTAGTACAGATTTATATAACGCTGCCACAAACAGGTCTTGACAAAGAATATCACAGGCTTGTTGGCTTTGCAAAGACGAATACGTTGTATCCGGGGGAGACGCAAAAAATAACAGTTCTGATAGAGGGCAAACAACTTGCCAGTTTTTCAGAAGCAATGCAGGCATGGCTTGTTGAGCGCGGAGAATACGGCGTGTGGATAGGAAAGGACAGTGTTTCTTTGCAGCTTGCGGCATTGCTGTTCGTTCCTGAACAGACAGTGATAGAGAGTACAACAAAAATATGTTCTCAAAAAACAGTATTTGAAGAGCTTTGTGTATTGCAGACAAATGCAGATGAAATGCAAACACAGCAGGAGCAGGACAGAGATGAAAAGGTTCCGGTATTTCAATTTGTGCCGCAAAAGGAAAGAGAATATCAGTTCGAATTGCAAACCGCAGAGAAACACTCTGTTGAAGAGCTGATACCGCTTTTGTATGGAAATATTACACAGGGAACAAGCACGCTTGGTTCTGCTGGGATTCGGGTACCTGGTTCCGCCGGGGAAACAACAGAAGCATTGGAAGAAAAATATGGGCTGCGTTCACTGATTATGGCGGATGGCCCGGCAGGTCTGCGTTTGCGGCAAAGCTATGAGGTTGACAGACAGACGGATCGGGTATATGGCGTTGGAGTTTTGGGCTCTTTGGAAAATGGTTTCCTGGAGCAGATGGAGCATCACAAGGATGCTGATATTTATTATCAGTACTGCACAGCGTTTCCTGTTGGAACGGCATTGGCACAGACATGGAATATGGAACTGGCACACAGGTTTGGAGAGGCCATAGCAACGGAGATGGAAGAGTTTCATGTTGATTTGTGGCTGGCTCCGGGTATGAATATTCAAAGGAACCCTTTGTGTGGAAGAAATTTTGAATATTTTTCAGAGGATCCGTTTTTATCTGGAATGATGGCGGCAGCAGTGACAGAGGGGGTACAAAACAAGGGGAGATGCGGCGTTACGATAAAACACTTTGCCTGCAATAATCAGGAGGATAACCGCATGGGCGTAAATGTGTGTGTGTCCGAAAGGGCGCTCAGAGAGATTTATTTGCGGGGATTTGAGATTGCAGTAAAAAAGAGTGCGCCGATGGCAGTCATGTCTTCCTATAATCTGATTAATGGTATCCATGCTGCGAACAGTCAGGATATTTGCACAACAGTTGCACGAAAAGAATGGGGATTTGAAGGAGTGATTATGTCTGACTGGAATACAACAGTTCCAGAAGACGGAAGTGTACCATGGCAGTGTATAGCTGCTGGAAATGATATTATTATGCCAGGTAATCCGGCAGATGATGAAGACATTCGCAAAGCGTATACACAAGGAATGCTTTCGGAGGAAGCAATCCGAAGCTGTGCAGCGCGTGTGCTTGCGTTGATACAGAAATTGACAGATTGACCATACAGATAACGGGCAGGGGTAAAATTGTTTACTTTCTGCCCGTTTCTGTAACATTCCAACTGGAGCAGGCGTAAAGGTCACGGTATTTTTTCGGCGTTATGCCAGTAAAATCTTTGAATAATTGTATAAAATGGCTTTGTGAAGAAAAGGAAAGATAGTTTGCGATCTCAATCAGGCTAAAATCGCAAAACTTTAAAAGGTGCTGTGCTTTTTCAATCTTCTTTTCCCGAACATACTCGCTGACTGAAACACCCGTTTCTTTTTTGAAGAGGCGGGAAAGATAACTTGCTGACAGACTTGTATATTCAGCGAGATCCTCAATTGTAATGCGCTCTTTGATGTGGGCATATATGTAGTCAATGCATGTGGTAATTGGCTTTGATGCACCTATGTTTCTTTTATGGAACCGCATTTTTCCAGAAAAATCCAGCACCATACGGTCATGAAGTTCAATAACTGCCTGAACAGTATGAAGATTGTCAAGCTTTAGGATATAAAAGTCACTAAGCCGGAATGCCTGTTCCATCTCCATGCCGGCTTCCACACAAAGTCTTGTTACAAAAGCAGTTGTGATAACAAAATGATATTTCAGGTTGGTTACCTGATCGCGGGATAGAATGCCAACTCCTTCTGTTTCTGCAAAGCGCTTCTCCTTGCAGTTTTGGCGGACATAATCAATGTCCCCTGAACTAACAGCATGAAAAAACAATTGTTCATCATTTAGTGAACGATGAAATTTTTCTTCTTCGCTGTCCTTTGTTTCCTGTACATACCATTCCTGCAGCAATCCCATAATGAATCATCCCCCAATGAATTAACTGTACTCTTATTGTACATTGAACTTATCAGATAGAAATATCGTAGCACGAATTTGATATTTTCGCAATGTGTCTGATGCTATGAAATGATGGAAGGTGTGTTATTGTTACTTTGATATTGTGAAGCGACTATGCATGGCTTACTGCCTGTATTAGGAAGCCGAAGGTTATACTGTTACCCTAATTTTTTGATAATTAAGAGAATATATTGACAAAGATATGTTTTAAATACATTATATTTTATAGAAACAAGAGTTCTAAGTTGACATATTTTGGCTGTACAAGTTTGGGGCTGTGTGCTATAATCAAAGTGAATTCAGGCAAAGAAACAAAATCAAAATTTTGCTTTAGAGTTTGTGTCTGTGTGGCTTTCACAAACTCTTATGATGCACAGCCCCATACAGAGAAGAGATGCTGGTATGGCGTTGTGCGGGAAGTAGGGAAGAGAATCCTGCCTGCTAGATTGCAGAAGCCGCACAGAAAAGAGGAAATTATGAAATTTGAACAGTTACAAAAGGACATGATGACAGCGATGAAGGCAAGAGATAAAGTGCGCAAAGATGCAATTTCAGCACTTGTATCAGCAGCAAAGAAAGTAGCTATAGATGAAGGTTGTCGTGACAATATTACTGAGGAAATTGTTGATCGTGTTATCTTGAAGGAGGTCAAATCTGTGAAAGAACAGCTTGATGCCTGCCCTGACAGTAGGGAGGATTTAAAGCAGGAATATCAGGCAAGATATGATATTTTTCAGGAATATGCACCTAAGATGATGTCGGCAGAGGAAATTGAGGCTTTTATCACAGAGAAGTTTGCAGATGTTGCTGCGCAGAAAAATAAGGGCTTGATTATGAAAACTGTTATGCCGGAATTAAAAGGAAAAGCAGATGGCAGTGTCATCAACCAAGTAGTGGCAAAGCTCTGCCAGTAAAATATCATAAAAAATAGTAGAATAATCTGCTCATCATACCGCAAAAAATGAATACCAGAAAAGCCGCATAAACGTTATATTTTTGCGGCTTTTCCTGTTCCTGTGGCTTTCACACGCTTCTAATAGTTCTTTCGCATACCATTAACGGAATGGTAATTCCACATGAGTATCGCTACGTTTGCCAGTCCAAGTTCTGTGATTTGTGCTTCAAAGACAGGGAACTTGTCTTGAACAATGGCAAAAGCCTGCCGCATTTGCTCAGAAGGATTTATTTTTCCTTCACTTCCTTAGATTTGATGAAACCATCAGAAAATTCTTTGGGATATAGGCATGTCTTTTATTCAGTCTTTTGGAATTCTTTCCGATATTCACTGGGACTCATTCCCATTTTCTGATGAAAAATCCTTGAAAAGTATAAGGGGTCTATGTAGCTGACAGAATGTGCGACCACGCGGACAGACAGCCGCACTGCTTACCGGACTGTCAGGCGTGCTGGGGAATCTGGATTTTGTAAAGGCAAATGAAACACTGTTTGGAATTAACCAACTGATCAATATTTCATCAGGAGCCATTTTTGGTTTTCTTCCTCTGGCCGTGGCGTACAGCGCATGTAAACGATTCGGTGGACGGCCTATTCTGGGAATTGTTATGGGCTGTATCATGCTGAGCAACAGTCTGGCCGATGCCTATGCGGCTGCGCAGGGGACTGTGGAGGTCACAACCTTACATATTTTTGGACTGGGAGTGGATTTGGTAGGTTTTCAGGGCGGTATCATTGTTGCACTGCTGATGGGATTTGTAACGGCAAAGCTGGATATCTTTTTTGAGAAAAAAGTACCCGAAGTGATACGACTTTTGTTGTCGCCGCTTTTGACGACACTGGTGGGCGCAATCCTCTTATTTACAATCATCGGTCCGGAAGGGCGTGGGCTGTCCAGCGGAATCACCAATGCACTGGTTTGGATGACTCAGAATCTGGGCGTGTTTGGGTATGCAGTATTCTCAGGTCTGCAGCAGTTGGTTGTAATTACCGGCCTGCATCATATTTTTGGAGCAATTGAGGCGCAGCTTCTGGCAGATACGGGCAGGAATTTCATCAACCCGCTGATGTCTGTAGCAATCATTGCACAGGGCGGCGCAGTGCTTGCTTATCTGGCAATGCATAGAAAAAATGTAAAAGTAAGAGAACTGTGTATTCCCAGTTTCATTTCCGTATTATTCGGAATTACAGAACCAGCACTGTTTGGTATCAACTTACGATATCGTTTTCCCATTATCGGAGGGTGTATCGGAGGCGCTTTAGGTGGAATCGTCGTTTACTTTACAAATCTTGCTGCTCTTGGATTTGGGACCACGGTTGTTCCAGGTATTGCGCTCGCTGATCCAACAAGCAATGGATATATTAATTATATCGTTGCACATGCGGCTGCGATTACAGGAGGGTTTGTCATGACTCTGGTACTGGGAAGATTTATGGATCAGGCTCCAGTGGAAGCGGTGGCTACCGATACAAAGAAAGACACAGTAAACGAAGGGGCAGAAACGGAGGGAATCGGGGCGCAGGAGTGCGATTCAGAAGAACTGGAAGTACCGGAAGAAAAATCCTTTTTTGGATATGCAAAAGGACAGCAGATTCCAATGGAAGAGGATGATGATTATCTGGATTCTATCCACAGCATAATCCGGACAGAAAGGGTCAACGCGGAATATGCTGTGGCAGTAACAGGAGATAATTTTTCTGAAATGTTTGCCGCTATGGACGATGATTATATGAAAGCAAGGGCAGCAGACGTGAAAGACATTTCCAACCGTTTGATCAGGATACTGGAAGGGCGTGGGGAAACCAATCTGCCGGCTGTGGAGCCTGCAGTTATCGTAGCAGATGATCTGAGTCCAAGTGAGACAGTCCAGATGGACAAAGAAAAAATTCTTGCCTTTGTGACGGTGCATGGATCTACCAATTCTCATACTGCGATTTTGGCGCGTATGATGAATATTCCGGCATTGATCGGAGTGTCTTTGGATTTAGATGAAATCCATACAGGGATGATGGCGGTGGTAGACGGATTCGAAGGTACAGTAACATTTGAGCCGGATGAAGAATTGTGTAAACTGGCAAGACAAAAGATGGAAGAAGAGCAGGAAAAACTCCGGCTTTTGGATGAACTAAAAGGAAAAGAAAATGTGACCCTTGATGGGAGAAAAATCAACCTGTATGCGAATATCGGAAGTGTCAGCGACGTTGGATATGTGTTGGAAAATGATGCTGGCGGGATTGGTTTGTTCCGGAGTGAATTCCTTTATCTGGGCCGGGACAGTTTTCCCACAGAAGAAGAACAATTTCAGGCATACCGTCAAGTGGCCCAGACCATGGCCGGAAAAAAAGTTATCATCCGCACGCTGGATATCGGTGCAGATAAACAGGCAGATTATTTCAGTCTGGGACAGGAAGAGAACCCTGCTATGGGCTACCGGGCAATCCGAATCTGCCTGAAACAGCCGGATATTTTCAAAACACAGCTTCGTGCATTGTTCCGGGCGACTATGTATGGGAATATTTCCATTATGTATCCGATGATCACCTCAGTAGAAGAGGTAGAAAAAATATTTGAGATTGTAAAAGAAGTACGGGAAGAACTGGATACGGCAGAAATTCCTTACCATGACCCGGAACAGGGAATCATGATCGAGACCCCCGCAGCAGTGATGCTCAGTGATGAATTGGCGGAACTGGCAGACTTTTTCAGTATTGGGACAAATGACCTGACGCAGTACACACTGGCAGTTGATAGGCAAAATGAGAAGCTGGATGATTTTTATAATCCGCACCATAAAGCGATTCTACGGATGATACAGATGGTTGTGGTTAATGCACATAAGCATGAGAAATGGGCCGGCATCTGTGGAGAACTGGGAGCAGATCTGGAACTTACGGAAGAATTTGTCCGGATGGGGCTGGATGAGCTTTCAGTCGCACCGTCTATGATATTGAAGTTAAGAAAAAAAATACGGGAAATGACTGTGCTGTGAGCCATACAGGAGTATAAAGATAAGCCGCCAGTTTTTTGGGCGATAGAAAAAATAAAAAAAGTATTGACAAATGATTTTTAAGGGTGTATCATTCAACACGTAAAGGCAAGGGCGTCTTTGAGAAAAAATTCTCAGAGGCGCTTTTTACTTTTATAAAAAATACATACAGTTTGATAAAAAAGGCAAGGGAGTCTTTTGGGGCGCAGGGATAAGCGCCGTGAAAGCCATCCTTGTCTTTTTATTTTCAAATTGGAAGGAGCGAGATTATGAAGAATGTATCGGATTTTTTTGGGTGTAAGGTATTTGATGACAGAGTGATGAAAGCAAATTTATCGGCAAAGGTTTATCGGTCTTTGAGAAAGACGATTGATGAAGGCGCAAAGCTTGATATTGGCGTAGCAAACGCGGTAGCGGCAGCTATGAAAGACTGGGCGGTGGCTCATGGAGCTACCCACTATACCCATTGGTTCCAGCCCCTTACCGGTGTCACAGCAGAAAAGCATGACAGCTTTATTTCTCCATCTCCCGACGGTGGTGTGATTATGGAGTTTTCCGGTAAGGAGCTGATAAAAGGAGAACCGGATGCTTCGTCGTTTCCCTCAGGCGGACTTCGGGCTACTTTTGAAGCGCGGGGATACACGGCATGGGACCCTACGTCTTACGCGTTCATCAAGGGCAATACCTTGTGTATTCCTACCGCGTTCTGCTCTTATGGCGGAGAAGCGCTGGATAAGAAAACGCCGCTGCTCCGTTCTATGGAAGCGCTGAATAAGCAGGCAATCCGTATCCTTCATCTGTTTGGCAGTGACGATGTGAAATGCGTCCGCACATCCGTAGGGCCGGAACAGGAATATTTTCTTATTACAAAAGAAATGTATGAACAAAGGAGGGATCTTCGATTTACGGGACGTACTCTTTTTGGCGCGAAGCCGCCCAAGGGACAGGAGATGGACGATCATTACTTCGGAGTAATCAAGCCAAGGGTTGCCGCTTATATGGAAGAACTCAATGAGGAACTCTGGAAGCTGGGGATTCTGGCAAAGACAGAACATAACGAAGTTGCCCCGGCGCAACATGAACTTGCCCCTATCTATACAACAACAAACATCGCGACAGACCATAACCAGCTGACAATGGAAATTATGCAGAAGGTTGCGGCAAAGCATGGGCTTGTGTGCCTGCTTCATGAGAAACCCTTTGCCGGAGTAAACGGAAGCGGAAAGCATAACAACTGGTCTCTGACTGCGGATGGAGGCGTGAATCTGTTGTCGCCGGGCGAAACGCCGTATGAAAACGCACAGTTTTTATTATTCCTTTGTGCGGTTATCAAAGCTGTGGACGATTATCAGGATCTGCTCCGTCTTTCTGTGGCGACAGCAGGAAATGATCACAGACTTGGGGCAAACGAAGCGCCTCCGGCAGTCATTTCTATCTTCCTTGGAGAAGAATTGAATGCGGTACTGGAAGCGATCGAGACTGGTACGCCCTATGCGGGAACGGAAAAAACACAGATGAAGCTGGGCGTGGATGTACTTCCAAAGTTTAACCGTGATACTACGGACCGCAACCGTACATCGCCCTTTGCGTTTACCGGAAATAAATTTGAATTTCGTATGCTTGGTTCCTCCAACAGCATTGCCTGCGCCAATATCATGTTGAACAGTGCGGTGGCGGAAAGTTTAAAAATCTATGCGGACAGACTGGAAAAAGCAGAGAATTTTGAAGATGTACTGCACGAAATGATTCGCAAGACCATCAAAGATCATAAACATGTTATTTTCAACGGGAATGGTTATGACGACACGTGGATTCAGGAAGCTGTGGAAAAGAGAGGGCTTCTGAACTATCGTACAACACCGGATTGCATGCCCCATCTGCTGGATGAAAAAAACGTACGGATGCTGACGGCTCACAAAGTTTTTTCAGAAGCGGAGCTGAAGTCCAGATGTGAAATTATGCTGGAAAACTATTGTAAGACGGTTCTGATTGAGGCTAACACCATGATCGATATGGCCAAGACAGAGATTGCTCCGGCAGTAAGCGCGTATGTATTGGAGCTTGCAAATACAGCGGCGGCAAAAAAGGCGGTCGATGAATCCATTTCATGCGGTTATGAGACGAAGCTTGTGAAAAACCTTGCAAGATTGGAAGAACAGATTGCGCTCAAGGCAGATGATTTGGAAGAAGCGGTGATGAAACTTCAGGATACGGAAGATGTTGCGACAGAGTCCTATATGATTCGGGATGCTGTTTTAGGAAAAATGGGAGAATTAAGAGCTGCCTGCGATGAGGCAGAGGCGATAACGGCAAAGAAATACTGGCCATTTCCGACTTATGGCGATTTACTGTTTGGCGTAAAATAAATTGATAAATTTAGCCTGATAGTCCAGCTAAGAAATGTCAGGTATTTATTAATAATAATTTCTGCTGGACTTTACCCTTTAGTGCTGTCGCGCAGCGACTTTTAATAGGAGGAAGAAGAGATGGATGAAGTTATGAAAGAATTGGTGCAGGAAGCAGTATCCGGCGAAGTGTTTGGTGTCTGGTTTTTAATTGGCGCCGCATTGGTGTTCTGGATGCAGGCAGGTTTTGCAATGGTAGAGGCGGGTTTTACCAGAGCAAAAAATACAGGAAATATTATTATGAAGAACTTGATGGATTTCTGTATTGGAACCGTAGTATTTATAGTGATTGGTTTTGGTTTGCTGATGGGAGAAGACTTGTTTGGATTTATCGGAAGACCAGGCTTTGATTTGTTTACTGCATATGCGGAGTTTGACTTTTCAAGCTTTGTATTTAACCTTGTATTCTGTGCTACTACGGCTACCATCGTATCCGGTGCAATGGCAGAACGTACAAAATTTCTTTCCTATTGTATATATTCTGGCGTGATTTCCGCATTGATTTATCCAATCGAAGCACACTGGATATGGGGAGGAGGTTGGCTGGCGCAGCTTGGATTCCATGATTTTGCCGGATCCTGCGCGATTCATATGGTAGGTGGTATTTCCGCATTGATTGGTGCGAAAATTCTTGGTCCCCGTATCGGAAAATTTACCAGAGATAAGAGTGGAAACGTTGTGAAAGTGAACGCGTTTCCGGGACACAGCATTGCGCTTGGAGCGCTTGGGGTATTTATTCTCTGGTTCGGCTGGTATGGATTTAATGGTGCGGCCGCAACTTCTATCGCGCAGCTTGGATCCATTTTCTTGACAACAACCGTTGCGCCGGCTGTTGCAACGGTTGTCTGTATGGTCTTTACATGGGCAAAATATGGTAAACCGGATGTTTCCATGTGTCTGAACGCATCGTTAGCAGGACTTGTGGCAATCACAGCGTCGTGTGATGTGACAGATGCGTTCGGAGCGGTTGTGATTGGAGCAGTGGCAGGCCTTTTAGTCGTGCTTGGCGTGTGGCTTCTTGACCATGTACTTCGCGTTGATGATCCGGTCGGAGCGGTTGCCGTACATTGCATGAATGGAATCTGGGGTACACTGGCGGTTGGATTATTTGCTACCAACACGGCTCCCGGATACAGTATTGTAAATGCTTCGGGAGAAACGTTAACTGGTCTGTTTTATGGCGGCGGTTTTGAATTATTAAAACTTCAGTTTATCGGCTTTGCTGGTGTCGCGGCATGGACAGTAGTTACGATAACGATTACATTCCTTGTTATCAGAGCGATTGCGGGTCTTCGTGTAGACAGAGAAGAAGAATTGATTGGCCTTGATGCGACAGAACATGGTCTTCCTTCCGCATATGCAGGCTTTGCAATGATCCCAGAGTATATTGAAGAAGGCAATGACCCTGTGGTGGTATCCGGTGACACTCCTGTTGCTGAAGCCGTTCCAGTTAAGTGTGTTCCCTCGTTTGAAGAAGGAACTCCGAAATTTACGAAAATCGAAATTGTTTGTAAGGAATCAAAATTTGAAGTATTAAAAAACGCGATGATGAAGCTGGGAATTACTGGTATGACAGTATCCCATGTCTTAGGTTGTGGAATTCAGAAAGGTAAACCAGAGTATTATCGCGGCGTACAGATAGAAGCGAATCTCCTTCCCAAAGTACAGGTGGAAATTGTAGTCAGCGCGGTTCCGGTCCGCAAGGTGATTGAAACAGCGAAGAAGGTACTTTACACAGGGCATATCGGAGATGGGAAAATTTTTGTCTACGATGTGGAAAATGTGGTGAAAGTAAGAACCGGAGAAGAAGGATTTGACGCCCTTCAGGATGAGGAATAGTGAGGGTCGTCCCAATCAGCCATATTCGTTGTTTAAAGGAGGAAATAAGGCTATGGCGATTCATGAAGAGTGCGGTGTATTCGGAGTGATGGGTACAAAAAAGGAAAATGCTGCAGGCATCGTTTATTATGGGCTATACGCCCTGCAGCACAGAGGACAGGAGAGCTGCGGAATTGTTGTGAATGACGACGGTGCGTTTTCTTCCTATAAAGACCTGGGGCTTGTCAGTGAAGTATTTTCGAAAGATACATTAACTCATTTACCCATGGGAAATATGGCAGTGGGACATGTAAGATACGGAACGACCGGAGGAAATACAAGGAATAACTGTCAGCCTATAGAAGTCAATCACCAGAAAGGAAAAATGGCGCTGGCCCATAATGGAAATCTTACCAATGCATTGGAACTTCGCGATAAGCTGGAATTATCGGGAGCAATTTTCCATACAACCAGTGATACGGAAACAATCGCTTATGTGATTACAAGAGAAAGGCTTGTGTCACCAAGCATTGAGGAAGCGGTCAGCAATACGATGAATTTACTGGAAGGCGCTTATTCGTTGGTGTTGATTTCTTCTACAAAGATGA
>OFGR01000180.1_pt1 | contig 65363 bp, 59 predicted proteins | sample 1521811 | NCBI WGS metagenome assembly OFGR01 (sample SAMEA3504098, study PRJEB24116) | mouse gut metagenome | biome: mouse gut; feature: mouse-associated habitat; material: faeces | place: Denmark | collected 2011 | reverse complement strand
TTGCAGGCGTACCGGGTGGTACGGCAGGGAAAAGCGGCAAAGGCTGCCGGAAAAGATGAAGCAAAATGTGCGTAGATAATTTACGGATAGGTTCTAAATATCCGCAGACCACATGTCTGCGGATATTTTTTTCATTCATTACCCGAAAAAGCAAACTTGTAGAAAAATATGCTTTCTTAAGCCAAACCGCCTTACGGGTTCCTTCACTGTTTTAGGCCTTTTCGCCCTTTTCAATTTTCGGCAGGAAAGTGTACCATACCGAACCGGAAATGCAGATAGACGAATACGCGCCCGCAACAATACCGACAATCAGCGGAAGCGAAAATTCCTTAATAGACTGCACACCCAGAATATAGATCGCGCCAATGGTAAACAGTGTTGTCAGGGACGTATTGATAGACCTTGCCAGCGTCTGGCTGACGCTCTTATTGATTTTCTCCGCCGCGTGTCCCGTCTGGAACGCAGATTTGTTTTCGCGGATACGGTCAAAAATTACAATAGTCGAATTGACCGAATACCCCAGTATCGTCAGCAGCACCGCAATGAACGACTGATTGACCGGAATACGCAGGAGCGCATATGCCGACAGCACAATCAGAACATCATGAATCAATGCGATGATGGCGCTGCCGCCCGCGCGGAAATCCCTGAACCGAAGGGAAATATACAGGAGCATTGCCACACACGCAATCAATGTCGCCTTAATTGCCGCCTGCTGCATTTCCCCGCTGACTGTGCCGCTGATGTCGTTGGCCTCTGTCAGCTCCGCGTCAGGATAAGTCTTTGTAACCGCGTCCATCAGCGCAACACGCATTTCACTGTCGATGGACTGCAACTTGATGCCAACAGAATTTGTACCGATAACCTGCTGGATCTGCGGGCTTGTCTGTCCGGTTACCTCCCGCACGATATCCTCCAGCGTATCGTTTTCAAACGCACCGCCCATGTCAAGCTCCATGGACGTGCCGCCCGTAAATTCTACGTCCCAGTTCAGCGCGCCGCGCCCTGCGTTCGCGTTGAGCGCCATTGCCGCAAGGCCAATGCAAATCAGCACAACGGAAACGGCAAAAAATATTTTTCTGTTTTCGATTATCTTCATTTTTTCCGCCTCCTTATTTCGTTCTCAGCCCATAATATTTCGGGTTATGCACGCCCGCGTAAATCAGGCCCTTTACAATCACCCGTGTTATCACAAGCGCTGTGAACATGGAAATGATAATACCAATCATCAGCGTTGTCGCAAAGCCCTTCACTGTACCCGAGCCAAGGAAGAACAGCACGCCTGCCGCAATCAGCGTTGTTACGTTGCCGTCCAGAATAGCGGGCAGGGCTCTGGAAAAGCCGTTTTTCACAGCGGAGCGCAGTGTCTTATCCTGTAGCAGTTCTTCTTTGATGCGCTCAAAAATAACGACATTTGCGTCCACCGCCATACCCGCGGAAAGCACAATACCCGCAATACCAGGCAGCGTCAGCGTTACATGCAGCACGCTCAGTGCAATCAGTTCCAGCCCCATATAAATCAGCAGGGCCCAGTCTGCCGCAAGCCCCAGCACCTTATACGCAAAAAGCATGAACAGCAGCACCAGCCCGATGCCGATTGCGCCCGCCTTGATGCCGGCGGAAAGCGCGTCCGCGCCCAGCCTTGCGCCTACGTTCTTCATCTGTATCACGTTCAGGTTGAACGGCAGGGAGCCCGCACGAATCAGGGACGCCAGTTCCTCCGCGCCTTCTCCAGTAAACTGTCCGGTAATCACAGCCTGCCCGTCTGTAATGGCAGCCTGCACCACGGGCGCGCTGATAACTTCTTCGTCCATGATGATATAAATAACCTTGCCGATGTTTGACGCAGTCGCAGCCGCAAAGCGCTGTTTGCCCTCATCGTTAAATTCCAGCGCAACATACGGCGCGGAAGGGCCATTCTGCTCCATCGCGCCCACCTGCTTCGTTGCGTTGCGCACCATGTCGCCAGTCAGCAGTACATTTCCCGCCTCATCTGCAAAAGAAAGCTGCGCCGTTTTGCCAATCTGCTGTATGGCTTCTTCCGCATTTTCCACACCGGGAATCTGCACACGGATGCGCTTGTCGCCTTCCTTCGCGACTTCCGCCTCCGTCCAGCCATTCCAGTCCAGACGTCCCTGCAGCAGGGAAATCGCTGCCGCCATTTCCTCCTCTGTTACCGCCGCCTGGTCCGCTTCATACACAATGTCCACGCCGCCGCTCAGATCCAGCCCCTGCTTGATCTGCGCCGCACTCATCTGCCCGTCCTCGCCAATGCCGTAATAGGAAACCGCACCCAGCGCGATTGCCACAACCAGCATGACAAGCAGCATCAGTCTGCCTTTCATCTTCATTTTTGATACCTCCCAAGTTTCTTTGTCCCTAGGCGTGTCGTCGCAAGTGTCTGCGCATGCCTTTCCGGCAAATTTTGTCGGCTTTTCCGTTAAAAATTTTTCCTGAAATCCGCCCCAATTATGCTCGGAAATACGTATACTTGGCTTATAGCGACACTACCTGGCAGAACTTTTCCGCAAAAAAGTATAGCACAAAACCTCTGCTTTGCATACCCAAAATATACTTTTCCAAAAGAAAAACTTTCTAAATTACAGCCGACCGTTTCTTTCCCAAAAAACAGGGCAGACAAAACCGTCTGCCCCGTATGGCCTTCAGCCCTTATTCTTTTGATACAGAATTTTCAGCCCCTTGAGCGTCAGCACAGGGTCAAGCACATCAAAAATCTTCCTGTCCGGGTCAATCACCCGCGCCAGCCCGCCTGTCGCAATGACCTTCATATCCGGCAGGTTCAGTTCCCGTTTCAGCTCCTGTATAATATACCTCGTCTGCCCGATATGCCCCAGCACAAGCCCTGCCTGTATGCTGCCTATTGTATTTTTCACAACGATGGATTTTGGCTTTTTGATTTCCACCTTCGGCAGCTGTGCCGCCCGCTGGTAGAGCGCGTCTGCACAGGTCGAAATACCCGGTGTAATAAAACCGGTGATAAACTCCGATTTTTCGTTGATTACATCAAACGTATTCGCTGTGCCATAGTCTATGACAATAGCGGGCCCGCCGTAAATCTCGTTTGCCGCCACCATATTGACGATTCTGTCCGCACCAACCGCTCTGGGGTTATCCCGCTTGATTACGATGCCCGTTTTCATGCCCGCGCTCACAATCATCGGTTCAATACCCAGATATTTCCGTATCCCCTGCGTCAGCGAATACATAATGTCCGGCACGACGGAAGAAATGATAACCGCTTCAATATCCTTTGCGTTTACGCCCGAAGCATCGAAAAGCCCATGTATAAAAATGCCCGTTTCATCTGCTGTCCGGTTATCCCCGGTCGCCATACGCCAGCATTTAATCAGCTTGTCCCCCCGGTACACGCCCAAAACATAATTCGTATTGCCAACGTCGATTACCAAAAGCATCTGTCTGCCTCCTATCTCCTGCCCTTGTTCTTCTCGTAAATCAGCCGCAGCCCATGCAGCGCAAGAACAGGATCATATACATCGAAAATTTTGTTTTCCTCCTGAATTACCTTCGCAAATCCACCGGTGGCAATCACCTTCATATCCGGCAGACCAAAATGCTCCCGTATCTGCTCTATAATATAAATCGCTTCACCGATATGCCCGTATACCAGCCCCGCCTGCATGCTTTCCACCGTGTTCCGCGTAATCATGCTTCTTGGGCGCACAATTTCAAATTTCGGCAGCTTCGCCGCCTTTTGGTAGAGCGCGTCCGCGCAGATCTCCAGCCCCGGCGCGGTAATCCCCGTTAAAAATTCGCCGGTTTCGCTGACAACGTCAAACGTCGTTGCCGTGCTGTAATCCACCACAATCGCCGGTCCGCCATAAATTTCATAGGCAGCGACAAGGTTTACAATTCGGTCCGTCCCCATTTCCTTAGGATTTTCCATGCGCAGATTGATGCCTGTTTTCATGCCTGCGCGCACAATCATCGGTTCCATTTTCAAAAATTTCCGTATCCCGTTCAGCGTAGAATACATCACGTTCGGCACAACAGAAGAAACCACGACCGCTTTCACCTCGCCCACGGAAACCTCGGAATATTCAAACAGCGAACGAATCATCAGCCCCGTTTCATCAGAGGTGCGGCCGCTCTGCGTGGAAAGCCGCCAGCTTGCCTTGAGCATTTTCCCCTCAAATACGCCGAATACCATATTCGTATTGCTTACATCAATAACAAGTATCATAGCCATATTCTCCTTGCGCCGCCCGCACCCGCGCCCGGCGGCTTAAAAAAGCGCAGGAAGGGCGTTTCCCCGCTCCTGCGCTGTCAGATTTTTCTTTCAGTAATGGAATTTCTTTATACTACTTTTTTATGCAGTGTCCGGCTGACCGCCTTCGTCACCACGCCGCCCACAATACAGCTTGCAGGCATTTCCAGCGCACCGTTGACGCCTACGAAAGCCAAAACAAAGAGCAGCGGGCCCGTTGTTCCCAAAGACGCGCTCAGCCCCTGAATGTATTCCGTATTCCAGAAGAGCAGGATCAATGCGCCCATGAAAAACAACGTATTCAGGAATGCCGCAAAGAAACCACCGATAAAATAGCTGACCGTCTTTCCGGAAAACATTTTTTTCACCGCCAGATAAACCACGCCTGTCAGCCAGCCCATAAGCATACGCGTAGGCACGCATACCAGAAATGTACGGAAAACGCTGATGCTCAGCAGCATTGTGCTGAACGGGCTTCCTCCCAGCAACGCCTGATGGAAGCTGGTTGCGCCAAAGACGAAGCCCAGCCAGAGCCCTGCCATTGGTCCAATCAGCATCGCGCCGATGGCTACCGGAATCATCATCAGGGATATGGACAGCCCAAGCGTCCTGAAATACCCCAGCGGCGTAAACGACATAAGCAACAAAACACCTGTCAGAAGCCCCATAGTGGTCAACTCTCCTGCGGACATTCTGCGCATTTTCCCTGCGCCTTCTTTTACTGCTGTTTCACTCATTTTTCAGTTCCCCTTTCATTCTCATTCTTTTCTGAGATATAAGATGATTATGGTGTCGTGGTCTTCCGCCCCTTCGGAAGGAACACGGTACATCTGCCCGCTGGCATAACGTCCGTTTTCCGTAGTTCCTCCGGATTGTCCAACCTTCTTCATTATAACAGCAAATCAGATTATTACAACATTTTTTTGCAGTTTGCACGCATTTTTACACAAAAAAAATATTTCTTTGCGCATTTTTTCCAGTTTCCCCTCGAAATCGGGCATAGCGAAAGCCCCTGCCATGCGTCTGCAAAGCAGGGGCCTTTTCTGTTATCAATGGTGTGGTATGTCATGCGGGCGGAATCCCGTATCCGCAGGGCTTAAAGCCTTGGCAGGAAATCCTGCTGGTATATGCGCTCAAACTCCTCTTTCGCCTCCGCATAATCGGGAGCACCCGTAATGCTGGCAAGTGCGGTCTGCGCCTCCGCGTAAGCAGCCCTTGCAAGCTGCGGGTTCTCCGCATATATAGCTTCATCTATGCACTTAAGGTACATTTCGGCAATCATATAAGCACTTTCCTTGCCGGAACGGACTGCTGCAAGCACTTCAGAAACTTCCTCCTCGCCGTACATTTCGGATTCCACCATGAATTTCGTGAAAACCGGCAGGCTGCCTGTTGCCGCAGGCGCGGCAGGTGTTTCAGGCTGTTTCGCGCTCTCGGGTACTTCCCCAAGGTAAACCGTATTCGTCCCCGCGTTCCACGTCACCTCTTTGCCGACAGCCTCGCCCACCGCTCGGATAGGCAGGTATGTCGTCCCGTTGTAAATGAACGGCTCTGCGCTTGTGGAAACCTCTTTCCCGTCCACAACGATTTTGATATTGCGGAATGTTGCGGAAATATTTTTTGTGCCGTTCGCTGCGGAAACGGTGCATGTGCCGAGTGCCATCGCGCCCAGCAGGCAAAATGCAACTGCTTTTTTCTTCATAATAATCTCCCCTTCTGTAAAATAGCGTTATCCTAAAGCCATAGCTGGAGCTATGCTCATGGGTAATACAGTAAATCATACAAATAATACCATAAACCCCTGCCAATAGCAAGAATTTACAGAATTTAGGATTGTCCTGCCGCACATTTTATAAAAATTACAGCTGGTATATTTCTTTTTTCCCCACCTACACCGTTTATGGGTTCTCCTTCAGCAGCCTTTCCTTTATCTCCTGCCCCTCCTCCATAAAATATACGGCATACCAAAGTTCCAGCGCGCGCAGGAGCTCCTTTTTCTCCCGCCGCAGCGCGCCGATTTCCAGCCCTGCGCCAATCTCGTCAAAATCAAAATCGTCCTCGCGGCGCACCGTTTCAAAATATAATTCCCCCGCCTCGTCGAAGCCCATCAGGAATGTACAGTTCAGTTTCTGCGCCAGCAAAACGCAGATCACCCGCACTTCCTCCTGTATACTTTCAGGCAGCTCTCGGAACTCCGGTTCCAGAAAATATTTCTGCTTTTCTGCATTTGCCGCAGCCAAAATCTTCCGTTCCATCAGCCTGTCCCCTCCTTCCGGATAGAAACCTCACCGGAAAAAACAACTTCCTCCCGCCCGGTATCCAGCCGCCGGACAAGCAGTTCGCCCTCCGGCGTAACGTCCAGCACAACCGCAGGAAATTCCTCCCGCCCCAAAACGCGGACTTCCCTGCCGATATTCACACATTTCTCACGATAACGTTTCTGGAACGGGACAAAACTGCCGCTCTGCAAAAACGCGTCATAAAGTTCTTCAAAACGTTCCAAAATGCTGTGTACAGTCTGCCGTCTGGAATACGTCCTGCCGCCTTCCAAATAGAGCGAAGTTGCCTTTTCCCGCAGCCCTTCCGGAAATTCCGCCATATTCACATTTACGCCAATGCCCAGTACAATAAAATGTACTTCCTGCATCTCGCAGTCCATCTCCATCAGTATGCCGACAATCTTTTTGCCATTGCAGAGAATGTCATTCGGCCATTTGATTTCCATGGAAAGCCCCGTCACTTCCTCCAAAGCCTCTGCCACAGCCAGCCCCGCAAGCAGTGTCAGCGCAGGGGCAGATGCCGGTTCCATTTTCGGACGCAGAAGCAGGCTCATCCAAACGCCGGTACCCGCCGGAGCCTCCCAATGGCGTCCTCTGCGGCCGCGTCCAGCCGTCTGGCTTTCCGCCACAGCCAGCGCGCCTTCCGCCCCGCCTTCCAGCGCAAATTCACGGATACGGTTGCTCGTTGTATCCGTTTCATGAAAAAATAACAATGGACGGCCCATATATTTCGTTTTCAGCCCGCTTTCCAACTCCTTTTGGTTATACATCGTTTCATATGGCGCAAGACGGTAGCCTTTGTTCGTGACCGCCTCAATTTCATAGCCCTCCTGCCGCAGGCGGCTGATACCCTTCCATACAGCAGCACGGGAAATATCCAGCTTTCTGCCAATTTCCTCACCGGAAATATAGCCTGTTTCCCCCTTCAAGATATCTAAAATCCGATACATCTGACGCCCTCCTTTGTCAGACTCTGATTCCCCCTGTGTTTTATCTGCAGAAAAAAAGGGAACGTGGAAAACTCTGTAATATTCAGACTTTTCCCCGTTTCCCTTCATACTTCCCTGTGTTCTCCGGCGTCCGCCAAAATTAACGGTTTTTCAAGCAGGCCGCCTTTTCCGGGGTTTCAAACAGATTGCAAACGATAATTTAGTTTTTGCCCTTTACGTTCACGCGGCTCAGGAATTTTTCCAGTTCAATAATCGCGCGCCCATGCGTGCCTTCGCAGATTTTATCCACTTCGTCATACGCCTTGATTGCGAATGTCAGCAGTTTGCCCTTAACCTCCGTCAGCTCCGCCACAACACGCACCTTCATGCCCACAGGCGTAGCCGCCATATGCGCCAGGTTAAAGCTCGTACCGACCGTTTCCCAGCCCTCCGGCAAAAACGGCGCAACTGTGCCGATTGCAGTGCCTTCAATCCATGCGATCATGCGGGGAGAAGCGAACACAGGCACATTGTCGTTGCCGAAATGCACTGCCGTATCTTCTTCCTCTACAACAAATTCCTTTTCAAATGTCATGCCGGGTACAATATTGTTGAATTCCATTATTCGTTCTCCTCTCTGGGTTCTTCTTTTTCCTTTGACAGTGTTGCAGTTTCCTTTTCTTCCTGCACAGCCGCTTCTGTTTCCGGCTCCGTATTCTCTTTATTCTCCGCAATGCCGAGAATTTCCTCCCGTACATTCGGGTCAAACAGCGTACGGAATTCATCACCCGTAACCTTTTCTTTCTCTACAAGCAGCTTTGCCGCAGCATGCAGTACTTCCATGTTTTCCTGCAAAATGCGGAGTGCCTCGTCATACGCTTCCGTCACGATGCGCTTGACTTCCTCGTCAATCGTTGTCGCGACAGCCTCACCGTAATTGCGGGTGTGGCCCCAGTCGCGCCCGATAAAGACTTCGTTGCTGTCCTCCCCGAACTGTATCGGCCCGAGGATTTCGCTCATGCCGTACTGCGTCACCATGCTCCGCGCCATCGCCGTTGCACGCTCGATGTCGTTGGACGCGCCCGTCGTCACGTCCTTTATCACAATGGCCTCCGCCGCGCGTCCGCCCAGCAGCCCCACAATATCCTGTTCCATATACATTTTCGTGCGGTACATCCTGTCCTCGCCCGGAAGCGGCATCGTATAGCCGCCCGCCATACCCGTAGGGATGATGGAAATGCTGTGTACCGGGTCAAGCTCGCTCAGTACTTCAAACAGTATTGCGTGTCCGCTTTCGTGGTACGCCGTGATATATTTTTCCTTATCGGAAATGACTCTTGTTTTCTTTTCTGTACCTACGCCAATTTTGATAAGGGCCTTTTGCAGCTCCTCCATATCAATGGCTTTTTTGTCGTGCCGCGCGGTCAAAAGGGCGGCTTCGTTCAGAAGGTTCGCCAGATCCGCACCGGTAAAGCCTGCCGTTGTCTGCGCAACGACCTTCAGGTCGACTTCCTCTGCCAGAGGCTTGCCTTTGGAATGTACGCGGAGGATTGCCTCGCGCCCTTTTACGTCAGGACGTCCCACATACACCTGCCGGTCGAAACGGCCCGGGCGCAGAAGCGCAGGGTCAAGAATATCCGCGCGGTTCGTTGCCGCAATGATGATAACGCTTTCGTTAATGCCGAAACCGTCCATTTCCACAAGCAGCTGGTTCAGCGTCTGTTCACGCTCATCATGCCCGCCGCCAAGACCCGCGCCGCGGCGTCTGCCCACAGCGTCAATCTCGTCTATAAATACGATGCTCGGCGAATTTTTCTTTGCCTGTTCAAACAAATCGCGCACGCGGGACGCGCCCACGCCTACGAACATTTCCACAAAGTCTGAGCCGGAAATGCTGAAAAACGGCACGCCCGCCTCCCCTGCAACAGCCTTTGCCAGCAGTGTCTTACCTGTACCCGGAGGGCCGACAAGCAGTACGCCCTTCGGTATCCGCGCGCCCAAATCGGTAAACTTCTGCGGCGCTTTCAGGAACTCGACAAGCTCCTCCAGCTCCGCCTTTTCCTCATCACAGCCAGCCACGTCCTGAAACGTTACCTTATTTTTTTCATCTATGCTCATCCTTGCCTTGCTCTTGCCGAAAGAGGACATCTTTCCGCTCCCGCTCTGCATCCGGCTGAACAGGAACATGAAAAACAGTATCATGATGACCATCATAATGAGAGAAGGCAGTATTGCCGCAAGCATGTTTTCCTTCTGCGGCTCCTTAACCGTCATGGACAGGCTGGCGCCGCTCTCCGCTACCTTCTGGTCGGCGCGTTCCTGAAATGTGCTGATACTTGCCACGTTTACATTGATTACGCCGCCGTCCTTCAGCACCGCCTGCACGTTGCCGAAGTCGCCAACTTCTCTGCTCCTTGTAATTTCAAGGCTTTTTACATTGCCCTTTTCCATTTCTTCCAATAAGTCGCCGTAAGTATATGCCGGCTGTTCCCCCTGCGGCGGCAGAAGCCCCTGCCCTGTGTACGCAAGGCCCGCCAGTATGATTAAAAATACCAGCGCGTACAGCCCTATGGATTTGAAGTATTTGTTCAAGAGAGTCCCTCCTATTTATTTTTATGCTATATTTATTTGCCGGATATTCGGCTTCAATTTATAATTCTAGCATACTTTTTCCGGAAACGCAACGAATGATTTCTGAAAAAATCAGCTGTCATTCCGCATTTTTCACTGACACGCAAAAAAGCCCCGGGGCGGAGGGCATCCGTCTGGGGCAAAGCGTTTTTATTCCTCAAAATGAATCACACCAACATACGGAAGGTTCCGGTATCTCTGCGCATAATCCAGACCGAAGCCGACCACAAACGCGTCAGGTATCGTAAAACCGGTATAATCCACCGGTACATCTGTCACGCGACGCTCCGGCTTGTCCAGAAGCGTGCATATTTTCAGGCTTTTGGGTTCGCGCGAAAGCAGGAGTCCCCGCAGATGGCTGAGCGTCCTGCCGCTGTCAATGATGTCCTCCACGACCAGAACGTTTTTCCCCTCTATGCTTTCCTCCAAATCCATTATAATCTGGATATGTCCGCTGCTCTCCGTCGCGTCGCCATAGCTGGAAACCCGCATAAAATTCATCGTTGCCGGCTGGCGCAGTTTTTTTGCCAGCTCCACCAGAACCGTTACGCCGCCCTTCAGCGCACAGACCAGTTCCACCTGCTCCCCCTCGAAATCCTCATAAACCTGCTCGGCAATCTCTTCCAGCCGCTTGGCAATCGCCTCCGCAGTAATCATTACTTCTACCCGTTCTTTCATGTTTCTGTGTCCCTCCGTATCCGTATCTGTAAAAAACGTGTTGTCTGCCCGTCCGCAAGGAAGCTGACAGAAGACCTCAGCCCCGGAGCCCAGAGGATTTCTTCCCCCAGCGCCACCAAAGGCCATACCTCCCGATGTTCCCGCGGTATTTTTTCGTCAATCCATAAATCCTTTATTTTTTTCCTGCCATTTTTCAGACGGATGCTGTCACCCGCCCGCCTTGTACGGCAGGAAAGTCCCTCTGTTTCCGTACAGCCGGAAACCTTTTCCAGTATTTTATCATAATCGAATACGTTCGTACACCCACCGCCGCAAATTTCGCCATTTTTTTCAACCCGCAGACAGGTACTGACGGTCACGCCTATTTCCGGTATAAAAATCGCCCCCTCCTGCGGCAGGGTATAGCAGAAAGAGGACGCCTGTTCCGCCGCGCCTCTGGATAGCAGGAGCATGCCATAGCTGTTTTCTGCGCGTATCCCCTGCAAAAAACGGCGGCTCTTTCCTGTTGGTTTTTGCAGAAGCCCCTCCAAAGCCGCAATCTGCACATGGGAAACGTCCGCAGACGCAAACCTGCCCATAGCCAGCCGCAGCACACGACGGCGCATTGCCGGATGCGCCCGCAGCAGCCCCTCCCGCTCCAGAGAAACAGCCCCCTTGCGTGCGGGGCGTTCCAGCGCGGCAAACAGCGCGGCAGCCTGCTGTTCCAAATATTCCTCATCATCGGCAAGGAGTGCGGCAGTCCGGGCAATATGCCCAGAGGCGCGCGGGTTGATTTCCTCCATCAGCGGCAGTACCTCATGACGCAGCTTATTGCGGGTATACTTCACTTCCCTGTTGCTTTCGTCCTCCCTGAACAAAAGTGCCTCCGCCAGACAATAGCGTTCAATCTCCGCACGGCTGCATGCCAGAAGAGGGCGGCAGATATTCCCACGCACAGGGCGCATCCCCGTCAGCCCATGCAGCCCCGTCCCCCTGCAAAGGCGCATCAGGAGCGTTTCCGCCTGATCATTCCGGTGGTGCGCAACGGCAATATATCCCCGTTCCCCTGCCGTTTCGCGGAATGCGGCATAGCGCAGAAGCCGCCCCGTTTCTTCCTCGCCCATACCGCGCTTTTTCGCCTCCGCTGCCACATCATAATGGTAAACCTTGCAGGGCACGCCCCAATCCGCGCAAAGTCGCTCCACAAACGCCTGATCTTCGTCCGCCGCCGCGCCGCGCAGACCATGGTGGACATGGACAGCCGTAAGCGTCCAGCCCTCACGCTCCCGCCATCCGTTCAGGATATGCAGCAGGGCAACGGAATCTGCCCCGCCGGATATCCCGACAACAATCTCCGCCCCCTTTGGGAACATATGGTTTTCTTTCAACATCGTCTGCACTTTTTTCCGCATGTCTGCCGTCCTCCCTGTTTCCCGCCATATTACCAATACTCTATACGAAATCCGAAAAAAGCGCAAGCCTTGTCTGTACTGTTTCCGAGCCATATGAAAAAGCATGGGGACATCAGATAATAAAACTTCAAAACCTTGAGGGCGCTGCTAAAAAACAGAAAAATATTGTAAAACTATATGCTTTGTGGTATCTTGATAAAACAGCTGATTTTCCCTGCACGGGGCCATACCGGATGGCTCTGCGCAAAGATTTGGAACGAAAAAGGAGGCGGCAGAAATGCGGATTGATAAATTTTTGAAGGTTTCCCGAATCATAAAGCGGCGTACTGTTGCAAATGAAGCCTGCGACGCGGGGCGTGTATCTCTGAACGGGAAAGTCGTAAAAGCGGGCGCAGATGTCAAGGTAGGCGATATCATCGAAATACAGTTCGGTTCCAATACGACAAAGGTTGAAGTCCTCAGCCTGCAGGAATCCACAAAAAAAGAGGACGCCGCCGGCATGTACCGCGCGGTATGATTCCGCAAAAGCAAACCCCGCAGCCTGGCTGCGGGGTTTCTTTTTCTCTTACTTTTTGTTTTTAGACTGCTTTTCCATCGAGCGGTTCACGCTTGCGGACATTTTTTCGGAGAATGTCTTTTTCTTCTTATCCTCCAGATTCAGCCCTGTCATGCCAATAATATACATGCCTGCCAGCTCAACCTTTACCGTCTTTTTCACAGGCAGCACGTTATACACAGGCTTATCGCACAAAAGCGTTACAATCTGCGGCCCAACCTTTGCGCGTACCATATTGGTCTTGCGCATACGGGAAGCCTTCGGCATCTGTTCATACACAACCTTCGGCAGGTTTGTCGGAGAGGGCTTTTCCTGCTTTTTGTCAATAACGAAAATCTGGACGGTCGTGCGGTTCTGGTCAATGAAATCCTGAGCCTGTATCATCCTGCGCATACTTTTTTTGTTCAGGTAATACAGCCCAGCCAAAATCAAAGCCAGAACAATAACAATGATAATCAAAACATCTGAAAAATTCACAAATCTTTCCTCCTTAAAAACTCGCGCCGCCTTTTCCTTGCAGACGCGCAGGCAAACCGCCTGCCAAGCGGCAATTTTTTCGTATTGCTCACATCTTAACATTTTAACATCGTTTTGGACATTATGGAAGGGAAAAAGAGAATTTTTTCGATTTTTTTCCCTTCCCGGGCGGTTGCGCCGCGCCGGGGAATAGAGTATACTGTTTCCTGTGGAATGAAAAGGAAATCAAAATGACGTGGAAAGGGGGCGTTTTTTTTGGAGGGCATACTGCATTGGGCTACTGTTCTTGGGCTTGCCGCACTTATGGCAAACGTTTTTCTGGCTGGCCTCGTCGTCTTTTTTGAGCGGAGAAATCCGGCAAGCACATGGGCATGGCTGCTGGTGCTGTTTTTTATCCCCATACTGGGGTTTTTGATATATATGGTTTTCGGGCGCAATGGGCGAAGGGAAAAAATGTTCCGCGAAAAGGCAAAGTACGATCAGGAAGTCTATTATAAATACCTGTTCCGCAATGTGCGCTCTGTTGAAAAAATACAGGCACAGAAAAGCATCGTGGAAAACCATGGGCGTCTGCGTGGCGCGGAATACCTGACAGACCTTGCCCATCTTCACTTAAATTCCGGAAACTGGATGACCTTCAATAACCGCATCCGGTATTTCCGCAGCGGAAAGGAAAAATTTCATGCACTGGTACAGGATATCCGCAGGGCAAGAAAGTTTATCCATCTGGAATACTATATCTGGCGCGGGGACGAGCTTGGCACGCGCCTTGTGGAGGAGCTTGCGAAGAAAGCGGCGGAAGGCGTGGAAGTGCGCCTGCTGTATGACGGAATCGGCAATTCCCGCCTGCCGAAACATTTCTTTGATAAACTTCACGCCGCCGGCGGGCATACCGCAGCATTCCTGCCCCGCTTCATTGTCCGCCTGAATTACCGCAACCACCGCAAGCTCTGCATTGTAGACGGCGAGGCAGGCTATATCGGCGGCTTCAATGTCGGCGACGAATATCTCGGCGTTACCAAACGCTATGGCCCATGGCGGGACGCGCATCTGCGCATAGAGGGCGACGCACTCGACCAGATGCAGATACGTTTTATCATGGACTGGAACTTTACCTCCGAAAAAAGCCGCGTTCCTTTGGAAGAGCATTATTTCCCCAAAAAACAGCAGTTTGAGGGCATCAAAACACAAATCGTTTCCAGCGGGCCGGATACGCAGTGGAAAAACGTACGCAACGGCTATTTCAAGATGATAAACGAAGCCATTGACCATGTTTACCTGACAACGCCTTACTTCGTGCCGGATGACGGTATCTTTGAAGCCCTGCGCGTTGCCGCGCTTTCCGGGCTGGATGTGCGCATCATTATCCCCGGAAACCCTGACCATCTTTTTGTTTATTGGGCGAGCATGTCTTATCTGGGTGAACTGCTTGAGGCTGGCGTGCGGTGCTATCAGTATGAAAAAGGCTTCATACACTCGAAAACGCTGCTTGTAGACGGGTGTGTCGCGTCTGTCGGCACAGCAAATATGGATATCCGCAGCTTTGACCTGGATTTCGAGGTCAACGCTTTCCTGTATGACGGGAAATTCACAAAGGAATTAGAAGCCGGATTCCAGAACGATCTGAAAAGCTGCGTGGAAATTACAAAGGACTGGTACAACAGGCGGAAATGGTGGTTCAAGGTAAAGGAATCCATCGCGCGCCTGATATCGCCTATGCTATAAAACATTGGGCCTCTGCCCCATACCCCGCTTCTTTCTTTCAAAGAAAGAAGCAAAGAAAATTGCCGCAGAACTTCGTTCTGCGGAGAACTATCGGCATCCTTACAGTATTATATGGATTTCCCCGCAAAGCGGCAGCTTTGCAAATCAAAGTTTAGGATCGAACCCTTTTCAAAGGGTTCGCAGGGTGTGGGACAGCGTCCCACGGTTTTACTCTTTCAGGAGGGAGAAAATTGGATAGAATTGGTTATGAAGAAACGTTGAAGGTGTCCTATTTCCAGATAGACGGCAACCGGAACATGAGCCCCGCCGCTCTGCTCTCCTGTTTGCAGGAGGCCGCCGTCACCCACTCGGACACCATCGGCTACACATTGGACTATATGGCAGAACACCAGTGGGGCTGGTCTGTCGTCAACTGGCACCTGCAAATCTACCGCATGCCCCAGCATGGCGAACGCATACAGGTGCAGACATGGAGCAATAAATGTATGCGTTTTCAGGCGGAACGCAGCTTTTTCCTGTTCGATGAAGCGGGCAATAAACTGCTGGACGGCGCGTCCCGCTGGATATTTATGGACCTTGCCAGACGCCGCCCCGCAAACGCACCGGATGGCATGGCGGAGCGCTACCATTCCGGTCAGGAGCCTGCAATTCCCGATGAAAAATTTTTCATGCCAAAGGAAGCGGAGGGCGACCTGCTTTCCACCCGCACCCTGCCCGTCACCCGCAGGGATACGGATACCAACGGCCACGCCAATAACGTCAAATACTTAGAGTGGGCGATGGACGATGTGCCGGACGAAATCTATGACGGCATGTCGCTGGCGGACGTGCGCATTGTATACCGTAAAGAATGTGTACGCGGAGATATTGTGGAAATCAAGACATACGTCAGGGCTTTGCCTGATGGGAAGGAAGTGCTTTCCTTCCTTTCCGTTGGTGAAAAAATCGTTGCGGAAGTTGCCACGCTCTGGCGGTGAGCGCAAGAAGGAACTGGCTCGGCGCATAGAACAGCCAGACGGTTTCCGGCGCGGGCTGTGCAAAATAGCCCCATGCGACCGTTATATCGCAGGCGGCAAACAGCACGAGCGCGAGGACATACAGCATAGCAAAAACGCTTCTGCATGTCCCCGCTTTTTTTATAGCAAAATAAAAATGGCAGAAAAACAGCAGGGCATAAATGCCGCCCAGGACAGGCAGCGGCAGGAGATACGCCAGCGGAAAAATAGCAGTATACCACAGGCGGAACGGCATTTCCCGAAGGTTTTGGAGATACGCAAGCTGGACGAGGATAAAAAACGCCAGACCAGTGGCGTAATGTGTGGTATAAATCAGGAAAAAATCGGCGCAGAGCGTCAGACCTGCCGCCAGCGGCATACCACCGGTAAAGGAAAGTAGGAAGCACAGCACTATCCACGAAAAACAAACAAAATCAAACATCTTTTCACCTCGAAAAAACCTTTCAGGCCGCAGGGCTCTGCCCTCTGGCTCCCTGCTGCGCAGGGCGGGCGAAGCCCGTTTTTGCCATAGGCAAAATGCCTGACCCAGCAATGACCCATTTTCTGCCGCGCATACGCACGGCGCATTATAATCATCTTTTTTCCTATTAAAAAAGGCATTGACTCCTCATCAATGCCTTTTCTGTATTCCTTATCCTATTCTCCCCCGCCCGACGCATGAATATGCGGCGGAAATCAGGCCGAGGGACAGCGTCCCCCACAGTCTTTAAGGTTTTCACATCCGGAACGCCACACGATCCGCAGAATGCGGCTTTTTCAGCTTTTGCACTTCCGTCTTTTCCAGATTCTTGTTCGCGCTTGCCAACATCAGCTTAATCCTGTTCAGCTGGTTGACCTCGCTTGCGCCGGGGTCATAGTCAATCGCCACAATATTCGACAACGGGTACTGTTTCCGCAGCTCCTTAATAACGCCCTTGCCCACCACATGGTTTGGCAGGCAGCCAAAGGGCTGGGTACAGACGATGTTGGGTACGTTTTCGTGAATCAGTTCCACCATCTCGCCGGTGAGGAACCATCCCTCGCCGGTCTGGTTGCCAATGGAGACGATGGGGCTGGCATATTCCACGATCTTTCGGATAGATGTGGGCGGGTCAAAATGCCTGCTTTTTGCAAAAGCCCTGGACGCAGCGCCCCGCAGCACATGCTCGATGGCCCAGATCCCCAGGGAGGAGAGCCTTGCGGCTTTTTTGCTGGTGCCCAGATGTTCCGCTTTGTAAATCTGGTTGTAGAAGCAGTACAGCATAAAGTCCAACAGGTCGGGGACCACAGCTTCCGCTCCCTCGGCTTCCAGCAGTTCCACAAGGCGGTTGTTGCCCGCTGGAGAGAATTTCACCAGGATCTCGCCTACAATACCCACTCGGGGCTTTTTGATATCCCGGAGGGGGATGGCGTCAAACTCCCGGATGATTTTTCTGCACATGCCGGGGAATTTTGCCAGATTAATGTGTTTGGCGGACACATAATCCTGGGCTGTTTTTAACCATTTCTGATGCAGGGCCTCCACACTGCCGGGAACCTCTTCATAGGGGCGCATCCGATAGACGCAGCGCATGAAGATATCGCCGATCTGGGCAGCCAGTGCCGCGCGCACCAGCAGATCCAAATTCATATGGAAGCCCGGGTTGGTCTCTATGCTGCCCAGATTCAGGGAGATCACCGGGATCTGGGCCATGCCGGCCTTTTCAAGTGCCCGGCGGATAAAGCCGATATAATTGGTGGCCCGGCAGCCTCCCCCGGTCTGGGTCATGATAACGGCTGTTTTGTTTAAGTCATACTTGCCGGAGAGCAGGGCCTCCATAATCTGCCCCACCACTAACAAGGATGGATAACAGGCGTCATTGTTTACGTATTTCAGCCCCACATCCACGGAGTGCTTGTTGTCGTTGTTCAGTACTTCGAAATGATAGCCGCAGGCGGCAAAAGCCTTCTCAAAGATGTCAAAATGGATGGGCGACATCTGGGGGCAGAGGATGGTATAATCCTTGCGCATCTCTTCGGTAAACTGCACCTTTTTGATGGCACTGGAGTGGATGGCCCGCTGCTCCGCTTTCTGTTCCCGCACACGGATGGCGGAGAGGAGAGAGCGAATCCGAATTCTGGCAGCCCCCAGGTTGTTTACTTCGTCGATTTTCAGGCAGGTGTAGATCTTGCCTGATCCGGACAGAATATCGCTCACCTGATCCGTAGTCACGGCGTCCAGGCCGCAGCCGAAGGAGTTGAGTTGGATCAGATCCAGATTCTCCACCAGTTTCACATAGCTGGCGGCGGCATACAGCCGGGAATGATACATCCACTGGTCAGAGACGATCAGAGGCCGCTCCGGGGCTGCCAGATGAGAGATGGAGTCCTCCGTCAGCACTGCCATGTCATAGGAAGTGATCAGTTCCGGTATGCCGTGATTGATCTCCGGGTCAATATGGTAGGGGCGGCCTGCCAGTACAATCCCTCTTTTTCCAGTCTGCTTTAAATATTGCAGCGTCTCTTCGCCTTTTTTCTGCATATCCAGACGGGCTGCCGCCAGTTCTTCCCAGGCTTTCGCCACGGCTTCCCGCACTTCCTGAGCAGGAAGTTCGGTGAATTCCCTGAGCAGAGCGTCGGCGATGGTCTCCTGGCTGGTAAAGGCCATGAAAGGATTGCGGAAAGTAATATTCTCCGTTTTTAACTCTTCCACATTGTTCTTGATGTTCTCCGAGTAGGAGGTCACAATGGGGCAGTTGTAGTGATTGTTGGCCTCTCCGAACTCATTTCGCTCGTAAAAGAGAGCCGGGTAGAAGATGAACTTTACCCCCTGTCTGATCAGCCAGTTTACATGACCATGCGCCAGCTTGGCCGGGTAGCACTCGGATTCGCTGGGGATGGACTCAATGCCCAGTTCATAAATCTGGCGGGTGGATACGGGGGACAGCACCACCCGGTATCCCAGGCTGGTGAAAAATACATGCCAGAAGGGATAGTTTTCGTACATGTTTAACACCCTGGGGATGCCTACAACGCCTCTGGGAGCCTCATCGGCGGGCAGGGATTCATAGTTAAACAGGCGCTTTAACTTGTACTCAAAGAGATTGGGCACATTGTGGGCGTTTTTCTGACCGCCGATTCCCCGTTCGCAGCGGTTGCCGGAGATGAACTGTCTGCCGCCGGAGAATTTGTTGATGGTCAGGCGGCAGCTGTTGGTACAGCCCTTGCATTTGGCCATGCTGGTATCAAACTGCAGATTGCAGATTTGTTCATAGGAGAGCATGGAAGTCTGGTAATCCGGGCTGTCAGAGTCAACTCCACGACATTGTGAATAACGCTCCCGGGCAATCAGAGCAGCGCCGAAGGCTCCCATGATGCCTGCGATATCCGGGCGGATGGCCTCACAGCCCGCTATCTTTTCAAAGCTGCGCAGCACGGCGTCATTGTAAAAAGTGCCGCCCTGGACCACGATCTCTCTGCCCAGTTCTGAGGCATCGGACACTTTGATTACCTTAAACAGGGCATTTTTGATTACGGAATAAGCCAGTCCTGCGGAGATATCCGCCACGCTGGCCCCCTCCTTCTGGGCCTGTTTTACCTTGGAGTTCATAAATACGGTACAGCGGGTGCCCAGGTCAATGGGATGACGGGCGAACAGGGCGGCCTGGGCAAAGTCCTGGACACTGTAATTCAAGGATTTGGCAAAAGTCTCTATGAAAGAACCGCAGCCAGAGGAGCAAGCCTCGTTGAGCTGTACGCTGTCCACAGTCTGGTTCTTGATCTTGATGCATTTCATGTCCTGGCCGCCGATGTCCAGAATACAGTCCACCGAGGGGTTGAAAAAGGCGGCGGCGTAGTAGTGGGCCACGGTTTCCACTTCTCCGTCGTCCAGCAGGAAAGCGGCTTTCATCAGGGCCTCGCCATACCCGGTGGAGCAGGAACGGACGATCTGCACATCTTCCGGCAGTTGTTCATAAATCTCTTTCAGGGAGCGGATGGCGGTCTTTAACGGACTGCCGTCATTGCCGCTGTAAAAGGAGTACAGCAGGGAACCGTCCTCCCCTACCAGGGCGATCTTGGTGGTGGTGGAGCCGGCGTCAATGCCCAGAAAAGCACTGCCATGGTAGGAGGCCAGGTCTCCGGCGCCCACCTTATGGCAGGCATGGCGGGTCTTAAAGGCATCATATTCCTCCTGATCGGCAAAGAGGGGGTCCATGCGCTCCACCTCAAACTCCATTTGGATCTCTCCGGATAGCTTTGCTACCATTTCCTCCATGGAATAACTGACATCTGCTTTGGCGTTCATGGCCGAGCCTATGGCGGCAAAGAGATGGGAGTTGTCCGTGTCCATGATGTGTTCTTCATCCAGCTTCAGCGTTCGGATAAAGGCTTTTTTCAGTTCCGACAAAAAGTGCAGGGGGCCGCCCAGAAAGGCCACATGTCCCCGGATGGGCTTACCGCAGGCCAGGCCGGAGATGGTCTGGTTGACCACGGCCTGAAAGATGGAGGCCGCCAGATCTTCCTTGGTAGCGCCCTCATTGATCAGGGGCTGTATATCGGTCTTGGCAAACACGCCGCAGCGGGCGGCGATGGTATACAGGGATTGGTACTTTTTGGCATATTCGTTCAGGCCGGCGGCGTCCGTCTGGATCAGGGAGGCCATCTGGTCGATAAAAGAGCCTGTACCACCGGCACAGATGCCGTTCATGCGCTGTTCCACGTTGCCGCCCTCAAAGTAGATGATTTTGGCGTCCTCGCCGCCCAGTTCGATGGCCACATCGGTTTTGGGAGCCAGTTCCTTCAGGGCAGTGGCTACGGCGATAACCTCCTGGGTGAAGGGGACGCCCAGGTGATTGGCCAGGGTCAGTCCTCCGGAGCCGGTAATCATGGGATACAGCAGGGCGTTGCCCAGCTTATCATAGGCCTTTTGCAGCAGGGTGGACAGCGTTTCCCGGATATTGGCATAGTGACGCTCATAATCGGAAAAGAGAATATTGTGTTCTTTATCTAACAGGGCAATCTTCACCGTGGTGGAGCCTATGTCAATACCCAAGGTGTATGCGGGGAGACGCATGGCTTCTTCTAAACGTGCGTCACAGGTTCCCTCTGGGGCATTGCAGTTCATACAGGTTTTACTCATTGATAAAAACATCCTTTCTGGATCAATTCAATGTATTGCATGTTCTTATTAAATCTATGAATGGATGCCTAATTTTAAGCATTCCCCGACATTATACGACAGAAAAAGTAAAAATGCAACGGATTACGAGCCGGATAACCTGTAAATTTTATGTTAATTTTTTGTAAAGACGTATTGTTTTTGGCATTTTTCAGTATGACACGCACCTAAAAATTACCTCATACGGGAATAATATGTAAAATGATTATTAAATCGCTTTTAATCAGTTTACTTTTTCCATATCGGATGCTACAATGAGTTAAATATTCTGCAAGCAGTCCGCCTGGTGCGGAATCTGTGATGAAATGCGCGAAAACGCGGCATAATTTATAACATGCGGGCATAGGCCCCGGAGGTTCCCATGAGCAAATTTGAGAAAAAATTTGGTAAATACGCGATAAAAAATATATCCTTGATGCTGATCATGTGCTATGTGGTGGGATATATCATACAGTTGATGGGCGGCGGCTTTCTGGATTTTCTCACCCTGAATCCCTACAGGATCCTGCACGGCGAGATCTGGAGGATTGTGACCTGGATCATTGTGCCGCCTTCTTCCTTTAATTTATTCACGGTGATTATGCTGTTCTTTTATTACTCCGTGGGAACCACCCTGGAGCGTACCTGGGGGGCTTATCGGTACAATGTGTACCTGTTTTCAGGCATGTTTTTTACGGTACTGGGAAGCTTTGCAGCCCTGGGTCTCTGCTATATATTTCAGGGGGAAGCCATGGCGATTCCCGGCAATGCGGCGGTAGTCTGTGAATTCTACAGCACATTGTTCAGTACCTATTATATTAACATGTCCATACTGCTGGCTTTTGCCGCCACCTTCCCGGATGTGCAGGTGATGCTGATGTTCGTGATCCCCGTGAAGATGAAGTGGCTGGGAATTATCTACGGAGCCATGCTGGTGCTTGATTTGTTCCAGAATGTGGGAAGTCCTCTGGCGGGTATCTTCTACAGGACGGCGATTGTGGCTTCCCTGTTGAATTTCGTGATTTTCTGGCTCACCAGCAGAAGCCATATCAATATGTCGCCCAGGGAAATCAAAAGGCGGCAGGAATTCCGGCACGAAGTGAAAAAGAATATGAAGATGAGCGGCCACAAATGCGCCATCTGCGGGCGTACCGATGCGGACGATCCCACGCTGGAATTCCGATTCTGCTCCAAATGCGAGGGCAGCTATGAGTACTGCCAGCATCATATTTTTACCCATGAACATGTGAAACGGCAGTAAATGTCAAGAGAATTGTAACCATGCTGCGGAAATTTTGTCTAATATAGTACAGGGAAGCCAGTGCCTGCTTCAGGTGGGCCGGGAGGGAGTTCCCACAGCCCGCCGGAAGCGGGCGGATCGGAGACGGGATGAACCAGGAAGCTTTGTTTGCCCAGACCCTGGAGCAGGTGAAAAACCAGGCTGCGGACCAGGGAGGCTGGATCGGCGAGGAGGAGGTACGGGAGGCGTTTGCGCCGCTGGGCCTCTCCGGGGAACAGCTGCAGATGGTCTATGACTATCTGGTAAAGCACAGGATCGGCATAGGCGGGCCGGTGGATCCGGATTCTTACCTCACCCGGGAGGAAAAAACGTATCTGCAAAATTATCTGGACGAGTTGGCGGGCCAGCCCGGGGTCGGCGAGGGAGAAAGGGAGGCAGTCACGCTTTCCGCCATGGCAGGGGACCCGGATGCCCAGAGCCGGTTGGCAACCCTTTATCTGCCGGAGGTGGTGGAGGTGGCCAGGCTGTACACCGGCCAGGGAGTACCCCTGGAGGATTTGATCGGGGAGGGCAATCTGGCGCTGGCCATGGGAGTGTCCATGCTGGGGGCATTGGAGCATGCCGGCGAAGCCCAGGGAATGCTGGGCAGAATGATGATGGACGCCATGGAGGATCTGATACAGGAGCAGCAGACTGCGGAAAAAGCGGACCGGAAGATGGCGGAGCGGATCAACAGGGTGCTGGAGGCGGCCCGCTCCCTGTCCGAGGAACTGCGCCGTAAGGTGACGGTGGAGGAATTGGCCAGAGAGACAAAGCTGTCCGAAAAAGTCATTCGGGATGCCGTACGTCTTTCCGGTCATCAGATCGAATATCTGGAGGAAGCCTGATGTTATCACAGAAGCAGAATTACGAGGATTATAAATATGTGATGGGAGATACGGGCAATCTGTATCTGGGCGCCAGATACACCTACGGGGAACTGCTGGGAAACGAGGAGGTGCCGTTTAAAATCCGGGCCATCGTAGAACGCTATATCCTGCCCCAGGCGGACCCTGAAACCACTTTGGAGAGCGAATTCTACCATATGGACGCGGACAGCTTTGCCTACCGTACCTATCGGCAGCTGAAAGCCAGGGTAAAGTGCGTCAGACTGGTGGAGAAAAAGGGCTTTTTTTCCGGGGGAAAGAAAAAAAGAGTATATGAGACCCGGGTAATGGATCTGGAAGAATTTGCGGCCATATCCCCGGCCCTGAAGCAGGCTCAGGGGATAGTGGTGCAGGAGATCATAATCAATAAACTGGCCATGATGGTTTTTTCGGTCTGATACAGGGACTTTGCAGAGGGGCAGTTGTAAAAATTTTCTACAGGAGGGTATGAGAATGCGAATTGAAGAGGTGAAAGGCTACGAGGTGATAGAGAAGCGGGAAATCAGGGACTTAAATTCCATGAGTTATCTGCTGCGGCACAAAAAAACCGGGGCCAGGGTGGCACTGCTGGAGAACGATGACAATAATAAGGTGTTCTATATCGGCTTCCGCACGCCGCCGGAGGATTCCACAGGCGTGGCCCATATCCTGGAGCACTCCGTGCTGTGCGGTTCCCGGGAGTTCCCTGTGAAGGACCCTTTTGTGGAACTGGTGAAAGGTTCCCTGAACACTTTTCTGAATGCCATGACCTATCCGGACAAGACCATCTACCCTGTAGCCAGCTGCAATGACAAGGATTTCCAGAACCTGATGCATGTATATCTGGATGCGGTATTCTATCCCAGAATTTACGACACGGACAAGATTTTCCGCCAGGAAGGCTGGCATTATGAACTGGACGGCCCGGAGGGAGAGCTGACCATTAACGGCGTGGTGTACAATGAGATGAAGGGAGCGTTTTCCTCCCCGGAAGATGTGCTGTTTCGAGAGAAAATGAAATCCCTGTACCCGGACACCACCTATGGCAGGATTTCCGGGGGGGACCCGGCGGTGATCCCGGAACTTTCCTACGAAGAATTCCTGGAGTTCCACCGGCAGTATTACCATCCGTCCAATTCTTATATTTATCTGTACGGTGATATGGATATGGCGGAGAAACTTATGTTTCTGGATGAAAAGTATCTGTCCGCTTTTGAGAAGCTGGAGATTGACAGCCGCATTCGGGAGCAGGAGCCATTTCCCGCGCTGCGCAGAGTGGTACGGGAGTATCCCGTCAGCGATGAGGCCAGAGAGGAGGAGTGTGGCTATCTGAGTTACAACATGACCGCCGGGGACTGCCTGGACAGGGAGTTGTATGTGGCTTTCCAGATTCTGGACTATGCGCTTTGCAGCGCGCCGGGAGCGCCCCTGAAGCAGGTCCTGCTGGACCATTCCATGGGGAAGGATGTGTACAGTGAGTATGACAACGGCATACAGCAGCCTTTCTTTTCCATCATGGCCAGCGACACGGATGTGTCAAACGAGCAGGAGTTTGTGGAATTGGTGAACAGGGAAATGGGGCGGATTGTCAAAGAGGGCTTTGACCGGAAAGCCCTGCTGGCGGGTATCAATCATTTTGAGTTCCGATATCGGGAGGCGGATTTCGGCAGCTACCCCAAGGGACTGATGTACGGACTGCAGATGCTGGATAGCTGGCTATATGCCGATGACAAACCCTTTATTCATGTGGAAGCCAACGATATCTATGCCGGTCTGCGGGAAAAGGCCGGGGAGGGCTACTTTGAGGGGCTGGTACAGACCTATCTCATTGATAATCCCCACAAATCCGTGGTGGTGTTAAAGCCCAAAAAAGGCATGGCTCAGGAACAGGAGGAAGCGCTCAGGGCGAAACTGGCAAAGCGCAAGGCCGGCATGAGCCCGGAACAGCTTGCGGAGATCGTGGACGGGCAGCAGGCTTTGAAGGCTTATCAGGAGCAGGAGGACAAACAGGAGGATCTGGCCAGGATTCCCATGTTGGCCAGAGAGGACATCGGCAGAGAGGCCAGGAAGCTGGTGAATGAGGAGACCCGCGCCGGAGATATCCCGGCGCTGCGCCACAATCTGTTCACCAACGGCATCGCTTATATCCGTATGATATTTTCTCTGGACAGGGTGCCGGAGCGCCTGTATCCCTATGTGGGTGTGCTGAACGCCTGTCTGGGGCTGCTGAATACGGAACATTACAGCTACGCTCAGTTGTCCAATGAAATTGATCTGAACACCGGCGGCATCGGTTCCGGCAACAATCTATACAGCAATGTGGAGAACATAGATATGTTCAGGGCCACCCTGGAACTGAAGGCAAAGGTGCTGTACGACAATATTCCCAAAGCCATGGAACTTTTGCGGGAGATTGCCATGACTTCCGATTTCAGAGACGAAAAGCGTCTGCTGGAAATTGTGTCCGAAGGGCAGTCCCAGATGCAGTCCCAGATGGCGTCCAGGGGAGACCGCACGGCGTTAAACCGGGCTCTGGCCTATGGCAGTGTGTCCGGCGCCGTCAGGGAGACTCTAACCGGTATTCCCTTTTTCCGTCTGCTGACCCGGATCCAGTCCCATTTTGAGGAGGAAAAGGAAGCGCTGATGCAGGCGCTGGAGGAATTGGCAGCCATCATTTTCCGCCGGGAGAATCTGCTGTTGGATTATGTGGGCACCCAGGAAGGATGGGAGAAGCTGGAAGAGGAGACATCCCGGTTTGCGGGGAAGCTGTATGAAGGTTCGGCGGACACCGGCAGCTATCGTCCCGTTCCCCAGAGGAAGCAGGAAGGTTTCATGACTGCCGGGCAGGTATTGTATGTGTGCCGGGCGGGCAATTTCAAAAAGAAGGGGCTGCCTTACAAGGGAACGCTGCGCTTCCTGCAGATGATGATGCGGTATGATTACCTGTGGGTCAACATCCGGGTTAAGGGAGGGGCTTATGGCTGTAGCTGCAGCTTTGGTAGATCCGGGGAGAGCGGCTTTTCTTCCTACCGGGATCCCAATCTGAAGAACACGGTGGATATTTATGAAAAGGCGGCGGAGACGGTGGAGAAATTTACTGCCGACGAGCGCGTCATGACCCAGTATATCATCGGGGCTGTCAGCGAGATGGATACCCCCATGAATCCGGCCGCCTATGGACTGTTCTCTCTGAGCGCATATCTCTGCGGCATCAGCCAGGAGATGCTGGATCAGGAGAGGGCCCAGCTTCTGGGGGCTACCCAGGAGGACATCCGGGAACTGGCCGCCTATATCCGGGCATTCATGCAGGACGACTTTTTGTGCGTGGTGGGCAATGCCCAGAAAATAAAGGAAGAGAAGGAGATGTTCCTGACAGCGGAGAATCTTTTCTGAGCCGCTACAGGGTTGAGAGGGGGGAATTAAATGAAAAAGGCAAAGCGGATAGGGGGCCTGTTTGCTCTGGCATTGGCCCTGGTGCTGACAGCCTGCGGCGGCGTTGGCAGCGGAGCCGCCGACAGTGCGTCGCCCCGGGTTGAGCAGTGGAATGCCGGCTCTAATACGGATAGTATGTTCCAGGAGTCTGTGGGGGATTTCCTGGGCATGGACCCGGGATATACCAACATGGAAGAGGGTAAGAACTATGACGCCGGTGAAGGCTCTTCCCAGGAGCAGCATAACGCCGGGCAGGACAGCAGCCGCAAGCTGATCCGAACGGTGAACCTGTCTGTGGAGACCCGGGAGTTCGACGCGGTTATGGGCACCCTGGAGCAGCGGGTAACGGATCTGGGGGGCTATATTGAGCGCATGGAAACTTACAATGGCAGCGTTTACAGCAGCTACCGCTCCAACCGCAGTGCCAGTATGACCGCCCGGATTCCGGCGGCCCAGCTAAACGGATTTTTGAATGAAGTGTCCGAGATCAGCAATGTGACCAGGCGCTCAGAGAATGTGCAGGATGTGACGCTGGAATATGTGGACATGGCCAGCCATAAGAAGACTCTGCAGGCGGAACATGACCGATTGCTGGAGCTGATGGAACAGGCGGAGAGCATAGAAGACATTATCACCATTGAGGAGCGCCTGTCCAATGTGCGGTACCAGATCGAGAGTATGGAGGCCCAGCTGCGGACATATGACAATAAGGTGGACTACAGCACCGTGTATTTGGATGTGAGCGAGGTACAGGAACTGACGCCGGTGCATGAGGAGACATTGTGGGAGAGGATCAGCGGCGGCTTCCTGGAGGATCTGAAAGGCATCGGCGACGGAGCACTGGAGATTCTGGTCTGGCTGCTGGTACATATTCCTACCCTGGTGCTGTGGGCCCTGGCGGTCACTCTGTTTGTCTTATGGGTCAGATGGTATATGAAACGCAGCCGGGAAAAGGCTGAAAAGAAGAGAGCGCAGACGGCGGGGAATACCCTCCCGGGAAACGGAGATACGAATGGAGAAAAATGAGAAGTCCACAGGCGAAAACCCGGCGTATAAGTCAGGCTTTGTGACATTGATCGGCCGCCCCAATGTGGGGAAATCCACATTGATGAATCGGCTCATCGGCCAGAAGATTGCCATAACCAGCGATAAGCCTCAGACCACCCGCAATCGGATTCAGACAGTATATACCTCGGAGGAGGGACAGATTGTGTTTGTGGACACCCCCGGCATTCACAAGGCTAAGAATAAGCTGGGGGATTATATGGTAAATGTGGCGGAGCGCACCCTGTCCGAGGTGGACGTGATCCTTTGGCTGGTGGAACCCAGCAATTTTATCGGGGCGGGGGAACGTCACATTATGGAACAACTGCAAAAGACGCGGACTCCCGTGATTTTGGTGATCAACAAGGCGGATACCGTGAAAAGGGAAGAAATACTGCCTTATATAGACAATTATCGGAAGCAGATGGACTTTCAGGAGATTGTGCCGGTGTCGGCCCTGAAGGGGGACAACACGGACACATTGGTATCCTGCATCATGAAATATCTTCCCTACGGTCCGGCGTTTTATGACGAGGATACCGTCACCGACCAGCCCATGCGGCAGATTGTGGCGGAACTGATCCGGGAGAAAGCCCTGCGGCTGCTGGAGGAAGAAATTCCCCACGGCATCGCCGTCAGCATCGAGAAGCTGCAATATCGCAAGGATCTCTGCGACATTGAGGCCACCATTGTGTGCGAGCGGGATTCCCACAAGGGAATCATCATCGGCAAGGGCGGCAGTATGTTAAAACGGATCGGGTCGGCGGCCAGACCGGACATCGAGGACCTGTTGGAGCAGCATGTAAATCTGCAGCTCTGGGTCAAGGTGAAGAAGGACTGGCGGGACAGCGATTTTCTGATGAAAAATTTTGGCTATAACCCCAGAGATATCCAGTAGCGTTTATGCTTCATAAACTCTGACCGGCGCATAGAAAAATCAAAAATGCAGACCCTATTTACAGCAGCGATAGATACGGCGTCGCAAGATACCGGATATGGGGGAAGAGTTGATGCGAGAGACGGCAGAGAGCAGCAGAGCAGGGTACTGGCAGAAGTTTGAGAACACCGGCAGGGTGGAGGATTATCTGCGGTATTCCTGGGGCGGGGGCACGCAGGAAGCAATGGCGGGAAGCGGAAAGTCAGGAGCAGATCCACATGCAGGATTTTATCATAGTGACAGGAATGATACTGAAACAGACGCCTATCGGTGAATATGATAGGCGTATCTGTTTGCTCACAAAGGAAAGAGGAAAGATTGCGGCGTTTGTGAAGGGTTCCCGCAAGCCGGGAAACCGCTTAAGCAGCGCCGCCAATCCTTTTTCCTTTGGTGCGTTTAAGCTGTACGAGGGAAAGAGCTCCTACAATGTGGCGGACGTGGAGATTCAGAATTATTTTGAACCCCTTCGAAGGGATTATATAGGCGCTTACTACGGTATGTATTTCGCGGAACTGGCGGACTATTATACCCGGGAGAACAACGATGAGAGGCAGATGCTAAAACTTCTCTATCAGTCCCTGCGGGCCCTGTGCGCCCCTTCCATCCCCAATGAACTGGTGCGCTGTATTTATGAGATCAAGAGTATCGCCGTCAATGGGGAGTTTCCCGGCATACGGCAGGACAGAGAACTGGAGGCGTCTACGGTTTACGCCTTGGAGTATATTGTTTCCAGCAGTGTGGAGAAACTTTACACTTTCACGGTGACGCCCCAGGTACTGGCACAGCTACAGGAGGAGGCCCGGTGGTACTGCGGAAAAATCCTCTCCCATGAGTTCAAAAGCCTGGAGATTCTGCAAAGTCTCTGTTGAGAGACAGAACTTAATAGATTCCCCGAATACCGGTGTCACCGTCCAGGGTATTCAGATTATACAACAGCAGCAGATCCGTTATTGCTTCGTGGTCGGACAGGAAAGAGGAAGGACCGTCCCTGTAATACCGGGTATCAAATACATAAATTTTTCTGTAATGATGGACGAGAAAAGGCACCATGGAATTGGCATAGCTGTCTTTGATCAGCATAAGCTCATCCTGTGAGGTGGCCGCCGTGTTCTCAATCTCGATCAGAGGATGGATATTGTTGAGAAAAAGGGAATATTTATCCTTCTCCTTCACATAGTCAAAATTGTATAAACTGTCTGTCACCTCCCCTGTGTCCAGATAGGTGACGGTGAGTACATCATTCGGATTGGTATAGACGATGATGCTGTCTTTTTTGTGGCTGTAATCGTTGATCTTTGAATACAGGGTGCCTGCAAAGTCTTCGGTGACGGTGTGGGCCGTCAGGGATTGAAGCGGTACGGGAACAAGCCCCTTTGCGTCGCAGTAGGCCAGATATCCCTGGTAAGCGCCATAGGTGGTCCAGTGGTGGTCCGTGCGGTAGAATAACTGTCCTTCGGACCCAGCCTCCAGAAGACGTTCTGTACAGTCTATGGCAGGGATTTCAGTGGCATCATAGAGGGCATAAGCCGTTTCCAACTGATCGGATAAGGGGGCGTATGCAGGGAGTTTATCCTTGTAAATGGTGACTGCGGTGGGAACCAGCATCAGGTTTACCCGGACTTTAGTCCGATCGATTTTGTCATAAAACCGAACAAGCGTATCTGTGATGCGTTCTGTGTTTTGCGGTCTGTCATAGGGCTCTATGAGATAATCGTCCCTGCCCACATAGATCTGATTTATGCATTTTCTGCCCCCGGCGATCTCCACCCCGCTTTTTAAGCCCACAAAGAAATCCCTCTGGGGAAAGTGATCGGCAAGCCAGTCGTTGAGTGAGTCCGTATATTCCCCGTCCAGTACCGTCTCCAGGGACAGTGCGGGAAGTTTTGTGAGATATCTGTTTTCGTTTTCCGAAAAATCTTTCTTAGGACTGAGGAGAAAAAACGCTGCCAGGGATAGTATGCCCATGCAGAGCAGACATACCACAGTCCTTCTGATTTTGCGATTCGTTATCATAGAGTAACCAGCCTTTTATCATAAAATATGGCGGCATATTTGGCCTTTAAAACCGAAAGTACAAAAACGGATTATAGGTGTCGCTGACCATGTATGCCGTTGACAGTATAAACAGCAAAAGAACAACAATTCCGATAAACGCGGACAAAACAAAGCCTTTTTTCCCGCTGAGAGCCGATGTTTTCCGGCAGATCCATGGATATATGGGGCAGGCCAGAACACAGGCAAAGAGGAGCACTATGCCATAATTGCCCAGATACCAGAGAAAACGCGTATCCATCAGGGCCTTTGCCTTAAAAGAGAAGAGCAGGCCGATATAGCCGCCCAGTTCTCTCATGTCGGTTATGGCAAAGATCACAAATCCGAACACGACGATCAGAAATGTGCAGGCATGTTGAAAGATCCGGGGCAGTTTTCCCAGGGCTTTTCCCCATACATATTTCTCAAGCATAAGCAGAAAGCCGTAGTAAATACCCCATAAAACAAAATTCCATGAAGCCCCGTGCCACAATCCTGTGAGAAACCACACCACGGCAATGTTTAGCAGATGCCGGGGAATTCCTTTTCGGTTTCCGCCCAGCGGAATGTACACATAGTCGCGAAACCATGTGGAGAGCGAGATATGCCACCGACGCCAGAAATCCGTCACGGAGACGGCGGTCAGGGGATAACGGAAATTCTCGCCGTAGCTGAATCCCAGCATTTTTCCCATTCCTATGGCCATATCGCTGTAAGCGCTGAAGTCAAAATAGAGCTGCAGGGTAAAGCAGAGCGCGCCCAGCCATGCTGTGGCAACGCTGGTATCTGCCGCGCCCAGGATATGTATTTCTTCCCATAAGGCTCCGGCCTGATTGGCGATCAGCACTTTTTTGAACAGCCCTGTCATGAAGCGCAAAAGTCCCTGTTCAAAGGCCTCGAAAGTGATTTTACGGCTGTGAAGCTGCTGCTGTATGTCGGAAAAACGCACAATGGGCCCTGCCACCAACTGGGGAAACATGGATACATAGGTGAGATATGTAATATAACTGCGTTCCGCCTTCACTTTTCCCCGGTACAGATCAATGATATAACTCATGGTCTGAAAGGTATAAAAGCTGATGCCCACCGGAAGATGTATCTGCGGAACGGCAAATGCTGTGCCGCAGACAGCGTTTACTGCGGAGACGGCTAAGCCTGCATATTTGAAAAAGGCAAGGATCGACAGGTTAATACAGACACTGCCGCACAGGAAAAGGATCCTTCTGCATCTGGTGGTGCCAAAACGTTCCATAAGCCGCCCGTTTGTGTAATCAAGCATGGTGGAAAAAAGCATCAGAACAATATACAGCGGTTCCCCCCAGGCATAGAAAATCAGGCTGAAAATAAGCAAAGTCCCATTTTTCCATGAAAATGGGACCAGATAATACAAAATCAGGCAAAGCGGAAGGAAGAAAAACAGGAAGGGGATACAACTGAATACCATGGCAGTCCTCCCTAAAACAGACCGTTTTCGATTACATCTGTAATCTCGTCCGCGTTTTCAGATATGATCAGCCATATATACGGATCCTTTGTCTGAACTTTGCTTTTTTCTACGATGGCAAATTGTTCGGGGATGTAATTTTCCATCTCGTTTTTCTTTTCGTCAACTATGGTCTGAAGACATTCGGCAAATCCCTCCAGGTCCTCAGTATTTTTCACCTTCATAAGAATGATTGTCTCGGCCTGTGCCGCGTCCTCCGACATGGAGAAAACATATTCCTCCAGCACGGCGGTGTCGATGCCATAGTAATTTGAGATAAATTCCCCGTCCATGCACTGGGGGGATTTTAGAGAGACGGTTTGGCCGATTTCCTCATAAATTTCGCTGACGGATTTGGGCATGGCTTCCTCCTGAGAAGAAGCCGCAGGCTGGTCCGTGAACTCCGTTGTGTCTGAGACCGTGTCCGAGGGTGCATTGACCGCCGGAGCGCTTTCCTCCCCACAGCCTGTGCAGAGAAGGGCGGCTGCGGTTAATGCAGCCATAATTTTTATAGTTTTCATAATGTACATATGGATTTCAACCTCTTTCGCGATTTACTCTGCTGTAATCTCCGCAGCCGCTTCTGCCGCTGCCTGTGCCAGATATATGGCATTTGCGTAATTAATCAGTGAGGATTCCCACAGGGTGTAGGCGGCCTTTGTGAGATGGACAAAACCATCGCTGCAGCAGTTCTCGGCAAGATTTCCTTTACCGTCGGAGATGGGCGTACATAAATCTATGTATCCCCAGCCGTTATCCAGTGCCATTTCCAACAGAAGCGTATTGTATTCCGCAATATTTGTGTTGTTAAGTACTTTTTTTCCTTCTCCCTCCAGGGTATAAGTCACGCTGATGATATGAATCTCCAGATCCGGCGATGTCTCCAGAATCTTGTCGATCAGTTCTTTGTATTTGTCCCGGGCGCCTTCCAGCCCCAGCACGGCGAGATCATTCATTCCAAGCAGGATGAAAGCGCGGGTTCTGCCGGTAAGGGGAATGGCATCCCACAGCTGATATTTTTTCCCTTTATATGTGGGATGCACATTGCTGCCTTTCACGGGCTTCATGGCGTTATTTGCCCCATAACTTCCCACTGCCAGAAACTGGATATCATGGACAAAGGTTTTCTGCTTCGCGCTGTAATTCCGAAACCCCAGCATAATGGAATCGCCGATAAAAACGGAATTTCCATAGTAATTCCGCAGCTCCTCATCGGTCAATCCCGGAATCCGGGGTAATTCCATCGGAGAAAGCAATTCCGCCGAAACGCTGTCGGTGGGTTCAACCGATACCGTAACAGGCAGTTCTTCCTGGGCGGCGTATGCGGTGGAGACTGCACAATTCCCCAGGACAAGCATTGCGGAAACGGCGGCGCACAAAGAGTTCCTTACAATTTTTTTCATCCGTTTTTTCATAATAACCTCCTGCAAAATGTACAAAAAAACAATCTTATTTACATCCTATCATTAAGCCCATGAATTTGTCAACGCGGCTTCGTTGATAATTTTTTGGGGGGAGAAAAAAGGAAGCCCCGAAATTCTGAAAAGTCTCTGTTGAAAAACGGGGACAAGTCGGCTATAATATAAAAGATACTTTATCGGATTGTGTGAAAGGACCGGGCTTATATGAGGAGCAGGAAAAGAGGGATTGCGGCGCTGGCAGCAGCGGGGATGTGTATGTTGGCCCTGGCGGGATGCAGCGAGACGCCGACGCAGGAGCCCATCAGTACCTCCACTGTAGTGCTGGCGGCGGACGGCAGCTTCACCCGATGCCAGGTGGAGGCGTTTGACGGGGAAGATTACCTGTTGGACGAGTTGGAAAGCATGATCCGCCGGGAAGTGCAGGACTATCTGGGCGGAGGGGCCGGAGACGGCGGCGCCGTGGCAGTGGAGCAGGTGAGCGCCCTGGAGGGAAGTAAAGAGCAGGCCATGGTGGCGCTGCGTTTTGCCGACAGTCGGGTCTATGAGGATTATCGGGCACAGGTGGACCAACAGCCCTGCAGGCTGTTCTACGGAACGGTGCAGGAAGCTCTGGCGGAAGGATATGACCTGGAAGGGGCGCTGCAGGATATGAAGAAGGGAACGCCTCTCACCTCAGAGCAGCTTGCGAAGATCGGTGACAAGCGCGTGCTGGTGTTTGAGGAAGCTCTGCAGATTCGGTGTCCTTCCAAGGTGCTGTATACCAGCGGCAATGTGAAACTCACCGAGGCAGGGTATGTGGACGGCACCGAGGGAGAAGGTCTGAAATACGTGGTGATAAAATAGAATAAATCAAGGGAATATGCGGAATTTAAAGCAGGAGGAGAATACTTATGGAAAAGACGATGGAGAAGATTGTGGCGCTGGCAAAATCAAGAGGCTTTGTATACCCGGGTTCAGAGATCTACGGCGGCCTGGCCAACACCTGGGATTACGGCAATCTGGGCGTGGAACTCAAAAACAATGTGAAGAGGGCATGGTGGCAGAAGTTTGTGCAGGAGAACCCTTACAATGTGGGCGTGGACTGCGCCATTCTGATGAATCCCAGAACCTGGGAGGCCAGCGGACATTTGGGCGGCTTTTCCGATCCCCTGATGGACTGCCGGGAATGTCATGAGCGTTTTCGCGCGGATAAGCTGATCGAGGATTTCTGTGAGGAGAAGGGTATCACCCTGGAGGAGAGCGTGGATGCCTGGATCCAGGAGCGGATGAAAGAATTTGTGGAGGAGCATCAGATTCCCTGCCCCGGCTGCGGCAAACATAATTTTACGGACATCCGCCAGTTTAACCTGATGTTCAAGACTTTCCAGGGCGTGACCGAGGACGCCAAAAATACGGTATATCTGCGGCCGGAAACCGCTCAGGGCATCTTTGTGAACTTTAAGAATGTGCAGAGGACTTCCAGAAAGAAGATTCCCTTCGGCATCGGGCAGATCGGCAAGGCCTTCCGAAACGAAATCACCCCCGGTAATTTTACTTTCCGCACCAGGGAGTTTGAGCAGATGGAACTGGAGTTCTTCTGTGCGCCCGGTACGGATCTGGAGTGGTTTCAGTATTGGAGGGGCTTCTGCCGCGACTGGCTCCAGTCCCTGGGCATCAAGGAGGATGAGATGCGGCTGCGTGACCACAGTCCGGAGGAGTTGTGCTTCTACAGCAAGGGCACCACGGATATCGAGTTCCTGTTCCCCTTTGGCTGGGGAGAACTCTGGGGCATAGCGGACAGGACGGATTATGATCTGACCCAGCATCAGAACACTTCCGGCGAGGATATGTCCTACTTTGACGATGAGAAGAAAGAGAAATATGTGCCCTATGTGGTGGAACCCTCTCTGGGCGCGGACCGGGTGGTTCTGGCTTTCCTGTGTTCGGCCTATGACGAGGAAGATCTGGGGGACGGGGACATGCGCACGGTGCTGCGTTTCCACCCTGCTCTGGCTCCGGTGAAGATCGGCGTGCTGCCTCTGTCCAAGAAACTGGCGGAGGGCGCGGAAAAGATTTACGGACAGCTGTCCAGGCGGTATAACTGTGAGTATGACGACAGGGGCAACATCGGTAAGCGCTATCGTCGACAGGACGAGATCGGCACGCCTTTCTGCGTGACTTATGATTTCGATTCCGAGACGGACAACTGTGTTACCGTCCGCTTCCGCGATTCCATGGAGCAGGAGAGAGTGCCCATTGCGGAACTGGACGCCTATTTTGCGGATAAGTTCATGTTTTAGGATAAAAGGATAGGGCTGCCCCGGGGACAGGTGTCGTTTGATTCAGGCGATGCTCCGCCCAGTGGCGGCCTGTTTTGATACGGAATAAATTTTGAAGGCAGATGCATTATACAATTTAGAGGTGTGTGAATTGATGGAAAAGGCAGAGATTTTCAGTGTATTGGGAATAGGGGAAAACTTTGGGGAGCAGGAGATCAGGGCGGCTTATCGGGAGAAGCTGGCAGTGACCAATCCAGAGGACAATCCGGAGGGATTCAAGCGCCTGCGCCAGGCCTATGAGGAGGCCCTTGCCCTGGCGCGGCAACCCCAGGGGGAGGAGGAGCCGGAACAGGAGGATACCACGGAAACCGGCCGCTGGGTGGCCCAGGCGGCCGGGCTCTACAGCACTCTGGAGGGCAGACAGGATCTGGAAGCGTGGCGGGAGATGTTTTCCCAGGAGATTTACCAGTCTCTGGACGGGGAGGCGGAATGTCAGGAAAAACTGCTGGTTTTTTTGATGCAGCATTATAAACTGCCCACCGGGATTTGGAATCTGTTGGAGGAAAAGCTGGAGATCTGTAAGAACCAGACCCGTCTGAAAGAAAAGTTTCCGGCAGATTTCATCGACTATCTGGTGAGTCGGGTGACCCGGGGGGAAGATGTGGAATTTTCCCAGTTTGAGGGGCCCCAGGACGGGGACTACGACAGTTTTCTGCAGTGTTATGATAATTGCTGGGGGGCGCTGCAGGAGAAAAAACTGGAGTACGCGGCCCAGCTTTTGGAAGAGAGCGGACGTATGGGGATCTGGCATCCCTGCATGGAAGTGTGCCGGGCTCACTATTATCAGGCCGACGGCCGGCAGGAAGAGGCCGTGAACTGCATGAGGGAACTGCAGCGAAAGTTCCCGGGGGATGAATTGATAGAGTTCAACCTGGCCCAGCTATTGTGGGACCAGGGGCAGACGGAGGAGGCTGCCCGGTGTTTCCAGGGAATCAAGGAACGGAATGACAAGCATTATACGGCCAATCTGCGCCTGTCCCAATGGTATCACGACAGGGGGGAGGATCAGAAGGCAAAGAAATGCGCGGAAGAGGTGCTGTCCTCCGGTTATGATGACAATTTCCATCAGCTGCTTAAGGAGATCAACGCCGGCCTGGAAAAGGAATTGGAGAGAAATGCAAGTCTCTATGACAGTCCGGGAGACATACTGGAACTGGGCTGGTGTTATCTGCAGGACGAACGTTTTTCCCTGGGAATCCGGCGGGTGAAGGAGCTGGAGGAACGCGTTCCCGAAGGGCGTCTGGAGGAGTACCTGGGCCTGATGACCAAACTCTACCGGGAGGCGGCGGAATATGAGAAATCCGTCAGCTACGCCAAACGGTGGCGGCAGGCCCTGGAGAAGAGAATTCCCACGGAGGAGGGCGAAGCCCTGGAGAAGGATCAGGACAGGCTGCGCCAGTCCCATGCCATCTGTATGCAATGCTACCGCGCCCTGGGGTATCTGGATTCGTCCTACTATGAAAAGGCTCTGGAGGAGGCGGACGCCATGGAGGCCGTCAACCCTCATGACATCGGTGTGCTGATGGAACGTGCCCAGACCTATCTGGATATGGAAGAGTACGAGAAATGCCTGGATCTGGTGAAACGCCTGGTGCAGGAGTACAGGGTTTATGCGGCTCTGGCCACGGCGCTGGAGGCTTACCGCAGACAATGGGATGCTTCCGGCGTGATACAGACGGGCCGCCAGCTGATCCAGTTCTTTCCCGACTATGCCAGACCCTATGTGGACATGGCCAAGGTATATCTGGATCTGGACTACACCAGGGAATTGGAAGAACTGCTGACTGAGGCCAGGGAAAAAGGCATTGAGAGCCCTTATCTGGAGGCCTATGCCTATCAGAAAGACCATAAGGTCAGCGCCGAACTGATGCAGAAAAAGGTGGAGAAATTCCGAAGTATTTTTCTGGAGCATGTGGAAAACGGAGACCTCTCCTTCTATGAGCCGGGGCTCACGCAGTTGACGGAATATCTTTACCATGCGCCGGGGGCCTATCTGCTGGTGGAGAGGGGAATTTTCCACAAGGCGGCTCATCATTATAAAGAAGCGGTGGCGGACTATGAACAGGTGCTGGCTTATGTGCCCCAGCAGATTTACGCCCTGAACGGTATGAGCCAGGTATATAAACATCAGGGGGATTATGAGCAGGCCATCATCTGCCTGCGCAAGGCCGTGCTGTTTGATACGGATGGGGATCTGCAGCCCGGTGCATCCATGGATATGGCCGATTTGTATCTGCGTGTGGCAGATTATGAGAAAGCCCTGGAATATCTGGAGCAGTACGTGAAGTATGCGGACAGCAGGAAATTGAATACCAGTGTCTACAGACTGGGCAAGATTGCCACGGGATATATCCGCAACGGCAGATATGATATGGCGGTAAAGATATTTGAGAGTGCCTATGCCAAAGACCCCATGGGGCTGTATGAAAAGCTGGCGGATCTGTATCAGGTGACAGGACAGCCCCAGGAGGCCAGAAATGTGCTGAAACAATGGGCTGCCGGGCTGGGTATTGAAGAGAGCGCCTTGGGAAAGCTGTTTGGCAGGAAAAAAGGCAATGCCGGATTCAGCGATTATTATGTGAGCCTGGGCTGGACGGAATTGATTTATGGTGAAAAAGACAAGGCAGTGAAGGCTTTTGTCAATGCGCTGGACTATCAGCCGGATCTGAACAAGGCCGAGGGAACCCTATGCGACGCCGTTTTTGCCTTTATCCTGTGCGGGGAGGAAAAACTGGGAAAAAAGTATGGCGAAAAGCTGAAAGACTGGCTGCGGCAAGAGCAGTTCGCCCGGAAAAACGAGTATTATGAACAGGAAAAAGGACATCTGCAGCTGGAGTTCCTGGCTGCCTATTATACGGAGCCGGAGGAGAAACTGCAGGAACTGCTGGACCGGGAGGACAAATGTGAGTGCTGCAATTTCTGTACATATGCCATCTGCAAGGAGATGGAGGGTGTGCGGCTCCTGATGATGCTCCGCAGAGGGCAGACCAAGGAGGCCCGGGAGCGCTTATCCCGCAATCTGGAGATCCAGCCCCAGGACGAATACATGCTGGCCATAAAGCATATGTGCTTTGAAGAGTAGCGGGCAAATGCGGAACTAAAACAACATGTGCAGGAAGGGCAAATGCGGAACTAATACAGCATATGCCCGAAGTGCGCACTGCTGCCTGTGGGGACACCGAAGGGGGCCGGGCAGGCAGCACCGGGAGAGTGCGCAGGAAGGGCAAATGCGGAACTAAATTAGAAAGAGGAAATATATGATAGTAGGAATTGATTTGGGAACAACCAACAGCTTGATCGCTTATTTTTCGGAGGAAGGTCCGAAGATCATCCCCAACCGGCTGGGCAGAAACCTGACCCCTTCGGTGGTCAGCGTGGACGAGGAAGGCAATGTCTATGTGGGAGAGACCGCCCGGGAACGCATGAGCCTGTACCCGGACACGGTGGTGGGCGCTTTTAAGCGCAGCATGGGCACGGAGAGGCAGTATAACTTAAGCGGCCATATGTACAGACCGGAGGAACTTTCCAGCTTTGTACTGCGTTCCCTGAAGGAGGATGCGGAGACCTATCTGGGGGAGGAGGTCACGGAAGCGGTGATCAGCGTTCCCGCGTATTTTGACGACAAGCGCCGGAAAGCTACCAAGCGGGCCGGGGAATTGGCCGGGCTGAAGGTGGAGCGCATGATCTCGGAGCCCACGGCGGCGGCGGTGGCCTACGGCCTGTACGACAAGACCCGGGATACCAAATTTCTGGTGTTTGACCTGGGAGGAGGCACTTTCGATGTGTCCATATTGGAATTGTATCACAATATCCTGGAGGTACGCGCCGTGGCCGGGGACAATTATCTGGGCGGCGAGGATTTCACGGAGGTGATGAGCAAGCTGTTTATGCAGAAGCAGAAGCTGGCCATGAGCAGTCTGTCCGAGAAGGAGCAGGTGCGGCTGTACAAGCAGGCGGAGAAGGCCAAATGTGCTGTCAGCGGCAGCGACCGCGTTGTAATGAAATGCCTGATCGACGAAAAGGAACTGGAGACGGAGATTAAATATAAGGAATATGAGGACGCCTGCGAGGAACTTTTGAACAAGATCCGGGAGCCAGTGAAAAAGAGCCTGTCCGACGCGGGCCTGAAGCTGGGGGATATCGACGAAATTCTGTTGATCGGCGGCGCTACCAGGTTGTCCGTGATTCGGGATTTCCTGATCCGGCTGTTCCGCAAATTCCCAGACACCAATATGAACCCGGACGAGGCGGTGGCGCTGGGAGCCGCGGTGCAGGCCGCCATGAAGGAGCGTCGGGAAGAGGTGAAGGAAGTCATTCTGACGGATGTGTGCTCTTTTACCCTGGGCACGGAAGTGGTGGTGGAGTACGAGGAGGGGAAATTCGAGGACGGGCGTTTCTGTCCGATCATTGAGCGCAATACCGTGATTCCTGCCAGTCACACGGAGCGTATGTACACCGTCCGGGACAATCAGGACAAAGTCAGGGTCCGGGTGCTTCAGGGGGAGAGCCGCTTTGCCCGGAACAATCTGTATCTGGGGGAAATGACCATCGACCTGCCCAAGGCCCCCAAGGGGCAGGAGTCCGTGGACGTGACCTACACTTATGATATCAACTCCCTGCTGGAGGTGGAGGTAAAAGTGGTGTCCACGGGCCTGAGCCAGAAAATGATCATTAAGGGAGTGGATAACACCATGACGGACGAGGAGATTGCCCGCCGCATGGAGGAACTGGCCTACCTGAAGATCCAGCCCAGGGATCAGGAAGAGAACCGTCTGGTGCTGCTGCGGGCGGAGCGCATGTACGAGGAATCTCTTGGCGACAAGCGCAGGAATCTGGATCATTATATCAATCGCTTTGAGGCGGCCCTGAAGGGCGGCGACCACCAGGAGATTGCGGATACCCGCCGGGAACTGTCGGATTTCCTGGACGAAGACGAGGATTTGTAATGGCTGCGGAACCGGAGAACGGCAGAAATAAGGTTGACAAGTTCTGGGATTATATCTATAATAACGTAGATTATGAATCTTTTGAAGATATGGAGATAATAGAAGAGTCTGGAGGAAAACATCATGAAAGCATATGGTGTAAATGAGTTACGGAGAATTTATCTTTCGTTTTTTGAGAGCAAAGAGCATTTGAAAATGAAGAGTTTTTCCCTGGTGCCGCCCCACACGGACAAGAGTCTGCTGTTGATCGGCGCCGGCATGGCACCCTTAAAGCCTTACTTTACAGGCCAGGAGATCCCTCCCAGCAGGCGCGTGACCACCTGTCAGAAGTGTATGCGCACCACAGATATTGAGAACGTGGGCAAAACGGCCCGCCATCTGACATTCTTTGAGATGCTGGGGAATTTTTCCTTCGGGGATTACTTTAAGCAGGAAGCCATTGCCTGGAGCTGGGAATTTCTCACAAAGACCATCGGCATGGACCCCGACAGGCTCTACCCCTCCATTTATGGGGAGGACGAGGAGGCTTTCGAAATCTGGAACAAGGAGATCGGTATTCCGGCAGAGAAGATCACCCGCTTTTACCGGGACGAGAACGGCGACTGCGATAATTTCTGGGAGCACGGCGCAGGTCCCTGCGGCCCCTGCTCGGAGATCTATTACGATCGGGGAGAGAAGTATGGCTGCGGCAGACCCGACTGCAAAGTGGGCTGCGACTGCGACCGCTTTATGGAAGTCTGGAACAATGTATTCACTCAGTTTGAGAGCGACGGAAAGGGCCATTATCAGGAACTTTCCCAGAAAAATATTGACACCGGCATGGGTCTGGAGCGTCTGGCCGTGGTGGTGCAGGATGTGAACTCCGTTTTTGACATAGACACCATGAAAGCCATTCGGGATCGAATCTGCCAGGTTGCCGGGGTGACTTACCAAACGGAGGAGGCGGTGGATGTGTCCGTGCGGCTGATCACCGACCACATTCGTTCCGCCACCTTCATGATCAGCGACGGCATCCTGCCCTCCAACGAAGGCCGGGGGTATGTGCTGCGCCGCCTGATCCGCCGGGCGGCCCGACACGGCAGGCTGCTGGGGATCACCGGCAAATTCCTGGCGGATCTGAGCCGGACGGTGATTGGTGAATGCCGGGACGGTTACCCGGAACTGGAGGAGAAGAGCGAACTCATCCTCACGGTGCTGACCCAGGAGGAAGACAAATTTGACAAGACCATCGACCTGGGGCTGAGCATCCTGGCGGAGATGGAGGAGGAGATGAAAGCGGCGGGCGTGACGGAACTGTCCGGGGAAAACGTGTTTAAACTTTATGATACCTATGGCTTCCCTGTGGATCTGACCCAGGAAATCCTGGCAGAGAAAGGATTTTCCATCGACGAAGCCGGTTTCGATGTATGTATGCGGCAGCAGAAGGAAATGGCTCAGAAGGCCCGAAAAGTCACCAATTATATGGGGGCGGACGTGACGGTGTACGAGTCCATTGATCCTTCTGTCACCACGGAGTTCGTGGGCTATGACAGACTGCAGCACAATTCCCGGGTGACGGTGCTTACCACCGAGACGGAACTGGTGGAGGCTTTGACCGACGGCCAGACGGGCACCATCATCGTGGAGGAGACCCCCTTCTACGCCACCATGGGCGGTCAGAACGGGGACACCGGCGTGATTACCACGGCGGACGGCAGCTTTGAGGTGAAGGATACCGTAAAGCTGATGGGCGGCAAGGTGGGTCACATCGGCATGGTGACAGACGGTATGATCAAGTTGGGAGATATGGCCACTCTCACGGTGGAATCGGGACGCAGAAGCGACACCTGCAAAAACCACAGCGCCACCCATCTGCTGCAGAAGGCTTTGCGGGAAGTGCTGGGAACCCATGTGGAGCAGTCCGGTTCCTATGTGGACGGGGAGAGGCTGCGGTTTGACTTTACCCATTTTGCGGCTATGACAGCGGAAGAACTGGCCCGGGTAGAGGCTATGGTGAATGAAAAGATTGAAGAGAACATCCCGGTGGATACCCGGGTGATGGACATCGAGGAGGCCAGAAAGACCGGAGCCATGGCCTTGTTTGGAGAAAAGTACGGCGAAAAGGTCCGGGTGGTCCGGATGGGGGATTTCTCCGTGGAACTCTGCGGCGGTACCCATGTGGCCAACACGGGAAATATCGGCAGCTTCAAGATTCTGTCCGAGAACGGCGTGGCGGCAGGGGTGCGGCGCATCGAGGCACTGACGGGAAAAGGCGTGCTGGCGTATTATAAGAATCTGGAAAATATCATCCAGGAAGCGGCCAGGACATTGAAAACCACTCCCGGTAATCTGGTGGAGAAGTGCGGACATCTGATGGGAGAGCTGAAGGCTCTGCACGGGGAATTGGAATCCCTGAAGAGCAAGGCGGCCAAGGATGCTTTGGGTGATGTGATGAACCAGGTACAGGAGGTAAGTGGCGTGAAGCTGCTTTCCGCCAGTGTGGAAGGTGTGGACATGAACGGTCTGCGTGATCTGGGCGACCAACTCAAAGACAAGCTGGGAGAGGGCGTGGTGGTGCTGATCTCCGATCTGGAAGGCAAGGTGAATATGATTACCATGGCCACCGACGAAGCACAGAAGGCGGGCGCTCATGCGGGCAACCTGATCAAAGGCATTGCTCCTCTGGTGGGCGGCGGCGGCGGCGGCCGTCCGGGCATGGCCCAGGCCGGCGGCAAGAACCCGGCAGGAATCCCGGAGGCTTTGGCGGAGGCCGCCAAAGTGCTGGAGAGCCAGCTTAGTTAGGACATGTAAAAAGAGCAGGAAAATCCATGGCGGATTCCTGCTCTTTTTATCTGCTTCATTTTAGGGCATTGAGGAAACGACTATTTATGCTTAATGCTCAAAAGAAAATGCTGCAAAAGTTTTCGCTGTTCGTCATTCAGCATTGACACATCCAGGCTTTTATCCCGTTCCTCCTTGTCAAAACCCAGCAAATAATCCGTAGAACAACAGTACAGCCGGGCCAGGGCCATAAGAATCTCCACGCTGGGAGTGCGCTCACTGCTCTCATAGTTGGAGATAATAGAGGCTGATACTCCCACGGAACCAGCTACTTCTTTTTGTGACAGATTCTTTAATAATCTTTGTTCCTGCAATCTTTTTCCTAATCCGTATACCATGAGCAAATACCTCCTTATCTCATTGTATTGTGTTATATTCTGCTTTAGGGCAAGAAAACTATGCTTAAAGCATTGTCAACTTTGCTTAAAGATGATATACTAGTGCCTGGTTCATACTGCGGATGAGAAATCCCAGAGATAAAAAGTAAAAGGAGACAGGGTGCAAATGACGGAGAGGATCAGGGAGGAATTCAGAAGTTTGAGAAAAAAGCCGGCAAAGATAATCTGTTCGGCTATGGTAACGATTTTCATGCTTGTGCTTACAGGCTTTGCGTGGGATGGAATCACAAAAAGGCTGGTGATTTGTCTGGGGCTCAGCGTACTGAGCGGTATTATATTGCTGCTTCCCAAACTGCCCAATTGGATCTCCATTCCCATGCTGGCTTTGTATCTGTACTATGTCCCGTCAAAAATATTTCTGCGCATGGAACTGCCCATGCAGGATATGAGCCGGATTGTGGACGGGGCGGAGTTGTTGACGGTGTTGTTTATTTTATGCGCCTACCTGCTGGTTTTTCTTTTTACCCAGAGCAGTGCGGCGGCGCTGGGCGCGGGAAGCTCCTTCTTCCTGATTCTCTTTCTTGCGGAATATTATATATGGAAATTCAGAGGAGATTTTCTGATGCCCAGTGATCTGGGGGCCGTGGGTACGGCCATGTCTGTTATGGGAAGCTATAACTTCAGCCTGTCGCCGGAGGCGTTGTACACGCTGATATATTTTTTGTTTTTCATCTTCTGGGGATTTCGGATTGGAATCCGCATGGGTAAGTGGGTGCATATCCTTGTGTCGGTGATGGCGGTGCTGTTCGTGGGGGGATGGTACTATACGGTGATGAATACACCGAATCCTCTGGGAAAGGAATTTATGGTACATTACTGGAATGTGGGCGATACCCGGAACCTGAACGGGGCCTGCCTGAGTTATTTCCTGCTGCTGAAGGACAGCAAGGTGGATGTTCCCGGCGGGTATTCCGAAAAAGCCCTGCAGGCAATCGCGGAGGCAGTGGTGGGGGACTATGAAAGTTTACAGGGAACGGGACAGAAGCCAAATATTATCATGGTTATGAACGAGGGCTGGAGTGATCTGCGGGTGCTGGGAGAATTGGATACTACAGAGGAATATATGCCTTTTGCGAACAGCCTGACGGAAAATGCCGTGAGAGGGAATCTGTATGTATCCATATTGGGGGGACTTACGGCTAATACGGAATTTGAAGTTCTTACAGGCGGTTCCCTCTCTCTGCTTTCTCCTGCCGTGATTCCTTATCAGAATCAGGTGCGCCATGATATGTCTTCCCTGGCCAGGGTTCTGGAAAATCAGGGTTATGAGACGATGGCTGTCCATCCTAATGGAGACGGGGCATGGGGAAGAAACAGGGTATATACACATTTTGGCTTTGATACCTTTATTCATCAGGGGAACTGGGCAGTCCCCTATGAATATATGCGAGAATATATTTCCGATGCCTGTAATTTTAAAGAGATAATTTACAGATATGAAGAAAGGAACAAGGAAGTTCCGTTTTTTTTGTTTAATGTAACCATACAGAACCATGGAAGTTATCAGGGGGATGTGCCTGCGGATATAGATATTGTGAGAGCGGGGAACACCCCCGGAGAAAATATGGGAGATATTACGGAATTGCAGAATTATATAAATCTGTTAAAAATAACGGACGATGCTTTTGAGGAGTTTGTGAGTTATTTCGCGAATGTGGAAGAGCCTGTAATCATCTGCATGTTTGGGGATCATCAGCCCGTCTGGGATGAAGATTTTTATAATATTATGTTTGAAGGACAGGAACTGACCGACCGGGAACGCAATCTGCGGAAATATATGGTTCCCTATGTTATATGGGCCAATTATGATGTACAATGGAAAGAGTACGGGGATATGAGTGCTAACTTCCTGCCGGCGGTTCTCGTGGAATGCGCAGGTCTTCAGCTTCCTTCTTTTTATCAATACCTTATGGGACTGCATGAGGAATATCCGGTTCTGACAAAACGGGGCTGCCTGGACAGGGACGGAAAACTCACGGACATAGCGGATATATGGGACACGGACCAGATCCGCAGGTATCGGATGTTCCAATATAACCAGCTGTATGTGGAGGAGTATCAGCGGGAAATATTTGAGGAAGTGGAGGCTGTGCTGCAATGAAAGGGAGGCTTATATTCGGAATAGCGGCGGCATATCTGTTTCTGGCGGTGCTCATGTGTTCACTGATCCGCCGCAGTCAGGCCATTCCCTGGCATGAAAAGCATTCCATAATATGTCATGCACTGGGGAGGACCCGGGAGGGGTATCATATGACCAATTCGCTGGAGGCTTTTCAGTACAACTACAGCCGGGGACAGCGTGTATTTGAGGCGGATATCCAGATTACTTCGGATGGGGTCATGGTTCTGCGGCATGACTGGAACGGGGATCTGGGGCAGGCGGAAGCCTTTGGGTGGACCCAGGAGGAAAGGGGCGCGGTTACGGCCCGGAAGTTCCTGGATACGCCCATCTATGGGATGTATACGCCGCTGTCCCTGAAAGACTGGTTTGCCATTATGGAAAGTCATCCCAATATTTACATGGTAACGGATACAAAATATTCCCCGGAGGTGGAGAAACAGTTCCGGCTCTTTGTGGACACTGCCCTGGAAAACGGGTATGAGGAGGTGCTTTCCCGGGTGATTGTACAGATTTATTATAAGGAAATGTACGACGAAGTGACGGCGGTTTATCCTTTTGAAAATCTGTTATGGACCCTGTACTATATCGGATATCCTGACCCAGGGGAGATATTGGAGTTCATGGAGGAGAAGGAGATACCGGTGCTGGTGATGCCTTCTTCCTGGTGGGACGGACAGAAACAGAACGATCTGAGAGACAGCGGCATAAAAGTATATGTTCATACGGTGGACGATGAAGAGGAAGCCCGCCGGAGAATGACGGAGGAGGGCATCAGCGGTGTTTATACGGATGATATTCTGCCCTCAACAGCCGCCCAATGGAAATAAAATAAAAAAGTTTCAAAAAAACAGTTGACGTATCCGACTTTTGTGATATAATAAGTCATGTACATATGGGTTTCCAATGTACATATTAACCCAGTCAGTCAAGATGCTTGCAAGGGACTGAAGGGAGGTCAGGTGTAATCATGTCAAACGTAATCGTAAAAGAGAACGAGACTTTGGACAGCGCATTGCGTCGCTTTAAAAGAAGTTGTGCGAAGGCTGGAATCCAGCAGGAGATTCGTAAGAGAGAGCACTACGAGAAGCCGAGCGTAAAGCGTAAGAAAAAGTCCGAAGCGGCAAGAAAGCGTAAATATAACTAATGACATGAGGTCCTTGGCGCAGTCCAAGGACTTTTACTTTCCAGCGATTATGAGGCAGGAGGTCTACGGCACGTTAGGAGGGATGTACCATGTGGACAAAAGAATTTTTCGGGATGGATGTATACCATTTGACAGCGGCTTTTATTGTGTACAGTATGCTGGGATGGCTGGTGGAATCCATTTATATGTCATTCTGCAATAAGAAGCTGACCAACAGAGGATTTGCAAAGGGGCCCTTCTGCCCCATCTACGGATTTGGAGCGGTGATCGGTTATCTGCTTCTGCGTCCGCTGAAATTTAATTACATAGTGCTTTATATTGTGGCGGCCTTATCTGCCACCACCTTTGAATTTCTGGTGGGAAAGATGATGATTCGGATATTCGGTGAACTGTGGTGGGACTACAATGAGAAGCCTTTTAATTACAAGGGTATTATCTGCCTGGAGAGTACGGTGGCCTGGGGCTTTTACGGTCTGGGGATCGTTGTGTTTCTGCACGGCTGGATTCTGGAATTGATTGACAGGGTTCCCATGCATGTTGGCACCAAGCTGATCTGGGGGATTATGCTGCTGGTGACGGTGGACTATATTGTCCAGCTGCTGCATGCTTTCCATGTGGATCTGTCACAGCAGCGTGAGAAGCTGGCGGAGAAAGTGGATAAATTCAGGGCCAGATGGAATTAAGGCCGGATGCGGCGGATAGACAGGGGGTGCGGCCATTGGGCCGCAGCCCTTGTTTTTATGGGGAATGTGCATATGCCTCCTTCCTGCTCCATATATTAGTGGTAGAATAGAACAGGGAAGGTGCAGGGGATGAAAGAAAAGCCCGAAAACACAAGGTTACGAATCGGATTACATAAAAAGCGCCCGGGGCGCGGAAGACAGGCGGGAAGGCGCTGGGCAGCGTTTGTCATGGGATTGTGGATGACGCTGCTGCAATTTGTTTATGGCGGACTGCCGGCCCAGGCCCAAGTGGAGGTTTCCGCTCCGTCGGCGATTCTGATGGAGGCGTCCACAGGCCAGGTGCTTTTTGAACTGAACGCCACGGAGCGCAGATGTCCGGCCAGTATCACCAAGATCATGACATTGCTGCTCGCTTTCGAACAGATCGAACTGGGCAAAATCAGCCTGGAAGACAATGTGATCACCAGCGAGTATGCCAGTTCCATGGGAGGCTCCCAGGTTTTCCTGGCCCAGGGGGAGACACAGACTCTGGACACCATGATCAAATGTATCGCCGTGGCTTCCGGGAACGATGCCTCCGTGGCTGTGGCGGAGCATATTGCCGGTTCGGAAGAGGCTTTTGTGGCGCTGATGAATGATAAAGCCGGACAGCTTGGCATGACGGACACTCATTTTGAGGATTGCTGCGGACTGACCAATTCGGACGGACACTACACCACAGCCAGGGATGTGGCTCTGATGAGCCGGGAACTGATCACCAAATATCCCCAGGTCTACAACTATACCCAGATCTGGATGGAGGACATCACACACGAAACCCGCCAGGGGACTACCAATTTTACTCTGAGCAGTACCAATAAGCTGCTTAAGCAGTATCCCTATGCCACCGGCCTTAAGACCGGTTCCACGGAAAAGGCAAAATTCTGTCTGGCGGCCACGGCCCGCAAAGACGGCATTGACATGATTGCGGTGGTCATGGGCGCGCCGGATCCCAAAGGACGGTTCAAGGATGCCCAGACGCTGCTCACTTACGGTTTCAATATCAGCGCCATGTACGTGGATCCCAACACGGACCCGCTGCCGTCCCTGGCAGTGGAACGGGGTGTGGCGGAACAGGTGCCGCTGACGTATGCAGGGGAATTTCGTTATCTGGATACCCAGGGCCGGGATTTGAACAGGGTGGAGAAAGTCATGGAACTGCCGGAATCGGTGCAGGCTCCCGTGGAACAGGGCAGACAGGCAGGGGTGGCCAAATACATATTGGACGGTGTGGAACTGGGGGTGGTCCCCATATTGTACGGAGAGACGGTGGCCAAAGCGGCGTACAGTGACTATCTGCACAAAATATTCCGGGAATTCCTTTTATAAACGGGACGGATGTGGTAAACTACCAGAAAACCAAATTACGGACGGAGAAAGATATGCTGGATATGTTGTTATTTGTACTGATATTGCTTTTTATAGTGATTCTGTGGGTCATGATATATGACAGCAACCGCTTTGTAGTGGTGCGTCACCAAGTTCGGGACCGGCGCATCGGGGGGCGCATCCGGGTGGTATTTTTGTCGGATCTGCACAACAGACAGTTTGGAAAGAACAATGCGGAACTGCTCAAAGCCATCGAGGATGCCCGGCCGGACGCTGTGCTGGTGGGCGGCGACATGATTAACGGTAAGCCCGGTGAAAAGCTGGAGGGGGCGGTGGAACTGCTGCGTGCCCTGAAGGAGAAATATCCGGTGTACTACGCCAACGGCAATCATGAACATCGGATCAAGCTGTATCCGGGGACCTACGGGGATGCGGCGGAGCGTTATGGAAAGGCTCTTGCGGAATTGGGGATTGAGCCTCTGGTGAACTGTCATGTGCAGCTGCCGGGAGTCAATCTTACCATTTATGGATCGGAGATAGACAAATACTATTATAAACGATTTACCGTGCCGGAGATGAAGCCGGATTATCTGCCGGATCTTCTGGGCCGTCCCCGGCCGGAGACTTACACCGTTCTTCTGGCTCACAATCCGGATTATTTTTCCCGATATGCCCAATGGGGGGCGGATCTGGTGCTGTCCGGCCATGTGCATGGCGGCATCATCCGCATCCCTTTCTGGGGGAAGGGCCTTTTGTCCCCCAATGTGCGTTTTTTTCCCAAATACGACGGCGGCGTCTTCCGGGAGGAGGACTGCACCATGATTCTGAGCCGGGGCCTGGGGATCCACACCATCCCCTTCCGCCTCTTTAATCCCGGAGAACTGATTGTGATTGATTTTGCAGAACAATAGTTCTGCTTGATTACAGCAGGAAAAACAGGTACAATGGTCTGCGAAGCGCAAAGGAAGAGCCAGGGAAAGGATAAGGACATGGCGATACCGGTGAAACTGGAGGTGTTTGAGGGGCCGCTGGACCTGCTGCTGCACCTGATTGATAAGAACAAGGTGGATATCTATGATATTCCGATCGTGGAGATCACGCAGCAGTATATGGATTATATCAGACAGATGGAGACCGAGGACATGAATGTGATGAGCGAGTTCCTGGTCATGGCGGCTACTTTGATTGACATCAAGTGCCGTATGCTGCTGCCCAAAGAGGTGAATGAGGACGGGGAGGAAGAGGACCCCAGGGCGGAGCTGGTACAGAAACTCCTGGAATACAAAATGTTTAAATACATGTCCTACGAATTGCGGGACAGGCAGGTGGACGCGGAGAAGAATTTTTACCGGGGGCAGCATCTTCCGAAGGAAGTGGCGGCTTATCGGCAGCCTGTGGACTATGGGGAATTGATCGGGGATATGAATCTGGCCCGGCTTAACGAGATTTTCAAGGCGCTGCTCAAGCGCCAGGTGGACAAGATCGATCCCATCCGCAGCAATTACGGCAATATTGAGAAGGACGAAGTGGATATGGACGAGCGTTCCCTGTTCGTGGAAGCCTACGCCCAAAGCCACAGGCGGTTTAGCTTCCGGAGACTGCTGGAGCAGCAGGACAGCCGTATGCAGATCATCGTCACCTTTCTGGTGATTCTGGAACTGATGAAAACGGGAAAAATCACCATATCCCAGGAAAATATTTTTGACGACATTATGATAGAGTCCAATATGTGCGTGAGCGCATAGGGCAGGAAGGGTAAAGGGCAGGATGGAACATACTTTGGCGAAAGCGGCGATAGAGGCAATCCTTTTTGCCATGGGGGAGTCGGTGGAGGTCAGCCGCCTGGCAGACGCCATAGGGGAGGATGTGAAAACCACCCGGGAAATTCTGGGGGAGATGGAGCAGGAGTACAGGCAGGAAGGTCGGGGGATCGGTATGACCTGGTTTGACAGTGCAGTGCAGCTCTGCACCAAGGCGGAGATGTATGAATATCTGATCAGGATTGCCAAGGCTCCCAGAAAAATGGTACTTACGGACACGGTGATAGAGACCCTGTCCATCATAGCGTACAAGCAGCCCATCACCCGGGTGGAGATCGAACGGATCAGAGGGGTAAGCTGCGACCATGCCATCAACAAGCTGTTGGAGTATGACCTGGTCACGGAACTGGGGCGGCTGGACGCGCCGGGAAGGCCCTTGCTGTTCGGGACCACCCAGCAGTTCCTGCGCTGTTTCGGCGTGGGGAGCCTGGAGGAACTGCCGGAACTGTCCACGGTGCAGATGGAGGAATTCAAACAGCAGGCGGAAGCGGAGGCGCAGATGCAGCTGGAGATATGACAGGCGGCATCTGCGGGGAACGGCTGCGGCGCCTGTCGGAGAATCGGCGTTTCATATATCTGGCCGCCGTCACATATATTGGGATAACAGAATCTGTGGCGGTTGAATAGTCAAAATGAGAATAAGGCTGAGACGATACATATGTGTGCTGTGCTGCCTGCTTTTGCTGCTGCGGCAGACGCCGGGTCATGCTCAGGAACCGGAGCCCGGGGAACTTTATGCCCAGGCGGCGGTGCTGATGGATGCGGACTCCGGCAGGGTGTTGTATGACAAAAACGGCGCACAGGTGCTGGCCATGGCCAGCACCACCAAGATTATGACATGCATTCTGGCCCTGGAACTGGCAGACCCCCAGGAGACGGTGGAGATTTCTGCCTACGCCGCTTCCATGCCCAAAGTAAAGCTGTATGTGCAGAAGGGGGAGCGCTATCTGCTGGAAGATCTGCTTTACAGTCTGATGTTGGAATCCCACAACGATGCAGCTGTGGCCATAGCGGAGCATCTGGGCCGCAAATATCTGCCGGAGCAGCTGGGGGAAAAGTCACCGTCGGAGTACACCCCGGAGGAGAGCCGGCAGGCGGTGGAGGCATTCGCTGCGGTGATGAACCGCAAGGCGGCAGAATTGGGATGCGGGGATACCTGGTTTATCACGCCCAACGGATTGGATGCCACTCAGGTGCTGACCCTGGAAAACGGGGAAACCGTAGAGAAGCGCCATTCCACCACGGCCCGGGACCTGGCCTCCATCATGTGTTACTGCATCCGGCGTTCTCCCAGGAGTCAGGCGTTTCTGGAGATCACCCAGACCCCCTCCCACAGTTTTTCCATTGAAAACGGCCGCAGCTTTTCCTGCGCCAATCACAATGCCTTCCTGCAGATGATGCAGGGCGCCATCAGCGGCAAGACCGGCTTTACCAACCAGGCCGGGTACTGTTATGTGGGGGCCCTGGAGCGGGACGGCAGGACGCTGGTGGTGGCGCTCCTGGCCTGCGGCTGGCCCAACAACAAAGGATACAAATGGAGCGATACCAGGATACTGATGAATTTTGGCTTGAATGATTTTGCCTACCATTCCCTGGACGAAGTGGCGTATGACGAGTCGGAACTGGAATCCCTGCCTGTGCTGGGGGGGCAGACCCTGGAGATCGGAGATACGGCCTATGCGCCGGTGCGCATCTTGGAGAGGGGGCCGGGAGGAGACTATCAGGGGACCGGGGCTGACGGGGAGGATCAGGAGATCGAAGGGCTGCTTCTCCGGGACGGAGAGGAGATCCGGGTGGAATGTCATATGGAACGGCAGCTGCAGGCACCTGTGGAAGCCGGGAAACAGGTGGGCACCATACAGTACATATTTCAGGACCAGGTGTATCGGGAAGAGCATATTGTTACCACCAGAGCGGTGCGGGAAATCGACTACAGATGGTGCTTTCAACAGATTATGCGGTATTTTCTGCTGTAGGAAAATAAAATACGAAAAATATTACAAAAAAATGCAATTCGTGCTAGGCGAGTTGCTTTTTTTGTGTTATACTGTGGGAGAAATTAATCATGGGGGCATTTGTTTTTTTATCAGAAAGCCCCGTGTTAATTCGTTATAATTCATACCAATATAAACGGAGGGCTGAAACATGAGTACTACTTCAAAAGCGAGTCAAAGAATCGAAGCTTTACTCGACGCAAACAGTTTCGTTGAGATCGGCGCCCTGGTTACGGCCAGAGCCACCGACTTCAATCTGAAACAGAGCGAGACTCCTTCAGACGGTGTTGTGACCGGCTATGGAGTGATCGACGGCAATCTTGTCTATGTGTACAGTCAGGACGCGTCCGTGCTGAACGGATCCGTGGGCGAGATGCACGCGAAAAAGATTGTCCGGTTGTATGAACTGGCCATCAAGACGGGGGCTCCCGTGATCGGGCTGATCGACTCGGCGGGACTGCGGCTGCAGGAGGCTGCGGACGCGCTGCACGCCTTTGGCGAGATCTATCTGAAGCAAACCCTGGCTTCCGGCGTGATTCCCCAGATCACGGCAGTCTTTGGCACCTGCGGCGGCGGACTGGGTCTGTTCCCCACCATGACCGATTTCACCTTTATGGAAGAGAAGGGGGCAAAACTGTTTGTGAATGCGCCCAATGCCCTGGAGGGCAATGTGATCACCAGATGTGATTCCTCCGGCGCGGCGTTCCAGGCAGAGGAGAGCGGTATCGTGGATGTGACCGGCGACGAGGACGCCGTGCTGGCAGGCATCCGCAGGCTGGTGGGCTTCCTGCCCTCCAACAACCAGGAGGTGGCGGCGGAAGATTGCGGTGACGACCTGAACAGGGCTACCCCGGAACTGGCAGGCTGCGTAGGTGACACCGCCATTGCCCTGTCGGTGCTGGCGGACGGCCGGGACTTCCTGGAGGTGAAAGCCGCTTATGCCAAGGATATGGTGACGGGCTTTATCCGGCTCAACGGCGCCACCGTAGGATGTGTGGCCAACCGCTGTGAGGTTTATGACGGGGAGGGCAAGCTGGCTGAGAAAATGGAGCCGGTGCTCACCGTTCAGGGCTGTGAGAAGGCGGCGGAGTTTATTTCCTTCTGTGACAGCTTCAATATCCCGGTGCTGTCCCTGACCAATGTCAAGGGGTATGAGGCCACTGTGGCTTCCGAAAAAGGCATCGCCAGAGCCGCGGCAAAGCTTACATACGCTTTTGCCAACGCAACCGTTCCCAAGGTGAACCTGATCCTGGGCAAGGCTTACGGCACGGCGTATATAGCCATGAATTCCAAGGGCATCGGCGCGGACCTGACTCTGGCCTGGCCCACTGCGGAGATCGGCAGCATGGATGCCAGGCTGGCCGCCAAGATTATGTATGACGGACAGGGCGCGGAAGTGATCGAAGCCAGGGCAGCAGAGTACGCGGCACAGCAGACCAGCGCGCAGGGTGCCGCCCGCAGAGGCTATGTGGACCAGATTGTGGAGGTTGCCGATACCAGGAAATATATCATCGGTGCTTTCGAGATGCTTTGCACCAAGAGCGAGGAGCGTCCGGCCAAAAAGCATGGGACTGTCTGAAACTATGCGATATCATAGGCAGAACCGATGATATGCATGTAGATGTAAGATAGGATGTTGCGCGCTCAGATACCGATTGGCGCGATATCATGGGGGATACCGATGATATGCCGCCGGAGGTAGCAGTGGGAAGCGGAACATCCGGATACTGATTAACGCAGTGATACAGGCGCCGCCTGTGTCATGCAGGAATGAGGTAAGTATGAAGAAACGTTCAGCAATCATTTGCGCTACAGCCTGCGCCCTTGGTCTGACGGCCTGTGGAAATGATCTGGGTGAGAGAATGACCACAGCAGCCCTGAACACAGTGATCGGTATGGGAACCGTGTTCGTGGTTCTGATCATTATCATTGGCGTCATTTCCCTGTTCAAGTTTATCCCGGTGATCCAGGACAGGCTTGCAAAGAAAAAGGCATCGGAAGCGCAGGCAGAGAGCGGAAGCGCTGCCGTGGAGACGATCAACGCTCCTGAGGAAGCGGATCTGACCGATGATCTGGAACTGGTGGCCGTGATCGCCGCGGCGATTGCCGCCAGCGAGGGTGCCGCTTCCGCGGACGGCTTCGTGGTGAGAAGCATCCGCAGGGCAGGCAGGGTCAGAAGAGCATAAAGCAAAAAAGTATATGGGCCGGGCCGGGAGCAGGGCTTTCGGAAAAAGACCGGTATGATACCGCAGGAAGCCTGTGGTATGTAGAAAGGAGAAAATATGAAAAATTATACCATCACCGTAAATGGCAATGTATATGATGTAGTAGTGGAAGAGGGCGCGTCTGCAGGCGCTTCTGTGGCGGCTCCCCGGGCAGCGGCTGCTCCTGCCGTACCCAAGGCCGCAGCACCCAAGGCGGCAGGCGGTGCAGGCAGTGTGAAGATTGAGGCCGGCGCAGCGGGCAAGGTGTTCAAGGTGGAGGCCAAGGTTGGCCAGACCGTGAAGCCCGGTGACCCGGTTGTGATTCTGGAGGCCATGAAGATGGAGATTCCTGTTGTGGCGCCCCAGGCCGGCACGGTGGCCAGCATTGATGTGGCTGTTGGCGACAACGTTGAGGCCGGTGCGGTACTGGCTACCATGAACTAATCATTCAGACGTGAACTGAATGTATCACAACAGGAGGTCAACACATGGAGTATATAGCGAATACGCTTAACAATCTGGTGCATCAGACAGCGTTTTTCAACCTGACCTGGGGCAATTACGCCATGATTGTGGTTGCGTGTGTATTTCTTTACCTGGCTATCCGAAAAGGGTTTGAGCCCCTGCTGCTCACCCCCATTGCCTTCGGTATGCTGCTGGTGAATATCTATCCGGATATTATGTTGTCTATTGAGGAGTCGTCCAATGGCGTCGGCGGCTTACTGCACTATTTTTACTTACTGGACGAATGGGCGATCCTGCCCTCCCTGATTTTCATGGGCGTGGGCGCGTCCACGGATTTTGGTCCCCTGATTGCCAATCCCAAGAGTTTCCTGCTGGGCGCGGCAGCGCAGTTCGGTATTTATATGGCTTACTTTGGCGCTATCTTTATGGGCTTTAATGACGCTGCCGCCGCAGCCATCTCCATCATCGGCGGTGCAGACGGCCCCACCTCCATCTTCCTGGCCAGTAAGCTGGGACAGACGGCAATTATGGGTCCCATCGCCGTGGCGGCATATTCCTACATGTCTTTGGTGCCCATTATCCAGCCGCCCATCATGAAGCTGCTGACCACGGAGAAGGAGCGCAAGATCAAGATGACGCAGCTTCGTCCCGTGACCAAGCTGGAGAAGATACTGTTCCCCATTGTCGTCACCATCGTGGTGTGTCTGATCCTGCCCACCACGGCGCCTCTGGTAGGCATGCTGATGCTGGGCAATCTGTTCCGGGAGTCCGGAGTGGTGAGACAGCTGACAGATACGGCTTCCAATGCTCTGATGTACATCGTGGTGATCCTGCTGGGTACTTCCGTGGGCGCAACCACCAGCGCGGAAGCATTCCTGAACTGGGATACCATCAAGATCGTTATACTGGGTCTGATTGCCTTTGCCTTTGGTACGGCGGCGGGCGTGCTCTTCGGCAAGCTGATGTGTATTGCCACCAAGGGCAAGGTGAACCCGCTGATCGGTTCGGCCGGTGTGTCCGCAGTGCCTATGGCGGCCCGTGTATCTCAGAAGGTAGGCGCGGAGGCTGATCCCACCAACTTCCTGCTGATGCACGCCATGGGCCCCAATGTGGCAGGCGTAATCGGCACGGCCGTGGCGGCCGGAACCTTCATGGCCATCTTCGGAGTATTTTGATTTGCCTGATAAAAAAGAATCCGCCGCCTGAACAGAATTTGATGTCCAGGCAGTTGCGGAACTAAAATGGAGGAGACGTAAATGTCAGAACAAGCTAAAAAACCGATTAAAATAACGGAAACCATATTGCGTGATGCTCACCAGTCTCTGATTGCTACCAGGATGCCCACTGATTTCATGCTGCCCATCGTGGATAAGATGGATCAGGTCGGTTATCATTCTGTGGAGTGCTGGGGCGGCGCGACCTTTGACGCATCCCTGAGATTCCTGAAGGAAGATCCCTGGGACAGACTGCGTAAACTTCGTGACGGCTTTAAGAAAACCAAGCTGCAGATGCTGTTCCGCGGTCAGAACATCCTGGGTTACAGACCCTATGCAGACGATGTGGTGGACGCTTTCGTACAGAAGTCCATTGCCAACGGCATTGATATCATCCGTATCTTTGACTGTCTGAACTATCTGCCCAATCTGCAGGAGGCGGTTAACGCCACCAACCGGATGAAGCAGCAGGAGGGCAGGGGCCATGCACAGGTTGCTCTGTCCTACACTCTGGGCGATGCCTATACGCTGGAGTATTGGGCGGATATGGCCAAAAAGATCGAGGAGATGGGTGCCGATTCCATCTGTATCAAGGATATGGCGGGACTGCTGGTTCCCTATAAGGCTTCCGAGTTGATTGCAGCCATGAAGGAGAATACCAAGCTGCCCATCCAGCTGCACACCCATTATACTTCCGGTGTGGCGGGCATGACTTACTTAAAGGCAGTGGAAGCAGGCGTAGATGTGATTGATACGGCCATGAGTCCCCTGGCCATGGGCACTTCCCAGCCTGCCACCGAGGTTATGGTGGAGACTTTCAGGGGTACGCCCTATGACACCGGATTTGACCAGAATCTGCTGGCGGAGATCGCCGATTACTTCCGTCCCTACAGGGATGAGTGCTTAAAGAGCGGCCTGCTCAATCCCAAGGTGATGGGCGTGGATATCAAGACTCTGCTGTACCAGGTGCCCGGCGGCATGCTGTCCAACATGGTGAGCCAGTTGAAAGAGCAGAACGCGGAGGACAAATACTACGATGTGCTGCGTGAGATTCCCCAGGTGCGTAAGGATCTGGGTGAGCCTCCTCTGGTTACGCCCTCTTCCCAGATCGTGGGCACCCAGGCGGTGTTCAACGTATTGATGGGCGAGAGATACAAGATGGCTACCAAGGAGACCAAGGCAGTGCTGCGCGGTGAATATGGCCAGACGGTTAAGCCCATGAGCCAGGAAGTCATCGACAAGGTTATCCCCGGCGAGACCAGGCTGACCGGCCGCTTTGCCGACACTTTGGGCAATGAGATGGATAAGCTGGAGGCAGAGATGAAAGAGTGGAAGCAGCAGGACGAGGACGTATTGTCCTACGCTCTGTTCCCCCAGGTGGCCACGGATTTCTTCAAGTACCGCCAGGCTCAGCAGGAGAAAGTGGATATGACCCAGGCCGACACCAAGAACGGCGCATATCCTGTATAAGGATTTTTCAAGTCCCCGGTTCCGCGAGAACCGGGGACTTTCTGCTTGACAAAGCATTTATATTCCTGTAGAATAACGTGTGTTATATGTTTGGCTTTTTCAGCAGGAGAAATTGTATGCCCAGAAAAGAAAGCATTACCATAGAACAGATATTGGATACTGCGTTTTCCATGACCCGTCAGGAGGGCTTTGCCAGCGTGACTGCCAGAAAAGTGGCGGCCAGAGCCGGGTGCTCCACCCAGCCGATCTTTCGGGTATATAAGAATATGGAGGAACTGTGGGATGCCGTCTATGAGAAAGCGGCGCTGTTTTTTCAGGATTATTACAGCCTGTATCCCCGGATGGCTCATGTCCCCTTTGTCAACCTGGGCATGGCGTACATTGCCTTTGCCAGAGAAGAGGGACATCTGTTTGAACTGCTTTTTCTATCCCACAGGAAGAACAGACGGAGCATGTATGATCTCTTAAACGGCGCGGACGGTAATGTGCTGTACGAGATCAACAGAGCCAGAGCCGAAGGCTGCAGCCGCCCGCAGGAGGTATTTATGCGGATGTGGATTTTTATCCACGGCAGCGCCTGCATGACTTTGACGGGGGATTATGACTTATCCAATGTGGAGACATTGTCGGTGCTGAAACAGGTTTATGGGCAGTTTTCCAAATAATATGGGGCGGAGGAGTATTGCGGATGCAATATGATGTACTTGACCGGATCAGGGAACAATATAAGGGCATGAGCAAGGGCCATAAGAAGATCGCTTCCTTTATCTTGGAACATTATGACCAGGCAGTGTTTATGACGGCAGCCCGGCTGGGGGACGCCCTGCGGATCAGCGAGTCCACAGTGGTGCGCTTTGCGGCGGGAATCGGCTACAGGGGATATCCGGAGTTCCAGAGAGCCCTGGAGGAATGCGTGCAGAACAAGCTGAGCAGCGTCCAGAAGATCGACGCCAAATACGGTCACAGCACCCAGTCCGAGATTCTGACCTCCGTGCTGACGGCGGATATGGACAAATTGCAGCATACCATACAGCATTTGGACGCGGCGGCTTTTGAGACGGCTGTGGACACCATTCTGGGAGCGGACCATATCTATATCATGGGATTGCGAAGCAATGCCCCCCTGGCGGAGTTCCTGCATTTTTACCTGAATATGATCCGGGGGAATGTGGTGCTGCTCAAAACCACCAGTGTCAGCGAGACCTTTGAGCAGATGATCCGAATTGACGAGAGGGACTGCTTTGTGGGCATCAGTTTTCCCAGGTATTCCATGCGCACGCTGAAGGCCATGGAGTTTGCCAATGACAGGAACGCCAAGGTGATTGCCATTACCGACACTATCCATTCCCCCATGAATCTGTATTCCTCCTGCAATCTGCTGGCCCGCAGCGATATGGTGTCCATCGTGGATTCCCTGGTGGCTCCTCTGAGCGTAATCAATGCTCTGGTGGTGGCCATGTGCCTGAAATGCCCCCAGGAAGTAAAACGGAATCTGGATTTGCTGGAGCAGACCTGGAACAATTATCAGGTATATTTGAATGACGAGATCAATTTTATTGATGATGAGCCGATTTTGAACTATTCCCTGCGAAAAGAGGAAAGCTGATTCTGGGGGAAGAAAGACGGCCTGCCCGGGCGGGCAGAGGGGAGTCTATGGGGATGCATGTAATTGTGGTGGGCGGCGGAGCCGCCGGCATGATGGCAGCCATAGCGGCGGCCAGGGGCGGGGCCCGGGTAACTCTATTAGAGCGGAATGAGAAATTGGGCAAGAAGCTGTATATCACCGGCAAGGGCAGATGCAATGTGACCAACGCCGGGGATCTGGACAATCTGTTTGCCAATGTGATGACCAATGCCAAATTTTTGTATAGTGCTTTTTACGGCTTTGATAATCTGGCTATGATGGAGTTTCTGGAGGCTGTGGGCTGTCCTCTGAAAACAGAACGGGGGGAGCGGGTGTTTCCCGTCAGCGACCATTCTTCGGATGTGATCGCCGCTCTGTGCGGGGAATTGAAGCGGCTGGGTGTGGAGATTCGTCTCCACACCCGGGTGAAGGGCCTGTGGTGGGAAGACTGTTCAGGACGGTTCCGGGAAAGCGGGAAGCGGGATGGGGCCCTGCCCCAGGGGGCCGGGGCAACGGAGAACGGCGAAGGTAGTAATGGGGCAGCGCCTGCGGGGAAAGAAGGAGCGGGGGAAGCGGCAAAGGGCGCGCAAGGCACGGTGCGGGGCGTGGAACTGGCAGAAGGAAAGCGCCTGGAGGCGGACCGGGTAATTCTGGCCACCGGCGGGCTGTCCTATGCATCCACAGGTTCCACCGGGGACGGTTTACTCTTGGCAAAAGAGACAGGACATGGTATGATAGAGTGCAGACCCTCCTTAGTGCCCTTCCGGGTCAGGGAGGAGTGGTGCGGGGATCTGATGGGCGTATCCCTGCGAAATGTATCCTTGGGCCTCTATCAGGGGAACAAGGAGATATACCGCGGGTTCGGGGAAATGCTGTTCACCCATTTCGGAGTCAGCGGTCCTCTGGTACTGAGTGCCAGCAGCTATTATGTCACCAGATGCAGGGGGGAGGCCAGGCTTCTTATTGATCTTAAGCCTGCCCTTGATGCGCCGCAGCTGGACAGAAGGGTGCTGCGGGATTTTGAAGAGAGCCGGAACAAACAGTTTAAAAACGCGCTGGGACAACTGTTTCCGGCCCGGCTGATTCCGGTGATGATCCGTCTGTCGGGCATTCCGCCGGAAAAGCCGGTTCATGAGATTACCCGGGAGGAACGGAAAACCTTCGTGGAGTTGATGAAGGCTCTTCCTTTGACGGTGATTGGCGTGCGGGGCTATGAGGAAGCGGTTATCACTAAGGGAGGTGTAAGCGTCCGGGATGTGAATCCTTCCACCATGGAGTCCAGGAAAGTGCGGGGGCTCTACTTCGCGGGAGAAATGCTGGATCTGGACGCACTCACCGGCGGCTACAATCTGCAGATCGCCTGGTCTACAGGACACCTGGCAGGAACCAGCGCCGCCATGAGAGTGTAAGGAAAGCACGCTGCTCCAGATAGGGACGCGAAGGCGGCCATATATGGAGCACCAGTATAGAGTGCTTGCAGGGGATATGCGGAACTATAAAATAAGAAAGAGGACAGAGCAAATGAGTTATAATATCGCTGTGGACGGACCGGCCGGAGCCGGCAAGAGCACCATAGCAAAGGCTGTGGCAAAGGAACTGAACATCATCTATGTGGATACGGGGGCGATGTACAGGGGAATGGGGCTGTATATGCTGCGCCGGGGGATCGATCCGGAGGATGAGCAGGCAGTAACCGCCCACTGTGAGGAGGCGGATATCGCATTAAGATATGAAGACGGAGTACAGGTGGTCTGCCTGAACGGAGAAAATGTCAATGATTATATCCGCACCGAGGAGGTGGGGACGGCAACCTCCAGGATCAGCGCTTTTCCTGCCGTCCGCAGGCGGGTTACCGCCCTGCAGAAGGAACTGGCTTCCAGAGTGGACTGTATTATGGACGGCCGGGACATAGGCACCTGCGTGCTGCCGGACGCGGATGTAAAAATATATCTTACCGCCAGCAGCGCAGTCCGCGCCAGACGCCGTTATGACGAATTGACTGCTAAGGGACAGGTCTGTGACCTGGGCCGGATCCAGGCGGATATGGAAGAGAGGGACTACCGGGATATGCACAGGGAGGTCAGTCCCCTGCGCCAGGCCGAGGACGCCGTATTGGTGGACAGTTCGGATCTGACGCCCCGGCAGGTCATCGAAAAGATCCTGGAACTCTGCAGGCGGTAAACCGGGAATAGGAGAGCATCTGGTATGGAAATCAGACTTGTGGCCGGCGCGGGTTTTTGCTTCGGCGTGAAACGCGCGGTGGATACCGTGTATGAGCAGATACAAACGGGGAAAACTATATATACCTATGGCTCCATCGTGAACAACGAGGTGGTGGTGAAAGAACTGACGGAACAGGGAGTGCACGTCATCGAAAGCCGCGAAGAACTGGAAAGGCTGTCGGATTCGAAAAATCCCGGAGACATTGCGGCAGGCACGATAATCATCCGGGCCCATGGCGTGCCCCGGGAAGTGCAGCAGCAAATGGAGCGGAAGGGCTGGCAGATCATTGACGCCACCTGCCCCTTTGTAAAGAGGATTCACAGGGCAGTAGAGAAAAAAAGCGGCGAGGGAGAGCACATCCTGGTGGTGGGCAGCCCGGAGCATCCCGAGGTACAGGGGACCGTGGGATGGTGCAGCGGCCCGGTGGAGGTACTCGAAACCGTGGAAGAGGCCGAGAAATACATGCCTCCGGAGGGAAAAAAGCTGACCGTGGTGGCTCAAACGACATTTAATTACAATAAATTTCAACATATAGTTGAAATTCTTAAGAAAAAAGGTTACAATGTAAGTATTGTGAATACCATCTGCAAAGCCACAGAGGACAGGCAGAGGGAAACACAGGAAGTAGCAGCGAATGCTGACGCCATGATTGTGATAGGAGGGAAACACAGTTCCAATGCTGCAAAGCTGTATGAAATCTGCCGGGAAGTGTGTGATAATACCTATTTTATACAAACACTGGATGACTTGCATTTAGAACTACCTAAATCAGCTCGACTGGTGGGCATTACTGCAGGGGCTTCCACCCCAAATAAATTAATAGAGGAGGTTCAAAATTATGTCAGAATTAACTTTTGAACAAATGCTGGAAGAATCATTAAAAACAATACATGCAGGAGAGGTAGTTGAAGGCACTGTCATCGATGTGAAGCCGGACGAGATCGTTCTCAACATCGGATACAAGTCAGACGGTATTCTCACTAAGAGTGAATACTCCAATGACCAGAGTCTCGATCTTACCACGATTGCTAAGGTTGGCGACACCATGGAAGTGAAAGTTCTGAAGGTAAACGACGGGGAGGGACAGGTAGTCCTGACCTACAAGCGTCTGGCGGCAGACAGAGGCAACAAGCGTATTGAGGAGGCTTACAACAACAGAGAAGTATTGAAAGCCACCGTTACACAGGTATTGGAAGGAGGCCTCAGCGTAGTAGTTGACGAAGTGAGGATCTTTATTCCCGCGAGCCTGGTATCCGACACTTATGAGAAAGACCTGACCAAGTATGCCGGACAGGAGATTGAATTCGTGATCAGCGAGTACAATCCCAAGAGGAGAAGGTATATCGGTGATCGCAGGCAGTTAATCGCAGAGCAGAAGGCAGAGATGCAGCGGGAACTGTTTGCAAGGATCCATGAAGGCGATATTGTGGAAGGTGTGGTGAAGAACGTTACAGACTTCGGTGCTTTCGTTGATCTGGGCGGCGCGGACGGCCTGCTGCACATCTCTGAGATGTCCTGGGGCCGGGTAGAGCATCCCAAGAAGGTATTCAAGGTAGGCGAGCATCTCACCGTTCTGATCAAGGAGATCAACGGCAGTAAGATTGCTCTGTCCCTGAAGTTTGATGACGCCAATCCCTGGAAGGATGCGGCGGACAAGTTTGCCGTAGGCAGCGTTCTTACCGGCAGGGTAGCCAGAATGACAGACTTCGGTGCTTTTGTGGAACTGGAGCCCGGCGTGGATGCGCTGCTGCATGTATCCCAGATTTCCAAGGAGCATATTGACAAGCCCTCTGATGTGCTGAGCGTAGGAGAGGAAGTTACCGCCAAGGTGGTTGACTTCAACGAGGCAGACAGAAAGATTTCCCTGAGTATCAAGGCTTTGTCCGCCTCCAATTCTTCCCGGGAAGAGGACGGAGACGTGGTATCTGTGGACATCGACGCAGTGATTGCGGCGGAAGGTGAAGAGTAAAATATAATAAGGGGCGGCGAATGCCATGGAGTTTGATTACGAATATTTGAAACAACAGATATTCAGTCTGACCACAATTGATCTGAATGCCTACAAGGAGCGTCAGATGAAACGTCGGATTGATACACTGATTGATAAGCATGGCATTAAGGGCTATGACAAATACGTGCAGGCACTTAAAAACGATAAGGCCCTGTTTGAGGAATTTGTCAACTATATAACGATCAACGTGTCCGAGTTTTACCGTAATCCGGAACAGTGGAAGATCATGGACGAGCAGATTTTTCCGGAATTGATCCGTAAATTCGGAAAAAATCTGAAGATATGGAGCGCCGCCTGTTCCACAGGCGACGAGCCCTATTCTCTGGTGATGGCTCTGTCCAGGCATGTACCCTTGGGACAGATCCGCATTATTGCTACGGATCTGGATAAGCAGGTGATCGCCAAGGCGAAAGCCGGGTTGTATTCAGAGAAGAGTATTGCGGGTGTTCCGGCTGACTTGAAGAAGAAATTCTTTACTAAGATCGGACCTTCTTATCAGATATCAGAGGAGGTCAAGGACAGAGTGGAATTCAAAGAGCATAATCTGCTCAAGGATACTTATCAGACGGATTACCATTTGATTGTGTGCCGTAATGTGTTGATTTATTTTACCGAAGAAGCGAAGGATGAAGTTTTCCGTAAGTTCCAGAAGAGCTTGAAGCCGGGAGGATATCTTTTTATCGGAAGCACGGAACAGATTATCAATCACAGAGAAGTCGGATTTGAGAGGAAGAATTCTTTCTTCTATCAGAGACCGGTTTAGGGTGCTTGAAAGAGGGAGAAGAAAATCACTCTCTGCAGGCGGACTGAGCGTTTCAGTCATAGAAGTACATAATAAGATCAGAAGCCTCGCAGGTTAGCGGGGCCTTTTCTGCTGAGATATTGTTTGTTGCGTTTTGGTAAGAAAAGGACTTGACAAGTGTGATGTGATCCGCAATAATGAACATAGTTCATATTGAGGTGATTGAATGAATACAGTTGTAACATCAAAAGAGGATATTT